>UMFY01048775.1_pt1 | contig 68191 bp, 43 predicted proteins | sample 1965121 | NCBI WGS metagenome assembly UMFY01 (sample SAMEA4836057, study PRJEB28245) | human gut metagenome | biome: gut microbiome; material: fecal sample | place: Denmark | collected 2008
TTGACATGCTGAATAAAGGAGAATGGCAAAAGGGGCTTTTACCGGAACGCTGGGATGGACACACTGCAGAAAGAATTGTGCAAACGTTGCTGGATGAACATAAATAAAATAGAAAACCATTCTCAGATAAAAACACGGATGCCGCAGGATTTGGTATTCTGCAGCATCCGTGTTTTTATTGATTTTCTATCAATATCACTTACACTCTCCTCTTTACCAAGTATAATTCAAACCAAAACTAAGCAATTCCTGCAACTGGAAATAACTCTTGTTATCCTCAGTCAATGTCACACCGTCATCATAACGCGCATGAACAAACAACTTAGTAGACAAATAGCGGTTCAATACAAAATTGAATGTATTTTCCCAACTGGCAATTACGGTGTCATAAGTTGTAAAGTACTCCAATTTAGATTCCCACACAATACTGGGAATAATTTTCCAAGTCAGATTACCTGTAAATTTCGAACCGAAAAGATTTGCTGTTTTATGCCCCGGATCCACATTAAAAGCACCCGGATCAGTTATCTTATCATTACTGATATACATAAAAGTATACGCCAGTGGAGATCCTAACAAAGACAATGAATAATTCTTCTTATTCTGCTTAAAGTCCATACCGAGGGTTATATCCAATTGAGCGGGAGACAGAAAATTAGAAATCATATCATTCGTATTCGTCTTATAATTCCCAAAAAACTGGGTCTTGAACTCGCCCGCCAAAGTATAATACCAGTTTTTGAACGCTTTCACACCCAGTTTACTGTTTAAACGAAACAAGTCGGCATTCGTCTTATATTTATGCACTGTATCTGACGGTGCTGTAACAAAACCCAATTTTATTTCCAGCTTATTTTCAAACTCTATACGCTGGCGGTCATCAAAATTAGCTTCCAGCACCAAGCCAGACAATAGCGCATTAGTACTTTCACCACCTTTATACCAGTTATCTGAAATATAATGTTGTGTGAACTGAACATATCCATTCCCCTTATGCGTCCAAAAGTTAGGACGTACCACCAACAATTCATTATCCGTAGTCAAGCTTTCCACCGGTGTTTCCGGTTGAAGGAAACTTTTGATTTTCTCTTTCCTTGGTCTTTTTACTATCTGATTATTTTCCAGTGGTTTCAGGTCGGCCAAATAAAGTTCGTTATTCACCAGTCTGCCCGGATATTGCAAATAATAATTCCTTAATATATTATTCGACCAACGGTCTGCAGCGGCCAAGGTTTCCAAATCGGGCAGCTGATATATAGCAGCAGATACAGAGTCGCGTTTCCCCATATACAGCGAATCAACAGCCGTCATTATTTTCGTATCCGGACTCCATTTTATTTCAAAAATTTCTTTTATAGGAGCTTCATAATAAGTGGGCGGAACAAACAACTTATAAAAAGCCGGATTAGGACGTACCCACCGGGGAGCCGGGATATTCAAATCATCCCACAGTCTGAAATAAGCAAAATAAGATGCGCTCAAAGCTGATAATGAATCAGAAAAGGCTTTCACAGCCGGATCTTCTTTCGTCTTGGTTACTTTCTGTGCCGATGCCTCTCCCATACAGAATACAGCAAGCACTATAGTCAAACATATACTTTTTCTCATACTATTTTTAGTTTTGTGCAAAAATACACTTAATTTTCCTTTTCCCAAAAAACTGTTTCCTTTATATAATAACGAATGATAAATTCAATTTCATCAAATGATTTTTTAAAGCATATCCGACGATATTGAAAAAGATTTTGTAATTTTGCAACTTTGATAAATATTGCGATATTGATAATTAAGAAAATAACATTTAAAAATATTAAGTAGTGGGAGAAACTAAGTATATCTTCGTAACTGGTGGTGTTGCCTCCTCATTAGGTAAAGGTATTATTTCATCATCAATAGGTAAATTACTGCAAGCCAGAGGCTACAATGTGACAATTCAAAAGTTCGATCCGTACATCAATATCGATCCGGGAACTTTGAATCCTTATGAACATGGTGAATGTTATGTAACGGTAGACGGACACGAAGCCGACCTCGATTTGGGACATTACGAACGTTTTTTGGGCATCCAGACAACTAAAGCCAATAACATTACAACAGGACGTATTTACAAAAGTGTTATTGACAAAGAACGCCGCGGTGACTATTTGGGAAAAACTATTCAGGTTATCCCCCATATTACCGACGAGATCAAACGCAATGTAAAATTATTGGGAAGCAAATATAAATTTGATTTTGTCATTACCGAAATTGGTGGTACTGTAGGTGATATTGAATCACTTCCTTATTTGGAAAGTATCCGCCAATTGAAATGGGAAATGGGACGTAATGCGTTGTGCGTACACCTTACTTATGTTCCTTATCTGGCGGCAGCAGGCGAATTGAAGACCAAACCTACCCAACACTCTGTAAAAGAATTGCAATCCGTAGGTATTCAGCCAGACATATTGGTATTGCGTACCGAGCACGAATTGAGCACTAATTTGAAAAAGAAAGTTGCTCTATTCTGTAACGTAGATGAAAATGCTGTGGTGCAGTCCATCGATATGCCCACTATTTATGAAGTACCTTTGCGTATGCAGGAACAAGGACTGGATGTAACCATCCTTCAAAAAATGGGATTGCCCGTGGGTGAAACTCCAACCCTCGGCCCATGGAGAGATTTTCTAGATCGTCGTCACAAAGCAACTAAAAAAGTAAAAATTGGATTAGTTGGTAAATACGATTTACAAGACGCATATAAATCTATCCTTGAAGCTTTGTCACAAGCAGCCACTTACAATGACCGTAAAGCGGATATCCACTTCATCAATAGCGAGAAACTGACAGATGCCAATGTAGAAGAGCAAATTAAGGAAATGGATGGTATCATCATCTGTCCAGGATTCGGACAACGTGGCATAGAAGGTAAGTTCGTCGCTATTAAATATGCACGTACACACAATGTACCCACTTTTGGTATCTGTCTAGGTATGCAGTGCATGGCTATTGAGTTTGCCCGTAACGTGCTAGGTTATACAGATGCCAATAGCCGTGAAATGGATGAAAAAACGCCACACAACGTGATAGACATTATGGAAGAACAGAAAGCTATTACCAACATGGGCGGCACTATGCGCCTAGGGGCCTATGAATGTATCCTTGACCAACACTCAAAGACTTTCGAAGCCTATAAAAGCGAACATATACAGGAACGCCACCGTCACCGCTACGAATTCAACAATGACTATAAGCAGGAGTACGAAAAGGCGGGTATGAAATGTGTGGGTACCAATCCAGAATCCGATTTAGTGGAAATAATTGAAATTCCAACATTAAAATGGTTCATCGGAGTCCAGTTCCATCCCGAGTACAGCAGTACAGTATTGAAACCACATCCTTTGTTCCTGTCATTTATCAAAGCGGCAATAGACAAATAAGAAACGAGAATTATAATATAATAAGGTAAACAAGTAAAAATGGACAAAAACACTTTAGTGGGATTCGCCCTGATTGGTGCAGTTGTGATAGGCTTCAGCATCTACAACCGTCCTAGCCAGGAAGAAATGGCACGTGCCAAACATTATCAGGATTCCATTCAGGCGATAGCCCAAAAAGAGGCCGAACGACAGGCACAGGCTGCCACGACACAGAGCCAGAATGCAACATTGCATTTAGACTCTACCTCTATGTTCTATGGCGCAAGCCAAGGTGCGGAACAGCTAACGACACTGGAAAATAATGTAGTAAAACTGACTTTCACCAATAAAGGTGGACGGGTATGTGCAGCCATATTAAAAGACTATAATGGACAGGACGGCAAGCCTTTGATGCTGTTTGATGAAAAAGATTCGGGCATGAATTTCGCTTTCGAAGGAAAGAATGAAAACATTTTGACCGAGGATATGTATTTCCAGCCTACCAACGTAACAGACAGCACTGTAACCATGCGTCTGGCAGCAAACAATGGAGGCTATATAGATTTCGATTACAAACTTTTGCCGGATGCTTACATGGTGAATTTCACAATTCGCGCAAATGGCATGCAGAATTTCTTCCCTCCTGCCCTGAACACTGTCAATATAAACTGGCGTCAACGGGCACGTCAACTTGAAAAAGGTTTCAGCTTCGAGCAGCGCTATACCTCGCTCACCTACAAGCCAGTAGAAAAAAGTTCAGATTATCTGAACGAAATGAAAGAAGCAAAAGAAGATGTAACTGATCGTTTGGACTGGATTGCTTTCAAAAATCAGTTCTTCTCAAGCGTACTTATTGCCGATCAAGATTTTGACAAAGCCTCCCTAACCTCTACCCCCCAACAGGAAGGAAGCGGATATATGAAGAACTATACCGCAGACATGACAACTTTCTTTGATCCTACCGGAAAGCAGTCTACCAATATGCAGTTCTACTTCGGTCCGAACCATTTCAAGACTTTGCTGAACAGCAATGATCTAAGCCTTTCCCAAAAAGACTTGGAACTAGAAGATCTGGTTTATTTGGGATGGCCCATTATCCGCTGGGTAAACCGCTGGTTCACTATTAATTTGTTTGATTGGCTCTCGGGTTGGGGACTGAGCATGGGTGTCGTATTGCTGCTGATGACAATTATCGTCAAAGTGTTAGTTTATCCGGCTACCTACAAATCATATATGTCTTCTGCCAAGATGCGCGTCCTGAAACCGTATATCAACGAGATTAATGCAAAATATCCCAAGAAAGAGGATGCTTTAAAAAAGCAACAGGAAACGATGGCACTTTACAGCAAATACGGAGTAAGCCCCATGGGAGGTTGCTTGCCTATGCTGATACAAATGCCGGTATTCATGGCTTTATTCTTCTTCGTGCCTAACGCTATTGAGTTGCGTCAACAAAGTTTCTTATGGGCCCCGGACTTATCCACTTATGATGATATTATCAACTGGGGAACCAACATTCCTTTGCTGGGCAATCATTTAAGCCTCTTCTGTTTGCTGTTCAGTATCACTAATATTCTGAATACCATGTACACCATGAAACAGCAGGATATGGGACAACAGCAAATGCCGGGTATGAAACTAATGATGTATATCATGCCAGTCATGTTTATTTTCATCTTCAACGGTTATTCTTCCGGTTTGAATTATTATTACTTCATTTCCGGACTGATTGGTATCCTCACTATGGTGATTCTGCGCAAAACAACTGATGAAAAGAAACTCCTTGCCATGCTGGAAGCACGGAAAGAAAAGAAAAGCCAAAAGAATGGCGGCAAACCAGGTGGTGGCGGACTAATGGCCAAACTGGAGGCTTTGCAAAAGGAGCAGGAGCGTCTGCAACAAGAAAGAATGAATAAAGGAAAAAAATAACGAGTTTACACTCCCTTAAAAAGACAGCGAAGGCCGCCGTATTATTACAGAATAGCGGTCTTCGCTGTTCTGTAATAATACGATAGCTACTTCTATATTTATTCCTCTCAGCAAAGATACCATCCACAAGCACACAAAGAAACAAAACAAATATGCAGGAACATTTCACATCACCGGCTTTTATACGTATTTTTGCAGTCAATTAATCATCAAAAACAATTTTTAGATATGAATAAATCAAGCGCAACCATCATGGCAGCAGCACTTATGCTAGCTTCTTCCTGTACCGAAGTAAAGCAGGAAGGACAGGGCTACGAACCCATTATAGGTAAGCAAGAAATCACCATCAAAGATGGCCGTCTCACCCCCGAAGCCCTGTGGGCAATGGGACGTATAGGCAGTCTGAGTATTTCCCCCGACGGCAAAAAGATAGCCTACACTGTAGCCTATTATAGTGTTTCCGAGAACAAAAGCCATCATGTAATTTACGTAATGAATACCGATGGAAAGAACAACACCCTGCTTACTCAAACAGCCTGGAATGAAAGCGAACCTCAATGGATAAAAGGCGGAACAAAAATCGCATTCTTATGCAATGAAAGTGGTGGCAGCCAGATTTGGGAGATGAATCCTGACGGTACGGAACGCCGTATTATTTCCGATTTCAAAGGAGACATAGAAGGATTCTCTTTTTCACCGGACGGCAAAAAGATTCTTTTCATCTCACAAATAAAATACGGCCAACGCACCGTAGACCTCTACCCTGACCTACCCAAAGCCAGTGGTATCATTGTAAACGACCTGATGTATAAACATTGGGACGAATGGGTAGAAAGTATTCCGCATCCTTTTATCGCTGATTTTAATGGTAACATGATGGGAGCAGCCACCGATATCATGGAAGGTGAACCGTTTGAAGCTCCAATGAAACCTTTCGGAGGTATCGAGCAACTGGCTTGGAGCAACGACTCTAAACAAATAGCTTACACCAGCCGAAAGAAGCAAGGATTGGCATACGCAGTATCTACCGACTCAGATATATACCTATATAATATAGAAAAAGGCACAACACTGAACCTGTGCAAACTGAATGGACAAGATTCGAATGGAACAGATGAGATGAGAGGATATGACACTAATCCGAAATTCAGTCCCGATGGCAAATACATTGCATGGCAAAGCATGGAGCGCGATGGTTACGAAAGCGACCGAAACCGCCTGTGCGTCTACAATTTGAATAACGGCCAAAAGACATTTGTCACCGAAAGTTTCGAATCGGGCGTAGATGACTACTGCTGGAACAATGATTCACAAAGTCTGTATTTTATCGGTGTATGGCATGGAACCAGCATGGTATACAGTACCAATCTGAATGGTGATATAAAAAAACTGACTGACGGCATGTATGACTACGGATCAGTAGCCATGGCAGGCGACAAAATAATTACCAAACGTCATTCTATCAGTGCTGCTGATGAAATCTACACTCTCACTCCTGCCGACGGACAAGTGGCACAACTCTCACACGAGAATGACCACATCTTTAAACAACTGAAATTGGGCAAAGTAGAGGAAAGATGGACCAAGACTACTGACGGCAAGCAAATGCTCTCATGGGTGATCTATCCCACTAATTTTGACGCAAACAAGAAGTATCCTACTTTGTTATTCTGTGAAGGTGGACCACAAAGTCCCGTTAGCCAATTCTGGAGCTACCGCTGGAACTTCCAGATTATGGCAGCCAACGATTATATTATCATCGCTCCGAATCGTCGCGGTCTGCCCGGATTCGGCATGGAATGGTTGGAACAAATTAGCGGTGACTACGGAGGTCAATGTATGAAAGACTATTTATCCGCCATAGATGATATTTCGAAAGAACCATATGTAGATACCGACCGTTTAGGATGCGTAGGTGCCAGCTTCGGCGGATTCTCCGTCTATTGGCTGGCGGGACACCATAACAAACGTTTTAAAGCATTTATTGCACACGATGGTATATTCAATATGGAACAGCAATATCTGGAGACAGAAGAAATGTGGTTCGCCAACTGGGATATGGGTGGTGCATATTGGGACAAAAACAATGCAACAGCCCAACGTACCTTTGCCAACTCTCCCCATCGCTTCGTTGACAAATGGGACACTCCTATTCTCTGCATTCATGGTGAAAAAGATTATAGAATTCTCGCTTCACAAGGTATGTCGGCATTCAATGCGGCTGTGTTGCGCGGTGTTCCGGCCGAACTTTTATTATATCCGGATGAGAATCATTGGGTCTTGAAACCGCAAAATGGAGTGTTATGGCAACGCACATTCTTTAACTGGTTAGATAAATGGCTTAAATAGCGCCTAAATTACCGCAATATTATCCGTTATTAGAACTATATAGTATAATTCTCAATTTTTGTGTTACCTTTGTAAGGTCAAACAAAAAAAATGAACATTAAGTGATATTTGTTAAGCTACCTTTTATTAGGTAAGTAAACAATAGCTTGTGAAAGTAGTTGTTTACAGTGTTAGTATATAAATAACTTTTTATTCCCCGTGCTTTGTGAGCGCACAAAGCTGGATGATTACAAAATAATAAAGTGATTATTTTTTCGTGATACCGGCTTGTGATAAGTCGGTATCATTTTTTTATCCCAGTATGATAGTATCTTATTATATCCAAAATAACAATATCCATCCACCTACCAAAATGTAGACGGATGGATATTGTCTTACTTTTATTCTCAATCTCTGCTCAAAATAAAAGCGAAGACGTCTTTTATTTAATTTTAACAGACGAAGCTTCCTATTTTTTCTGCATTAATCCTTTAAATGCCGTAGGATAAGGAGTTTCAAACTCCATCAACTCTCTGGTTACCGGATGATAGAAGCATAACTTGAAGGCATGTAACGCCAATCGTCCTAAAGGATCACACTCACTGCCATAACGCCGGTCACCAATAACAGGATGACCTAAATCCGACATATGCACACGAATCTGATTCTTACGTCCTGTTTCCAAATCCAACTCCACCAAAGAATATCCATTGGCTCGCTTTATTGTTTTATAATGAGTAACCGCAAACTTACCTTCCCCATCATCCACAGGACTGGAACTAACATACAATTTCCGGTCGGTCAACCAAGACTCTACTGTACCGTAATCCTTCTCCATATCACCAGAAACGATGGACACATAACGACGGTCCGTCACAATATCATGCCAATTATCACGTAAAGTATTCTGGGTTTTTTCATCCTTGGCATACATCATCAATCCCGAAGTTTCACGGTCCAGACGATGTACTACAAATACGCGGTTGAAACGATGTGAGCGCTTTACATACTCATTCAAAATATGTTGTGCAGTACGTTCCTTCTGACGTTCTGTGCTGACAGAAAGCAACCCTTCCTTCTTTTCCACCACCAAGATATAAGCATCCTCGTATACCAGTTTCAGCATTGGATGTTTAAACTCACGGTTATTCTTCGCCTTAGACATCTGCACTTTCATACCTGGTTTCAACGCGAAGTTATATTGAGTAGTAATCACATTATCTACCAAAATCACACGGTTGGCAAGCAACGCCTTTACCTTGCTACGACTGATTCCCGCCATTTTCCGCATCAGGAAATCCATCAGCTCAGCGGACTCCGTCACATTATATATAGTATATCGGGCAACGCTTTTCGCCTTTGGTCTGCCGGAATCATTTTTTTTACCTCTTGACATAATTCTATTTACTGTTTAAACAATTTATAATTGAGCCATTCGGATTATCCTCTTTTTTCCAGCAACACTACATTTTCCACATGATGTGTATGGGGGAACATATCTACGGGTTGCACGGCCATCACCTTGTATTTGGCATCTAACAAAGACAAATCACGTGCCTGAGTGGCTGGATTACAGCTAACATACACAATCCGCTGAGGCTCAGCAAAAAGGATTGTATTAATCACATCATCGTGCATTCCGGCACGGGGAGGATCAGTGATGATAACATCAGGACGACCATGTTGACTGATGAACTCTTGAGTCAGGATATCCTTCATGTCACCGGCATAAAATAAGGTATTGTCAATGCCATTGATTGCCGAATTCACTTTGGCATCTTCTATCGCTTCAGGCACATATTCGATACCAATCACTTTCTTTGCCTGACGTGAAACGAAGTTGGCTATGGTTCCAGTCCCCGTATAAAGATCATACACCAACTCATTACCAGTCAATCTGGCAAAATTACGGGCCACCTTATAAAGATTATACGCCTGTCCGGAATTAGTTTGATAAAATGATTTCGCTCCTATCTTGAATCGCAAGCCTTCCATTTCCTCAAAAATATGGTCATTCCCTTTAAACACCATCACATCCAGATCGTTAATGGTATCATTACACTTATTATTGACTACATATAACAAGGAAGTGATTTGCGGAAAACGTTCTGCAACAAAAGTCAGTAACCGCTTCATTAAATCCAATTCACCCTCTTCTACAATCTTGCATTGCAGCAACACCATAAGCTCACCCGTACTTGAGGTACGAATCATCAAGTTGCGAAGCATTCCTTCTTGAGAACGCAGATTAAAGAAAGAATAATTGTGTTCGTATGCATAGTCACGAATCGCATTGCGTATCTGGTTGCTGATATCATCCTGTAACCAGCACTTGTCTATAGCCAGCACCTTGTCAAATGCACCGGGAATGTGGAAACCTACGGCATTCATCTGATCGTACTTCACATCTTCCTTTACCTCTTCCTCTGTCAGCCAACGTTTGTTAGAAAACGTAAATTCCAATTTGTTGCGATAAAATTCCGTTTTTTCCGACCCCATGATAGGTGAAATTTCCGGCAATTCAATCTTGCCGATACGGGTCAGGTTATCCGTCACCTGCTTTTGCTTATACTTTATTTGTTCTGTGTATGGCAGACACTGCCACTTACAACCACCACATACACCATAATGCTGACAGAAGGGTACTGCACGCACAGGAGAATACTCATGGAATTTCACTGCCACAGCTTCTGCATAATGATTTTTCTTACGTTTTACCTGCAAGTCTACCACATCACCGGGTACTACATAAGGCACAAACACTACCAAGTCATTCACTTTCGCCAAAGCTTTTCCTTCGGCAGCTACATCTGTTATCGTTACCTTCTCTAATAATGGAAGTTCTTTCTTCTTTCTAGCCACTTTTCCGAATAAGTTAATTTGGGGACAAATTTAAGCATTTTCCCCGAATATACCCCCATAAATCGAAAGATATTAAAATTGTAAAGTAGAAATTACAATTTCTGCTAATTTTTTTCAGTAAATAGTTTGGAGATAAATAAAATATGTATAGTTTTGCGATTACATTTTTTGAGCGAGTTAACTTTAAATACATTATTATGGATAAAAAAAGAGTTTACACCTTTGGTAATGGACAAGCTGAAGGAAAAGCAGATATGAGAAATCTGCTTGGTGGAAAAGGCGCTAACCTGGCTGAAATGAATCTAATCGGTGTTCCCGTACCTCCGGGATTTACAATCACCACAGAAGTTTGTAGCGAATATTATGAGTTAGGTAGAGATAAAGTAGTAGAACTGCTGAAAGCGGATGTTGAGAAAGCCATCGCCAACATTGAAAGTCTGATGAACTCTAAATTCGGTGATATAGAAAATCCGTTATTGGTTTCCGTACGTTCAGGTGCTCGTGCTTCCATGCCTGGAATGATGGATACAATCCTTAATTTAGGTTTAAATGACGAAGTGGTGGAAGGCTTGAGCCGCAAGACCGGACGTCCTCGTTTCGCATGGGATTCTTACCGTCGTTTCGTACAAATGTATGGTGACGTAGTATTGGGTATGAAGCCGGTAAATAAGGAAGACATCGACCCTTTCGAGGAAATCATCGAAAAAGTAAAGGAAGAAAAAGGTGTGAAGCTAGACAACGAATTAAAAGTGGAAGACCTTAAAGAACTGGTTAAACGCTTTAAAGTCGCTGTAAAAGAACAAACCGGACAAGATTTTCCGACCTGTGCATACGAGCAACTTTGGGGTGCCATCTGTGCTGTATTCCGTAGTTGGATGAACGAACGCGCCATTCTTTACCGCAAGATGGAAGGTATTCCTGCCGAATGGGGTACTGCTGTAAGTGTACAAGCCATGGTATTCGGTAACATGGGTGACACTTCAGCTACCGGTGTTTGCTTCTCTCGTGACGCTGGTAACGGTGAGGATTTGTTTAATGGCGAATATTTGATCAACGCACAAGGTGAAGATGTTGTAGCCGGTATCCGTACCCCGCAACAAATCACAAAAATCGGTTCTCAGCGTTGGGCAGAACGTGCCGGTATTTCTGAAGAAGAACGCATAGCCAAATATCCCTCTATGGAAGAAGCCATGCCGGAAATCTACAAAGAACTGGATGCCCTGCAGACCAAATTGGAAAACCACTATCGCGATATGCAGGATATGGAATTTACTGTACAGGAAGGGAAATTATGGTTTTTGCAGACTCGCAACGGTAAACGTACCGGAGCAGCTATGGTAAAAATCGCCATGGACTTGTTGCGTCAGGGAATGATTGATGAAAAAACAGCGTTGGAGCGTTGCGAACCTAATAAATTAGACGAACTTCTCCACCCTGTGTTCGATAAGAAAGCTTTGAAAGAAGCAAAAGTTTTGACTCGTGGTTTGCCCGCTTCTCCGGGTGCTGCTACCGGTCAGATTGTGTTCTTCGCCGATGATGCAGCTAAATGGGCCGCCGATGGTAAGAAAGTAGTAATGGTACGTATAGAGACTTCTCCGGAAGACTTGGCAGGTATGGCTGTCGCCGAAGGCATCCTGACCGCACGTGGCGGCATGACTTCTCACGCTGCAGTTGTGGCCCGTGGTATGGGTAAATGCTGCGTATCCGGTGCTGGTGCTATCAATGTGGATTATAAGACACGTACCGTAGAAATTGAAGGTATTACATTAAAAGAAGGTGATTTCATCTCTCTGAACGGTACTACCGGTGAAGTATATAAAGGTAAAGTGGAAACCAAAGCAGCCGAAGTTTCAGGCGATTTCGCCGCATTGATGGATCTTTGCAACAAATACACCAAGCTGAATGTCCGCACCAACGCTGATACTCCGCATGATGCGGAAGTAGCTCGCGCCTTTGGTGCTTCAGGTATCGGTCTTTGCCGTACAGAACACATGTTCTTTGATGCTGAAAAGATTGTCGCTATGCGTGAAATGATCCTATCACCGGATGTAGAAGGACGCAGAAAAGCTCTAGCCAAATTGCTTCCTTATCAGAAAGCCGACTTCAAAGGCATCTTTAAGGCTATGGATGGATGTCCGGTTAATGTTCGTCTGCTCGATCCTCCTTTGCATGAGTTCGTTCCCCACGATGCAAAAGGTCAGGAAGAAATGGCTAAAGCAATGGGCGTAACTGTACAGGAAATCAAAAAACGTGTGGAAAGTCTGTGTGAACACAATCCGATGTTAGGCCACCGCGGCTGTCGTTTGGGTAACACCTATCCCGAAATCACAGAGATGCAGACTCAAGCGATTCTAGGTGCTGCAATTGAACTGAAGAAAGAAGGATATGATCCGCATCCCGAAATTATGGTTCCCTTGACCGGTATCCTGTATGAATTCGAAGCTCAGGAAAAGGTAATCCGTGATGCAGCAGCAGCATTATTTGAAAAAGAAGGTATGGAAATTCCGTTCAAGGTAGGTACCATGATTGAAATTCCGCGTGCTGCATTGACAGCCAACCGCATTGCCAGCCGTGCAGAATACTTCTCATTCGGTACCAATGACTTGACTCAGATGACCTTCGGTTATTCCCGTGACGATATCGCTTCATTCTTGCCGGTATATCTGGAAAAGAAGATTCTGAAAGTAGACCCGTTCCAAGTACTCGACCAAAATGGTGTAGGTCAGCTGATTGAAATGGCTGTAGATAAAGGTCGTTCAGTTCGTCCTGATTTGAAATGCGGTATCTGCGGTGAACATGGTGGTGAACCTTCATCAGTGAAATTCTGTCACAAAGTTGGTTTGAATTATGTATCTTGTTCTCCATTCCGCGTACCTATCGCCAGACTTGCTGCTGCCCAGGCTGCTGTTGAGGAAGCTTAAGTAGCATAACAATATCAAAGAATTAGGCTGTAATGCCCTGTATAACAGGCGTTACAGCCTAATCTGTTTTCAGACGGTTCGTACGCTTTGCAGCAGAAATCGAGCAGAATGAACGGCTTTTGCTTACAAATAGCTTACGAATTTCAGAGGGTACGCTTACAAAGAACTTACAAAAGTATTAACCCTGAAAATCAAAGGATTATGGCAACTTTCAAAACAATGGTAAGGTACAAAAGAGCCGATGGCTTTTATCAAGTGTACATCCGCGTTCTTCATCGTTCAAAATCGGGCTATATCAAGACCGATAAGTATGTAACCGATAAGCAGATTACAAAGTCGGGCGATATTAAGGATGCTGTTGTGAATAGCTATTGTTCACAGGAAATTCTGCGCTACACAGAACTGATTAACCAAAAGGATATTTCGCACTTTTCTGTAAACGAGCTGATTGACTTCCTTCAGAACTCAGATGCAGATGCGTGCTTCAGTGATTATGCTTCCCATTTTATCAGCCGGATGGAAGCAGAAGGCCATGAGCGTAATGCCAAGAACTATCGTTTGGCAGTCAATCACCTCCAGCGCTACATGGGTACCACTCGGTTGATGTTTAGTCATCTTTCGACCAATGTGCTTAACAAGTGGATTGATAGTTTGTCGCTTACAAACAGAGCAAAAGAAATGTATCCTACTTGTGTGCGTCAAATTTTCAAGAAAGCATTGATAGAACTCAATGATGAAGAACGTGGAGTCATCCGCATCAAGTATAATCCTTGGATAAAGATAGCGATACCTGAATCTGATACCACTGAAAAACGTGCCATCAGTGCAGAGGCGTGTCGTGAGTTTTTCAATCGCCCGCTTCCCAAGTCAAAGATGCTTTCACCTACCCCAGAATTGGGCAGAGATGTGGCACTGCTCTCTTTATGTCTTGGTGGTATCAATACGGTGGACTTATATTTGCTCAAGAAGGAAGATTATCATGATGGTATCATTGGTTATAAACGAGCAAAAACCCGTCACAGCCGTCGGGATGAAGCCTATATGGAGATGCGTGTAGAGCCATTCATCAAATCTACATTTGAGAAATACCTTTCTACAGACCCCAATGAAGAGTATCTGTTTACGTTTCATAGCCGTTATCGTAATTCTGACAGCTTCAATGCAAATGTCAATGGTGGCATCAAGAAAATCTGTAGCGACATGAACATGAAGAAGACTGACTATTATTGCTTCTATACATTCCGGCACACTTGGGCCACTATAGCCCAAAACGATTGTGATGCCAATCTTTATGAAGTTGCATTCGGTATGAACCATAGCCAGGGGCTGAATGTCACTCGCGGCTATGTTAAGTTAGACTTCACTCCTGCTTGGGAGTTGAATGCCAAGGTAATTGACTTTATTTTTTATAGCGACAAGAAGAGCAAGCAAGGCAAGGCCCGTAGTCTGGATGCTCCTGCTGAAAAGCTTTTCCGCCTATCGAGAAAGATGATGGTCTATGGACGGGCTTATTTCAAGGGAAAAGTTCTGTCGGAGTTTACTGATATTGGTTTCAGTAATGTTGATGAAGTGATTGAACGTCTGGCTAGTGGCTTGCCCACAGATATTCCTGAGGGCTGCGCTGTCCAGTTCCGCATCACCAACTGTGATTCCCAAAGAGAAGCAGTGTATGAACGAACCAAAGGAAAAGGATTTTAAGTAAGATGTGTTGTTACGTGGAAAGCCATCCATTTCATTGCCTCAAATGAAATGGATGGCTTTTGCGTAGTACTATGTATGATGGAACTTCCCCCTTGGGATTTTGGTAAGGTTAAGTAGCATTTAACCAGAGGGAAAACACTTGTTCCTTCCCCATAAGCCACACTACCCTTTGCGGTAAATGCAGCTCGTTTAACCTCCGGTTACCTGGTTCTATTTCGGTGGTGGAGAGGAACGCAAACTGGCAAAGACCAGCACAGCGATAAACACCAACAGCTTCCATAGCAGGACAAAGGCATGTTTCAACAGCCATACCGCCAACTGAAACAGATTAATGGCAAGCCACAGACCCAGCTTCAGCACGATGCAGAATACGAACGCCACCGGTATCAGATATATGAAGAATAACAGTAAAACCATATTAGTCAGTTTTAAATGATTGACTCCCCGTATATAGGATGTTTTCTATACTCAAATATACTAATAATCAACGAGCTAATGAAATTTTCCAACCTCTTTTTATGTGTTTTTGGTCACTTTTTCACTTGGTTCTCAGGCTGTTCCAACCTCCAAACCAAGGTGCAGACAACAGCGAAACATCGGTAGCATGAACATTCATGCAGTTGTTCTTCCGTCAATGCTTCAAATGCGCTTGGTCCAACAAAAAGATAACAAAAAATGTTGGACCACATGTTGGACCAACTTCTTTTCCCTCTCGTTCTTGGACCATCGTTTGTCAGTGCCCAAAATCCTTTTCCCTTGAAGCCCGATACACTGGCGCAAGGTACATGAAGCGATGGTTTGCCGATACCCATCCCTCTGCTTTGGAAGTTTCATGAACCAAATGCGCAAGGCACTTTCAGAATGAGCAAACCCGAATACGCTTGTTTGCCTATACCTATATATAAATTGCTTCGTTCGTTCCAACTTGAGAATGTATGTTCTGATGTCGGAGCCATCAAGCTATGCTGATGGACTATATCACGGAAACAAAGTTGCAGCAAAGTTGCAGGTACATGTACTTTTTGTTGGTTTTGACCACGGACTAAAATATCGTAGAGCTGATGACCGCTATCGCTAAGTAACTTTGGAGGATGTATCTCATGGATGCCATTCTCTGCCGACCAGTCACCCAAGGTATGTTGAACCGACGATTCCCGAAACTGGGGTTTCATGGTGCATACGACCCGCATTTCATAGTACGCGGAAAGTCTGGTAATCAAGTAAGTTGTACAGAAGATTTCTTCAAAGAATGATGTTGTGCATTTTTGTGCTTCGCAAAATTTTGCGGTAATTTGGGTCGACAAATACCCGGGAAGCCGATGTGCCGTTTTGCAGACGGAGCCAAGCAAGTTGTACCCTTGTCATTACAAAACAAGTTTTGTCCTCACAAGGGTTACTTGCCGACTGCTGTGCAGCGGAGCGATGTGCATCGCTGTTTCGCTTCGCGAAAGAGGAGTCCGGGGAATCGAACAACTAACGTACAAAGGATATGAAACACCAACGAACCAAAGTCTTTCAGTTGCGGCTTACCACGGACGAACTCCTGAGCCTGAAGGAAAAATCCGTTCCCTACCAGTCCGTGAGCCACTTCATCCGTCAGGCCGTAGAAGAGTTCAGTCGGGTGGATGTCAGACAGCAAATCGGGATGATGCAGGACTTGTGTGCCTTTTATCAAAAGTTCCAGAACGAATTGTCCTGGGCAGGCAGCAACCTGAATCAGTCGGTCAAACGGGCCAACGAACTGGCGGTTGCTGGACTGCTGGCTCCCAGTTATGTGTATGAGGTGCTGTTTCCTACCATCCAGGATATGCAGGAGACCTTGAACAAGATGAAAAGCGATCTTGAAATCTTGAACCGGAAATCCCGGCTTATCAAGTAAACAGAGCCAGGCAATTCACAGCATGAAAGCCGATGAACCTTGGATTCCCCTGTCAGGAAATCCAAGGTTCTGTGCTGTCTGGACTTTCATTTCCTGTTTCATGATTCAATGCACAATCACTCACCAACCAACGCATGCAATATGATAGCAACCATTTTACCCGGAAGCGCAGACTTCCATGCCGTAGGCTATAACGAACACAAGGTCTATCAGGGCAAAGCCACCCTGCTGGAGATACAGAACTTCGGCGGACTAGAGAATGAAGAACAACTGACAGCCAGACAGCTGGTCAGATACCTTCAGTTATACAGTTCGCAGAACAGCCGGATTCAGAAGCCTCAGTTCCATGTGGCCATCTCCTGCAAGGGACATGAGTACACAGAAGCCCAGTTACTTGATTTTGCACACCGCTATCTCAAGGAAATGGGTTACAGAGAACCCGGACAACCGCTGCTCATCTATTCCCATCACGATACGGACAATGCACACCTGCACATCGTGACTTCAAGAGTAGCACCCGATGGTCACAAGATACAGCATGACCATGAACGCAGGCGCTCGCAGGTCGTGATAGACCGGCTACTTGGAACAGACAGAACACAGAAGACAGAGCAAGACCTCGAAGCGGCCAAGCAGTACCGCTTCGCTTCCTTCGCCCAGTTCAAAGCCGTGATGGGTTCCATGGGCTATGAAGTCTTTCAGAAAGACGGGAACGTCTTCATCAAGCAAGGCGGCAGGATTCAAAAAAAACTTCCTCAGGCAGAAATTGAAGCCCTATTCAAGAAAGGCTATCAGGACAAGGCACGCAACCGCCAGCTGAGAGCCTATCTGAAAAAATACCGGGACGTATGCGCCAACAAGGAGGAACTGCAGAAGGAAATGAAGAAGAACTTCGGAGTGGATGTGGTTTTCTTCGGCAAGAAAGACAAGCCCTATGGCTATATGCTGATAGACCATGCCAACAAGACTGTCATTCATGGTGCCAGAGTCCTTGCCATAGAAGAACTGCTGGACTTTGCTACTCCGGAACAACGCTTTGACCGGATAGAAGCATTCATTGAGCAGTTGTTGAAACTCAATCCCAAGACTACACAGGGAGAAATCTTCCAAAAACTCAAGAAGCAACATGCCTATATAAAGAAAGGTGTTATCTACTTTGACGGCCAGAGCAGGCCCTTATCTCCGGAAACGGCAGCTGTCATCGACCGTAACAACCGCATCAGTTACATCGAAAAGTTCCATCCAGTCAATCAGGCTGAAGTTGAATTGCTCTGCAAGGTATTTAAGGTGGACCGCCCTGATTTGGTGAACATTTCTACGGAGCGCAGTTCCAAGTACGCAGATGCCTTGAACAAACTGCATGGAATTTTCAATGATCCCGAAGTGAAATCACCGCGTAGTGCCTTCTACCAGGAGGGCTTTATCATCCGTCAGGTGGACGATACTTACTATGCCATCAATTTCAAGGAACATATCCTAATCAACCTGAACGAAGAAGGCTTTGATGTGGAACGAGTGAAGAAGCAATCCAAGAAGCAGAAACGGAAAGGTGTTCCGTTCAAGAAATCTTCCAAACTGAATCCGGTCAAGAGTTTGCAGCAGAAATCCCATCAGGGATTGGGCAAACTCAATAAGAAAGGTGAAGGTAGTCACAGTGCCAACCGCGAATGGGAAGTGGGTACCAAGAACAGTTACGATGAAGTGGACAATGGTCACTCCATGAAATGGTAGCCTTCCGTTTGAAGGCAATGGAACTGGCTGCCGACCTGTTCATGGGACGGGCTTCTGTAACCTTTTCGGGCATATAGACCGGAAAACAAGTGTAAAAGCGACAGAATGACTTCTGTTTTTGCTCCACCTTGTACACTGATGTTGTGAATTTAGGTTTTCCATATCCCGGCATTTACTTTTGCTTCGAATTTAATAAACGGAAAAACAACCATGATACAGACACCGGTCATAGTAACCTTTGCCAACCAGAAAGGAGGAGTCGGAAAAACCTCCCTCTGTGTCACCTTCGCCAACTACCTGGTGATGAAAGGAGTCCGTGTGGTCGTTATTGACTGCGACTTCCAGCATTCCATTCTGAAATGTCGCAAGGCAGACCTGAAACATTACGGAGAAGAACTGATACCCTACGAAGTGTGGTCCCATGAACCGAACAGCAGCGAAGCCATGATCACCCTGATAGAGAAACTGCACAACGACCCGGGAATAGATGTGGTACTGATGGATTCCCCCGGCAGTCTGAAAGCAGACGGACTGGTGCCGATGTTCGTCAATTCCGACATCATTGCCGTACCATTCCATTACGATTTGGTGACCGTTCCTTCCACCGCCAGTTTCCTGATGTTTCTGGACAGGCTGCGCAAGGCAGTAGGCTCACGGATGAAAGCCCGGCTCTTCATCATTCCCAACCTGCATGACAACCGCGTGGGCAAACGGACGGAACTCCTGCTTTGGGACAACACACGGGACACCTTTTCCAACTATGGTTATGTCACCTCCAAGATATCCAGACGGGCAGACCTGCAGCGATTCAGCACCATCGCCGGACTGGATCTGGCACAGGCAGCCGTCACCCCGGTCTTTGATAAAATCTATGACAGCATCTTCGATACGCTTGAACCGCTCCGGAAAGTGGAACTCACCGGCATCCAGCTGAGTGAAAATCTCTCTCCCAAGTCAGGAAAGAAGAAATATCAGGCAGCCGACAGTCCGGTAATCCTTGCGGGAGATGAGACGGAGGAAGCAGAAGCCGGCGATTCCAACAACGACAATCAACCTAATCAATAATCATCAAAAATCATTACGCAATGAAAAATGACATTCCGCCCCTCGATGCCTTGACTGAGGGCATCAATGATTCCGACCTTATGCTGGCGCAGGAATCATCCGGTATGCCGGAAACGGATTCCGAAGTCCATACAGAAATTGCCGAACATCCTGAAAAGAACAGAGGAAAGCAACAGGAAGAGGATCCTTACTGGAACGGTTTTCTACGGAATCTGGAAACCTCCGATGAGCAGCCCGACAAGAGCGAACGGCTGGTGTGCCGTCTGGACCGGGACCTGGCCGATTCGCTGGACGACTGCGTCATCTACAATCGCAGCCGTTCGGATATGGTCAATGCCATCGTCCGTACCTTCTTCGATGCCTATCTGCCGCAGCTTGCCGGGTTTCGGAGAGAAAAGAAATCCCTGTTTGCCAATTTTAACGAAGACAGCCATGAGAAAGCGAAGAACGAACTGGACTGAGCAGAAGATAGCCCAGCTCATCCAACTCTATCCCATAGAGACCACTCCCTATACCGCCTCCGTATTGGATATGTGCGAACGGGCAGTCAAGAGCAAAGCCAGTCAGCTCGGGCTCAAGAAGACTGCCAAAGCCAAGTGGCTGGAACGGGTCGACTACATCCGCAACCACTTCGGCCACCGCTCGTATGCGGAAATCGGCAAGGAACTCGGTGTTTCCAGAGCCTATGTACGCCGACTGGCCAGCCACATGGGACTGCAGCGTACACCGACAGAAACCTTTCAGGTCTACTCCCGAATACGTTCCGACATGATGCGAAGGGAAAGACGCAGGGTCATCTTCGGGTTGAGTCCCATCACCCGCGTTAAGGTTGTGTCCAACCGGGCACGGGTAAGACTCCGTTCATGGCTCAAGTCCAAAGGCTACATTGCCGGAGAGGAATACGGCATCCTTTATTATACGGATGACCTTCACCGGATTCAGAAATCAGAGTTGAGAGGAGCCAAACTGGGCTTCCGTTTTCTGCCTTATCCGTCAGAAGAAACCATTGTATTGTCAAACCTCTTATAACTACAGCTATGACCTACGGACAAGTAATCTTAATCCTCTTTGTGGTATTGATAGGCTACTACGGCTTTCTGATATTCATGGACATCCAGCATCTGAAGGCAGCCGAGGCGGCAGCGCAGGAGAATCAATCCGAAGAGGAAATAGACATCACGGATGAAGCCCGTTCCTTCCAGCCCCAGCAGGTGACCCGGGACGATAAGAAGAAGGAAGAGGAAAAGAAGCAGGAAGAAGCAGGAAATGAAAATGATTCCAACACGGATAAACAGCAGACAACATCTGATGAACAACCGAATGAGAATGCTTCTTCTAAAAGTGGTGAAGATGTTCCCGTTTCGGAAGAAACATCTTCAACGGAGAATCCTTCATCCGAAACAGCATCACAGACTCAAACAGCTGAGCCGGATAATGCGGATGCCACATCAACTTCTGATGCTACTGATGAAGATGAAATTGAAGACGCTACCCATGCGGATACCGAAACAGTCCCATCGGAAGCTGAAACTTCGGCCGGATCCAACTTCTCACCGACCTACCGGGAACCCATCCTGACAGACGGTATTCTGGTAGATGACATCTTCAAAGCCATCGATCAGCTGGCCGAAACCGGTGAATGTGACCTGGGTACCATTATCTATCACTGCGAAAGCATGCGATATGCCGGGTAATACACCCGATACTACTTGGACGAAAGTCCACCGTTCCTTTAGCGACCTCTGATACTTGAATGACCTCTGTTTCTTTGGCGACCTCTGTTCCTTTGGCGATGAAATCCATTATCAAAGAAATATACAATGAAACAATTCAATCAACTCGTATGCGGAAACCCAAGCATCTTCCGCTCTATCCAGCGTTCTTCTGAAAAAGCAGTCAACCGCCTCATGGCCTGCAGTGTGATGCAGAAATGCCTCATGTTCATCTTTGCCCTTACGGTATCGGTCGGTGAAGCGATGGCAGGCAGCAAGGGAGCCGCAGGTTTTACCAAAGCTACGCAGGAAGTGAGTTCCTACCAGACTCCGGTGTCAAATTTGATGAAAGCGATTGCGGCCGTTATTGTGCTTGTAGGGGCGTTCAACGTCTACTTCAAGATGCGTGCGTCCGTAATGGTTGCGTGATAAATACTTCTTTGGCAAGAAGTTAGGATAGTGTTCCATGTAGAATGGACGGTCCAATTTTAGTAATTAACCTCTACTAACATGTAGATAACAAAGATTAACTGTATGTTTTACAACATCCTAATCCCATCAGCTATACCCTGCGGAGAAATCTATAAGGGGAAAACAGCAGGCTGGAAAAGTGGCAAGTCGGCGAACTGCAAAGCCGAGACGCAGCTGCAAGGGATAAAGACTGACATGAGGATGAAGCCTGATTGGTTTAACGATAATCCAACGGTATTTGAAGTGACTATGGCGGAAAGCAGTTACATACGCCATATTGCGGTACTGTGCCAACCTGCATTTATTGGTACAGCAGGAACTTGCCGCAACGTAACCGCAGTAAGCGGAGAAAAGGGTGTAAGTCGCATCCGACAGTCAGTCGTGCCAACAGTTATCACGCAAACTAAACGGAGATTGCCTAACCCGAAATGCCAACTGGCTATGAACAAAGGTTCTGAATATTCGGTACGGCAACGGAGTTCCCATAGTAGTCCGAGGAAGGGAAAGCCTTCTACATGGCGAAGGGGAACAGTTATTGATTTCAATAGTATTAACGGATAACGTGAGAGACGTATGAGAAATCCCGAGATAATATTGAACACTTTAAGCTCACACAGTAAAGTTTCAGACTATAAGTATGAGCGTATCTACCGTATTCTCTTTAACGAGGAAATGTTCATGCTTGCCTACGAACGGATTAAATCCAAACCCGGCAACATGACTCCCGGTACAGATGGTCTTACCATTGACGGAATGACTATCGACCGCATTGGAAAACTCATTGAATGCTTGAAAAATGAGAGCTATTCTCCCCAACCTGCCAAGAGAGTGTACATTCCCAAGAAGAACGGAAAGAAACGTCCTTTGGGAATCCCTACTATCGAAGACAAGTTGGTGCAGGAGGTAACTAGAATGATTCTCGAAGCCATTTATGAAGGTCATTTTGAAAGCACTTCACATGGATTCAGACCATTCAAAAGTTGCCACACAGCCCTCATAAGCATCAAAAAGACATTTACCGGTATGCGGTGGTTTATTGAAGGAGACATCAAAGGCTTTTTCGATAATATCCACCATGCAACACTGATAGATATTCTGCGGATGCGAATAGCTGATGAGCGTTTCATTCGCTTGATATGGAAGTTCCTAAGGGCTGGCTATCTGGAAGAGTGGTATTTTAACAAAACTTATTCGGGCACACCCCAAGGAGGGATAATCAGTCCCATATTGGCTAATATCTACCTTGACCAGTTCGACAAGTACATGAAAGAATATGCCACCCTCTTTGATAAAGGAGAAAGCAGGAAGATACGAAACGAATACATGAATCTGAACATGCGTACTGTAAACAGGCGAAAGAAAAGAAAGGCTACTGAAGACCCTGTCGAAGCAGCCGCTCTTGATGCAGAAATCAAACAACTTCAGAAACAGTTGCGGAGTATGCCCGTAAGAGATGAGATGGATGAAAATTATCGCCGTCTCAAATATGTAAGGTATGCTGACGATTTTCTTATCGGTGTGATTGGTTCAAAGCAAGAATGTGAGAGAATCAAAGAGGATATTACCAACTACATGCGTGATAGACTCAAACTCGAACTTTCAGCAGAAAAGACGCTAATTACCCATGCAAGGGAAGAAGCCAAGTTCCTTGGCTATCGGATAACCGTAAAAACCCTGGATGTGATGAAAAGAAACTGTAAAGGAATCCTTTCACGAGCATTCAGAGGTAAAGTTCAATTGTTGCTTTCATCGGAAACGGTAAAAGACAAGCTGATGAGCTACGGTGCTGTGAAATTCACAGAACAAAACGGTAAAACGGTATGGCTACCACAGTCAAGAAGCTACTTGATAGGTATGGAAAGCCACCGAATCCTTGCAAAATTCAACCTTGAGATAAGAGGATTCTACAACTATTATTGTATAGCTGACAATGTATCTGCAACCTGCTCAAAACTTGGTTACATCATGCAGTACAGTCTCTACAAGACATTGGCACAGAAACTTAACAGTACTATGCCGAAGATTGTAAGGAAGTACAGAAAGGACAAGGAATTTAAGATTGAATACACCGATAAAAAGGGAAATCAAAAATACCGTGTCCTATACAATGGTGGATTTGCGCAAAAACAACCTAACAAAATGGCTGATTGTGACAACTTGCCTCACGTTAGCTTCCCGAAACGTTCATTAGCGGAACGATTAAGAAGTGAAATCTGTGAGTTGTGCGGCAGACACGATAAGCTCATCATGCACCATGTTCGCACTTTGAAATCTATCAATGACAAGACGGAATGGGGTAAGATAATGTTGGGTTCACACCGTAAAACTATCGCAGTATGCGAAAGTTGCTATACCAAGATAAAAGAGAAAGAACATGAGAAATAAAGTGCATTCAATAACGGAGAGCCGTATACATGGAGACATGTACGTACGGTTCGGGGGCAGGTTTGGAGAGACCTGCGGCAGTAATGCCGTAAGGCGCTCTGAACCGAGCCTACAGAACGGCGACCAGGATGTCAAGAAAACTATCATGCTGACGATTGGTGGCTGTATTGCATTTATCGCTCTTTCTGAGGCTCTTCCGCTCTTCTTTAAGTAATCTTACTTGTCAACATACTATCCAGAATTATGACGATGAATCAGGAGGGTTATCCCGTTTTCAAAGGCTTGCAGAAACCGCTGGAGTTCATGGGCATACGCGGTCGTTTCCTGACTTTGGCAGCAGCGGCCATCGGTGTGTCATTCGTGGGTTTTATCGGTTTCTCCATCGCTTTGGGAAAGCTTGCCGGGTTCATCGCCATGCTGGTGATGGCAGTGGTCGGATTGGTTACCATTTACATCAAGCAGCGTGGCGGTCTCCACAACAAACGGCGGGCAAAGGGTATCTATGTTTACAAGAATCTGAGACGTAACTCGTAAAATAAAATGAATGATTATGGCACGTACCAAGAAAAGAATATTTGACGGACTCTATGCGCAGCTGGAGGAAACGGACGGCAATGTCGTCCTTTTTTCAGCCAAGGGGGAACCGTCGGTTATTTTCGAGATAACCAATCCCGTGCAGCAGCTCTGTACCGATGCGGAGCAGTACATGCTCTTTCAGGATGTGCTCTCCAACGTGGTGCAGACCCTTGGCGAGGGCTATGCCTTGCAGAAACAGGACGTGCTCTGCAAGCAGTCCTACCACCATGAGGTGCCGGAGGATGCGGAGTTCCTGACCAAAAGCTACTTCCGTTACTTTGAGGGAAGAGAATTTACGGAGATACGTACCTACCTTATCCTCACGCAGGAGGCACAGCGCAGCCAGTTCGTTCAGTACGACCCGAAGAAATGGCTGGATTTCCATTCCAAGGTTTCCAAAGTGAGCGACATCCTCAAGGAGAAGAATATCAAGCACCGCAAACTCAGTAAAGAGGAAGTCAATGAGTATTGCCACCGTTTCATGGCCTTCCAGTTCCGGCATGGCCCGTTCTCGATGACCAACTTCAAGGCATCGGACGAGTATCTGAAAATCGGCGACCGGGTAGTCCGTTCCTATCCGCTGGTGGATATAGACGAGATTAACCTGCCTTCGCTGGTGAAGCCCTACACACAGATGAACATCAACGGCTACGGCATCGCTACGGACTTGTTCTCTTTTCTGACGAGTGTGCCCCATGCTGATTGTGTGGTGTTCAACCAGGTGGTACAGATACCGAACCAACGGAAACTGCTCCGCAAGTTGCAAGCTAAGGCCAAACGTCACGGCTCCATGCCCGACCCGAGCAACAAGATTGCCAAGGAGGACATCGAGGAAGTGCTGGACCGCCTGGCGGTGGACAGCACGCAGCTGGTCTATTGCAACTTCAACATCCTGGTAAGCTGCCCGGCACACAAGGTCACCCCGGTCACTTCCTATCTGGAAACCAAGCTGTATGAATGCGGCATCATGCCGTCCCGTACCGCCTACAACCAGTTGGAATTGTTTACCGACAGCTTCCCCGGCAACGGCTATGCCTTCAATCCGGACTATGACCTCTTTTTGACGCTCTCCGATGCCGCTCTGTGCTTCTTTTTCAAGGAACATCTAAAGGGCTCGGAAGATACTCCGCTGACCACTTACTACACCGACCGCCAGGGGCTGCCAGTGTGTATTGACATCACAGGGAAAGAGGGTAAGGTGAAGATGACGGATAATGCCAACTTCTTCTGCATCGGACCTTCAGGAAGCGGGAAGTCATTCCACATGAACAGCGTAGTCCGTCAACTTTTAGAACAAAATACTGATGTGGTCATGGTTGATACGGGTGATTCCTATGAAGGTATCTGTGGTTACTACAAGGGAACCTATATTTCTTACTCGAAGGAGAAGCCTATTTCCATGAATCCCTTCAAGGTAACGAAAGAGGAATATGACTTGAACTTCGGGGAAAAGAAGAACTTCCTCAAGTCACTCATCTTTCTCATCTTCAAAGGCAATGAGTTTCCAAGCAAGATTGAGGACATGCTCATCAACCAGACCATCGTGGAATACTACGAAGCCTATTTCCATCCCTTTACCAAGTTCACCGATAAGGAACGTGAAGGGTTGAGACAAAAGCTGTTGGTCGCTTCCAAGATGGAAGAAGACTATGACAAGTTCTCCCACAGCATGGAAGACATTGATGCCCAAATCAGAGAAGCCGAAAAGGATAAGCAGGCGGAAAGCAGGGCACTCATGCTTCCTGCAGAAGCCCGGCGACTCAAGTTGCTCCGCCAGTGCCGTTCGCTCTATGCCCTTGCCCAGGATGAAGCTGCCAGCAAAGGGGAAAAGGAACGTGCCCTGCAGATTATCGAGAACTACAAGAAGGAACTCTACAACAACTCCATGCTTATCAAGATAGACAAGCAGATAGACCACATCGAGGAACAGAAACGCAGACTGAAAGTCCGGGAACTGTCCTTCAATTCCTACTACGAGTTTGCTTTGGAGCGCATTCCGCAAATCGTGGCACAGGAGAAGATTCAGTTCAACATCCGCGACTTCGCAGCCATCCTGAAGCAGTTCTACCGGGGCGGCGAACTGGAGATGACCCTGAACTCCGACCTGGACGTGAACCTCTTCGATGAGCAGTTCATCGTCTTCGAGATTGACAAGATTAAGGATGACCCCGTGCTTTTCCCGATTGTGGTACTCATTATCATGGACGTGTTCCTGCAGAAGATGCGCATCAAGAAAGGACGCAAGGCACTCATCATTGAGGAAGCGTGGAAGGCGATTGCTTCGCCCACCATGGCAGAATACATCAAATATCTGTACAAAACGGTAAGAAAGTTCCACGGCATAGCAGGTGTTGTTACCCAGGAGTTGAATGACGTGATAGATTCGCCCATCGTGAAGGAAGCCATCATCAACAACTCCGACGTGAAGATACTGCTCGACCAGACCAAGTTCAAGGACCGCTACGAGGACATAGCCGCCATCCTGGGACTGACACCCATCCAGCGGCAGCAGATATTTACCATCAATGCCCTGAACAACCGGGAAGGACGCAGCTACTTCAAGGAAGTCTGGATATGCCGGGGACAAAACTCGGATGTGTACGGTGTGGAAGAAGCACCGGAATGCTACTGGGCTTATACCACCGAACGCACGGAAAAGGAAGCCCTCAAACTCTATCTGGCCCACTACGGAACCATGCAGGAAGCCATCACACATATCGAGGCAGACCGCAAACGGGACGGCGGGCATAAATACCTGGAATTTGCCAGAAAAGTCAATCAACATCAAAAAGTCATGTCATTATGGTCAAGTTAAGATTCCTGTTGATGGCGGTACTGATGCTTGCCGCTTCAACGCAAATGTATGCCGGATGGCGGGTTGTGGTCGACAAGAACTGCATCAAAATCGTATCGTCCAACCTTGCCGCCCAGAAACTCATCGAGGAACAGCACAATGCCCGGCTGGACACCATCGCCGCCAAACAGCAGAAGGTGGAACTCTATTCGGTCAGCATGGCCACGATGAAGGAACTCTACAAACTGTCGATGCAGAACATCTCCGGTTTCGGTACGGAGAGCCTGTACTACAAGGAAATCGGCAGCTGTGCCCTCGATATCATCCGGAATGTGCCGGAACTGATAAAGACGGTCAGCAAGGCGAAGTTCACCAACCAGCTCTACTGCCTGACGGAACTCGGAGGGCTGGTGATGGAAACACAGCAGCTGGTGGGCAACTTCGTAAACATCGTGAACAATGCGAGGATTCCCAATCCGCTCAAGGGAGAAGGCACTGCCGAGAAGAAGAGCGACGGCTACAACATGCTCGACCGCTACGAACGGATGTCACTGGCCAATTCCATCTACACCAACCTGAATGAGATCCGCTACAAGGTGGACGGCATGATGCTCATGGCACAGTATGCCACGCTGAATGACCTCTGCTTTGCCATCGACCCCGAGGGATGGGCTAACGTGATGACCATGCGCAACCAGGTGGACGGACTCGTATCGGACTGGAACGGACTGGTGGCTGCTAACTAAAAGATGAAAAAGCTATGGAACACTGGAAAAAGAAATTGGGCGCAGCCTGCCTGGTACTGTCCCTGATGGTACCGGGTACGGCTACCGCTGTGGTCATCCCCAAGGACCTGCCGACCATTGAAGCGCTGATAGCCCTGCACAAGTGCATCAAGAAGGACGAGGACCAGGCATTGGGCAGAGTGGCCACCAGCTTCGGGGAGCAGTCCATGGTCACCAAAGGCGCCAACAAGTTCAACGAGGTGCGGACCACGCTAAACACCAAGATGAGCAATGCCCATTCCTACCTGGTGCTGGCCGGAGCCATTTCCTCCACCGCCAATTCGCTCTACATGCTGGTCAAGGAGTACAAGGACTTTACCTCCAACACCTTCAAGCATGTCAAGAAGAAGCCCTTTGTGGGATGGTATTATGCCGATGCCAACGTGGCGATAGCCCGGGAAGTGAAGCACTGCTACAAGCTCTACGCTTCCGTGGCCGCTTCGGGCATCAACCTGATGAAGGCTTCCATGGACGAGAAGCTGAACCTGGTGATGACCCTCAAAGCCACCATCGACAAGGCCCGCTACATCGTGGACAATGCGAACCTCTACTGCTTTCTTATTACCGACTGCGGCTGGAAGCCCGACTACATCTGGGAAATACTCAACTCCAACGTGAAGGACGAGATAGCAAATCGTGTCATCAATCAATGGAACAAAGGATATGTGGTATAGAATTTTATTACTCTGCTTGCTGGGCATGACGGTGGCTTCCGGTCTGCATGCCCAGCGTCCGACCAAGGACAAGGAAAAGGCCCGGCAGTGGCAGTCCATGGAGAACGGTCCCTGGGACTTCGCACCGGACTGGTACTACTTCCTGCTGCACAAGAAATACTCGGGTGCAGAAATGTACTGGAAGTGGGCAGGATTCCAATCCGGATTCCGGGTGCGCTTCAAGGAGCACAAATCCAACGTGAAACGCATCATGCCTACCCGGGTAACGGCGGAAGAGACACAGCGGCAGAAAATTAAGAAGGTGGAGGAAGAGCGGCAGAAGATGGAGGAACTCTATCAGGAGGAACTGCTCCGCGAGGCAGACCGCAACGTGGATCTGATGTTTCCTTCCTACAAGGACGAGTTCAACCGGATGCAGGACTGCATCACCGACGGACTGCTCTACTGCATGCAGAAAAGCAAGGGCAAGCTCCAGTACCAGGTGGACGAACTGAGCCGCCAGAATGAAATCCTCTGTGCCGACATCGCCTACATCCACAAGATGGGAGTCGGCTACGGACTGGAGAATGCCAAACGGCAGAAGGCTTACGAGGAAGTCCGGCAAAAGATGGAGGAACTGGTCAAACGGACCGCCAACCTCTGTGCGGTGGCTTCCACGCATTATTGATAAATGATTACATAATGAATAGTATCAAAGAAGTAATAACAAAGATAAATGTAACAGATTATGAATCTACTGTTAGTACCATTAACCATCGGATTGCCTGCCATTGACGAAAGTCTGGACAAGCTGCTGGTCGCCATGGAAACCTTTCCCAATGTGGCGGTGCTGGGTGATGCCATCGGACTGGCACGCATCCTCGGCCTGTTGCTGGCGCTCTGTGTAGGCTCCTACGAATGCTGGATGATGATGCTCGGGCGGCGCGGCATGGACGTGATGAAACTCCTTCGCATCATCGGCATTTCCATCTGTATCTCTTCTTCCTCGTGGATCTGTCAGGCCCTGCAGGTTCCCGGCAAAGGACTGGAAACCGCTACCAAGGCCATGGCAAAAGCCAAGAACAAGGAAGTGGCCGCTTTCGAGTTGAAGGTGGCGCAGAAACAGAGTGAATACCTCGACCGCCTGCGGGAGGTGCAGGACTCCATTTCCACCGCCCAGCAGGTAGCCGCCATCGGACAGGATGCTGCCTGGTGGGACAAGCTCATCTACAACGTGGAGAATCTGGGCAACACCATCAACAACTATGCCCAGCGGGCAGCGGTGGCGGCTGAAACCAAGATGAGCGAATGGATCAACGATGTCATACGCTTTGTGGGGGAACTGATATTCCAGATGTCCTACTACGGCATTCTGGTGGCGCAGCGCATCTTCATGGCCATCCTGATGATTTTCTGTCCCATCATGTTCGCCCTGTCCCTGGCACCGCCCTGGAATTCGGCCTGGAGCCAGTGGATGTCGAAGTTCCTTTCCCTCTCGTTGTGGGGCTTCGTCACCTATATGTGCATCTACTACATCGACTTCATTCTGCTCTATAACCTGCAGCAGGACCTCATAGCTTACAACCACCTGCTTCACGGTTCGGTAAACTCCTGGGAACAGATCGGCGCACTGGGACTGCAGGGCATCGGCTCCAACTGCATGTATGCCATGGGTATGCTGGTGGGGGCCTACATCATTCGATTTGTGCCCGAAGTGGCTTCGTGGCTCATTCCGGGCGGTATCAGTTCGGGTGCAGGTTCAGCAGCCGGCAGTACCGTGATGGGCATGACAGCGATGGCAGGAGGTATGGCAGGAAGTGTGGTCGGCTCTGCAGCCAGCGGTGCCGCTTCTCTGGTCAGACCGGGCAAATCCAAGAACAGCAACAACAAGAAGTAATCACTCAAACCATTCCCTATGCTTATAGAATCATTAGCACAGAAAACGAAACTCGCCCTGATGACGGTGCTGGCCACGATAGGTGGCTGCACCCTCATCTGCGGGTTCACCGTCTGGTGCTGCATCTCGCTCGTGACAAAAGAACGGGAGCAGATTTACATACTGGACGGTGACATTCCCTTCCTGGCACAGCGTGCCCAGCTGGAAGCGAACTTCACGATGGAAGCCAAGGCGCATATCCAGCTCTTCCATCAGTATTTCTTTAACCTGCCTCCCGACAACGACTACATCAAGTGGACGGTCGGCAAGGCAATGTATATGGCAGATGGTACTGCCCTCAAGCAGAAGCAGGCATTGGATGAGAACGGATTTTACTCTGATATCATCTCTTCTTCAGCGGTGTGTACCATCATGTGTGACTCCATTCAGTTCGACGAACATGAACGGAAATTTACCTACTACGGAACGCAGCTCATCAAGCGCCGTACTCGGGACCTGAAACGCTCCATGGTCACTACAGGCTACATCGAATCAGTTCCCCGTACCCGAAACAATCCGCATGGCCTGATGATTACGAATTGGAGGACGCTGGAAAACAAAGATTTAGATTACTAACCTATAGAGAATAAGTACCCCATGAAATCATTCAGAAAGACACTTCAGGAAAGCAGGCTCAAGACGCATCACTTGATACGTTCCTGGCTGCAACCCAAGCTGGGAGCCGTCGGCACCAGATACCGCCTGGCAGGACGCATCCGTCTGGCCAACATCTGGGCAAGGAAACATCCCAAACGCACCTTTGCCTATGTCACAGGTTCGCTGTTTTTCTTGCTGGCAAGTACTGTGGCAATCGACAGCATGACCTTGTCAGACAAGCGTGAGCCGGATGTCAGCAGCATTGCCCAGTTGGAACCCGTGTTTGCCGGATTCCGTACCATTCAGGCAAACAAGAGCATACATCGTTCCACGCTGACGGAGTTGACCCAAGAGGGACAACAGCTGCGGGAGGAACTGGACTCGCTCATTGCGATATCGCGTAAAAGCCATCAGGATTCCATCGATATCGTACAAAGTTACAACCGGCTGGAATCCATTGTCAAATCACTTCAAAACAATGACCATCCATGATCAGAAAAATCAATTTCAAACAGCCCAAGTACATCTTCCCGTTGGTGGTGTTCATTCCCCTGTGTGCCCTGGTGTACTTTGTGATGCAGACGTTCGGGGGCGGCGAAGATGCCCAGCAGACGATTGCCACCGACCGCATCAATACGGAACTGCCGCAAGCCAATGCGGAGGAAGCCGGAGACAAGATGTATGAGATGTCGCGCCGATTTGGGGACGAAGATGCCTTCACCGCTATCGGTGCCATCGGTGAAGAACAGAAGAAAGCCGAAGAACTGGAGCACGGCTACAGCGAAGACGAACTCAACAAGCTGGATGCTGCGGAAGCGGAACGGCTTCGTCAGCAACGGGAAATGGAGGAACTGGAAAGGTCGTTGGCCGAATCCAGAAGACACATCAACTCCTTTGCCTACGGGGATAATGCTTCTTCAGGAAATAGGTCAGGTAATGGAAGCAGAACAGGTACATCTACTACTACCGAAGGCTATACTTCACAGGATGACTTCGCCCGTGACCTGGAGGAAATCCAGCGCAGAAGTTACGAGCGTCAGAAGGCCATTGAAAGCGGATTGGGTATCGGACGTTTTGACCGAGATGAACAAGCAGACAAGCAACGTAGGGATTCCATTGTCAAGGTCCACCAGGCTGAAAAGGAACGCAACCGTCCCAAGCTCGTCATCAAGTCCGGTGATACCAATGCGGAGAAGTTCCATACAGTGACCTCACCCGATGATATAGCGGAAGCCAAGTTGATTCGCGCTATGATTGACCAGACCACCAAAGCCAAGGAAGGTACTCGTTTACGTTTCAAGTTGCTGGATGATATAACCGTCAGCAACACCAAGTTGAAGAAAGGCACCTACCTCTATGGTACAGTGACAGGCTTTGGACAGCAGCGTGTGAAGGCTACCATTACCAGCATTCTGGTCGGTGATAAGTTCATCAACGTGAAGCTTTCTGTGTTCGACAATGACGGTATGGAAGGGTTCTATGTACCGGAATCTTCCTTCCGTGAGTTCGTGAAGGATGCCAGCTCCAGTGCCGTGCAGCAGAACATCAACTTCCAGTCAGAAGATGGCTACGGTTCCGGTATTTCAGGTGAAGCCTTGGCACTGCAGGCCTTGCAAAACGTCTATAACTCAGCTTCTTCAGCTATTTCATCCAATATCCGTAAGAACAAGGCGAAAATCAAGTACAACACGATTGTTTACCTGATTAACTCGGAGGAAGCAAGGTAAAAGGTCAAGAATAAAAATAGGTAAACTATCTTACTAATCACAAAATAAGTAAGGTTACAAGTAATAGAGTAAGCAAGTTTACAAGTAACGGAATCAACAAATAATCAAATCAGTAAATCATAAGAATTACCTAATATGAAAGCGAAATTATTTTTACTTTTCTTCGGTCTTCTCGGTATGGTCGTACAGGCTGCAGCCAAGGAGAAGATCTACGTGAACAGTGAGGTCACCACCCACATCGTTATGCCCGAGAACATCAAATTGGTGGACATCTCCACGACCAAGATTATGGGCAACCAGTGCGCCGACAACATGGTGCGCATCAAGCCTTATCTGGAGCCAGACTCCATTAAAACCTCCTTTGACGAGAATGAATTGCTGGGTACTATCACCCTGATTGGAGAGCGCCATATCGCTCAGTATGACGTGGTTTATACCCATTATCCCAACATGGCAGCCTCCATCTTTGAGGTAGCTTACAGCGATACCCAGTCCTATATCAACCCCGAGGTATCGATGCCCAAGGCCGAAATGGTGCGCTATGCGTGGGCGGTGTATGGCAGCAAACGCAAGTACAACCAGGTGGTATCTAACGCCCATGGCATGAAGGCCATAGTCAATAACATCTATACCATCGGCGACTACTTCTTTATTGATTATTCGTTACAAAACAAGACGAAGATTGCCTACGACATTGAGGAACTTCGCGTGAAGCTGACGGACAAGAAAGAAACCAAAGCTACCAACTCGCAGACCATAGAACTGACACCGGTTTATTCGTTGAATCCGGTCAAGAAGTTCAAGAAGAATTACCGCAATGTGCTGGTGATTGAGAAGCTGACCTTCCCGGATGAAAAGGTGCTCCGTCTGGAAATCTCAGAGAACCAAATCAGTGGCCGTGTCATTGCGCTCACCATTGAATACGAAGACATCCTCAATGCCGATGGCTTTGATTCGGACATTCTGAATAATTCCTCTTGTTATCCGTATTACTATATTTACCGCTAAGTTATGAAGAAAATCTTATTTGTTTTAGTATGTGCGTTTGCGGTGCTTTCGGCATCCGCACAGGACAAGAAACTCACGTTGAATGCCGGTTTCCTGTTTCCGAATACCTTGAATGCGATGATTGGTTACGAGTATCCGTTGAGCTATGGCAATGCCGTAGAAATCTATGGTGAAGTGGGGAATCATTGGCAGAAACCCACCTGTTGCCGATTTTGGAAGGGCTACTATTGGGATGGCGGATTGGTCTATAAGCAGCGACTGGTTCGTTACAAGAACGGCATGCTCCGCTTCCGATTGGGTTCTCAGTTCGGTGCCACCCAGAAGAAGTTCTTCCTCGGTGTGGAAGCTGGCTTTGAATACAGCTATGTCTTTCAGAACGGCTGGGAGTTTTCGCTGATCCAGAAGAACAACGTCAACTTCCTGCATGGAGATACCTTCCGCAACGGACTCTTGCTGGGTGTAAAAATTCCTTTTTAGTATTCACTCAATCTGATGGCTTATGGCATTCGAAGAAACCCGGGAACAGCAACAGATGTACAACTACTTCCGCAGTTGCATCTACATCTTTCTCATCATCGAGATTGTGATGAATCTTCCCATTACAGCGGATAACCGTGTCACGCAGTTTATTCTGGACCTGTTGGGCAGATTCAAGGTGTTCAATTCCGTGTCGGGCTGTAAGGTGGCTGAGCTGATCTGCATCTGTGTGGTCTGTATCGGAACCAAGGCAAAGAAGGCGCTGAAGTTCAATGTGAAGACGATGGTCATCTATCCGGTGCTGGCTGGATTGACATTGGTCGGCATGTGCTTTATCTTTCACGGCATGAATGTCGGCATGAGCTGGTTCGGCTTTCCGGCCAACCGCATCCTCTATGCACTCTGCTCGGTCGTAGGTACCATGCTGGTGCATCAGGGACTGGACGGCATCGCCAAGTATTACAACTACAAGGTGGGTGAAGACCGCTTCAACTTCGAGAATGAATCGTTCCAGCAGTCGGAAGATTTGGTAGCCAATGACTATTCGGTGAACATCCCGATGATTTACTACTGGAAGCAGAAGATGCACAAGGGCTGGATCAACATCATCAATCCCTTCCGTGGAACGATTGTATTGGGTACGCCGGGTTCGGGTAAGTCTTTCGGCATCATCGATCCCTTTATCCGGCAGCACGCTGCCAAGGGATTTGCTATCATGTGCTACGATTTTAAGTTCCCTACATTGGCCAAGACACTTTTCTATCAGTATTGCAAGAACCGCAAGGCTGGTAAACTGCCACAAAACTGTGGCTTTCGCATTATCAACTTTACGGACGTGGAGTATTCCGACCGCATCAATCCGATTCAGCGCAAGTACATTCCAGATTTGGCGGCAGCATCGGAAACTGCAGCTACCTTGCTGGCTTCCCTGAACAAGGGAGGCGGTGAAAAGAAAGGCGGTTCGGAAGCCTTCTTTACCAACTCGGCAGAGAACTTTCTGGCGGCCATCATCTATTTCTTTGTGAACTTCCATCCGGTAGGCTTCAAGAATGGCAAGAAGCTGAAACGCTTTGTTTCTCTGGCACCAGACTCCGAAGTAGTCATACCCGAGGGAAATAAACTGGAACTGGTGATACGGAACTGGGACGATTACCATGCAATAGATGCCAAGAACAATGTCATCCTGGATTTCGTGGATGAGAACGGTAACGATGTATCAACGGATGAAGACCGGATGTTTGTGGATTTGAACGGATTTTCCTACAAAGATAGAACTGGCAAGCTGGTGAAGATTGAGCGGTGCTGGTATGAGGATGAAAATGGCAAGGAAGTAGAGCCGGACACCATCACCGGGGAGTATTCGGACATGCCACATGTGCTGTCCTTCTTAGGCAGGTCCTACGACCAGGTGTTCAATATCCTGATGCAGGACGACAAGATTGCTTCCCTCATGGCTCCCTTCAAGAGTGCTTATGAGAACAAGGCGAACGACCAGTTGGAAGGTATGGTGGGTACCCTTCGTGTCAATGCCGCCCGACTGGTATCTCCCGAAGCCTACTGGGTGTTTACGGGGGACGACTTCGACTTGAAGATTTCGGACAAAGTCCATCCGAGCTACCTGGTGATTGCCAACGACCCGGAGAAGGAACAGGTCATCGGCTCATTGAATGCTCTGGTGCTGAACCGACTGATTACCCGAGTCAACTCAAAAGGCAACATCCCGGTGAGCATCATCGTGGATGAGCTGCCCACGCTCTACTTCCATAAGATAGACCGCTTGATTGGTACGGCCCGCTCCAACAAGGTAGCGGTGACCCTGGGATTTCAGGAGTTGCCGCAGCTGGAGGCAGACTACGGCAAGGTGGGGATGCAGAAGATTATCACGACTTGCGGTAACATCTTCATGGGTGCTGCCCGTAACAAGGAAACCCTGGAATGGGCGCAGAATGATGTGTTCGGCAAGGCGAAGCAGACTTCCCGGTCCATTTCCATCAACGACAACAAGGTATCGACCACCATCTCCGAGAAGATGGACTACCTGGTGCCTGCCGCCAAGATTGCGGATATGGCGACCGGTTGGCTGGCGGGTCAGGCTGCCCGTGACTTCACGGCTACGGACGAGCGGATGCTGAACCACTTCGACATTGAGCAGTCGGAAGAGTTCAAGACTACGAAGTACTTCTGCAAGACACACTTCGATATGAAGAAAATTAAAGACGAGGAAGACCACTATGTGCCGCTGCCGAAAATCTATGAGTTCAAGAACGACCGCGAGAAGGAAATCATGCTGAACCGCAACTTCAAACGGGTGAACGATGAAGTGGAGAAAATGGTCAAGGAACTGCTGGGTATGGCATAAATGATTTGTATAATGGCATCTTTACAATCAACATATAAACATTCAAGCCTTTTGCCTCCATTAAGTGGTAGCGCACTGAAGGTCATCGCCGTCCTTTCCATGGTGACAGACCACAGTGTCTACTACCTGATGGAGCACGGAACACTTCTTTATGAGGTCATGCGTTGCTTCGGTCGCATCGCTTTTCCGGTGTTCGCCTTCCTCATTGCAGAGGGCTTCCGGCATACCCGAAACCGGATGAAGTACTTCCTGCAGCTGCTTGGATTTGCCGTAGTTAGTGAGGTGCCGTGGTACTTGCTGAATGGCGCAGACGGAACGCACAATGTGCTCTTTACTCTGGCATTGGGTGTGATGGCACTGGCAGCTTTTGAGGCATCAAAAAAGGAGGACATCCTTTGTGGGGCTGTCATCCTTTCTATTGCTTGTTTCGCCACTTGGTCGGGTGTGGACTATGAGTGGCGGGGGATTCTGCTAATGGTGGTGTTCTACCTGTTGGGAAATGTCTGCAATCCTTCTTTTCCCTCCGGTAGAAAGGCGCAGCTATTCTGTGTCTTTCCACTCATGATACACTATGGGATAATCGGCGCTTTGCTGGCTTGCCTCGTGATTGCCTGTTACGATGGAACACGCGGGTTCATCCATGGCAAGGTGGCAAAGTATGGGTTTTATGCTTTCTATCCGGTGCATCTGATTCTTTTGGTTCTGATAGGAAAGTAATCTATCTTAATGTGGGTAAGGTTGAGTCCTTATTCAGGTTTTATTCTTTTCCCCTCCTTGTTGATGTAGTACCATTCCTTGCTTTCCTGGTAGTGCTATTATCTAATTCCTTTCTTCCATAAAGGCTGTGACAACCCCCTTTCGAAAACTATTATAGCATAAAAACAGCCCACTCTGTTGTTTTTTTGTTCCTTTGTGTAAATTTGCGATTGCACAGCATCCTGTTCGAAGGGTATGTACCTTAAAGAAAGAGTGAGAATCAAAGAATAAAAACAAATCTAAAAACAACAAAAGTATGAAACGAATGAACTGTTATTTTCTGCTGTTGGTAGCCGCACTATGTGTTTTGCTGTTTCATGCACAGAAAGAGTAGCCGATAGATGGTATTACAGGCATAAACCTGGAAGACGGCCGTATTCTCCACCGGGAAATTTCGGACGACAAGCCTCTTACGGAGAGCACCGCATTATCGACGGCTACCATTCCTCCTATATCCTTGCCCGTTTCAAGGGCGGTCTTTTCAATGGCGATTATGAAGAGTACATCTACAACAAGTTGAAAGCCAAAAGCTCCTATAAGGAGGGTGGAAGGACAGAACCTGCAGAAAGTATGACGTTGAAGGTAGGGTAACGAAAGAGAAATCCTAGAAATCCGGCAAACTGGACGGTGCTCACCGCACGTTTTACACAAAGGAGAAACTGGAAAAGGAACGCTTCTACAAAGAAGGAATGAAAAATGGAAAGGACGTGTACTACGAGTTTGACGGTACGCTGCGCAGGGAACATAACACCAATAGCTGTTTAATGAAAAACGATATTCCATTTCTATGTACTTCTTCTGCACAAGTTGGATTAAAGACCGACAGATGTTATGTATATAGAACTTCCAAAATTTGATCAGCCACTTTTGAATCACTAATGCGTATGGCATTGTTTTCATCCGTATTGTAACCAAGATAGTTGACGCTTCCATACCATATCAAAGACTTGTCAATGATAACAGCGTCCATCGACAATGAATCAATGACTTTGGTCCGGATTCCTGTTTCTTTCAGTCTTTCTTCCTTTTCTGTATTGTTTTTGACCAAAGCGAAAACCTCCACACCTCGTGCCGACAATTCCTTCAGCATGTCAAGTATGGGGGAATGTTTGCTCAGCCATAGCCTCGTTGCAGAAATGACGACCGAATGTTTGGCTTGGGATAAATCATTGAAAAACAGCTTTTGATAGGTGTGTCCGTTAAAAATAATGCCTTGTAGGCTTTCAGCAGATACATCCACCGGTTTCTCCTGCTTGATCCGATAACCTACTGATGCATATCCTTTCAGCCTGCGTCTGTACATCACATCGCACATCGGCATGCGGATGTCAATATAGTCATAGATGCGGACTTCCTTCTTACCTGTATATTCCCGGTGCAATCGCCCGGCATATTGAGCGACAATCCCTTTCCAGGAAACGGGCAAAGCCAGAAACAGGGTGTCTAAACGGGGATAGTCGAATCCTTCGCCAACATACTTTCCGGTTGCCACGATGACAAGTGGCTCTGAGGGGTTTACATTCTGCAGATATTCCATTCTACGGAGTTTTTCCTTTGCCGGTTCCGAACCGACAAGTGTAACTACATGTTTGCAATGAGGAGCCAAAGCTTTTGCCAATGTCTCTACATGAGCGGTAAGACCGGTCAGTACTATAGGTGTTCGTCCCTCCTTCAAGGCTTCGCATACATCATCCGTGATGAGCCTGTTTCTGTTCACGTCTTCGGACATTTTCTGCACCATCCGTGCATAAGTGGATTTTTCATCTGCCAGTTCCCTGTAGGAGGTGAAACGGGGTACGAGCAGGCGTGCGAAAGTTTGGGATGCCATCTGGACTTTGGCATCAGCCGAAAAACGGACCGGCCCACATTGCATGAAGATAATGGGCTGGTGACCGTCCTTACGGATGGAGGTGGCCGTCAACCCATAGACGTAGCGGGCATTGGCATACTTCAATACCCGTTCAAAATTCACAGCCGAAACATGGTGGCATTCATCCACAATCACCATTCCGTAGTTTCGGACAAAGGGCTTCACCCCATTCTCCTCCAGACAGGACTGTATCAGGGCGATTTCTATTTTTCCATGCAACGTGTTTCCCTTTGAATCCATAGTACCGAATGGAGAAAAGGTCTTTTTACGGCCGCGCTTTTTGGGTAGTTCATCTTCTGTAAAGTCGATTTGAAGAAATTCTTCTAAGCGGGATTTCCATTGGTCCAGCAGAGCCTTGGTATGTACTAATACTAGCGTGTTCACTTTCCGCTCTGCTATCAAGCCGATGGCAGTAACCGTCTTTCCAAATGCGGTTGTGGCATTCAACACCCCGTTGTTGTAGGCTGTCAAACAAGCTATAGCTGCTTCCTGTTCTTTGTGGAGCTTGCCTTTAAACCTTACGGTTACATGCTCTCCGGAATTGGTCTTGTCTTCCACACGGTACGATACCCGGTTGCTGTCTAACAAGGCTGTAATTGCATCCTCACATCCCCGTGGCAGAGAGACATAATCCTCTTCCATCTCGGCACAGGAGATGATACGGGGGATATTGTAGGTGGACAGGCGCATTCCTTGTCTGGCATAAAACTCGGGATTTCTGAATGATGCAATCCGTTTCAGATGGTTGACAACCTTTGCCTGGAGTCCGGACAAAGGAATATACAGCATGTTGGAGCGCACAAAGTAGAGATTGGCCGGAAAGTCATTTCGGGTGATTTTCTGGGGTGTCGGAGTTTCCCAAGGCCTTGTTTCGCAGGTTGTAGATAAATCGCCGAGTTCGGAAACCGTTGCATGCTTTGCCAGTATCGCATCAATTTCCGCTTCTGAAAGCCGTTTCATTTGGAGCAGATAGTTCCACTGGTCTTTGTAAACCATAAAGTTTTCATCCACAAATACACTGTTCCCTTCCTTGCGGGCTTTTCCCTGCAGTGGCAGTGCCACCAGGTTTCCGAATCCGCCATCCGGTATCCTGTCCTGGTTTGGAAAGAAGCGGTCATAGGATTTGAAGGTCATCCGCCCGTTTCTGTTCGTGGCTTCCGTCAGAATCGAGTTTCCAAGCCTCCGTGCTTTGGATGCAGACAACGGCTGTTCAAAGAATATCCAGACATGTGCACCGTTGCCGGAACGGGAGCGTTCTATTGCACAGGGAACATTCCAGTCCTTGCAGACCCCGACGTATGCCAGTACATCCTGATGATAGCCGTGTTCACAGGATTTGTCATCAAAATCCGCACAAAGAAAATTACAGGTATGGTCTGCAAGAATGGCATAGGCACCGATTACATCCTGTCCGTCCGGACTTTTCCCCTCAAGATGCCTGTATATATCCTCATACTCCAATGCTTTGAACAGCCTATTGGGGCATTCCGTACATCTGTATCTTTTCTTGTCGCACAACTGCCTGTCCCATTCGTTCCGGCATACAGGCTGGTAGCCGGATTTCCCGGTGGTCCGGCTGTACCATCTCCGCGCAAACACCTCCTCGCGTCCCTTGAACAGATTGCGGAACACATCCACTTTTTCTACCAGAGACAGATAACTTTTCACGATAGGCGGTGCCGTCACGCTGTTCCTGCCGTTCAGCAAAGCCTTCAACTTGTCCATTTCCTCATGAAGAAGCCTATTCTCTGCAAGAAGTCTGTTGTATTCATCCAACAGTTCCTCATATGTAAGCTGTTTTTCCATATCGTCCCAAATTGTGGCAATATATATAAAGGTATGCATACGGTCTTTCCCTTGAGCAGTCAATCGCATACCTTTCAATTCAAAATTCACATATTCACGTTATTATATGCGAATATACACTTTTTCTTGAAAAGAAGCCAAAAAACGGGTGCCCAACCGCTGTTGGACACCCGCCACTCATTTAATCAACTACTTATGAAACAGAATTACTCAGTTCCACCAGTAGAAGTCCAGTCGTCGCTGCTCCAGCCTTTGTCTTGCGACCAGGCACTTTCGGTTTGTTCACCGGCATTGATGTCGAAATTTATAGAACTTCCACCTTGACTGGCATTAAGGAGGATAGCATCTTCAGTTTGGAGCGTAATTACTTCGATTGAAGGTTTGATATATTTCTTCATTGTTGTTTCGTCTTGTTGTGGTTAAATATAGGGAGAATAGTGATTACTGGGCAATGAACTTTTTACCGTTCTGGATGTACAAGCCACCCTTAACTGCCTTTTTCACACGGCGACCAGTCAGGTCGTAAATCGGAGCGTTAGCATCGGCAGCTTCGCCCATTACGTTTTCAATACCTGTTACGTCACCGTCGAACACGAGTTTCATAGCCTGAGTAGCAGCACCACCAGCCAAGTATGCCTTGTTGGCACCAATCTTCTTGCCTGCAGCCATGCTGTAGAAACCTACAACATCATTATTTACGCCGAATACCAATTCGTTCGTGTAATCTTTTTCAACGAGCGTACCAGTGAGTGCATCGTTTTGAACATTAGAAGTGGCTTTGCCGAGCGTCAGAACAGCCTTATCAGCGTTGGCAGCGCCCTTCAGGATAACACCCGTGTTGGCAGGAATACCGGCTTCAATAGCCGTAGCGCGCAAAGTGCTTTCGCCTTGTTTCTGACCGATGTAAGCGGTAGCACCCTGTACTGACGAAACAGCGAAGGGGAGATATACGGTAGCGTATGAAGCATTATCGGCAGTGTTGAGGGTAACTTCCACGTCGGTAGCTTCAACAATGTACCACTGAGAAGCATCAGCAGATTCTCCCCATCCCACCAAATTATGACTTTGAGAAGAAGCGTCGTGAATGTAGCAAAAGTTCTTTTCGGTACTTGTAACGTCCTTGAGTGCATACAGGGCATTACCCTTATCAACAACTTGGAACGACCCCATATTATTTTTATCAGTAGTCAATCGTATTTGATTACTCTTAGTCACATGACCCAAACCTTGACCTTGCATTTTTAAGTGATACTGGTTCTCAGTTTCGGTAGCTTCGAACAATACAACCGAACTGATTGCCTTCTGCATATTTTCCTTACTGGTCATATCAGCATTGGCATAACGAGACTGGTAGTACTTATTCTGCAAGCGATAATACTTACCTGCCTTGAGGGTCACACCGTTCGGCTTTAGTGCTTTGATTGCATCTACTAATTTGTTGGCATTCCCAAAATTGAATAAGTCTTTTTCAGCTTCAGTAATAGCCGGATCTAATTGCTCAACTCCGGTGTAAGCACCTACTGCATTTTCAGGCATATTGGCATATAATTCGGCCTGTTCCATGGCAATGGCCGCTGGCTTAAAGAAGCGACAAGATGAACCTTCGTCCGCATCTGACCAGTATCCCAGCGTATTATCACCTTGATGGTTTAAAAATTGAGTATTATCTGCCTTGAAGCAGGCTGCATTTGAAATGGAAGACTGAGGCTTTACAATATGCCAAATAGTATGTTTTTCGCCTTCGGTAATCTGAGGTTTATCTGTGGTGGTATTAAGTGATTTATTAGTTCCGGCTTTCTTATTGTAGATTTGAAAACCATCAAATACGTTACCGGTGAGACACCAAAAGTAAGCATCATCCTTTGATATGCTGACTAAATCCCCAGGAACGGCTACTGATATGTTTTGATTATCCGCCTCATAGTGACACATGTAACGATTCTGATTACTGTGCATATCAATTGCAAACCATTTCGGATTTTTCAAGTCTGTAGTTTTTTCAAAAGGCAGGTTTTCGGTACAATTAACCGTTACATTTTCACCGCCTGTTACTGTGCCTACCGGTTGAGTAAAGGTTATGAAATCAAGAACCGGAGCATTGTAGTTACTGCCAACAGCTTGTGCAACTTCTTTTACAATAGTGGTTGAAGTTCCTTCCAATTGGTAAGTATAGGTAACTTTAACAGCTTTGATGAGATCTGCTTCTTCCACTTTGTAGAACTCAAACATCATAACTGATGCCGGGTTTGCATCTGTCCATGAACCTAATGCATTAGAAGAATAGTGAACACAAGCCGTCTTATTATCGTTCTGAATGATGCACGAACCATCAGCAGCTTTTGCCGTCTTATTACCAAGTGTAACGGATTCAGTAGTCTTGGTCAAATTGGCTTTGTTCGCATAAACTACGAGGTTCTTTTGGCCTCGGTAAGGAGCCTGCCAGGCAGCTTTTTTATTGGCTGTAGAAATGGTGAAAGTTTGGTTATCTTGTCCCATTTCAACATACCACAATTCCAAAGCATTGCTGCCATCGTAGGCGGTGTTTTTACCTTGTGGTGTAATTACTGCATTAGCTGCTTCGCTGGCAGACTTCAAGTAACCACCAGGTTTACCCGAAGCATTGGGGTTCACCTCTTTAATCAAATAATAACCAGTAGTCAACTCTGCAGGTAAGGTCCTGTTTTCGGCAGCTTTGGTGAAGCCGGAAATTTCTAACTCCTGCGCATTCATTACTCCCATCATGCAGAAAAGGAATAACAACAAATAAGTAAATTTATTCATAGAGATTAAAAATTAAAAACCATAATTTTGATTCAGTTCTAAAGCGAAAGCAACATCGGTTTGTGCCAGTACTTTTCTCATAAACTGGAAATCAGCATCAGCAAAGATGTAAACTTATTTGTATGGATGGATTGTGATTTAGAAACTGTTTTCTGCGTACATGCGAAGTTAGCAAGTATCTTATCATGAAATCTAGTGAATACTTTAAATATGGAAAATATTACAAATATTTAAGTGGTACCCCCCCAATTTTGTAAGATGCGGTTTGCAGTTATTGACATAGTTGGATATGAATTTATGGTACACGTTTGTAAATAGGTACTTTTCTTCCTACTATAGGACCATAAAGCTGGAAATGTGTGTAAACGGACTGATTTCGGATATTATCTTACAAATTCCAAGATGAATAATGTTGAGTATGGAGACTTTCCGATGCTTAAAGTATTCTATTTCAGTTCTCAAGATAATCCGAAATTAACGGACAACGGTTACTGCATCCGCCCTGTACATCCATAAGCATTCATAATAGATAAAGGTTATATATTGACCCGAACAGTGCGATTACACTGTTCAGGTCTGTTTGCTTCTATACTATTCAAAACACATTCCTCAGGTAGCAAATCCTATTTTTACATTGAAAAAGAAAAGAATAAGCCTCTGGCTCTTGGCTTTTAATAGTAAATGTTTACCTTTGTATAAAACTTATAGCCGTAAGTATTATAACGGTAAGTTTTTTCTGCAAGTACAAGTAAAAGAAAAATATATTAGAAGCGTATGAAATTTTACAATCGCGAAAAGGAGCTGGCCTTACTGGAGAAGACTCGTCAGATAGCCTTCGCCCAGCATTCACAGATGACCGTACTGACCGGTCGTCGCCGTATCGGAAAGACGAAGCTTATCCTGAAAAGCTGTGAAGAGAGTCCGACGGTCTATCTTTTTGTGAGCCGGAGCAATGAATCCATGCTTTGCCGTGGATTTGCGCAACACATCAATTCAGTACTATCCAATGTCTTCATTCCTGAATCCATCGATTCCTTTTCAGATGTATTCGAGATGCTGATGCGAGCCGGAAAAACGGAAAAGTACAATCTGATCATTGATGAATTTCAGGAATTCTTCTATATCAATCCGGCTGTTTACAGCAAAATGCAGGATATCTGGGACCGATACAAAGACAGCACGTTCGTCAACTTTGTGGCCAGCGGTTCGGTCTATACGCTGATGAACCAGATTTTTATGGATGCCCGCGAACCGCTTTACGGACGGTGTGACAGCATCATCAAGCTGCGTCCGTTCTCTACTTCCGTACTGAAGGAGATTCTTCATGACCACAAGCCTGACTATACGAATGAAGATCTTCTGGCGCTTTACACTTTCACCGGAGGAGTGCCCAAATACATCGATCTCTTCATGCAGAAGGGTTGCACGGATATGGAAAGCATGGTGGATTACATCGTGCAATCAGATTCCCCGTTCCTGAATGAGGGCAAGGCATTGCTCATTCAGGAGTTCGGAAAGAAGTACGGTAATTATTTTGCCATACTGTCGGACATCGCCAACGGTCGGAATACGACCGCAGAAATCGAGCAGAACATGGGAGATACGGTCATTGCCGGTCATCTCAAAAAACTCGAAGAAGATTACGAGCTCATTGTCAAGAAACGTCCCATCCTGGCCAAGGAAGGCTCGCAGACGGTCCGGTTTGAAATCTCCGACCTGTTCCTGCGCTTTTGGTTCCGCTATTTCATCAAGTATCACCGGCTTGTCGAGATGGAGAACTTCGAGCAACTGGGGCAGCTTATCAAGAATGACTATCCAACCTATTCCGGGATTACATTGGAGCAGTATTTTCGTCAGAAGATGATGGAAAGCCAAAATTTTGTGGATATAGGTTCTTGGTGGCAGGCTAAAAAAGGAAAAGATGCTTGCGAAATTGATATTGTCGGCATCTACGCCGAAGGCCGGAAAGCATTAGTAGCAGAGGTTAAACGACAGCGGAAGAACTTCAAGCCGGAGGATTTTGCTACCAAGGTAGAAACCTTACGAAACAAGGTCCTTCATAAGTATGATATTTTAATGGAATGTTTTACGATGGAAGAAATGTAGTTAGGCGAATATCCAAACGGACAGAAAAAAATTACCCCTGTCACAGTGTGAAGCAGGGGTATTTTTACAAGAGCGAGCGAGTTAGTTAGTCCGTCCGATTAAATGTTATTTCACTAATTTCTTTCGTCCGTTGACGATATAGACACCTCCAAGTACTGGCTTCTTCACCAAACGGCCCTGCAAATCATAGATGCGAACCGGCTGAGCAGTTGGAGCCGGGGTAAGCACGGAGTCCAAATCAGTACTTATACCCACCTTACAGATTTTCCACATAGAAGCATCGGCACTTGATGTCCATGGCACTACATGTCCATGAGTTGCCAGATGGATGGCAGGAATGCCACCATTGCCCGGCTTCGTACAGCTCAATACACTAAAGCCAGTTGCCGAAGACGCCACCTCGTAGGTTGCTGCATCAGCTTCAGTAGTAGCAGGTACGCGTTCTTCCGCTTTTCCTGTTACACCCAGCCATTTTTTGAACTTTTCACTGCATACTTTCCAATTACCTGTTTCGTCTTGAGAAAAGACAAACTTCATGTAGTCATCCTGACCTTCCTTGCCAACATACTCCGTCAATGCCTCGTTCAAAGCAAAGTTTTTAGTCGGGTACAACTTATTTTGAAGCATATAGACTGCCCCGTTTTCCAAAGCAATGCGGTGTCTTGATGATACCTGCTGAATCTGTTCATACGTTTCAGGTGAAGGGTCGGTCACACACTGAGCACCGGTTTCTTTGAGCAGCGAAAGTTGCTGACGGTCATACATACCTACAAAGTCGCCCGTTTGCTGTTCGCTGATGATTTCCACCTTGCGTTCGCCACAAGCCTTAATCCAATCGGCATACCCTTCTTCCGCACGTACACTGTAAAGACTATCGGTAAGGTGTTCCAAACTATAGTTTTTATAAACAATGGTATAGCCACCACCATTAGTGCGATGTGTATCTTCTTCATACACGAAACCAATTGTAGAATCAGCTTGAAGCGTCATCGTTGAGTAAGCAGAACTCATACGCGAAGCCTGGTGACGACCTTCCCAGTTGGCAGCCAAAGAGTCTGCAGAGCAGAAATCTTCGTATGAAGCGAGTTCCTTATAATAGACACCTACATTGGCACGGCCGCTGCCGAAGGGAAGCGACTGCAAAGCGAGATAAAGGGGTTTGTTGTCCGCACGGCGCGTAACAGGAAGAATCATAATTTCACCATTGCAGGAATTTCCCTCTGCCGTCACTCCGTTATTGTTCTTGCCGGAGAAAGCCACCGTACCCCAGCTGCCTTCTGCCTTCTTCGCACTGGTAAAACTGTATACATTATAATAACGACCGCCATTGCAACGGCTGCTGATAACTACACTGCCGTCGGGCAATTCTTCAGCCTTAGGTTCATCTGCCCCCGAAGGAATAGGAGCGTTATCAGTGCCACCCAGCACCTTCCAGTTTGCGCCGAAGTCGTCGGAGTAAAGCACATAATTACACATTGTGGCATTGACATCACGCACCAAAGCGGCACAGTAGAGACGGTAATGGCTTCCTACCTTTGTATAGCGGCTTTGGTGAATCTTACCCGAACCTATAAACATGGAACGAATCGGACCGCGCTTAGAATTGTCAAACTGTGAATAGATGCTTTCTGCCAGGTTGGTAGGTGCTGACCACGTCTTGCCGAAGTCGGTGCTGATAAAGCGAGCAATACCCTGGTGATGTTCGCGTGTACCGCTCGGGAAAGAAATGTCACCGGAACAGCTTAGCACGAGCACGTCATTGGTTTCACGATCAGCAACGATACAGGGGTCACCGAATCCTGTGTAGAAAGGATCGGTTGCATTCTTGCCCTGTCCCTCAACGATGGTCGTGATATCATCCCATGTTTTACCGTTGTCGTGGCTTACACGGGCATGAAGGTCAATGCGCCCATTGGCACTGCCGGCAAAGCCGATGTCGCTGCGTGAATGACGATAGTCCGCTACGGCAATCACATCACCGTTTTTTGCAGTAGCGATACCGGGAATACGGTAGGGAATTGCAGTGCTGTTGAGCGTAGGGAATACTTCAAACTGCTCTTCCACTATATATTCGCCTTTAGCAACAGTCACATGGAAATTTGTCAGTTTCAAGCCCTTGTTGACCCCTTTGAGGGTAAACGTAGCCGTCTGCTCTTTGAGTCCGCTAACTGCAAAGTGTTGCACCTTATTGCTGGTTGTCAGCTTCGTTGTTCCGCAAGCTACTTCAATGGCATCATTGTGTTCGTGATTAATGACATCGAAAGAAAATCCTGTTACTGCATAGCCCACCGGGACAATCAGCGCATAGTTTTCGGGAGAATACTGACCTACGTAAGCAAGGATATTACCTTGGTCATCCTTTGTCATATTATTATGGCTTGCATCGAGTTGTAACACAGGATTGGTAACGTCGCTCTGCCATACTTGGTGCCAGGTACCATTCTGGTTACTCTTGACAAACTTACCGTGAGCCATGTCTATCTGGTAAGTCCCTTCTGGCAGATCTTCTTTGCCATAAGTCAAAGATGCTACTTCATCTGCTGTGAGTACACGGTCCCATATGCGAACAGAATGAATAGTTCCTGCAAATGGATATTCATTGATTTTATCCTGACGGACTACACCGCCCAGATACAATCCGTCAACATTCGGCACATTGCCAAATGTACGGTATCCATATTCTCCCATTCCCGAAACACTACGATCGGCTTTTCCATTAAAATAGTAATGGTAGGTCTCCGTTTCACCATTCATTGTGATGACAATCTGACTACGTTTCGTCAGGTCTTTTCCGCCCCACGTATACCAGCCTTCCTTGTGGCTGTTGCCGACATATTGTAAACCGTATTTGTTTGTTTCGCGCGTCACTACGCCAAAGTAATCCTGCCCTTTACTGTTTGACGAAGCAAAGAGCATAGCAGGTTGAGCGGGAGCTACTTTTGGAGTGAAGTCGATGGCTACGGTAACAGACTTGTGCTTGAAAATTTCAGATGCCACATCAGCGGGAACTGCATAAGGCATCGTGCCGTCGAGCACTACCGAATCGAGTACTGCTATAGGATTCGTATGAGGTTCGGGAATCACTGCAGGCGCATTGACAATCGCAAATTGACAACCGGCATCCACACGGTCCAATCCATCCTGCCCCGAACTCCAATTATAGAGTGCATAATTCAGATTCTTTTGCGTCTGGTTAAGTTGCACTTTACCGCTGCGGATGATGAAGAGTCCCGCGGTGTTGCTGTAACTTAATTCCCAACCTTGTGCAGGAGCCGTAGCTGATGTAGAAACGGCAGCATTAAAGTTGGCTGTAGGGCTTACATAACCGCTGTCTTCGCGGTTGATGATGTCAAACGTACCATCTGTGCGGCTGACAAATTTCCACATCATGCGGGCATAATCTTGTTTATCGTTACCTGTCAGCTCTTTGCCTGTTCCGTTCGAGGTAAGGTAGCGATTCTCGCGGTTGGGTGTGTAAAGTTGGTACCACGTTTCGTTATCAGCCGTCGAAGCTTTTGGCAAGTTGAGTTTTGGCAACAGGGTGGTCATCAACGCATTGAGTTCTTTGCCCATGGCAGCCAGTTCAGCACCGGTTGCATCCTGTTTACTTAATAACATATAGGCTGAGGGAAGAGCCTTCAACAGGTCTGCAGCAGCCTCGGGCGTGTAAGCACCGACCTCGTTACCCAGTTTCAAGCCTTCTGCACGAGAAATGATATCACCCAGTTCTGTGCGTTGGTTAAAAACCGCATAATTTATATTGGCTTCTTCGTCACTTGTGGGAATTATGCCCGCTCCCATGGTCTTTGCCAATAATTGAGAGAGTTTGGCATAACCTTTACCATAGAGGTAGTTACCTGAGAAGTAAGCGGGATTAGCCATTCCTTCCTTTACAAAGGGTGTATAGCAGTCTATGTATTCCACGTTGGCCAGTTCCTTTACCAGTGCCTGAAGCTTTGTATTGAAAGGCACGATGCGGTTGGTGTTGGAGGCTGCATCACTTTTGGGCAGAATAGCCTGCACATAGATGGGAGCGTTAGGGGCTTGCTTGCGGATTTCGCCTACCAAAGTTCGGTATTCTGCTACTACGGCATCAACGGTTTTGTTGGTGTTATTCAAGTCAGCCGTACCGATATAGAGATAAATCTGAGCGGGTTCTTCATTGTCGGAACGTCCCTTGAAGATACCACTAACCATCTTCTTGATCGTAGCAATGTCCGGTCCGGGATAGCCCCAACCCGTACCACGACTCTTCACTTTGTCGGAATGTAGCAGTTCGTGCCATTCTCCACCGTGAATAGTAGCATCACCTATCAGCAGGATGTCGTCCTTACAAACAGGAAGCATACTGAAATAGGTGGCACGCATACCGTAGGAACCGCCCAGATTGCAAGCATTGTCTGGTGCCGAAGCAGGATAAACGCACTCGGAACCCACATACCGGGCAATTTTGTTACACCAAATGCGATATCCTGATGCCGTCAGATGAAGACCGTCCAATGTATGGCTGTTATTGTTGGATTCAGATACGCTGAGCAGGTCATTCCATAGGTCAATGTAAGTAACCTTCATCTCCGTACAGATTTTCTTCAAACTGTCATTGGTTTCTTTTTGGAGGGCCAGATTACGTTGACGGCTGGGTAGAATACTCTGCACAAACAGTTGAGTTTCGGGCGTTTCCAACTGGCAGCGCTTTAATGTCGTGCGCACATTGCGTGCCACTTGTGCAGCCGTGTTGAGTCCTGCGGTGCCCAGGTCATTGGTACCGATCATAAAGAAGATTTGTTTCGGTCTGCCTGCTACCACACTTTCCAAGTTGGCCAGCATTTCATTGCTTACGGCTCCGGAAACGCCTCGGTTAATAATTTTCGGGTTGCCAAAGGCTTCCCACCATTCATGCATGTTCGTAATACTGTTACCAACGAACACTGTATGTTCAGGGGTAATCTTCAGCACTTTAAATGCGTCGTAACGATGATTACGAAACGGCAGATCGGCAAATGCCGATAGTGCTCCCAAACAAAGGAAAGAGAGCGTCAACAGAATTTTTCGCATTGTGATAATAAATTGGATGAAATGGAATTGAGTAATACCCAAAGGGGTAGTATTGGATTAAATCGGTTAATAGTTAACAGCCCAAAACTTGTGATTTCTTTTCCGCAGCATCTGTTTCCGCATTGAAAAAAACTGCTGCGTTTAATGTTTTTTGCCGATTAGCATGTATTAGATATACAAAATCATCTTCGACCTAATTTGAGATGCAATTATTGCTAACATGATCAAAGTGAGAATAGAAATGCAAGTTTTCATGTGCGTACGAACTCAGAAGATAGCTTTCAATGCCCATACACGGATTTATGCAAATTCGATAGAACTGTCATCGCGGCAGATTTGTTATGCCAGCAAACAAAATGCAAAGTATGTTGCGAAATTCCGAGTGTGTCCGATAGTGCCAAAAGCAAATTCTGACCTCATATTTAGCCGTTATTGTCCTTTTCATTGTACTGTCGGCAAAGATACCGTAATTATCTTTAATAACCTGCTATTGAGTAGATTTTTTTTGTTTATCTTTAACGGAAAGGTGGTTTTGTCATACAACCAAACTACTGAATGCGTATCGGTTAGGACATAAAAAGCGTATTAGCAATCTTGAAAAACACAGGCAATACGCTGTGAGCCGATAAAGATGTGCTTGATATGTTGTTGCAAAGGTGTAAGCGAAGAACTACAGGTGTTAAGCCTTTCTATACGATAATAGTATTTTCCATCTGGTTATCTAAAAAGTTCTGACAATCCTGCAGAACGGCGCATCATCCGTTGATATGGAGACACAAGAATCGACAACTTTTAAACAACAACGAAAGTGCGGCAGATTTAGCCGTAATATGCATCTTATCGGATTATGTAAACTGGCAAGGTTAAATCCGAAAGAATAGTTAAACGATAAATTCCTCAATATTGCCATGCAACTAGACAATTGACAAAAGTAAATCGGGCTGACCTTGCCAAGAAAGCCAGCCCGGCATATAGCATAAAAAAGCTAAGTCACCTAAAAAAATTACCTTTATTTCAACAGCACCTTCTGACCATTCAGAATATAAAAACCGCGCGTGGGGTGATAAACCCGGCGACCTGACAAGTCATAGTAAACAGGAGAAGGTAAATCGTTGGGATTTATCGTAGGGTATGAACCGACAGAGGTTGAGCCTCCTTCACTGAATACATGGGTAATCTGGTATTTGCATCCCGTGTCGGAAGTATTCGTTCCGCCACCCCAATTGAAAATGTGATAGCCTTGTCCGCTATTGTTCGTTTGATTAAATTGTACCGTTCCTGAGGTAATGATGAAATAGCCTAATTCATTGGAAGGCTTTAAAGTCCATCCTTTTGCAGGAGTATTGGCAACTGTACGGAGTGCCTGATTATTAGGGCTGTCGGGCGAAATATACAATCCGTTTGAGGCATTTTCGATGTTGTAACTACCATCTTTGCGCAAACGAAACAGCCATGTGGCAGTTTGTTTGTCAAAGGATTCTTCACCGACAAGAGGCTGATTATCTCCCTTTGCAGTGGGGTAACGATTACCGCGCAGTGGGGTACAGAAAGAATAGCCATGACGCTCTGCCTGCTCACTGATTTTCGGCATATTCAATGAGGTGGATTCTTCTTCTTTTTTTAGTTTGTCAAACACAGCATCCAATTCATTGCGTTGGGCTTCACGTTCCGTTGCTGTCAAGCTGTCTTGTAGAGTGGTGCGCACCTGTTCTAACTGCTTACGAAGCGGAAGAGCAAGGGATTCGGGATAAAACCCTAGGTTATTACTATAATGAGTATCAAGATAATAACTAATTTCATCAATACGTGAAGCAAGTTGGTCGGCCGCATCGTCAATACATTTGTTTGGCGAATAAACAATGCCATCGAGTGCTTGTTTACCGGTCGGGTCGGTCAGCACAAAGGTAAACTGCCATTTGTCACGGCCGGTTCCACCGTTGTTGACATGCGGCAAACGAAGGAACACTTTGTTCCAGCCCTTGCGAAGATGGACCTTAACCACCTCGCGTGCCGTAAGATTTTCATTGGTCAGTCCTTGAGTCGCATGATTTTGCTGAATGTTTGCATCTGGCTGTTCCCAGACGGGTGCAGCAATCTCAGCTCCGTTGAGCCAAATTTTCGAACCTCGACGATCCCAAGCACCGGTTTTAGGGCCTTTTTCGTTGCCCGAACGGCTATAGGTGTAAAATTCGATTTGTGCACCGGCATCCTGTTCTATGGGTGAATAAACGTAGGTCCAAGCATAAGCAGTTTGATTATTGGCCGGTGAAGTAAAGAAAGAAGGCACTGTAGGATGCCAAATATGGCGCAAATAAATACCTGCACCCGTTGCAATACGTGTGGCATAGGTTTTCCCTTGATATTCAAAGCCGGAGGGAAGTATATCGGCATTGCTCGTTTCGGGGGGAAGGGCAAAAGCATGATTTCCACCATTGGGGAATGGGTCCGTAATGCGCCAGCGCACATTGGTTTGCTTCACATAAGCTATAGGCTCATTTTTCAGCGAATGTGCTTTATGAAAAAGGAAACGTCGTTCGAAGTCAACAAACTCATCGTATTCAGCACCTTCATTGGGCAGTGTAGTTCCGCCTTTTTCTATATACTGTTCACCACCGCCATACCAAGCACGCTCTGTAGAGGCAAGAATGTTTGCATAAATGTTATTCTGGCAGACGATGTCGGCATCCGTACGTGTCTTTGTATCGTTCCACGCAGCAGATATTGTTCCTGCAACTTCGGGAGTGCCCTGACGTTCGTAATAAATATTGCTCTTGTAAATGCCCACCAAGTCAGCATACACATCAAAGTGGTTGGTGTAGTTATAGCGGCAATCAATATTGGGAAGCCCTTTTACGACTTTACCCGACGTGGCCCACATTTGTGTCAAATCACAGACAGATGCAGTCGGAGGTCCTGCAACCAAACGATTCCAAAGAATCACTTTCAGGCCTTTATCGCGCACATACTTTGACATCGTTTCCAGAAACTGAGGATATGTAATGTTTACTTCATCGCCTCCTATATGAATATAAGGAACACTCTGAAAAACGTCGGCAGCTTCGTCCAATATCTTTTTGAGTGCAGCCACTCCTTGCTCAGTTTGCATATCATACCCCATTGCTTTCTGGAACACATGACTATGCCCCGGCATATCAATCTCCGGAATCACCATCACGCCTCGCTCTGCCGCATATGCTACAAGTTCACGACACTGTTCCTGTGTGTAGTAGCACCCCGGCTGGCGTATATTGTTCTCGGCAGCGGTCAATTGGGGATAAGCTTTAACCTCGAAACGCCATCCGGTGTAATCTGTCAGATGCCAATGAAATACATTTACCTTAAAACGGGCTAAAAGATTCACTTGCTTCTTGATTTCATCATAGGCTATAAATGACCGGCCGAAATCGTGCATAAAACCGCGCACTTTAAAGGCAGGCCAGTCTGTCAGCGTCAAAGCTTCGAATGCCTCCGTTCCTTCTGCATAACCTTCTGCCAATTGTTGAAGGGTTTGAGCAGCACGAATTACCCCAGTTGGAGTGATGGCTTCAATCAATACTTCATCGGCAGAAATTTGCAGAGCCAAAGACTCACCTGAGAGATTACGAAAGTGTTTTTAGGATGAGCATACCACACATTAAACGGATTGGCTTGCCAGAACGACCATTGTCCTAACAATATAATGGTTGACTGACAAACTGTTTCAAATATTTTCTAATCTATTTTGTCAGTCAACTGATAAGGTGGGTGAGATTGATTCAGCATATCTGACAGGCTGCTGAATAAAGAAGAGGTATTATTCGACTTTTTAATCATAAAATCTGCAAGTTTATTGACGTGAAAACGCTAAAACTTGCAGATTTATAAAAAAACTTTTATAGACCAATTTGCTAAATATCAACAGATAAGGATATTCTTGAGAGATGACTAAGTGAAAACTATATACATCAAGAAAACTATGACTTTTAGATGTAATGTTTTAATTCTGACATTTCCTAAAATAATCTTTAGTAGGTTTGTTTCGCTTACTTTTAAAACTTTTAAAAAAGTCTGGCGAGAAAATATTCAGCAAAAAGACAATGATAAGACTAGAACTCCAAAGAAAATATCCAACTCCCTTTTCTCCAACATAATAAACTATGTCTCCGTCTCTATCTGAAATATTTGAATGGCAAGAATAGAAACAAATAATCATTATTATAGAGAATATATTTATTGATTTAATAATTTTATTGTTTAGTACTTTTTTCCCCTCATATATATTATATATATAAACAATATTAAATATCCATATTAATGAAAATTCTATATTGCCATTACATAGAAATAGTAAATCAAAAGGAGTAGCTAATATTCCAGTAAGAAATGTATGTAAACAAGAAACGCTACAACACGAACTTCCCGTATTACTTATTTCTGATGTTACATAATACATAGGGTTAAGTAATGCCACAGAATAAAGCAACAAACTAAGTCCAATTATAACGTTTCTTGTATTCAAATTTAGTTTTACCATATTCTTGGAGGATACATTGACCGATAAAGCTTTGCCTTTCTTATAGCTTTTGCAATATCTGTCATTCGTCCAACATCAAAGCCAGCTTTTTCTGCATATCTAGTGGGATTTCCTTCTTTAAAGAAACCAAATTCACCTTTTGACATGTGTTGCTTGGTTTCGAGTAAATCAAAACCTAATCTTGCAATAGCCCATGACAAATCATTTTTTCCAGCAATATATCCTGCTGCAAAATTCCCGATATCTCTAGCAGATGCAATATACTTTTTATTGTCAATGCTTACAATCATACCTCGATGATGATATAATGAATTGTTGTAGTTATTATCACCATATTCAGTACCATTTCTTTTGAAATCATACTTTTCTCCGCCTATTGCATTAGGCATATAATCGATAAGGGAAGGGGTATTATTCATGAAATCAGAAAGAAATTCTTCCCCTGATTTATCAGACAAATCTATTATGGATCCTTTTATAGCATTCCCATCATCATTCATAAACGAATACTGAGTAAGCATCTTTCCAATAACACGTTGATTCTTCAATCCGTAATTTTCATATATATTTTGATCTTTATTTGCTTTACCTCCACTAACTACATATGAACCATCCTTAGATTTTGTTACTTCTACATGTCTTCCATCAGGATCAATGAAAATAACAGGATTATTATAAGTATAACAATAACTCGTGATATTTACATATTTTTCCTGCAAAGGATCCGTAGAAATCCACAAACTCAGCCTCGAATCATAATACCTCGCACCATAGTAATACAGTCCCGTCTCCTCGTCGAATTCCTTCGCGTTAAAGAGATAAGGCGTATTCCAGATGCTGTTCCGCTCTTCAATGAACACTTCGCCGAACGGCACATACTCGATGTGCTGAACCACCTCGCCGTCCAGGTTGGTGATGTAGCTGCTGCTGCCCAAGTGGTCGGGATGGTAGTAGAACTGCAACTTTTCGTATGCGTCCGGATCCTGGAAGTTGTTTTCCAGTGCCAGGGCACGGGCCTGTGCAGCTTCGGGAGAACCGTCATCGCAGCAGAATCCCTGTCCGTCCACATAGTCGTTGTTGTCCGTTCCGTTGTACGGCACCTCAAAGATAGTATAATTATCCTTAATTACCTGCTGTTGGGCGGAATATTTTTGTTTATAATTAACAGAAAGTCCGTCCGTCTCACTGCCGGCATATTGGATGCGTCTCGGGTCGGAACCGTAGGAGGCGAAGTCGCCAATCTTGGAAACGATGCGCTGCGAGCCGATATAGATGTGCTTGGTGTAGCGTCCGCCCTGGTTGGCCACCAGATAAGGACTGACGTAGAGCGAGAACTTCGCCGTGTTGGTGCGTCCGCCCGCAAACTCGGAGTTCACGTAGAGCTGTTCACCCTCACCGCTGGTCTTCACCGTCCGTTCACCGTCGGCATCATACCAGTAGTTGGTCACGAAGCCGTTATCATCGGAAGCCGTCAGGCGGTTCTCCTCGTCCCAGCGGAGCTTGCGCTCGGCTGCGGTGGAATCCAATGTGCCATCCTGCTTGATGCGGCCTGTATTGACATAGACCAGGTTGCCGTTGGCATCGTAAGTATAGGTATGGTTGTTGTCCACCTTGGCCACGGAATCCGGATTCTCTTCCGTGCGGTAGTTCGCATCCTTCACTTCGGCCAGCTGGAACTTTTTGCCCTCAGTCTTGCCATAGGTATAGGCCAGGTCATAGCCCACATGGAGCTTACCGTCGAACTGCACGCCCTGCTGTGTGAGATGCTGCTTCTTCGACACGATACGGTGCATGTTGTCGTAGCCCATCTCCAGCCGGTAGGAAGCTGTTTTGCTGTCTGCTCCGGCATAGGTTCCCGTAGCACTTGCCAGACGGTAGAGTGCGTCATACGTATAGGCATGCGCCATCTGTCCGCCCGCCTTTCCGCTTTCGGGAAGTGCGGCCTTGTTGGCAACGCTGAGCACGTTGCTTACGGCATCGTAGGTATAGCCATTATCCATGATGGACTTGCCGCCTGCGTTGACCGTCAGGTTCTGCAGCCTGCGGCGTGCGGGCTCGTAGGTGTAGAAGGTCTCCGCACCGTTGCAGTATTTCAGGTAGGTGCGCTGCTCGAACTTGTCATAGCCGATTCGGTTCACGTAGTCATAGCCGTAGGACTTGTAGCCGCGTACCTTTTCCAGCTGACCGCCGAGGTTATAGGAGTAAGTGACCTTCTCCTCGTCCGGATAGATCATTTCCAGAAGGCGGTTGTGGCTGTCGTAGGTCCACTGCGTCACATAGGTGGCAATCGCCTGGTTGGGCACAATCAGCGTGCGGCGGGTCTTGGTGACTTCGCCCATCTTGCCGTAGAAGTATTCGATGGCTCCCGTTCCGTCCTCACGGAGCATCAGACGACCGATGCGGTTCTGCGAGGCGTTGCGTCCGCCGTAGTAATACTTCACGTTGTTCTCCGGGTGGTCGGGATAGTTGATGCCCGTCAGCCGGTGATAATCGTAGTCGTAGGTGATGGACTTGCCTTCCTTGGCAAGGTTGGCTGTCTGCTTGGTCAGCACATTGCCGAGTGCATCATAGGTAAAGGTGGTGATGCCGCTTGCAGGATGGTTCACCTCGGTGCGGCGGTCGCCCATGTCATATACGGAGGTCGTCACGTTGCCTTCGGTATCAGTGACTCTGACCAGACGGTCGATGCCGTCATACTCGAAGGTGGTGGTGATTTCTCCGTCAGGACCACTGAGCTGCTTGGTCATGACGGTCTTGCCGCTGCCGTTGGTATAGGTAGCCTGCTTGTTGCCCAAAGCATCGATCACGGTAGTTACCAATGCCCGGCTGCCTGCATCCGTAGTATAGGCTGTCAGAGTCTTGGATTCGTCGGGAAGGGTCACTTCCGTGGCACGGTCGAGCACGTCATACACCGTTACGGTCGGCGACACTCCGTCAAATGCCTTGTTGAAGTCCGTACGCTTGCCCAGTTCTTCCGTGACGGGATAATAAGCCTTGGCTACACGTCCGAATGCGTCATAGACATTGCGTCCGCTGACAATCATTACGTTCTGTGCATCGAACACTGTTCCTTCGGATGCCGAAGTGACCACGCCGTCCTTCTTTACTTGTACAGGCCGACCGAAGCCGTCCACGAAGGTGACGGTTTCCATGTCATCGTCCGGATGCTGGATGTCGTAGTGCTTCGTCACGGCGTATGCCGGGGCGGTAATGCCGTTTGCCGTAAATTCAGCCTTCGGGCTGTATTCGAATGCGATAATATAAGGTACACCCGTAGCCAGCTCGTTCGGGCCGCGTACTCCGGTGACGCGTCCGAGGTCGTCCACATCGGTCTCGTAGTAGAAGTTGTTCAGGTCGCGGCGTTCCTTGGCGATGCCGTAGCGGTAATCGAAATTGCCTGCCTCGCTTCGGTAGCCGAACGCATCTTCCACACGTTCCACATACATGTTCATTTCCGGCTCGTAGCGGTACTTGTACCACATGCGCTGTCCCTTGGCATTGGCCGGAAGTGTTTTCTGCAGGATGTTACCAAAGCTGTCATAACGGTAGTCGGTGACAGCTTCGCCGTTTCCGAGCTGCTGCGTTATCCTGGTCAGGTGGTTCGGGTACTTCGTGTCATATACCGCCGATACCTGGTGGTAAACCTTTCCGTCTCCTCCGGTCACGGTCACATCGGTCGGCAGTCCGAGGATGTTCCTGCTGCTGTTGGAGGTATAGCGGATGGAGGTCTGGTAATCAAATTTGCCGTCTCCCTTGCTGCCGAGCTTGCCCTTGTTGCTGAACTTGTAGGATTTCAGCTCACCGTGGTGGCCGGTGAGGTAATACTCGTTCCATGCCTCCGAGGTAATCATTCCCTGTGCGGCACCTTCGTATTGCAGGTTTGCCGTATAGCGGAGCGGTACGAAGGCGGAAGCGCGGTCGCTGCACAGTACGGGCTGTGCGGTAAAGGTATATTCGTCACCCTTGGCGGTCAGGTAGTAGCCGTCATATTCGTTGCGCGTTTCGGTGTAAACCTTTCCAGCAGCGTCTTCCACGGAAGCGTTGACAAGGTTGCCCTGCGTGTAGTAGCCGGACACGTCATACTTCTGTACCGACTTGCGGTAGAGCGCATTTTCCTTTTCGGTGTCGAGATTCTTAGTAATCACTTCGCCGAAGCCGAGGAACTCACGTTCGTGGCGGTCGCGCTTGCCGTCCTTATATTCAAAGGCGGTGGTCATGAGCGGACCGTCGTCATGGATGCCGTCATCCACCGTGAGGGAAGACATCACCCATTTGCCGCCGGGAAGTCCGTAGGTGGGAGCAGTATGTGCATAGTCCAGCGTAAACGTACCGCCGAGCGAGTTGGTGACTGCCTTCAGCATGTTCGTCCTGCCGATGGTGGAACGGGTCACTTTCAGCTCGCTTTCCTTTTCGGATTCCACAATGTCGAGATAGCCGTCACCGTCCACGTCCTGCAAGGCATACGTGGGGCGGCTAATGCTGTGGCCGGTGGATGCTCCAGGAGTGGTCACAACCTTAATCGGAGCAAACGGTATGGGAATGGGAATGTAGATGGTATAGGCCGCATTGACTGATTCAGATGTAGAAGCCGATTCATTCAATGAACTGAGACCTTTCCAAATAAACTCATTTCCGAAGCTGTTTCCTTGATTCAAGGCAACACTGATTCCGGAACCAGTCTTATGAACCTTATCCGGTAAACCGTCACTGTTAATATCGATCAGATTGTATTCCTCGTCTGATTCAGATGTTACCAGACCAATACCGGCAGATACACTGGAAGATGCTATATCATATCCGACACCTCCGCTGTAGGAACGGCTTTTACCGCCCTGTATACGTTCCAAGCCCCAATCAATCGGTTCAGCAAAAGCATAACCCATGTTCAGCCGGACCTGTTTGCCTTTGACTATCTTATCCGGCAATCCGTCTCCATTGACATCAACAAACGATTCCAAGGCATTATCCGTATTGACCGGAGCACTGCCTGAAATAGATATTTGGCTCAATGCCTGAGACAATGTGTTTTTCTTGCTGTCACCATCCGGATTTGCAGGTGCAGATTCTTGCGCAGAAGCGGATTTGTTAAAGCTGTTCCTATAAGCTTTTTCTGCTTTTTTCGCATTTTGCAGGTTGCTGTTGAAATTTACAATCGTGGAGATTGATGCAACCGGTGAACCGCCATAACCCCAGGCTTTTGATGCGTTTTCTGAATTGGCATTGCCGATATTGTTGTACTTTTCTCCACTGAGGCCTCCTTGGGTATTGGTATATTGCACGGTACCGCCGGCTACAATATCCGGATAACCGTCACCGTTCATATCCATCATCGTTACTTCGCTTTCCGCACTTCCGCTTGCATCGCTTAAAGTAACTCCCAAAGCACCGCTTTGATTTACGTTACTCTTATTCTTTGAAACCAGTGTAACAGCAGCCGCACCGGTTCCTTGCAGGCAATCACCAGCCAGACCTGCGACATCCACCTGATTATCCAACGGATTGGTAATGACCACGTCCTGTTCTGCCAGTCGGGCCGTACCGGCTTCTGTAGCTGTCAGGTAAATTTCCTGACGCTGTCCAATCCAGCGGTCGGGAGACATCTGGTCTGTCCCTATCGGTGTGAAAGGCAGGGTCAACGGGTCAATCTTGGCATTCTCATCCTCCGGGAGTTTGAGCAGAGCCTCGTCAATGGGCTTGCCATAGCGTCCCTCGGAAGCATTGTAAACGAAGCCGCCCCAGCCACGGTACAGCATACCGAAACCGCTGTTGACACCTTCCGCATAGAATCCGGCGTTCACGCTGTCCTTCGGCAGACCAAGCGTATCGGCCTGCAACAGCACACGTGCCACGGTAAGGGCATCATTCGATAACGTACCGGGATAATGATACTCGAACCAGACCTTCTCGGAGCCGGGATTTTCCAGTTTCAGCACATCTGCCTTCAAAGCACCTTCTGTTATGGTGAAAGTCTTTTTCGCCAGCAGCTTGTCCGCTGTCTTTACCGTCAAGGTCACGTCACCGTTGAATCCTTTTGCCACTGTAATACGGGGCTTGACAATCACCGCCGTATCTGTTGCAGCAAACGTATAGGAATGACTTTCCTTCACGGCATGGGTAAACATCCTGTAATGTGCCGGAATCGCAAGCGTCTGGTCAACGGAGGATGAATCCTTGTAGGTCACGGACGGAATCCAGCGGATCTGCTCCCAGTTCACATTGGAGGATGATGCAATCTCAAACCCTACGTTCGGGAACTTCTCGGCATTGGCGATACTGGCGGATACCTCCACGGCATCCGCCTTCTCTGCTGCGGGATAGGTCTTTGTGAAGAGCACTTGCTCTGTATAATTCGGATTGTCGTTGCCGTTATCGTCCTTTTTGTTGTTTGAACCGATAATGCGCAGCACGACATCATCCGTAGTAACGGGTTTGCTGAACTTTCCTGATACAGAGAAGGGAACACCTTCCACATTGGCAACGGTATTCACATCATATACCGCACCTTCCGCAGATTTGTAAACCGTTGTGGAATAGCCTCCCGGCAAGGTCTCAGCCGTACCGGCATAGGTGATGACAGGCGACCAGGCCACCTTGTCAAAAGCACCGTTGCTCTTTTCTTCCGTACCGGACTGCACGCGGAAATAGATGCGTTCGCCTTTCTTTATCTCAAATGCGTTCACAGAAGCCGGGTGTACCGAAGCATCTCCCTTGGCAATTTTCAGGTTCCATTTTTCGACTTTGCCTTTCTGGATTGATACACGTACTCCGTCTGCCTTGGCATATTCTTCCTTGTCGTAGTCACCTTCGGGTGCAATCAGGCTGACCGTCCCGGAAATGCTGACCATACCGTCCCGGGGAGCCTGCCATACGCGCACGATGTCCTCCATGGGAGAAGATTTGATGGCTTCTGCCTGTTCTTCGGGGTCGATGGTAATCACCGAAGCGTCAATCTTTCCGCTATAGATGATGGGGCTCGGAGTGTCAGCACTGCTTAACGTGAATGTCGGTACCGCATTGCCGTTGCTGTCAAACTCAAGGTGGTTGAAATAAACCTTGCCATTGGAAACGAGGTCAACCAGTCCGTCTCCGTTTATATCACTGAAATATTCGGTAGTCTTGGTTTTGGTCTTGGAGAAATCCTTTCCCTTAACTACAGTCAGACTCATATATCCTACTGTAGCTTTTACACCGCCCGAGTTTGTAGAACTCTTGGATGTTGAGAAACTTGAGATGCCTGATACTTTTATTGCATCTCCATAAAGAACTTCATTGTTTCCAGAACTACTTTTCTGAGGTCTGTAGTAAACAGCACCTCCTTTTCGATATACCTTGTCGGGCAAACCGTCGCCATTCAAGTCCGCCAATGTGGATAAACCTTTACTCTTGTCTGACGAATAATTGTAAGAACCGCCGGCTGTATTGCCCTTCCATGGACTGCCGTCTAAAATACCGACACCGGCATAGAATGAGCCGCTGAATGAAGTTGAAGCAGATCCTCCCAATGCGGTCGGTTTGTCACTGAACCGTTTGGTGACGGATTGCAGGGGATTGACAAATCCGGCATCCAGCCCATCATTGTGCGTGTTCCATGTTTCCTGACTGTCTTTGAAGGGGACATATCCCTTGTCGGACTGCACGTCGTCGTAGTAGCTGAACTTCTGGAAAGACACCTCCTGCCCGTTAGAGTCCAGGTGGCGCACACCGGCGAGCAGTTCACGGTTGAACGCACCGTTCCGGTACTCAAAAGCATAGCTTCTGAGCACGTTCCCCCGGAAGTTCACCGTCACTTTCTCCAGCAGGCGGTTGGAAGAGGTCAGGTAGCCGTAACGGGCGTTGTTGGTCTTCACCTGTCGGGTCTTGCCGCCTTCAAACGTCACGACGGTATGGGGCTCCTGTCCTGCATTTCCGGCACGCACCTCTTTCAGGTAGAGTGCCTTGGCTTTCAAGCCGCCGCGGACATCTTCATCGGCTGCCTCATACACATATTCCATGAAGTCGCCGTGTGTTTCTTCTACCCGGCGCAGTTTCCACTCGGAAATCACCTCACGGGTATTGCCGGAAACATCCGTGAATATGCCTTTCAGAACGGCACCTTCACCGCCATAGGTGTATTTCACACCCTGCTTGTCGGTGACTTCCCAGTAATAGTCTGCCGGACTGCTGCCCTTGCGGATGATACGGCTGAAGTCTCCTCCCTGACGGGTATAGAACTGCCGGTCTGCCTTGCGGGGCATCTTGTCTCCACGGTGGGCCACACCCATCTGTCCCTTGTCGTCCATGGTCGAGAGCATGGAACCGGAGAGCAGGTAGGTTTCTGTCTCGCCGGCCATGTCATAGCGCGGCACGCCCCATCGGGTGTCCAGCGTAATGGAAGGTACGGAAAGACTCCATCCTTCACCGAGCCAGCCGCTGCCGCCCTCGCTGCTGTACTGGATGCCGAGTGAGGGGGCCATGCCGTTTCGGGCAGGCGGCATCTCAAAGGCATACTGCAGGCTGGCCGTTCCGCGGTTGTTGGCCTGCGGCGGAGCAATCAGGTTGATTTTGGCCGTTGGGTCGGCGGCCTTGATGTCGTTCATCATGGTCGGCGCAAACCCTTCGGTCTCCGGCGATTCGGGTGCCTGAATCACGCCATTAATCATATCCGTGAAGTGGGTGGTTCGTGACACCACGCAGGCTTCCTGCTTGTCGACCTTCACTCTTTCCAGCGCCACCCAGTGTTTGGTGTCGTTGTCAAAATAATAGGTACGGATGTCGTCTTCGGTGTAGCCGCTCGGAATGCGGGTGCGGTCGTACTTCAACCGGACGGTGGCTCCCTTTTCCGTGAAGTGTGTGCCGTGCGGCAGGAAACGTACGCCTTCTCCCTCGGCCGTGACATTGGTCATGCCGAAATCCAGTGCCGGCAGGTCCATTTCACGCAGGGGACGCATGGTCAGCTTTCTGGCTGCCAGCATGACGCTATGATCTACCAGCAGCGCACCGTTGGCATTTTTCAGGCTGTCTGCCTTGTCTTGGGCAAAATGCTTCCCTGCCGTCCGGGCAGCCGGAGCCTGAAAAGCGCGTTCATAATCTGCCTTGCCTTTCTTCAGTGTCGGGAAGGAAGCGGTCAGGGTCTTGCCGGAGGCGGTAGTGGCACTGAGCGTGAGGCTGCTGCCCGATACGGGAACGATGCCTTCGAACTCGCCGTCCTGCAGTGTAAGTACGGTATGTCCTGCCTTGACCGTCCGGACCCCGTTACGGACGAAGCCGTGCACATAGGCCAGGTCGCCATAGACTACCGGAGTTTGTGACAGCGTAAGTGCCTGCCCGGGTCCCGATGCCGTTTCGACATGCAGGTTGCGTACCGAATAGCTCCTGCCTTCGGGAGCCGTGAAAAGTACACGGTTGACGCCTTCATGCAGCCAGGCCGGGTGAATCTCCTCGCGGACATGGGTCCAGCCGTCGGATGCCGTGGCCATATAACCGCCGGTGGCAGGTCGGTCGTTGATGCTCTTGGCTACGGCTCCGGAGTGATCCGCACCCTGCAGCTCGTAACACAGCCAGACGCGGGCGTCCGACGGAATTGTCCGGGAGAGGTTGATTTCAAAGATGTTGTCCTCGGGGTTGTCGGTAGTCTTCCCTTCGGGAATACCGACCGAACCGTAGCGGAGGGTGGCATAGGCGGTTGTCGTGCCTGCTGCCTGTATCGGAGTGGAAGAAGTGCGGTGGGCAGTTTCCGCCTTTGCAGGACGGCTGCCGTCTTCTTTCTTCCTGCCGCTGTCTTCGGATTTTTCTTGCCGGATTTCCGATGCCGTTTCCATCTGGAGCTGCGCATTCGGAGACTGGCCGGACAGATAATGCGAACCGGCAATGCCGGCTGCCGCCAGCGTCACGGCTGATGCGGCGATGATAATTGTCCGTTTCATGATATTTCGGTTTTAGTTGAACTATTTGGCTATAATCTTCCGGGTTTTTTCCCAATCCGGACCGATGGCCTTGACTACATAGACTCCTGGGGCTGGTGCCTCGAAGCGCGAACGTTTGGTTGTTCCGCCTTCCATGAACTGCTCGTGAACCAGTTTGCCGGAAGCGTCGAATACCATCAGCGTGACATCCCCGGGCTGGTCCTGCTCCAGCACGACATCAAAGATGCCGGTCGTGCCGTCAGGCTTTACCTGGAACGAATCGTCCCTGTTACCGTTTCCTTGGCTGTTTCCTTCACCGTTTCCGGGCCGGTCTGACCAGCCGATGAGGGAACCTTCCTTCTTTTCTGTTCCGTTGGGGAGTGTCGGGTCGCACTCACTGCCTACATGTACCGTGAAGAGGGCTGTGTTTGTCTTGGGATTCTCAACCTGTACATTGCCCGAATGGGTGAAATCGGGAATTGGCTCTCCGTTTACGGTCAGTCCGGTAATATGTGTTTCACCGGTTCCGAACTTGATGCACAGACGCCATGCCCGGATGTTCCATTGGGTAAAGCGGCGGATGACCTCGCCGTTGAGTTTGTACGATACGGTAATGCCTTCCAGTCCCAGCGTGAGGACGTCTCCTTCCTTGATGCGGATAAACTGGGTAAGGCTCGTGTGTCCGTCGATAATCATATATGCCTTGTCACCTCTGACATCAAAGCCGAACTGCGTGATGTCGTCGGATATTCTCGGTTCCACACCGAGGCGGTAGTTGGAGTTGGTTCCTGTCACCGTCCAGGAGACTTCTCCAGATGCGAAGATCCGCTTGTCGTGTACATAGGTGGTGTATAGCGGTCCGCCTGTTCCGTAGATGTCGTTGCCGCCGCCCTGGGTGACTTTCAGCGTATAGGTGCCTGGAGCCAGTCCGTCAATGCGGTGAGCCTCTCCGGTGAACTTGCCGCTTGCAATGATTTCATCCTTGGATACGCCGGCTACCGTATCGGCTGAGAGCACATAGTCATAGACGGGGGTGCCGATGCGGATGTCAATGTCGATGCTGCCGTCATTGCGGGGCTTGCCGTCCTCACAGGTGGACGGGGTCGGGACGGCATCTGCCGCCAGTCCGTCATAATAGGCAAAGGTGAAGACATCGCTGCCGCTGCCGTCCAGGTCCCAGAACAGGTTGTGGAATACGGTCTTTCCGCGCATGAGGTCCGGCCGGGAGCATTTCACGGCTATCATGTCTTCCGTATCGAACCTGCCTTCCCCGCTGGGGTCGATGAGCAGCAGGGTACGGTTGCGGCAATACTGTGAGAACTCGTCATCTGGGGTAAGCGCATGGCTAAGTTCTGCCATGTTTCCCGTGTCACCGATGCCGCCGGTACGTACAGCTGCTATGCGCAACGGCTCTTCGGAGGTGACGGTCCGGATAAGACCTGACATTGAACCGGAGGTTTCGGGCAGGGGAATGGTACGCGTCTGGCTGCCGATACCGTCAATGCGGAGGTAGACCTGCCCGTCTTCCCTCCGGATGGAAACGGCACTGCCGCTGACTCCGGTGGCCACAGCAGTAGTGCCGGCCTGTCCGCCGGAGATGACATAGACGTTTCCTTCCCTGTCGAAGCGGTAGCCGTATTCACAGGTGTTGCCGCCGGAGCCGGTAAAGCCCGCGTCGAAAGTGGGATGGCTGAGCGGGCAATAGAAGGAGATGGCTCCTTCACGGCCGGGAAGTGCCGGTGTGACGGCAAAGGCTTCGGTCGCACTTGAGTCCTGCTCGATGGTGTCCAGAAAGCCTTTCCGGGTAACGGTCATGCCCGTGCCGTTCCAGCGTACCGAGGTGCTGTCTGCCGATGCCGGTACATTGCTGCGTACCGTCCATGTACGGTGCATGATGTGCCACAGGGTATCTGCCGGTGAGGTGTAGGTGGTCAGCGGACCGTTGTCGTCACCCCAGAAGATGTACCCTTTGTCTGGCAAGGGATTGCCGTATTCACGCCCCATGACGAGCAGGCGGCTGACGGACGACTCCGCATAGGAATTGCCGTCGTGGAAAGTATCGTTTGCCCGCAAGGTGGCATAGACAGGCTCTTCTTCGTAGGAAGTGGTGGAGAGAGGCTGGTAGAGAGCGG
>UMFY01018908.1_pt1 | contig 56904 bp, 43 predicted proteins | sample 1965121 | NCBI WGS metagenome assembly UMFY01 (sample SAMEA4836057, study PRJEB28245) | human gut metagenome | biome: gut microbiome; material: fecal sample | place: Denmark | collected 2008
GCGCGGGAAGTATATATCTTTTGATTATAGTGCGACGCGAAGATAGAGTGCAAATTCTACAATTTCATATTGTGCCGCTTGCGCGGCAACGGTGCGTCGAGTCGCCGCACCCTACAAGTTGCGCGTCAATAAATTTGTGCAGATTTTGCGGGCGGATAATATTCGCTCCTACAGCGCACTTATTCACTATTCACTTTTACTTATTACTTTGAGCGTCAGCAAAACAAGCCCCTCAGTCTCGGCTTACGCCGAGCCAGCTCCCCTACAGGGGAGCCAAAATAGACTGTGCGACAGAGTCCAAATATTGAACCTTAATTGCACGCTCCAATATATTCAAAAAGCCCCGACAGTCATTACCGCCGGGGCTAAAACTGCTTTATGAACGCCTGACATTCGGCGCTTTTATATCAGTTCAAATTCAATATCATCTTTCGGCTTCTTATAAAACACCATGCACCAATCGGGCTCATATTCTGGTTCATAATACAGTGACGAGCAAGCAGTTCGCCCGCTCGCCGATGATGTGACGATGACGGTCGGGCCGTCCGCGCCGCCGATAATGCCTATTGCCGACGCCGCTTTGCCGCATGGAGCGATAATCCCGCGCGGTTTTTCCGGCTCCGAGCGGTCATTCACGGATATCTCATCCCTCGGAATTTCCGGCGAGATATCATAATTCATTATTGTACACAGCGGCGGTTCTTTTTCGCCGATATGCCGCAGCTTTGAAAACTTCTGCTGTTCGACAGCCGTAACCGTCAGCGTATGCTTTTTTCCGGTCACGGGATTTATAAATTCTGTCTTGTCGCCGGGGCGATTCGCCTTGAAATGCGCTCCCGGGACGGGTATCTTTTCCGCGCGAAGTTGCAGGGTCAGGGAATCTGATTTTTTCGGTTTTCTGCCGCGCCACGGGATACTCATCCTCACTGCAAGCCAGCAAAAAGATTTATCAAGCCCGTATCTGTCGAGCAGAGCTTCCGCCGCATCACCGCTGTCGGGAAAAAGCGGATTCCAGCAGTCGGAGCTTGAAAACTCCATGTCGCTTTTTCTGCCGCCGAATTGAATTGAACCTGATATATCGCTGTTCAGCGGATTTTCAGCTTCTATTTCAGCCTGCTGTTCGTCTGAAAAGCCGTCACAATCGCTGTTTTCATCGATTCCGAATTTTTCTATAAACTCACGAAAGCTGTCAACGCTCACTTTCTTGAATATATCTGCAACAAGTCCCTTGCCGCAAAAATATACAGACGGCACGAGCCATTCTTCACCGCCCCAAGTGAAGCTTTTGTTGACTGCAATTTCTTTTCCCGCGCGGTCGCGACCGAAGTGGCCGTAGAGCGAGCCCTGATAAAAGACCTTGTATTTTTTCTCCATATCAAAACCTCATCATGTTCCCGAGCTCGAGCGACCCGTCGGCGCGCTGCAGCTCGGACGAGTTGGAGAAGCGTATCGGCTTGCCGTTTTCGAGCGGCGTTTCTATGCGGACAAAGAGCGACTGCCCGTCGTCTATGCTTATCTGCGCCGAGAATACTGCGCTTTTCCCGGGCATGAGGCGGCAGAGCTTTTGATTTTCCGCTTTAGTCCACTGCGCATTTTTCTCGTTTCCGACGCCGAAAGACACGCCGAGATCATAGTATATCGGGGCGACACCCGTATTTTTTATCGTGACAAAAGCATAAATTTTGCCGAAAATTTTCATCACTCTCGCGTCTGTGACAGTAAAATCATAGCCGAGAGCCGCCGAAGCTGTTTTGGCGCGCTCGATTTCGTCCGCGCCGAGATTTTCTTTAAACGCGCCCGCCATCATCAGCCACGAGCAGTGGGTCACATTGACGCACTCGGAGTAGTCCTGATATCCGTCGAGCGGCGTGCCGGACAAGAACGCCGACTGCCCCTCCGGGCGGAACTCGCCGCCGATTGGCTGATTTTTCCAGGCCCCGGTCTGATGCGCCTTTTTCATCTTGGACATAAAATACCAGCTCTCGCCGTAGAGTGTCGAGTGGGTGAAAGAATCGTCGTGGAAGCCGACATTTCCGCCGCGCGTAGTGCCGGGAGTCCCGGGATAGCGGGTCAGAATGCGCGTAGTCTTGAAATTTTCCGCAAATGCGGAGATAATTTTTGCTTTCTGCTCTTTTGAAGCTTCGAGCTCCGGCAGGCAGACATGCCACTCGCCCCAGTGGCCGAGAAGCCCCGTTGTGATATAGGCTATGCGGCGGTCGCCGTCGTATTCACGTGCCAGCTCGCGCACGAAATCGCAGAGGATATCAATGAGCCTGCCGTCCGAATAGTCGGGGCACCAGCCTCCGCCGTATTCGTCGTAGTGCTCTTTTTTTATACCCATATCCCAGATGAACTGCGGCACAGCTTTTTCGCCGATACCCGATCCGGGATAGTCGAGATAGACTCTGAAAACCGCCTGATTCCCGCGCGCCGATATCTCTTCAAGATACGGCTCAAGCCCCTCGCGGATAGTGTATTCGCCGCTGTCGGACATGAGCGCGGAGAGCGGAACATAGAACCACTCCATGCTGTAAGGCACGCTGCTGTCGGCGCCGCCCTGTTTATAAAACGGCATGAAGCCTTTGAGCGGATTGCCGACCGCCTGCTCATATTCCAAATTATAAGCTGCAAAGCCCTCGAGCGGCGAGATGCACAGCGAAAGCCCGAGTAAAAGCACAAATAGACGTGCAAAGAATTTCAAGAATCTTCTCATCGGCGTTTTCCTTTCAATATTGCTTTCTTCAATAAGTATAACATTCTTTCCGCCTTTCCTCAAGATAAAAAGAACCGGAGCCCAAACGAGCTCCGGCGAGAAAATATTTACTTTTTCGGTTTGACTGCGATCCATATCTCGCAGGTATAGTCAGGGTTCTGCACGTCCGCCGAGCGTATAGCCGCACAGCAGAGCGAACACGCGCTGAAAATTAAACGGCGACGAACAGGCCTCTTTCGCCGCCCGCGCGTAATCCGTGGGCTCCGTGATGTGCTACTCAATATAGTCTATCGCTTTGCTTATCCCTGTTATCCAGTCCATGCTTTCCCTCCCTGTGCAAGAACATTATAGAGCGAAGGAATTTTTTATTCCTGACTTTTTGTGCTCTCTTGTGTCAGGATATTATTCTTTCTTTTCAGCTTTCTCTTCTGAAGTTTCTCTATGCCCGTGCCAATCGCAAGACCGGCGGCGGAGACGACCGCACCTATAGACAGGGTGTTTAAATCGTCGAGGTGCACCGCTATATCGCCTGCGGAAACGCCCGTCGAAGCGGCGTTGGCGAGGGTGAAGGTCAGAAACGGAATGAGAGTGTACATAAGAGCGAGGATAGGCACCGCCCACCATTTTCTTCTGCCCCAATAGCCGTTTGCGCCTATGAGCAGCGAGATGACGAATGTGGTCAGCGGGATTGCGCCCCAGATAACGAGCACGGCATACGCGCCCGCGTCCGACCCGGAGACGGCGAGCCAGAAAAACGCGACCGACACCGCCCATATGACGAGATATGCGGCGACGAGCACGAGCTCTCCGAGTCTGCGGCGGCTCTTGACGACGTTTGTGCTCTCTTCAAGATAGTTGAGATAGTTGAGATCGTTTGACACGGTTTTTTCCTCCTTCAGCAGGCAGTCGAGGCTGACGGAATAGAGGCCGCTCATTCTTATGACGCTCACTATATCGGGATAGGTCTTGCCCGTCTCCCAATTCGATACGGTCTGGCGGCTCACGCCGAGCGACTCCGCCGCGCTCTCCTGAGTCAATTTAGCCGCGTTTCTCGCGTCCCTGAGCTTCTTTCCGATATCCATCTGCCGCGCCTCCTTTTTTCGCTTTCAGTTTACGCAAAAAACAGTCGTGTGTCTATCAAAAACGTTTTACATCTGCGTATTTTCCGTGTCAAAATGCTTTTACATATCGATTATATCATGCCGCGCAGGCGTTTTCCATATTGAATTTTGGGTGCGGGGCTGTGTACCAATAAGTCCGTGCGAATTTCGCAGGTTATGATATTCGTCACTATGTGGTAGGATAAATGTTTATAAAGATTTCGTGCCGCTTTCGCGGCATCGGTGCGTCGAGTCGCCGCACCCTACAAATTCCGCGCCAATAAAATTGTACAGATTTCGCGGGCGATTATATCTGCCCGCATTGCGCACTTTTTCACTATTCACTTTTACTTATTACTTTGAGCGAAGCGAAACAAACCCCTCGGTCTCGGCTCATTCCGCGGCGGTTCTCTTACAGGGGAGCCAATATCGAAAAACAGCCGCCCGGGGATCAATCCTCGGGCGGCTGCGGTTATTATTTTTCTATGCTGTTAAAAATTTCTTTTGCCGTCTGCGCGTCGGCAGCTATCTGGTCGCCGAGCGAATCGAGCGAATCGAAGACCCTTTCGGGTCGGATATATCTGAGCAATTTTACTTCGACATTTTTTCCGTAGAGGTCGCCGGAGAAGTCGGTTATACAGGTCTCGCTGCGCAGATCGTCGCAGGTGAACGACGGGCGGCGTCCGATGTTCGTAACCGCCGCATGCAGTTCTCCGTCTATCGGCACTGCCGAAGCATATACGCCGAACTTCGGGACGATAAAGCCCTCGGGGAAATGCTGATTTATCGTCGGCGCGCCTATCAGCCTGCCGCGCCTGTCGCCGCTGACGACGGTGAATTTATAGGAAAATTCGCGCCCGAGCATGGAGTTTGCGTCTTCAATGTTGCCCTCGGCAAGCGCGTTTCTTATCCTCGTCGAGCTTATCGCCGCACCGTTATAGTCGGTGCGCTCCGCCACGGCGCATAAAATTCCATGCGCCCTGCAGAGCTCTTCGAGGTCGCGGGAATCCGCGGCGGCGCTCTTTGCGAAGCGGTAATTATATCCGCAGCAGACAGCACCTGCGTTCAGCTCGCCGATTAAAATATCATTGACGAACTGCTCCGCCGACATATCGGCGATGCGCCCGAACGATATCTTTTTGACGGTTATGCCAAGGCTTTCGAGCATTTCGTCGCGCGCCTGCGGGGTCATCAGCTCCGGGGGAGCTCCCGCGCCGACAACTTTCAGCGGGTGCTCGTCAAAGACGAGGGCGCACGGCTCGAAGCCGTCTTTTTCAAACGAGAGAGCGAGGTCAAGCACAGCCCTGTGACCCCGATGGAGTCCGTCAAAGCTGCCCAGAGCAACCGATCGGCGCTGTGTCATTCCTGTCTCCCCTTTCAGATTACTTGCCTCTGAACTGCTGCTTGAGTCTCTTTTCTTTCGAAAGAATACGCTTTCTGAGTCTGAGCGACTTGGGCGTAACTTCAAGCAGTTCGTCGTCCTTTATGAATTCCATGCACTGCTCGAGGCTCATCTCCGTATAGGGCACGAGGCGCAGCGCGTCATCGGAACCCGATGCACGGGTGTTGGTCAGATGCTTGCTCTTGCAGATATTGCAGACTATATCCTCATTCTTGGCACATTCGCCGACTATCATACCCTCGTAGACCTCGACGCCTGCGGGAATGAACAGCCTGCCTCTGTCCTGAGTGTTGAACAGACCGTATGCGGTGCTCACGCCGGTCTCGTGAACGACTATAGAGCCGCGCTCACGGGTGACTATCTCGCCTTTGTAGGGCTCGTAGCCGTCGAACACCTGGTTCATGATACCATTGCCGTTTGTGTCGGTGAGGAACTCGGCGCGGTAGCCGATGAGTCCTCTCGACGGGATGCGGAACTCAAGGTGAGTTGCGCCGCCGTCACGCGTGCCCATGTTGACAAGCTCGCCCTTGCGGGAGCCGAGCTTCTCTATAACAGCGCCGACATACTGCTCGGGAACTTCGACTATGAGCAGCTCCATAGGCTCGCAGGTCTTGCCGTTTATCTCTTTGAGAATGACCTTCGGGCGCGAAACCTGGAACTCGTAGCCCTGACGGCGCATGGTCTCAATGAGAATTGACAAATGCAGCTCGCCGCGGCCGGAAACTTTGAAAGTATCGGTAGAATCAGTCTCTTCAACGCGCATGCTGACGTTCGTCTCGACCTCCTTGAACAGGCGGTCTCTGATATTTCTCGAAGTAACGAACTTGCCCTCGCGGCCCGCGAACGGGCTGTCGTTGACCATGAAGTTCATGGATATCGTGGGCTCGTCTATTTTTATGAAAGGCATCGGCTCGATGCAGTCCGGAGAACAGGCGGTCTCGCCGATATTTATATCGCTGATGCCGGAGATGCAGACAATATCGCCCGCGGCGGCGGAATCGACCTCGACACGCGAGAGTCCCTCAAACTGATAGAGGCGCGACACCCTGACATTCTCCTGAGTGCCGTCCGTTTTGCAGAGCACTATCGGCTCGTTCTTCGTCACTCTGCCGCGCTCAACTCTGCCGACGCCTATTCTGCCGATATAATCATCGTAGTCAAGGCTCGTGAAGAGAATCTGAAGCGGGGCGTCGACGTCGCCGTCGGGAGCTTCGATATGCTCGAGAATTGAGTCGAGCAGCGGGCGCATATCACCCGAGCGGACATTGGGATCGAGCGAGGAATAGCCGTCTCTTGCCGAAGCGTAGACAACGGGGAAGTCGAGCTGATCCTCCTCGGCGCCGAGGTCGATGAACAGGTCAATGACCTCGTCAACAACTTCTGCGGGGCGCGCGTTGGGTCTGTCGACCTTGTTGATAACAACGAGGACTTTCTTCTTGAGCGCAAGAGCCTTCTTGAGGACGAAGCGCGTCTGGGGCATGCAGCCCTCGAACGCATCGACGAGCAGAAGCACGCCGTCGACCATCATGAGTATACGCTCGACCTCGCCGCCGAAATCGGCATGGCCGGGAGTGTCAACGATATTGATTTTCACGCCGTTATAGTGGACGGCGGTGTTCTTTGAAAGTATTGTTATTCCGCGCTCACGCTCAAGGTCGTTTGAGTCCATGACTCTATCCTGAACCTGCTCGTTGGCTCTGAATATGCCGCTCTGCTTGAGCATCTCGTCGACGAGGGTAGTCTTGCCGTGGTCGACGTGCGCTATTATGGCTATATTTCTTACGTCTTCTCTCTTTGCCAAAAGAATTCACCCATTCCTGAAAAATTTGTGATGATAAAAGTTGAAAGCGGTCTGCGGATGGTCGTTTTTCCGTCAGCGCGCACAAAAACAAGAGCGCATCTTTGTGCGTCCTGACGAAAAAACCCCCGTCAAACGACCGCGCCGCCGCCAAATACGGCAGAAATATAAAAGCTTCTAAAAAGCACTATTTCGGCGGAACATAAAAGTTCCGCCGAAAATGAGTGTATGTTTTGATTATTCGCCCTTCATCTCAAGGAGCTTGACCTTACCCTCATAGGAAGCAACGCTGACCTTGATGGAATCGGTGATAGCAGCCTTGATGTCGTCCTCAGTAACACCGAGCTCTTTGTAAGCATAATCAGTGGGCATGAAGAGATCGAGATCCATGATATCCGGAAGACCCATGGGATTGATACCGCTGTCGATGCCCTTCTCGGCATACTCCTTGACGACGCCCTTGAGTCCCATTCTCATCATCCACGGCGGGATGCCGATGATCTTTCTGTTATCGCCCATGCCTCTTGCGGCGTAGACTATCTTGAGGAACGGAGCCCACTTCATGTTGTAGCAGCTGATGGGCCATGCCTTTGCACCGGTGCTGCGCTCAGCCGCGCCGACGATGGACTCACCGACCTGGCGGACTGTAAGCATTGCTGTACCGCCTCTGGGATAGAGGGTGCAGGGAAGCTTATCCATTCTCTTGATCTGCTCGATAAGGATAACCCAAACGGGCTTTCTGCCGGGCTGAGTGCCGAAGATGTAGGGCAGCTCAAGAACGGCAACATCGAAGTTGTCATCGGCATAGGAGAAAGCGACGTTCTCCTGGTCGATACGGCTTCTGATATAGGGGTGCTTCTCGCAGAGCTTCATATCCGGACGCTCTTTGGCAAGGTAGGAGAAGTAAGAACCGAGGATAACGGCCTTCTTGTAACCGAGCTCCTTGCAGATGGGAAGAAGTCTCTTGAGGGGAGCGATGTTGTACTTGTAGTAAGCATCGTAAACGGGTGCGGGGAACTCGACTCTCTCGTCGACGCCTGCGGCGAAAACGAAGCAGTCGCAGCCGGCCATAAGCTCTCTGATCTCATCGTCGGTCTTCTCGTAAATATTGCACATTACGATCTCCATCTCCTCGGGGATGGGAGCTCCTTCGGGAAGGGGCGGAAGAGCAACGGACTTGACGCTGTGGCCTCTGTCAATGAAAATACGTGCTGCGGCGCTGCCGAGAAGGCCGGTGCCGCCAATCATAAATACCTTCATTTTGTTTACCTCCAATTTATTTGCATTAGCTTCTTTATTATACTTTTTATATCGGTAATAGTCAAGCGATAAACGACAAAAAAGTGTACTAAAGTACAAAAAATTCCGCCGCTTTCTTTGTATAAAAAATCATCGCTCCCGAATTTCCTTGCCGTTCATGTGCTCTATATCTATTTCATACATCCGCACAGCCTTTCCCGAAGCGGCGATTTCCTCATCCGCAAGGCGCTCGTCGGGATAATATTTCATCGCGAGGCGTTTGACCAGAATCAGCGTCTGAGCGCGGTCTTCAATGACGCGGCACCTGCCGAACACGACGGCGCTGCGCATAAACGGCGCCCATGCCTCTTTCCGGACAATCTCATCCCCGTAAGCCGTGAAGCACACTTTATCGCATTTATTTATCGAGTCCGCCTTGTGACCCGCTTTTGCGCCGTGGAAATATATCTTTCCCGCCTCTTCGTCATAGAGATAGTTTATCGGTATCGCATAAGGATATCCGCCGTCGCCGTTGACTGCGAGCACTCCGCGGCGGGCGGAGCGTAAAATTTCTTTTGTCGCTTCTTCGCCGAGAGCGTTTTTAATTCTGCGAACAGGTCTGAACATAATATCGTCTCCGGTGATTTTTGAATTTATTGTAGCATAAGCACGCGTGAAAATCTATAGAGAAACGCCCGAAGAGCCTCTGAACTCTCCGGGCGTCTTTTATAGTTTTATATCAGAGAGCTGTTATCAGTCCTCTTTTTTCCTCTTTGCAGAGCAGCCGATAACGAATGCCGCGCCTGCGAATGCAATGAGCATTACGGGAGCCGCCGCGCCGGTGTTGGGAACCTTGCTGTCGCTGCCGGGCTTGTTGGTCTCGGGCTTCGTCGAGGGGACTATCGGGCTCGCGGGATCGGAGGGATCGAGCGGCTCGCTCGGATTCGACGGGTCTGAGGGCTCTTCCGGCTTCTCGGGCTTTCCGGGCCAATGGGGCAGACCGGGGATTTCGGGAAGCTCGGGCAGGTCGGGAAGACCGGGCTTCTCGGGCTTCTCGGGCTTTTCGGGATTCTCGGGCTCTTCCTTCTCTGCCTTTGAGAGCGCGAAGGAGTCGATTCTCGTTGCGCCGTCCTTTGCCTCATCGTCGAGCATATAAGCGTCGAAATAGAGCTTGCTGCCGTCGATGGTTATCGCAGAGAACACAGCGCTGTGGGCATCGTAGATAGCCTCGGCTCTCGGGAAGAGCTTGTCGGTATCCTTGACATCCTTGGTCTGGTAGTCCTTGACACCCGCGCATGCGCTGATGACATAGACGGTGCCCTCGGGATTGAGCTTTGCGGTGTACTCTCTGCCGCCGAAGGTTATCTTCTGCTCCTCAGCCTTGACAACTTTATTGTTGTCCATGACATCGGTGCGCAGATAGACATGATCGTGACCCTGGAGGACAATATCGATGCCGAGGTCGGGCATGAGTCCGCACAGCTGCTTGCGCATAGCCTTGACATCCTTGTCGTCATAGTGCGAGCCGTTGGAATAGAGCGCCTTGTGGAGAACGACTATCTTCCACTGAGCGTCGCTTGCCTGGGCGTCCGCCTTGAGCCATGCGAGCTGATCGTCGCTGAGCGCCTTATCCTCGCTGAGGTTATTGGTGTTGAGGACGATGAAGTGAGCGTTGTTGTAATCATAGGAATAGAACACGCCGCTCTCTCTGTCCTGATCGACCGTCTCGGGCAGGACGAAGTTCTGGTCGAGCATATATCCGCTCTTCTCGTGGTTGCCCGCTGCGGGCATGATAGCGGTGTTCTTGATGTTCTCAGAGGCATTGAAGAACCACTGCCACTGCTTGAAGTGCTTGGTGTAATCGACCTGGTCGCCTGCGCTGGCAAAGAACTTGCCCTCGGGGAACATCTTGAGCGCGGTATCGACTACCTTGCCCCATGTGCCGTACTGAATAGCGTTCTGCGACTGCTCGTCGCTGACATGGAAGAAGGTGAAGGAATCGGAATTGTCCGCAGTCTCGATTATGCCCGTGCCGCTCCACCAACCGTACTTTGCATCACCGACTCTGTAGCAATACTTTGTGCCGGGCTTGAGGCCGGTTATGGTCGCGGTGTGGCGGTTGACATTGATGCCGTAGGAGATGAATCCGATAATGCCGAGATCGACACCGGGATACTCTCTCTTGACGAGCTCGGAGGTCGTGCTGACCTTGACTCCCTTGGGAAGCTTATCGGTGAAGGTCGGGTTCTCCGAATACTCGGCTATCTGAATGTCGGATTTTTTGAGGCTGTACTTTGTATACCAGTTGATGCTTCTCTCGGTCGATGCGTCGCCGGTGAAAGTTGTGCCTATATTTGAGGGCAGGCGCATATTGTCCTGCGTTACCTCGGGCTCGACGGGGCCGTCATAGACGAGGGTCACATCGAGGTCGGACTTCTCGGCAGGATTCGTATCCTCGACGAGGCTGCGGATCATTCTGCCGATGGTGTAGCCGATGCTGTCATACTGGCTCTGGGTCATATACTCATCCATAACGACGGTGTTGAGTATATTGCGCAGGCTGCTGTACTTCTCGGGCAGGAGGTTGAGCACGCTGTAAATAACGTTCTCATAGCTCGGATTGCCGCGGAAGATTATATTCATGAAGATGTCGGTCATAACGCCCATGGGGCTTGTGACCGTGCCGGCGGGGAAGAGCTTGCCGGGGTTAAACTGGAGGGTCGAAAGGATCTCACCCTCGACGACATCGTTGAGCAGGGTGTCGATAAGGAAGTTGATGAGTTCCTTTGCGCCGTCTCTGTTCTCGAAGTAATCAAGAACATCGTTCATGAACTTGTCGTCGCTGATATCCTCGTTGGCGTTGTAAAGAGTGTAAAGAACGGTGTAAGCGGCATCCTCAAAGGTGCCCTTCTCGTTCTTGCTCTCCATGCCCATAGCCTCATAGAACTTTGTGCATTTATAGTCAGAGACCTGATAGTTGAGAGCCTTTGTGACTACGCCGTCAATGACCTCCATAACACGGTCGGGGTTATTGATATAAGCCTCGTCGACCTGCGCGCACAGATCCTTGATGAAGCTCATAATGTTGCTGCTGACCGTAAATATCTCGACGCTGCCGACCTCGAAGCCGTTCGTGCCGAGCGCGTCGATGATTATCTTTTCAAGGTCGATTCCCGAAGCCTCGAGATATGCATAGAGTCCGCCAGCCTCCTGAATGTCCTCGAAGATGCCGGAAAGGGCATTGTCGATCATGGTCATGGCGAAGTTGTGGAGATCGCCGGGACCATAGGTCTTGAAGAACGAGAAGCTGTTCTTATAGGGCTGGGCATAAGTCTTAGACGTACCGTTGGGGAAGTTTACAACAATGGGGCCGTCCTCGTCAATGTCGTGGGACTTCGCATCGCAGATTATCTTGCCGTCCTGAGTGTTGTCAAAGGTGACGGTTCTGAACTTGTTCGGGAAGCCCGAAAGAGATGTGGTCTCGATATCATAGAGAGTCTCGCCGTTGTCGCTGACATGGGAGGCTATATCGGGAGTGTGGAGATGTCCGCTGAAGGTGAAGTGCATACCTGCGTCTGCGAGAGTCTCGGCGCACTCCATCCAATCGTCGAGCACGAAAGCGAAGAACAGCTCAGGCTCGATGGTCATGTGCGGCGCGAAGTTGTGGTGACCCATGCCGATAATGGTCTCGCCGTTCTTCTTCGCCTTTTCGCACTGCTTGAGCACCCACTGCATGAGCTCGGGGGTGATGCTGCCCGCGGTCTCCTGAACATCGTCGCCCTTGGCGGTGACATCGGACGAATACTTGTTGGTATCCATGACGATGAGTCTGTAGCCGCCCTTGAGGCTTATAGCGTAGGAGAGCTGACCCGCCTGACCTGTGGTGGGGGTGAAGACATCTTCTTTTTCGTCCGTCACAAGGTCGCGTCCGAGATTCTTATAGATCTCGCGGAACGCCTCGGGAGAGGTGACTTCGCCGGACTCTTTGACGCCGTTTTTGAATGTAACGCCGTTATAGTTGTTGACATCGTGGTTGCCGTTTACAACGATGACCTGTATTCCGCTCTCCTTTTCAAAGGCTTCGAGCTTTGCGGCAAGAGCCTTGTGACCCGCCAGCTCGCCGTTGAGGGTCAGATCGCCGGGCAGGAACACATAGTCGCTCTTCTCCTCAGCGGCCTTGTCGAGAGCCGCTGTCAGGAGCGCGTCAACCTCGTTGTGCTGACGGGAGCCTTTATCGTTCCATTCGTTGTAGGCTTCGCTGAATCCGTTCTTTGTGTCTCCGGTTCCTTTTTCGGAATCAGCAAAATAGTGAATGTCGGAGATGGATGTGACTTTGAGCTTGCCCTTCTCGGTCTTCGCAAAGGCACTGAAAACTCCGGTCGGGAGGGCGGCAAGGACGAGGGTCATGCAGACTATAACTGCAATGATGCGTCTTGCCAGTCTTCCTTTGTTTTTCATTTCGTTTCCTCCTTTTTTCTGGTTTTATATTAAATAAAAACGAAAATGCTTAATCCTCCGAGCCGTCCGTCTGCTCGGCTATGCCGAGATATGCGTCCGCCTCGGCGGCGTCCATGCTCTCGATTCCCTTGAGCTTGCCCGCCATGATACGGTTTCTGTCCTGCGCGGCAACAAGAGTACGCCCCGCCTCGTCTATCTTTTTCTTCGCCTTGTCGAGCACGTCGCCGAACTTTTCATACTGCGCCTTGGCGACGGAGAGCAGGCGGCGTACCTCATTCGCCTTCTCGTTTATCGCCACGGCTCTGAAGCCCATGGAGAGAGAATTGAGAAGCGCTGTTATTGTAGTCGGTCCCGCTATCATAATGTTATATTCGCGCTGGATTCGCTCGGCTATTCCAGTGCGCGAGGACGCGATTTCGGCGTAGAGTCCCTCGGTCGCGAGATACATTATCGCAAACGGGGTCGTCGCCGGAACATTTATGTATTTGGTGACGAGCTTCGCCTCGCTCAGGACTCTGTCCTCAAGAGCCTTGCGCGCCTTGGCGACTTCTTCGGCGTCCGCGCTGTCCGCGGCGGAGCAGAGGCGCACATAGTCCTCCATCGGGAACTTCGAGTCAACGGGGAGATATGCGTCCGCGCCGCCGTCGCCGGCAGGAATGCGTATAGCAAATTCAACGCGCTCGGAGCTGCCCGGGCGGGTGGCGAAGTTTTTCTCGTACATATTGGGTATCGTCTGGTCGAGTATGCCCTCGAGCTGGACTTCCGCCCAGGTGCCGCGTGCCTTGACATTCGTCAGCACGCGGTTGAGATTCGTAACATTTGTTGTAACACCGGTCGAGAGCTCTTTCATCTCGCCGAGCGATTTGTAGACATTTTCGAGCTGCTCGGAGACGGTCTTGAACGAGCTGTCGAGTCTGGTCGTGAGGGTCGAGGAGAGCTTCTCGTCGACGGTTGCGCGCATCTCATCGAGCTTTTTCTCGTTGCTCTGCTGCATTTTTTCTATCGACTCTGCAATAATTCTCGACTGTCTGTCGTTTTGTTCTATGTTATTTCGGCGGATAGTGTCGAGCGACTTCGAGAACATGTCCGTCAGCTGCTGCTGATGCTTGAAATTCGCCTCGGTCATGAGTGCAAGGCGCTCGTTCATCTTATCGAGCGATTCGGTAAGCTCGGAGCGCATGTCCTTCTGATTGCCGGCACTTTCTCTGCGGCTGCGCTCGAACTCATCGCGCAGCTGACCCTCGAGCGAGCTGACTTTATGCTCAAGCTCCTTTATTTGCCCATCCTGCGCGGAGGGGCGGTTGAGCTTCGTTATAACAATAACGAGCAGCACGGCGCAGACAGCCGAAAGAGCCGCCGCGATATATAAAACAGCGTTCATAATTCCGATCTCCAAAATCTGTAAGATATGATAAAGAATTGTAACAGATTTTTAAAAAAATTGCAACATTTATACAGATATATTTTTAACAATAAAAATTTTTTGAACAATATTATATTTGCCGGATAATATTTGCAACTAACGGTTGATAACGGGAGTGGTTTTATGCTACTATATAATGTATCTGAAAGGGACTGCGCGCCCCAAAAAAATTATGCCTCAGACTGCCCGCAGAATTTGTATAAATACGCCGGCGTTTTCGATATACGGAGGAAAAGCATGAAAAAAATTACGAGAATAGCTTCAATATTTCTTTCGCTCGCGCTGATATTCACAGCCGCCGCCTGCGGCAAGGACGGCTCGGGCGCGGCGCTGAGCTATCCGATAGCAGCTCAGCCGGAGTGTCTCGACCCGCAGATAGCGCAGGGCGCGGAGGCAAAGACCGTCGTGCTCAACTGCTTCGATGGACTTGTCCGCAAGGACGCAGAGGGCAAGTATTCTCCCGCCGCGGCGACGAGCTGGAGCTATGACGCATCCTCCCTCACCTATACTTTCAAGCTCCGCGAGGACGCACGCTGGGTCATAATGAAAAAGGCATTCAAGCCGATCCTCGGCGACAACATAGACAAGACCTTCGACTCCCGCGTTACAGCGGCTGATTTCGTTTTCGCGCTCAGGCGCGCGGTAGCCCCCGCAACGGGTGCGCCCGAAGCGCTGAGCCTCGGCGTCATAAAGAACGCAAAGAGCATAATAAACGGCAAGATGTCCTCCGACAAGCTCGGCGTGCAGGCGGTCGGCGACTTTGAACTGCGCATAACGCTCGAAAGTGCTACGGACGAGTCGGTTTTTCTCGATCTGCTGACAAAGGCAATATGCATGCCCTGCAACGAGACCTTCTTCAACGCGACCAAAGGGCGTTACGGACTCGACTACTCGACGCTCCTGTGCAACGGTCCGTTCTATCTCTCCTATTGGCTGCACGACTCCGCTTTGACTATAAAAAATAACGATGATTACACCGGACCTTTCCCGGCGAAGCCCGCGAGCGTGTCGCTCGTAATCGACGGCGACAGCAAGCAAAGGCTCAAATCCCTGCTCGACGGAACTTACTGCGCCGCCCAGCTCGGCACGACTGCGCCCGATTCGTCCGATCTCTCCGTCACCAAGAGCTACGACACTGTTTGGGCTCTGTGTTTTAACTGCTCCGACGTGTCGCTCTCCAACGTGTCGCTGCGCCGCGCGCTCTGCACGGCGGTTGACTACAACTCGCTGACGCTCGAGAGCGAGGATATGCAGAAAACTTATTCGATAATCCCGCCCGCCTGCTCTGTCGGCGAGGGAGCGGATCTTGGCAGCGAGCCCGTCAGCATTCTCGGCTACGACATGAACAGATCCGCCGGATACTGGGCTCAGGCGCAGAAAGATCTCACGGGCAAACTGAGCCTTGAGATAATCTGCCTGCCCGAGCACGAAAACGCCATGCGCCGCATGATACAGGGCTGGCAAAAAGTATTCGGTCTGAGCGTCAATTTCACTGTCACCGCACTCGACAGCGCGACTCTTTCCTCGCGCGTGCAGGACGGCGACTATCAGATAGCCCTGACCTCCATGTCCGCGGGCATAACCGACGCCGCAGGTTTCCTTTCTACGCTCACCTCGCAGGGGACGAACAACATAGTACGCCTCAGCGACACGCAGTTTGACGCGTCCGTCAAGAACCTCAAGGCGCTGAGCGGCGCAGGGCTCGTCAAGGCTTGCCGCAGCGCGGAGGGCAGACTGCTCTCGCTCGGCGCTGTGCTCCCGATGTTCATAACCCCGAGCTATTTTGCAACGGCGAAAGGCGTCAACGGCCTGAGCGTTGACCCGGAGAGCTCGGCGGTCGATTTTGTTTTCGTAACGGCGAAGGACTGACAAGATGAAAAAGGGAAATAAACTCAAATATATACTCCCCGAAAATCGGACGGTGCGCATTGTGCTCGCCGTCTTTTTCTGGTTATTGGCGGCGGCGTGTGCCGGATGCATATTTTGGCTTTCGAGCAAAAACGGCAACCAGTCGCAAAATATGAGTGACAGTGTGCGCGGAATTTTAGCCAAAATTCTCGGCTCGCCGCTCGGCAGCTTTATTGTGCGAAAATTCGCGCATTTCTTTGAATATGCGGCGCTCGGATTTCTTATCGGCTGCGCGTTTTTCCTCAGCCGCAGGCGTTTTTCGCCTGTTGTCTCAGTCATTTGCAGCGCCATTTATTCAGTCAGCGACGAGATACACCAGTATTTTGTCCCCGGTCGCGCCTGCCGCATTTTCGATGTCGGAGTCGACACCCTCGGTGCGCTGACGGGTACACTCATCCTCGCCTTCATAATTCTTATTGTGAACTCAATTGCAATACGCAGAAAGGAAAAATATTCCGCGTAAATTTTTAGCATTTCTATTGTCGTTTTATAACAGTATATGATATAATAATGCTTATATAGAGACTTTTTGGCTGAGAGGTATATTCAATGGATCATAAAGAGGGGCTCATAGTCGGTCGCAACGCAGTGCTTCAAGCTCTCGAAAGCGGCAGAACGATAGACAGCGTGACCGTTGCACAGGGTCAGCGCGGCGGACAGGCAGGCAGAATAATAGACATCTGCCGCGAGCGCAAGATTCCCGTCAAATTTGCCGATCAGCGCCGGCTCGACCGCCTCTGCGACGGCGCGGCGCATCAGGGCGTTGCGGCATTTGCCGCGGCTCACGAATACGCCGAGATGGATGATATTTTCGCCCTCGCCGAGAGCAGAAACGAAAGCCCGTTCATAGTCGTGTGCGACTCGCTTGAAGACCCGCACAATCTCGGCGCTATCCTCAGAAGCGCGGAAGCAGCCGGAGTTCACGGGGTAATTATCCCGAAACGCAACTCCGTGACCCTCAACTACACAGTCGCAAAGACCTCGGCGGGCGCTATTGAATATGTCCCCGTAGTAAAAGTCGCGAATCTCCCCGCCGCCATCGACGAACTTAAATCGCGCGGCGTCTGGATATTCGGCGCGGACATGGACGGCACGGATTACACCGCCCTCGACTACAGCGGCAGCATCGCCCTCGTCATCGGCTCTGAGGGCAAGGGCATAGGCCGCCTTGTGCGCGAAAAATGCGATTTTATCGCCTCATTGCCAATGCGCGGCAAAATAAATTCTCTAAACGCCTCCGTCGCGGCGGGAATCCTCATGTTCGAAGCGGCGAAACACAGAAACTGACTTTTATCCGATTCAGTATATACAATTGGGGTGAGATGAGTGGAAAACAGATCTTCCGATAAGCGGAGCAAGATTTCACTTGACAGAGTTCTCCGCGAGGTGGCGGAGCTTGAAAACAGCCGCGGCGAGCCGGACAGGATCTGGTCGCTGAGCGACATAGACGATTTGTTGGCGAGCACGGACACCGATTCCTCGTCGCCCGCCGACGAGGACGACACCGAACTTCTGACAAGTATCCAATACTATGAAGGCAGATACTCTGACGATGATACACCGTCGGAGTCTGAACCCGTATACAATCAGCAGGGAGCCGAAGAGCCCGAGGCGGAGATTGCCGCCGAGCCGGAACCCGAGATTCCGTCGGTCGCGGCTGAGGCTGCCACAGAACCAGAAATTGAAGAATCCGCCGAATCCGACGATGCGGAGCAGACTGGCAAAGAATCTGACAAAATCGAAGAGTCTGAGTCATCCGCAGGCGAAGCAGATTTTGCAGAATCGGATAAGCCCGAAGAGCCTGTGGGCGAAACTTCTTCTATAGAACCCGAAAGAGAAGCGGCGGCAGAAGTTCCCACAGAACCGGAAAAAGCCGAAGCGGCACAGGAAATTGCCAATGAAGCCGAGCCGGAAATCGAAGAAGCCCCGGTTGAAGAAGCTGCCGCCGATGAAAGCGAGGATATATACTTCGATTCAAAGCTTGAGCTGTCCGTTGTAAAAGCCGACGGCGAAGATGATGATATTCACGAATCTGACAACAAAGTTGATACAGACGAATCGGACGAATCAAATGAATCCGATGAACCTGATAACAGCGATAACATTCTGACGCTTCACGGCGAGGAAGAAAAGCCAAAGGACGAGGATGAAGCCGAGAAAAAGCCGACGGTAGAGGAGCTTTTCGGCGCGCCCGCGTCGAGATATTTCGGCGAGCCGACCGAAGAGCCGGAAGAGGACTCCGAGCGTGAGAGCCGCGCCATACCCGGTCTGTTCGGCGACACAGTTGTGTTCGGTCCGATGAAATCCCTATCAGAGCCGACGCAGAGCAAGCCGGACGATGAATATAAAACAAAGCTCATGGCTGCAATCGGTTCGGCAAAAGAGCCCCAGAGCGCCGAGACGATAGAGAAACCCGGAGTTATCTTAAAGCGCGGTCCGCTCTCCGAAACATCGGGGCTCGAGCCCCTGCCGCAGGTCATTCCCGCCGAAGAATTTGTCGGTTCAGGGGACGATAAGCCCGCGTCGATAGAAGATCAGCCTTTCACGAATCCCGCCGCCGGCAATCAGCCGGAGGAGGAGCAGATGATGCTCAGCGGCTTCGGCGAAGAGCCGGAGACCGAAAAGATAGACGAAGACGAACTCCGCAGCGAGCTCGACAAAAAGAGGGCGGAGAAGAAGAAAAAGTTCGTCCTGCTCAGCGGTCTCGGCGACGATGAGCCGCAGGAGGACGAAAACCTGCCCGAAGAGAAAGAGGACGAACCGGAGAAACAGCCCGAGAAAAAGAAAAAGCACTCCGAAAAAGCTCCTCTCGAATATGAAAAGCCCGAACAGCGCGGAAGAGTCTATAACAGTCTCAAGAACGCCGCATCGCAGTTCAAGACCTCGGTTATCGGTCTGTGCGTACTTGAAGGCGTATCGCTACTTTTGCTGCTCGTGCCGAAAATTCTCGAGTGGGCGGCGATAGACGCACCCGCGTTCGACCGCGGAGGCGCGGGACTTGCGGCGGCAAATATAGTGCTTCTGCTCGCGTCATTCTATCTCGCGTTCCCGAATATTTTATCCGGCGTAAAAGCGCTTGCAAACGGCCGCGTGACCGGCGGCGCAGTCGGCGGGCTGACGTTTATACTCGCTCTCGTTCAGACGATACTCTCGTTCTTCAACAAATCGCCCGAGGGCGCTTCGGGCATGTTCTACTGCGCGGCGGCGATATTCGCCCTGCTCATGACCGCCGAAAACAGCAGCCGCGGCACGGCGCGCGTGATGCAGAATTTCCTCTTCTGCACCGCAAAGCGCAAATCCGGGCTCTACGGCATAAGGGCTATCGAGAGCGAGAAAGACGCTTTTGAAGTCGGACGCGCGCTCAAGATGGGTAACCCCGACATTTTATATTCCGGCAGGGTCGAGTTCCCCGCCGACTTCATCAAAAATTCCGAAGCCAACTCCCCTGCGGACAGCTGCATAAAGCGCAGTCTGATAATTTCGTCGGCTGTCTCCGTGCTGCTCGCAGTTATATCGGGCATAATAACAAAAGATATCTTCCAGGCGTTCGGCGTGCTCACCGGCGCGTTCTGCCTGACTTCACCCTGCGCCATTGAACTCGCGCTGATGATTCCGCTCTATCTCGAGAACAGAAAGCTCAACTCAGAAGGCGGCATGATTGCGGGCTACGATGCGGCTCTCGAATGTTCAGAAGCGGTCGCCGCTTCTGTTGACAGCGCCGATCTCTTCGACCGCGCGGCGTGTGAGATGCACGGAATGAAGGACTTCCACACCGTGCGCATAGACGACGTTCTGCTCTACGCAGTCGCCATAGTGCTCAAATCCGGCGGTCCGCTCACAGATGTTTTCAACCGCATTATCGGCGGCTCGACCGAGCTTCTGCCGCCCGTGCGCGATATGATATACGAGGACAGACTCGGTCTTTCAGCCACAATATATAATCAGCGCGTACTGCTCGGCAACCGCAACCTGCTCACGCACCACAATATCGAAGTTCCGCTCAAGTCCGAGGAAGACAAAGTCAAGCGCAACGGGCGCAAGATCCTCTACATAGCGATCGACTCTCAGGTCGCGGCGATGTTCGTTTTCAACTACGCCGAGGACGCCTCGCTCAAGGATTCGATAAACGAGATGGCGGACAACGGCTTCAGCCTTGTCGTTCGCACGGACGACCCGAATGTGACCGACGAGCTCATCGCCGCCCGCTTCGGCATAGCGCAGAAAGATGTCAAAATGACGCTCTCCCACGGCGCACGCATATTCAGCGCATACCGCGACAGCGTTGTTGACTCAGCCCCCGCAAAGGTCATGCACGACGGCTCCGCCCGCTCTTATTTCAAGAGCATAGCGGCGTGCGGCAGACTCGCGAACTTCGCTTCGCGCTGGGCAGTGTTCGCCCTTATCGTGCAGGCGGTCGTGGCGGCGGGTGCGATACTCTGCGTCGCACTCAAGGCGTTTGCGTTTGTGTCGCCCCTGACGGCAGTTGTGGTTCAGGCCGCGATAGTGGCTTTCAGCGTAATACTGGAAAAATTCAAGAAATAACTACGGGGGCTGCGCCGCAAGGTGTCAGCCTCTTTCTGAAAGGATAAGCGGATATGCAGGAAAAATCGATTAAGACAAAAATTGATTTAAACGGCAAGACCGTGCTCGTGACGGGCGCGGCGGGATTCATCGGCTCCTTTCTCTCGGAGCGTCTGCTCTCGGACTTTAAAAATATCCGCGTCATCGGCTTCGACAGCGTCAACGACTACTATGATATCCGCCTGAAAGAATCGCGGCTCAAAAAGCTTCAAAAGCATAGAAATTTTATTTTTATCAAAGCGAACCTCGCGGACAAGGACAAAGTGAGCGAAGTGTTCCGCGAATACTCGCCGCAGATAGTTGTCAACCTCGCGGCGCAGGCGGGGGTGCGCTATTCGATAACGAACCCCGACGCCTATATCGAATCGAATATAATCGGCTTTTATAATATCCTCGAAGCCTGCCGCCACTCATACGACGACGGCGCGACACCTGTCGAGCACCTTGTATATGCTTCGAGCTCGTCGGTCTACGGCAGCAACAAAAAAGTGCCCTACAGCACCGACGACAAGGTCGACAACCCTGTCAGTCTCTACGCCGCAACGAAAAAGTCCGACGAGCTGATGGCTCATGCCTATTCGAAGCTCTATAACATCCCCTCGACGGGACTTCGCTTCTTCACGGTCTACGGACCCGCAGGCCGCCCGGACATGGCATATTTCGGTTTCACCGACAAGCTTCTTCGCGGCGAGACAATCCGCATTTTCAACTACGGCAACTGCAAGCGCGACTTCACATATATCGACGATATAGTCGAGGGCGTTGTGCGCGTCATGCAGGGCGCGCCGGAGCGCAAAAACGGCGAAGACGGTCTGCCCGTTCCGCCGTATGCAGTCTATAATATAGGCAACCAGAACCCAGAAAATCTGCTCGACTTTGTTGACATTCTCCAGCAGGAGCTTATCGCCGCAGGCGTTCTGCCGAACGATTACGACTTTGAAGCGCACAAGCAGCTTGTCCCTATGCAGCCCGGCGATGTCCCCGTGACCTATGCAGACACGACCCCGCTCGAGCGTGACTACGGCTACAAGCCCTCGACCGATCTCAGAACCGGGCTTCGCAACTTCGCCCGCTGGTATAAAGATTTCTACAATGTTTGAATGTCATATATATAATGTATGTCCGCGGAGCTGAGATACTGTGGCTGAGCGGACGCACGGACGAGTGATAATTTGGGAGTTGTATTATTCATTGTATATGTCATCAATTAGCAATACACAATATCGCAAATTCCAAATTATCCGCCTGCCTCCATTTCAAAACAAGCGACATAAAAAATCCTACCCGCAGAAAAACCGTGGGTAGGATTTTTTCACTCCCCGTCAAGTCAACGGGGTTCATTTTCGCTTTTCATCAAAGATACTTTTTGATAAACTTATCAACTGTTGACCAATATTTTTCGGGGTCGACGGTCGAGGCCTCTGCGTGCGGTGCGCCGGGGATAACCAACTTCTCTTTGTCGCACGCGGCGGCGCGGTAGACGCGCTCCTGCATCCAGAACGGGACAAAGTCGTCCTTGTCGCCATGGATGAACAGGGTCGGCGTGACGGAGCGCGAGACCTGCTCAATGCACGAAGCCTTCTTCATATCATAGCCCGCGCGCAGCATCGTTGCGCTTCTTGCGGCGGAGAGGAACGGGAAGGTCGGCAGACCGTAAGCGTCCTTCATGTTGGCTCTGCACTCGTCCCAGACGGATGTATAGCCGCAGTCCTCAATAGCGCAGACGACATTCGATTCGAGCGGCTCGCCGGTGGTCATCATGACTGTAGCCGCGCCCATCGAGAGACCGAAGAGCACTATCTTCGCGTTCGCATTCTCGTTGATTATGTAGTCGATCCACGCCTTGATATCGATTCTGTCGTTCCATCCCATGGTGGCATAGTTCGACTCGCTCGCGCCGTGGCCGCAGAGATACGGGAACAGGCAGTTATAGCCCATCTCGTGGAACTTCTTGCCGAACGAACCCATTCTTCTGGGCGATCCGGTGTAGCCGTGAATGACTATCACCCAAACATCGCTCGGCTCGTCTGCAAGGATTATCTCGCCGTGGACATATCCGCCGCGGGGAGTGACTATCTTCACCTTTGCGGGACTCGCGGAGTCGAACCACTCCATGCCTTCTTTGGTGATACCGTCATACTCGTTCTTTTTCTCGTCCATTTTTTTGGCGATGGACTTTTTGCTCATGGTCTTGTTGAAAATCGCGTTGCCGACAGCAAGATACGCCGCGCCGACTGCTGCACCTGCGGAAGCGGCTGCTATAACAAGCTTTTCAGATGAACTTTTCTTTCCCACTGAAATTCATTCCTTTCATTTTTATATGAGCCTTATACAGGAGTATTCTATCATAAAAAGTTCTCAGTTGCAATAACAAAAAGCCCCTGCAAAATAATACAGGGACTTCGGATATGTACCCGCCGCGCGGCGGGTGAGGTTTATTCCTCGTTGAGCTTATTGCGCTTGTTCTGGGCCTTGTTCTCCTGCTGATTCTGCTGCTTGTTGTTCTGCTGCTGATTCTGCTGGTTCTGACCCTGCTTGTTCTGCTGATTGCGGTTTTCCATTGAGAGCACACTCCATAGATCCCTTCGCGGGAAAATTAGGATTTTTTCAAATCCGTTTTATATTCTTTCCCCCGGTTCGCGTTTTTATGAGCCTGAAACTAATGAAAATTTTGCCTTTTTCTGATATAATTTATAATAGAAAGCTTACGGAGGTCAGCAGATGGAAATATCCGACGAACTCATATCGCATCTCGAATCGCTCGCGCATATTGAGCTTGACACCGACGAGCGCGAGGATTGCCGCAGAGATTTTGAAAAGATAATATCATATATGGACACGCTGTCGGCGCTCGATACCGACGGCGTTGAGCCGCTGACCAATTTATCCGACACGGTGAATGTCCTGCGCGAGGATGAACCGGGCGAGACGCTCGGCGTCAAAGAGGCTCTGTCAAATGCCGCTGAAACGGCTGACGGCTACTTCTGCGTCCCGAAAACAGTGGAATGAGGTGCGCTATGAGAGATATGATTAAAGATTCCGCCCTCGTTCTGGCAGAAAAAATCAGGTGCGGCGAGATAAAAATCGTCGAAGTCTTAGACGCCGTATATGAATCCGAGGAGCAGAATAAAGAACTCAACTGCTTCATCACGCTCTGCCGCGAGCGCGCGTATAGCAAAGGCTCGGAGATACAAAAACGCATCGATGCAGGCGAATATATCTCGCCGCTCGCGGGCGTGCCGATAGGCATAAAGGACAACATCGCGGTAAAAGATGTCAAAATGACCTGCGGGTCGCGGATGCTCGAAAATTATGTGCCGCCCGTAAGTGCGGCAGCAGTAGAAAAGCTCGAAAAAGCGGGGCTTATTATCGTCGGCAAGCTCAACATGGACGAATTCGCCATGGGTTCGACGGGCGAGACTTCGTATTACGGCGCGGTGCTCAATCCCGTTGACAAAACGCGCGTGCCCGGCGGCTCGTCTTCGGGCGCAGCGGCGGCAGTCGCGGCGGGGATAATCCCGCTCGCGCTCGGCTCGGACACGGGCGGCTCGGTCAGACAGCCTGCGGCATTCTGCGGAGTTTTCGGCTTCAAGCCGACCTACGGCACCGTCTCCCGAAACGGGCTTGTCGCCTATGCCTCGTCGTTTGACCAGATAGGCGCGATAGCGAGAAATGCCTCCGACTGCACGGCTCTCGCGACGATAATATCCGGGCGCGACTGCGGTGATTCTACAACAGAGGATACTGCTCCCGTCCGTTCGGATTTTGTCGAGTCCTATTCGCTCTGCGGCAAAATTATAGGCGTGCCGAATGAATTTATTGATAATTGCGGCGAAGATATCCGCAGTGCTGTGAATAATGCGCTCAAAAAAGCTGAATTGCTCGGCGCGAGGGTCGAATATTTCTCGCTTCCGCCGCTCAAATTTGCCGTGCCCGCCTATTATATAATCGCCTGCGCGCAGGCAAGCTCGAATCTTGCGCGGTATGACGGGGTTCGCTTCGGACGGCGCGCACAAAATTCAGACGACCTGACAAAAATGTATATCAAAAGCCGCTCCGAGGGCTTCGGGCGCGAGGTCAGGCGCAGGATAATGCTCGGTAATTTCGTGCTCAGCGCGGGATACTACGACGCATATTACAACAAGGCACTGAGAGCGCGCAGGGTTATACGTGACGCGCTTTCGGACGCTTTCAAAAAATATGATTTCATCGCGGGCGCTGTTTATCCGTCAACTGCGCCGAAGCTCGGCGAGAGCCTTGACGACCCGCTGAAAACTTATATCGGCGACGCATACACCGTCCCGGCTAACCTCGCTGGACTCCCGGCGATAAGCGTGCCGTGCGGAAAAACAGCCGCTCTTCAGCTCATGGCGGCGCCGTTCGCGGACGAGAATCTTTTGGGCGCGGCAAGATGTCTGACCCTGTAACATTTAAAAATTTACAGAGTATGATTGCGTTGAACAAGTTTGAAGACACAGCTAAACGCAATGCTTGTAAAGTTTTAGGTGTTACAGGGTACTATGGGAGGCTTTCAAATGAGATACGAAACTGTTATCGGGCTCGAAGTCCACATCGAGCTGCTGACTGAGACAAAGATATTCTGCTCCTGCCCGACTGAGTTCGGCGGCGAGCCGAACACGCATGTCTGCCCCGTGTGTCTCGGACTGCCCGGCACTCTGCCGACGCTGAACAAAAAAGCCGTTGAGCTTTCCGTCCGCGCGGGTCTCGCGGCGGGCTGCGAGATAACACCGATAAGCCGCTTCGACCGCAAAAATTATTTTTACCCCGACCTGCCGAAGGCTTATCAGATATCCCAGTTATATCTGCCGCTGTGCCGAAACGGCTCGGTCACGCTCGACAGCGGCAAAATTATACGCATAAAGGAGATGCACATGGAGGAGGACGCGGGGAAGCTCATGCACTCCCCCGACGACAACCGCACGCTCATCGACTGCAACCGCTGCGGAGTGCCGCTGCTTGAGATAGTCAGCGAGCCGGATATGCGAAGCGCCGAGGAGGCGGTCGAATATCTCGAAAAGCTGCGCGAGCTGATGCGCTTTTCCGGCGTTTCGGACTGTCGGATGCAGGAGGGCTCGCTGAGAGCGGATATAAATCTCTCCGTCCGCCCGGAGGGTGAAATAGAACTCGGAACGCGCACGGAGATGAAAAATCTGAACTCATTCAGAGCCGCCGAGCGTGCGATAAAAAGCGAGAGCGCGCGGCAAATATCGCTGATTGAAAACGGTGAAAATATTATTCAGGAGACCCGGCGCTGGGACGACGGCGCAGGTATGAGCTACGCGATGCGCTCAAAAGAGGACACGAGCGACTACAAATATTTTCCCGAGCCGGACATTCCGCCGGTGGTTGTTTCAACCCCCGACATTGAGAAAATCAAAAATCAGATGCCCGAACTGCCGCAGGCGAAGCGCCGCCGCTGGAGCGAAGAATATAATCTCGGCAGAGCGGACATTGACACACTGATGTCCTCGCCGTTCACGGCGGAGCTCTTCGACCGCACGGTTATGCTCTGCAAGAGCGCAAAGGACGCCGCATCGTGGATAAATGTTGAGCTCCCAGCCGTACTTCGCGGCGCGGGAATGAGCATTGAAGATGCAAAATTCAGCCCCGACTCGTTGGGCAGGCTCATAAATATGCTCTCATCAGGGGAGATAAACCGCGGCACGGCGAAAAAAGTCTTTGCAAAAATAGTGACCGAAAACGCCGACCCGGCGGAATATGTCCGAAAAAACGGACTTTCTCTGATGACCGACGCGGCGGCGATAGAGAAAGCGGTCAAACGCGTTATCGACGAAAACGAAAAGAGCGTCTCGCAGTACAGAGACGGCAAGACGCAGGCGTTTCAGTATCTTATCGGGCAGTGTATGCGCGCGCTCGGCGGCAAAGCCCCGGCGGCAGCAGTCACGGAAACGCTCAAAAGGCTGATATAAATAACAAAGGACTGCCGTTACCCGGCAGTCCCATTTTGTTTTTCTTTTACGCTTCGACTTCGGTGAGGTTAAGAGTGCCCCAGCTGTCGTTATTGAGCGTGAGCACCTTGTTGTCTTTATTATACGACGCGGTGAAGGTTATCTCCGTGCCCGCCTTGAAGCCTGCAATAGCTATCTCGGGGACTATGGTCACGGTCGCGGGGTCAGCCTCGGTGTCGACCTTGTATGTACCGGAGACCGAAGTGCCGACGGAAATGCCCAGGATATTGAGGTTGCTCGACTCATACTGGAAAGTGCCGTCCTCTTTGAACTCGATAGTAGCGTTGTTCTGCGAGTCGCTCCACTTGCCGACTATGAGCTTGTCGATTTTCGCTCCGCAGCCCGCAAAGGCGCAGACGATTATCGCGACAGCCATAACGAGAGCTGTCAGCCTGAGAGTCTTTTTCATTGGTGATTACCATCCTTTCTGTTTTGCCGCTTTTCTTCCATGCTCATTATATCACACTTCGCTCAATTTTGTCCATAGGCGTTACAGGGTACTGCGTGTCGAAAAAAGGTATAAACAGATTATTTACATTTTTGTAAAAATAATGTATAATTTTCCTGTTGCACATATGTGCTTGCGAAAGGAGAATACAAAAATGAAGAAAAATCCGTTCAAGCGGATACTCTGCATTGTCATCGCCGCCGTGATGCTCTGCTCGGTATTTGCTTCGACCGCGGCGGCCGCCACCAAGTGCGCCTGCGGCCATTCGCCCGTTGTCATGATCTCCGGATTCGGCGCGACGATTCTCTCGGAGAAGCAGGAGGACGGCTCATTGAAGCGCGTTTTCCCGCCCGACACCAAAGAGATTCTCAAGCTCCTCGGAGTCAATGCCCCCGACCTCATAACGGGCATAATCGAGCTCATCGCCCAGAAGGGCACGGACGGCATCGAAAAGCCGCTGCGCGACATCATCACTTCTATAGTTGAGCCGCTCAGAATGAACGACGACGGCACTTCCTATTACGACATCGTGCCGATACTCAGCGGCGCTAAAAACACGAGCCTTGAGGCGTTCACGAAGAACGACCAGCTCGACCTCGTCCCCTACACAGGCTCCGAGTTCCTCGACATGGAGGTCATCGGCGACAAGATAGGCGACGACCATGTTTTCAACTTCCTCTATGACTGGAGACTCAGCCACGCCGATGTTGCGGCTCAGCTCCACGATTATCTCGCAGAGGTCTGCGCCCTCACCGGACACGACAAGGTCAGCGTATACAGCATCAGCCAGGGCAGCCTGCTGCTGGGCACTTATATGTATGAGTATCCGAACGACAACTATATCGACCGCGCGGTGTTCGACACTCCGCTTCTCGCGGGAAGCAACCTTGTCTCCGATCTCTACACTGACAAGCCCCTTGCATTGAACTTCGACACCACCCTCGATATTCTCAGAGCTATCCTGCACACCGAGACCGACTTCTCGTTTGTCATGGACATCATCCCTGCCGACGGCGCGAACAACATCGCCGACTACGGTCTCAAGAGCATGATCCTGCCGAGCGTTATAAACATCCCCGCATTCTGGGAGATGTGCGACCCGGAGAATTACGAATATATCAAGTCCGTGCGCCTAGATTCCGTTAAGAACGCAAAGCTCATAGAGAAAGTCGAGAAAGTCCGAAACGGCTTTATGTCGCATATCTCCGAGACACTCTACGCTCAGCAGAAAAAGGGAGTCAGCGTCTCTCTGAAGGCCTGCTCCGGCGTGCCGCTCGCCTCGGGTACCGTTGACAACAGCGACGGCATAGTAAATATGAAATACTCCTGCGGCGCAGTGTGCGCGCCCTTCGGCGAGACTTTCCCCGCCGACTACAAGCAGGCTGTCAAGACGGGCAAGAACAACATCTCGCCCGACAGAACGGTTGACCTCTCGACCGGCTATATGCCCGAGCGCACATGGGTAGTCAACCGCCACTATCACGGTCAGGCGGAATGGGATCCCCGCACCTACTCCCTGCTCATGGATCTCCTGCTCACCGACAACATCAAGGACGCATATTCGCACATCGAATATCCCCAGTTCATGGAGAGCCTCTCTCCGACGAGCGATGTAGTCGTTCTCTTCAAGAGCACGAACTCCTCGTTCCTGCCGACTCTCTCGAAGCACCTCTTCTCCTGCAACTCCGTCATGGTCAAGAACCTGTCGAAGAAGGACAAGATAAAGATCTCTTCGATAACCTCGGAGAACGGCACGCTGAACTTCGCCCTGCCCTATCCGATAGTTCTTGAAGCAGGCGAGAGCGCCGAGATAGCCTTCACCGGAAAGGTTCCCGCGACCGAGAGCTACGACAAGATAACCGTTGCCTACAAGCGCATGACCGTCACCGGCAAGGACGCGACCCGCGACTTTGGCTTCACCGTCACCCGCAGCTATTCTGGCATCACGAAGATCGATCTCACCCCCGCTTATATCATCACCGCTATACGCATAGCGCACGATATACGCGATATCCTTGCGCGGATAGATGCGATCTTCTCGTTCATCAACGGGATAAAATAAAATATAAAATTAAAGCGAGCGGCATAACCGAGATTATGCCGCCCGCTTTTTGTTATGCTCTTTTATCCTATAAGCTCCGCAACATACAGACTCTCGTATATGCTCCCGTCGGAGGGAGATACATATTTCCCGAGGTCAACGAGTATCGCGTCTGCTTTTCCTTTAAATTCATAGCACTTCACACCGTTGACTTCGCCTAAATACTTGCCCTTTTCGGGAACGGGGCAGATATAAGCCGTTTCGCTCACTATCCCGTATTTTTTTCCGCGAAGCTCAAAAATGCCGTCCAATATGCAGTCATAGCGCAGGACAATACCGTTTTTCTTGTCCCCTATACTCTGTTCCATGGGGATATTGTTCAGCGAATAGACGGCGATTTCCGTGCCGTTTATTTTTTCGCGGTGCAGCGAACCTAAATCGGAATCCGTCAGCGCGAGGTTGTCGCCCGCATACCCGTAAAGCCTGTGATTCCAGACCTTGTATGTCGGGATGCAAACACCCGCCACGCTGCCGCCGTGGGAAACGGCCGATGTCGTTTTCTCCGCCGTCTGCGAAACAGTCTCGCCTGGCACTTTCTTTTCGGGCTCTCCCGCTCTGTCCGTCGCGATTTGATCACCTCGCTCCGTGCCGTTTTCGGTATTCAAAGTCGAATCGGAAGCGGGAAGTCCCAGGCTTTTGCCGACTGCTAAAACGGATATGAGAACCGTGCAAGCCGCAATGCACGCCGCCGCGGCATACCAAACCTTTTTCGGATGACCCTTGGCTTTGCTTTCCCGAACACTTTGAATCGGCTTATCCTTGATTTTATCCCAGACCTCCTCCGGGGCTTTAAAACTCATTGCATCTCTCATGAATTTTTCTGTTGATTTACGCCTCATCCGTATGCACTCCTTTTCGGTCGAAATAACGCCTCAGCTTAGTGAGAGCGTAGCCGTATTTTGAACGGACAGACAAATAGGGGAGGTTCAAAACCTTGGCAATCTCCGTCTGCTTCAGGCCGGAATACAGATACAGCGATACTATCTGCCTCTCTGTTTCGCTCAGCGTTTTCAAGGCTTCCAGCGCAAGCATCGCGTTTTCGGTCTGCTCAAAATCCTCCGTGTCACCGGGCAGCAAATCAAGGCTCTCGCTGTCTACCGTCAAAAGCCTTGCGTTTTCCTTCATGCAGTCCATGCAGCAGTTGCGCGCTATGGCGAAAATCCACGCCCTCGCATTTGTGCCGGGCTTGTAGCCGCAGGCAGACTGCATAATATTAAGAAACGTCTCCGCTTCTACATCCTCCGCGAGCTGCCTGCTGCGAACCAACGACAGCGCAAACCGAAAGATCGGATCTTTCATGTCAAGATATAATCGGCTCAGAGCGTCTCTGTCTCCCGCGGCGATTTCGCAAATACACAGATCCAACTGCCTGTCTATCATCAATTTCACTTCCCGTCTTTGTCTTTCGTCTATATATCCGTCTGAACGGTCGGAATGCATAAAATTTTTACCTTTTCTTTTGGCACAAGCATAAAATTATCCCGCCGGGCAAAACTCGGCGGGATTTCTCTTTTTCCGTTACGGGGTGAGTCTGTTCGGGCCTCTGAAGATGAACATTGCTTCTTTGATATGGAGTCCGAGCATGAGCATGGTCAGGCGGTCGATGCCGATACCGAAGCCGCCATGGGGCGGACAGCCGTATTTGAAGAACTCGAGATAGAACTCAACATCCTTGTCGAGACCCTTCTCCTGCGCCTGGCTCTTGAGCACATCGTATCTGTGCTCGCGCTGCGCGCCGGTGGTTATCTCGACGCCGCGCCAGATGAGGTCATAGCCCTGCGGCACGCCGTTCTCGTCGCGCATATGGTAGAACGCACGCTTCTCGGCGCTGTAGTCGGTGATGAACAGGAACTCGTGACCGTATTTCTTCATGACCCAGTCGTAGCTCAGACGCTCGGCATCGGTCGTGAGGTCGCCCTTTTCGCTGTCGGGCACGGTATAGCCGAACTCCTTTTCGAGCTCGTCATAGAGATCGGCAAGCTTTATGACCGGGAACGGGGTCGTCGGGACGATAACCTCCTTGCCGAACAGCTCCTTTATCTCCTCGCCGTACTTCTCCTTGACCGATTTAAGCATATATGTCAGCAGCTCCTCCTCCATCTTCATGACATCTTTGAAAGAGGTGATATAGCTGAACTCAAGGTCGAAGCCGGAGAACTCGGTGGTGTGCTTGTTGGTGTATGATTTTTCAGCTCTGAAAACGGGGCCGACTTCAAATATGCGCTCGAAGCCGCTCGCCATTGCCATCTGCTTATAGAACTGGGGGCTCTGCGCGAGATAGGCAAGACGTTCAAAATACTTGACCTCAAAGACCTCCGCGCCGCTCTCGCTCGCCGCGCCGATGAGCTTCGGAGTGTGAATCTCGATGAAATTATGGTCTATCAGGAACTGACGCATGGCGTTGACCATGACGGTCTGAACCTTGAACATAAGCTGATTTTCGTCGGTGCGAAGGTCGATCCAGCGGTAGTCAATGCGCTGGTCGATGCTCGAACGCTCGACGCCCGGGCGCTTCTTGGTCGCGGGGATCTCCTTGCGCACTATCGGCAGCGCGTCGGCTATCGACTCCGCGGTTATCGACTCGGGGATAATCTCAATTCCGCCCATCTTGACGAAATCGTTCTCGACGGCGGTGCCGACGACCGAGATAACGGAATCCTGAGTCAGGGTCGCTATCACGGGGCAGAGCTCCGGCAGCTTCTCTTTCTCGACGGTTATCTGAATTTTTCCGGTGATATCCTTGAGCACGATGAAAGCCATATACTTGCTGTCGCGCAGGTTCTCGACGAAGCCCTGAACGAGCACGGGTTTGCCGAGATTATTTTTGATGTCCGCAATGTAAGTTCTCTCCATTATCTGAGCCCTCCAAAGAGATTTGATATATCGGCAGCGTTGAGATCTCCGTCGTTGATGCTGTCCGCAAAGGCGTTTGCCGCAGCCTGAACGAGAGCCGACGAGAATTCATCGCTGAAGTTTTCAATTGAGAAAGCGGTCTTTTCGCCGTTTTCCATGTTCTTGACGAGGACTTCGCCCTTGGCGATATCGTCGTCGCCTATAACGCAGGTGAAGCGTGCGCCCAGTTTGTCGGCGTATTTCATCTGAGCCTTGACCGAGCGTCCCGCGACGTCAAACTGCGCGCTGACTCCGTCCGAGCGGAGATCCGTGCAGAGCTTCGCCGCAACGAGCGAAGCGGCGTCGCCGATTGAGCCGATATAGATATCGCACTTCTGGTCGCCGGGCAGCTCAATGCCCTGCGCCTCGATGACGCTGAGCAGGCGCTCGAGTCCCATTGCGAAGCCGAGCGACGGGGTGTGCTGACCGCCGAGCTCTTCAATGAGTCCGTCATAGCGTCCGCCGCCGCCGCAGACAAGTCCGTCGGTCTTGTCGTTGTGCGAGACGAATTCGAAAACGGTCTTTGTATAGTAATCAAGTCCGCGCACGATGTGCGGGTTGACAACATAGTCTATCATCAGCGCGTCAAGATAGCTCTTGACTTTCTCGAAATGCTCGCGGCACTCGTCGCAGAGATAATCGAGCATGACGGGCGCGCCCTCGGCTATCTTCGAGCAGACGGGGCTCTTGCAGTCGAGAATACGCATGGGGTTGCGCTCGAGCCTGTCGAGGCAGGTGCCGCACAGCTCGTCTTTATACTGCTCAAAATATGCCTTGAGCGCCTTGTGATACTCGGCGCGGCAGGTCGGGCAGCCGATCGAGTTTATCTCGAGCGTCAAGTCCTCGATTTCGAGGAAAGCGAATATTTCGGCGGCGAGGGAAATTATCTCGGCATCGGCGGCGGGAGCCGGAGTGCCGAAGACCTCAACGCCGAACTGGTGGAACTCCCTGTATCTGCCGGACTGCGGCTTCTCGTAGCGATAGCACGAGGTTATATAGCAGGTCTTCTGCGGCAGGGGCTCGTTGAAAAGCCCGTGCTCCAGGAATGCGCGCGCAGCGCCCGCAGTGCCCTCGGGTCGGAGCGTTATAGAACGTCCGCCCTTGTCGAGAAAAGTGTACATCTCCTTCTGCACGACATCGGTGGTGTCGCCGACGCCGCGGGCAAACAGCTCCGTATGCTCGAACACGGGAGTGCGAATCTCCTTGAAGCCGAAACGCGAGGCTATATCGAGCAGGGTATTTTCAAGAAAGCGGTTTTTATAGCTCGCCGCGGGCAGCACATCCTGGGTGCCCTTGACAGCTTTCGTAAAAAGAGCCATGTTTTCGTTCCTTCCATAAAAACATTAAATCCCGCCGTTGGCGGGATGAGCGAAAAAGCTCCGGAAAAATCCGCCCGGCGGGAAATACCGCCGGGGCGGGTCAAAGCTTATTTCGGGTTGACTATATCGCGCCAATCAAGGTCGCCGCGCGCAAGGCTGTGAATAAGAGCCTCGGCGGTGGCTATATTGGTGGCAACGGGGATGTTGTGCACGTCGCAGAGTCTGAGAAGATTTGCTTCGTTGGGCTCGTGCGGCTTGGGTGTGAGCGGATCTCTGAACATGAGCAGAAGATCGATCTCGTTGCAGGCTATTCTGGAAGCTATCTGCTGGTCGCCGCCCTGACTTCCGCTGAGGAAACGCTGAATCTCAAGTCCCGTTGCCTCGGCTACGAGCTTGCCCGTAGTGCCGGTCGCGCACAGGGAATGGCGGCTCAGGATACCGCAATAAGCTATACAGAACTGGGTCATAAGTTCTTTTTTTGAGTCGTGAGCCATGAGAGCGATGTTCATTGTGTATCCCCCTTTTCCGAGTTGTTGACTTCGCTGGTCATGTTAATATCATATCAGAGAAACCGGGTTATGACAAGAGTTATTTGTAACTTCTTACAAAATTTTAATAAAAACCCGACCGATTATTCCTCTGTTTCGGAATTTTCGCTGTCTTCGGCAGGTGACACTTCCTCAGCCGCGGTTTCTTCCGGCTTTTCCTGATCTTCCTCGCTCGGAGTGCAGGCGACGGTAACCAACTGCTCGCCCTCGGACACACGCATGACTCTGACGCCCTTGGAGGGTCTTGCAAATGTGCTTATCTGTGAGACAGGGATGCGGATTATAATGCCGTCGGACGAGATGAAGATGACATCCTCGCTTTCGTCAACGACCGCTATCGCAGCAACGTCGCCGTAGGTCTCGGTGCGGTAGTTTATCGTGCCCTTGCCGCCTCTCGACTGGAGTCTGTAATCCGAAGGTTCGCTGCGTCTGCCGTAGCCGGTGGTACTGACTGTGAGGACAGCCTTTGCATCGTCGAGCACTTCCATGCCGACGACCTCGTCGCCCTCGCGCAGCTCAATCGCCTTGACGCCGCGCGCCGTTCTACCGAGCGGTCTCGCGTCGTTTTCATTGAAGCGGATGCCCATGCCCTTGCGCGTGGCTATGAGCAGGTCGTCGTTGCCGGAGGTCAGGCGCACCCATGCGAGCTCGTCGTCATCGTCGAGATTTATCGCGATAACGCCGTTCTTGCGGACGTTGCGGTAAGCGTCGAGGCTCGTGCGCTTGATAATGCCCTTGCGCGTGACCATGCAGAGGAACGCATCGGGGTCATATTCGGGCACTCTTATCATCGCCGACACCTTCTCGCCCGCTTCGAGGGGCAGAAGGTTGACTATATTCATGCCCTTGCTGTTTCTCGAGCCCTCGGGCACTTCGTAGCCCTTGAGACGGTAAGTTCTGCCGCGGGTGGTAAAGAACATGACGTAATCGTGGGTGGAGCAGGTGAACATGGTCTTTGCCACGTCCTCCTCGCGCCTTGTCATGCCCTTGACGCCTCTGCCGCCGCGGTGCTGGATGGAATATGCGTCGGTGGGTATACGCTTGATATAGCCGAGGTTCGTCATGGTGAACACGCAGGTCTCCTCGGGGATAAGATCCTCGATATCGACCTCGCCACTGACATTTTCAATGACGGTGCGGCGGTCGTCGCCGAACTTCTCGGCGATGGCGCCGGTCTCCTCGCGGACTATAGTGAGTATCCTCGACTCGTTCGAGAGAATATCTATAAAGTCGGCTATCTTCGCCTTGAGCTGAGCCATCTCGTCCTCGACCTTTATGCGCTCGAGTCCGGTCAGCTGGCCGAGTCTCATCTGGACTATCGCCTGCGCCTGAATCTCATCGAGACCGAAGCGGTTCATGAGCGCTTCGCGTCCCTCGGGGACGCTGTTCGATGCGCGCAGGATAGCTATGACCTCGTCGATGAAATCGAGAGCCGTGAGCAAGCCCTCAAGAATATGGGCGCGCTCCTGAGCTTTTTTCAGATCGTACCTTGTGCGGCGGGTGACTATCTCGCACTGGTAGTCTATATACTGCTGAAGAATCTGCTTAAGGGTGAGTATCTTCGGCTCGCCGTTTACGAGGGCGAGCATAATCACGCCGAATGTAGACTGGAGCTGAGTGTAGGTATAGAGCTGATTCAAAACTACCTGCGGATTCGCGTCGCGCTTCAAGGTGATGTCGATGTGCATACCGGAGCGCGAGGAATAGTCGTGGATATCGGATATGCCCTCGATGCGCTTATCCTTGACGAGATCCGCCATGCTCTCTATGAGCTTCGCCTTGTTGACGCCGTAGGGTATCTCGGTGACAACTATCTTGTGGCGGTCGCCCTTTGTCTCTACTATCTCGGCGCGGGCGCGGACTATAATTTTACCGCGGCCTGTGCCGTAGGCGGCGCGTATGCCCGCTCTGCCCATGATTATTCCGCGGGTCGGGAAATCGGGGCCTGGCAGATGAGTCATAAGCTCCTCGAGAGTCGCGTCGGGGTTATCTATCAGGCAGTTCATGGCGGCTACGACCTCGCGCAGATTGTGCGGAGGGATATTTGTCGCCATACCGACCGCTATGCCTACAGAGCCGTTTACAAGCAGATTCGGATATCTCGACGGGAGCACCGTGGGCTCCTTGAGTCGGTCGTCGTAGTTCGGGATAAAATCGACCGTGTCCTTGTCGATATCCGTCAGCATTTCGAGAGAGAGCTTTTTGAGCTTTGACTCGGTGTAACGGTAAGCAGCGGGCGGGTCGCCGTCAACGGAACCGAAGTTTCCGTGGCCGTCAACGAGCGTATATCTCATGGAGAAGTCCTGCGCCAGACGCACCATGGCGTCATAGACGGAGGCGTCGCCGTGAGGATGGTAGCGGCCGAGCACCGAACCGACCGTGTCCGCGCATTTGCGGTACGGCTTGTCGGGATAGAGGCCGTTTTCGTACATGGTGTAAAGTATGCGTCTGTGGACGGGCTTCAGACCGTCGCGCACATCGGGCAGAGCACGCGAGGTGATGACCGACATGGAGTAATCCAGAAAGGATTTACGCACTTCTCTATTGATCTCGACATTGATTATTTTTTGTTCGTTATATGCTTCGTCAAAGCTCACAGAGATCTACTCCTTTCCGTTATATGTCCAGGTTCTGGACGTATTTTGCATTGGTTTCGATGAACTCGCGGCGCGGCTCGACCTTGTCGCCCATAAGAATGGAGAAGGTCTCGTCCGCGAGCATCGCGTCCTCGACGTTGACGCGCAGCATCGTGCGGAAGTCGGGATCCATTGTCGTCTCCCAGAGCTGCTCGGCATCCATCTCGCCGAGACCCTTGTATCTCTGGATATCGCAGCTGCCCGAGCCGCCGAACTCCGCCATGAACTGATCGCGCTCCTCGTCGGAGAAAGCGTATCTTATCTTCTTGCCCTTGCTGACTTTGAACAGCGGGGGCTGAGCGAGATAGACGTGACCCTGCTCTATGAGCGGGCGCATATAGCGGAAGAAGAAGGTCAGCAGCAGCGTTCTGATATGCGCGCCGTCGACATCGGCATCCGCCATGATAACTATCTTGTTGTAGCGAAGCTTTGTTATATCAAACTCGTCGCCGATTCCGGTGCCGAGGGCTATGACAATAGGCATGAGCTTCTCGTTGCCGATAACTCTGTCGAGTCTCGCCTTTTCGACATTGAGCATCTTGCCCCAGAGGGGAAGAATCGCCTGGAAGCGTCTGTCGCGTCCCTCTTTTGCGGAGCCGCCTGCGGAATCTCCCTCGACGATGTAGAGCTCTGTGCGCTCTGCGTCGCGCTCGGTACAGTCGGCAAGCTTGCCGGGCAGGGAGTTTGAATCGAGAACAGATTTGCGGCGAGCCAGTTCGCGCGCCTTTCTCGCAGCCTCTCTCGCGCGCGAAGCGTCGAGAGCCTTCGAGAATATCGCCTTTGCGACTGCGGGATTCTCTTCAAAATAGGTCATCAGCTTCTCATAGACCGTTGTCGAGACGAGCTGGGTTATGTCGGTGTTGCCGAGCTTGCCCTTAGTCTGTCCTTCGAACTGCGCCTCGGTGAGTTTGACGCTGATGACGGCAGTCAGTCCCTCGCGGACATCGTCGCCCGAGAGCTTCTTGTCGCCGTCCTTGAGAATGGAATATTTGCGTCCGTAGTCGTTGAAAACGCGGGTCAGAGCGGTCTTGAAGCCGGTCTCATGAGTACCGCCGTCAACGGTGTGGACGTTGTTTGCAAATGAGAGCATTGTCTCGTTGTAGCTGTCTGTATACTGCATGGCAATCTCCGCGCTTCTGTCGCCGTGCATGGCGGAGAAGTGGATCGGCTTTTCATGCAGTGGAGTCTGACCGCGGCTTGTGGTCAGATATTCGACGAAGCTCGAAAGTCCGCCTTCGTAGCAGTAGGTGCGCTCGATGATATTATCGGGGTCGCGCCTGTCCGCAAGGGTTATGCACAGTCCCGCATTGAGGAACGCGGACTCGCGCAGGTGTCTTTCGAGGGTCTCGAAATCATAGACCGTGGTCTCGCGGAATATCTCGGGATCGGGCTTGAAGCGTATGGTCGTGCCGGTTGCCGACGATGTGCCTATCTCCTTGAGGTCATAGTCGGGATGACCGCCGTTCGAGAAGCGCTGCTGATAGACATGGCCGTTCTGCGCAACTTCAACTTCGAGCCACTCGGACAGGGCGTTGACGACGGACGAACCGACGCCGTGCAGACCGCCGGAGACTTTGTAGCCGTTGCCGCCGAACTTACCGCCGGCGTGCAGGACGGTCAGGACGACCGTCACGGTGGAGATTCCCATCTTTTCGTTCATGCCCACAGGGATACCGCGTCCGTTATCCTTGACGCTGATAACATTGCCCGGGAGTATCTCAACATCGATATTCGTGCAGAAGCCCGCGAGAGCTTCGTCTATGGAGTTGTCGACTATCTCATACACAAGGTGGTGCAGACCGCGTGGACCCGTCGAGCCGATGTACATACCGGGGCGCTTGCGGACCGCCTCAAGTCCCTCAAGAACCTGAATCTGGCTCGCGTCGTATTCCTCGGTGACCTTGGTGTTCATATCCTTGTCAAGCTCAATGTCTTCGTCGAGCACGAGCTCGTCCTGATTCTCGGCGTTCTCTTCAAGGATCTCGTTGTTCTCATTGTTATCCAAAGCTTTCATCCTCCTTCTCCAAAGCTCTTGCCACTAATCACTGATTTGCCAGGGTGGAGAACATATTCTTTTTCTTCTTTTTCTTTTTGGGCTTGTACTTCGGCGGATTTTCGAGCCTCATTCTCGCGCTCTTGGACTTCGCGAGATACTTGTTGACCTGGACAACGGGAGAGATCATGTCCGCGCTCATGTAATCAACGCAGTTTGCGAGCAGATCCTGATCGTTGTTGAGCTCGCCGAGGACGGTGACGGCTATGATGCTCTGAATCTCGTTCGTGCCGTCGTCATAAATCTCGTTGAGGAGATTGAAGAGCTTTCTCATCTTCTGCGGGTCGTTCTCTTTTATGACCTTGATAACCACGGGAGCGGCGTGATTCTTGAAGAAATCCTCGGGCAGGAACTCGCCGTAGGTCTCAATATTCTTTCTGTATTCGTCGCGCAGCTCGGGATAGATAACGCTCAGGCGGTTTGCGAATGTGTTCGCGTCATAGCACGCCTCGCCGCTCTTTGCCGCAGCTTTCGATACGGGGGTGGGGAGCTTCACTTTCTTTTTATCGACTGTGCCGTTTTTGCCGAAGCTTTCTTCGATAAGCTCGGCATACTCGTCCGAGATAAACTTGATGTCCTTGTCGTCGGCGGTCTCAACGTCGAGCAGAGAATGGGCTATCTTCGCGAAGTCGGTCTCGTTCGCGCCCTCTTTCTGCGCCCAGAGCAGGGCTATCTTGTTGTCGTAGTGCTCGATACGCAGAGCCTTGTTGTCGCCGGAAAAATCCATAACGGCGCGTCCGCTCGTGACGGAGACGGGGATACCGTCGGAGATATCTGCGGGAGTGGTGATTCTGAAGCCGCACTTCGTGAGGGTCGGCTCAAGGTTCTTGTAGATGTCGTTCATCGCTATACGGATATCGATCATAACTGTTCTCCTTAAAAAATACTCTGCACAGAGTATATATTATATATACTAATATAATATATCATAATGTCGGCGCGTTTGCAATGCTCTAACAGAAAAATAATGCACCCGTTTTCAAATAAAACGGGTTGACGAAAGGCGTATAACTGTGGTATTATAAAAAATCAAAAGAACGAGGTTTTTCATAGCCTCAGAGCAAGAAAGAAAAGGACTTTTCCGATGGAAAAAAAGGTGTTTATAAACATTGAGGACAGCCACTCCGGGCATGACGACAGCTACTCGTCGCAGACGAGCACGCAGGGCGTTCTGCGCCTGCTCGAAAACGGCTACGAGCTCTCATATGAAGAGCCTGCCGCCGAGATGGAGGGCTGCGTGACCACCCTGCTCATCGAGGACGGCGGACTCGTCACAATGACGAGAAACGGTGCATATACTACACAGATGGTCATGGAGCGCGGCAGGCGCCACGTCTGCCATTATGCGACCCCCTTCGGCGATATGCTCCTCGGCATATTCGCCAAAAAGGTCGAGTCGTCCGTGACGGAGGAGGGCGGCGAGCTGCTGCTCAACTACACTATCGATGTCAACGCGGATCTCGCCGCATCGAACGAGCTGAAGATAACGGTCAGCGGACAGTAAAAATGACGGTTTGCCCGCAGAAACTGCGGTTACACGAAAGGATGGATAAATTTTATGTCAGTGCTTGTAAAACAGGTCGAGGATAAGCTCTGCGAGCTTGTCAGGGACGCCGCGAAAAAGGCGATGGCGGCAGGTGAGCTGCCCGAGGCCGAGCTCACGGATTTCAAGGTCGAAATCCCGGCGGACAGAAAGAACGGCGACTACTCCACGAACGCCGCAATGGCGTGGGCGAGAGCTTTCAGACGCGCGCCCGCTATGATAGCCGCGGCTATAACAAAGAACATTGACCTCGAGGGCACCGCATTCTCATCCTGCGAGGCGGCGGGTCCCGGATTCATAAACTTCCGTCTCGCCGACCGCTTCTATTCGGAGATTCTCATGGATATCCGCAAGAAGGGCAGCGACTACGGCCGCTCCAACTTCGGCAAGGGCGAAAAGGTAAATATCGAATTCGTCTCCGCCAATCCGACAGGACCGATGCACATGGGCAACGCCCGCGGCGGCGCTCTGGGTGACTGCCTCGCGGCGGTCATGGACTTTGCGGGCTACAATGTCAGCCGCGAATTCTATATCAACGACGCCGGCAATCAGATCGATAAATTCGCCCTCTCGCTCGATATCCGCTATCAGCAGATATACAAAGGCGCTGACGCGCCCGAGCTGCCCGAGGACAGCTACCACGGCGAGGACATAGCCGTGCGCGCCAGGGAATTTGCCGATGTCTACGGCGACAAATATATCTCCGAGAGCGAGGAAGTCCGCCGCAAGGCGCTCGTCGATTTCGCGCTGCCGAAGAATATTGAGTCGATGCACGAGATACTTTCAAAATACAGGATAGAATACGACACATGGTTCAAGGAGAGCACCCTGCACAACGGCACGGAGCTTCATGATACCATAGAGCTGCTCAAAGAAAAGGGACTCACCTACGAGCTTGACGGCGCGCTGTGGTACAAGAACATCGAGGTTCAGACAAAGCGCCTGCTCGCCCAGGGCAAGACGCAGGAGGAGATCGACAAGCTCGGTCTCAAGGACGATGTTCTTATCCGCCAGAACGGCAACCCGACCTATTTCGCGGCGGATATCGCATATCACCGCAACAAGCTCGCCGTCAGAAAATTTGATAGGGCGATAGATGTCTGGGGTGCAGACCACCACGGCCATGTTGCCAGAATGAAGGGCGCACTCGACGCGATAGGCCTTGACGGCGACAAGCTAGATATAATCCTCATGCAGCTCGTTCGCCTGACGAGAAACGGCGAAGTCGTGCGCATGTCCAAGCGTACCGGCAAGGCGATAACCCTTGTCGACCTGCTCGAAGAGATACCGATAGACGCGGTGCGTTTCTTCTTCAATCTCCGCGAGCCCGCGACGCAGATGGAGTTCGACCTCGATCTCGCCGTCGCCGAGAATTCGCAGAACCCGGTTTACTACTGCCAGTACGCCCACGCGAGAATTTGCAGCATCCTGAGGAAGTTCGGGGAGCAGGGCTGTGACATCCCCGAGTGCACGCCCGAGCAGCTCGACCTGCTCACCGCGCCCGAGGAGCGTGAGATAATCAGGCATTTAGCGTCGCTCACCGACGAGATTGCCCTCTCCGCCAAAAACTATGATCCCGCGCGCATCACGCGCTACTGCATCGACCTCGCGACCCTCTTCCACAAGTTCTACAACGCCTGCCGCGTCAACTGCGACGACAAGAACTTGAGTGCGGCGAGAATATATCTGTGCCTGTGCGTCAAAGAGGTTCTCAAGAACATCCTGACACTGCTCAAGATAAGCGTACCGGAGAGAATGTAAAAAAAACAGAATTATAAAAAATCATTCCGCAGGGGCCCGGCGTTCCTGCGGAATATTAAAATGCGGAGTTTTTCCTGCATACAAGCGGCGCAAGGCTGTAATCGAGCGATTGTAGGGTGCGGCGACTCGACGCACCGCTGCCGCGTGAGCGGCACGAAATCATTTCGGCACCTGTATCCGCATACCTGCATATTACCCCGGAGGTTATCATGACAAAGCTTCTGATAAAACTCTTTATCAAGGACAGCGAAAAAACCGACGACCCTGCCGTGCGCTCGCGCTACGGAACACTCAGCGGCATCGTCGGCATACTGTGCAACATTCTGCTGACCGCCGCAAAGTTCATTGTCGGCTCGGCGACTGGCAGTATCGCCATAACCGCGGACGCCGCGAACAACCTCTCGGACGCTGGCTCGTCCGCCGTCACGCTCGTCAGCTTCCGTCTGGCAAATAAGCCCGCCGACGACGAGCACCCGTTCGGTCACGGCAGAATAGAATATGTCTGCGCGCTGATAGTCTCGTTTATTATCCTGCTCATGGGCGGCGAGCTGATCCGCTCGTCGGTAGATAAAATTCTCCACCCGGAGCCGCTCCAGTTCAGCATGACTGCACTCATAGTGCTCATCGCCTCGATCGGGGTCAAAATATGGATGGCGGTCTTCAACAGAAATATCGGCAAAAGGATAAACTCGACCGCCGTCGGAGCGGTCGTTATGGACAGCGTCAGCGACACCGCGGCGACGACTGTATCTATGATAGCCCTTATTCTCTCGAAATTTACCTCTGTGCCGCTTGACGGGTACATGGGAATAGTAGTAGCCCTGTTCATCATCGCGACCGGAATAGGCATATTCAAGGACACGATGAACGAACTGCTCGGCGCGCCCGCTTCGCCGGAGACGGTGCAGGAGATTGAGAGCGACATTCTCTCATACGAGGGCGTTATCGGCGTCCACGACCTCATGGTTCATGACTACGGACCGGGCAGAATGTTCGCCTCCGCCCATGTCGAAGTGCCGTCCGACTGCGACATAATGGCATGCCACGACACCATAGACCGCATCGAGCGCGACATAAAGAAGAAATTCGCCATCAATATTGTCCTGCATATGGATCCGATAGTCGTTGATGACGAGCATATAAACGCCCTGCGCGAAAAGGTCGGCGAGCTGATAAAGGAAGTTGACCCGAGATTCACGATACACGACTTCAGAATGGTGGAAGGTCCTACGCACACCAACCTCATTTTCGACCTCGTCGTACCGCACAAATATCCGTTCACGAAAGGGCAGATAAAAGAGCTGATAAGCGACAAAATATCGACCGAGATCGGCGAGAATTACTACGCCGTTATGACCATAGAAAGCAGCTTCGTCGAAGACGAGAGAAAGCGAGGGCAACATAATGGGAAACATTGAAAAGACTGAGCTTACCGTGATGTGCATGATCTGCGACGGCACGAAGATACTCGTGCAGGACAGAGTGAACAAGGACTGGCCGGGCGTAACCTTCCCCGGCGGCCATGTTGAGCCGGGTGAGGCGTTCACCGACGCCGTGCGCCGCGAGGTTAAAGAGGAGACGGGACTTGATATCTTCCGCCCGACGGTATGCGGAATCAACGATTTTGTCCGCGACGACGGCACGCGGTACATAGTACTGTTTTTCCGCGCCGACCGCTTCAGCGGCGAGCTCAAAAATTCCGCCGAGGGCAGAGTATTCTGGATCGAGCGCGACGAGCTGACGCAGTATAAGCTCTCGCAGGATTTCATCGACATGGTTCATGTCATGGAAAACCCGTCGCTGACCGAGTTTTTCTATGAGCGTGACGGCGAAAGCTGGAAGAAGAGAATAATATAAACCCGTGTTAAACACGGTATTCAAAGCAAAAAATCCTGCCTGCGGTTTTTCCGTGGGCAGGATTTTGCTTATAAATGTTGGATATGCCGCGGACAACCGCAAGAGCTGTCCCTGCAAAGCACGCGTCAATAGAATTGTTCAAAATTCGCCGGGCAAATGATGTCTGCCACGCGTGATTGTGTTGATTTGCAATATTGCATGCTTGCCGATTGATGATATATGCAATAACGCAACCCCCATCCATCAAAAAAGGAGCGCATATGCGCTCCTTTACTTGGTTGTGCTGTTGTTTAGTCGAGGGTCTTGACGAGCTCTTTGAGATAAGCCTTGAAGCTCTCGCCAATTTCGGGATGCTTGAGGGCAACTTCGCAGTTTGCCTTCATGATGCCGAGCTTGTTGCCCATGTCGTAACGGATTCCGTCGAAGTCATAAGCAACGAGGTCGCCTCTTGCGCCGAGCTCGCTCATAACGTCGGTCAAATAAAGCTCCTCGCCGGGCTTAACAGTAGTCAGTCCCTTTTCGAGCATACCGAACACCTCGGGCGGGAGAACGACTCTGCCGAGGATAGCATAGTTCGACATGACCTGCTCGGGGGTGGGCTTCTCGATGATCTTGTGGCAGCTCATTGCGCGTCCCTCAAGAGGAGTGACGTCGAGCGAGCAGTACATCGAAATGAGCTCATCGGGAACTTCCTTGACGCCGACAACGCCCTTGCCGTACTTCTCATATGCTCTGCACAGCTGAGCGGTTACCGGATCGTCGCTGACGGTGACATCGTCGCCGTAGAGAACAGCAAACGGCTCATCGCCGACGAAGCTCTTGCCGCAGAGGATAGCATGGCCGAGACCCTTAGTCTCCTTCTGACGGATGAAATATATGTTTGCAAGGTTTGCAACTGCCTTGACCTCTTCGTAGATCTTCTCTTTGTTCTTCTTGCCGGCAAGATTTGCCTCAAGCTCGAAAGAATGGTCGAAGTGATCTTCGATAACGCCCTTGCCGCGGTTGGTTATGATGAGTATATCCTCGATGCCCGCCGCAACAGCCTCTTCAACAAGATACTGGATAGCCGGCTTGTCGACTATGTTGAGCATCTCCTTCGGAACTGCCTTGGACGCGGGGAGAACTCTTGTGCCGAGACCTGCCGCAGGAATAATAGCCTTTTTGACTTTCATTTTGCACCAAACCTTTCTTTTATTTTATAAGCATCTCTACTAAATATAACAGCAGATTGTATACTATATAATAACCTATATAGCCCGTAAAAGCAAGTAAAATCGATGTTCCGCCCTTTCTCATCGTCGCCGCCTCAAACGCGCGGTCGTCGGGGAACTCCGAGCGAAGCTTCTTGACCTTTGCCACTACGCTGCGCTTATAGAGGGGATTCGCGATAAATCCGGCGATTATGTGCATGGCAAGCTGAATGCCGAGCATCGGGAGAATCGGTATCATCGCTGACGCCGCATTCTGGAGCGCCGCAGTTATATCCGCCTGAGATGAGGTGTATATCGCCTCGGAATAAGCCTGATATGCAGTTGTGAACGCCTCAACCTTCGAAGTGAACGGCAGAGCCACAGCGAGCATCAGACCCATAAAAATGAGTCCCGTTTTCCAGAGCTTGCGGAAGAACAGCCAATAGGGGCTGAAGAAAAACGCCGCCCAGTTGAAAGTTATTTTCTTTTTGTTGTCCGCCATTGCCTTGAACTTCGGGATATATCTCGCGCTTGCCGACTGAACCGTGCAGGCGATATCCTTGACCTTCGCGCCGTCTATCTCGCTCTCCGGGTCTATAGTTACGCCGTAGAGGAACGGGTTGCCCGCCTCGCCCGCGTTGAAGAACGGGTTGAACGGCTGGGCGCCGCCAGCAGACAGGGGCGCGCCGCAATTTGTGCAGCTGAGCGAATTCGGGTCGTTTTCCGCGCCGCAAATGGGGCAGACCTGCGCACCCTGCTTATTTTCCGTCTGCTCCTCCGGCTGAGGCTCGGCTCTGTAACCGGTAGCCTCGGGCTGCCAGACATAGCCCTCGGCGTGGCGCGATGCGTTGACGCACTCGCCCCTCTCGTCCCAGCACGCGCGGTGCTGAGGTGTGCCGCAGACCGGGCAGACGACTATATCGTCATCGTGATCGAAGCTCCTGCCGCAGGCAGGGCATTTCTGACCGTTGAAATCCATATTTTTTCCTTTCACCTTTCCGATGGATACTATTCTCCATCTTCCGTTTCGATTATATCACAAATACCAACGGTTATTGTAGACGAAATTGAGACAAATTTCAATTATTATGTGAACAAACAACGATTTTTAGCCGTTTTTTATTTTAACAGCAAAAAGCCTCCCGCATGGGGAGGCTTTGTCTATAATTTATAGTCCGCCGTCTCACTTCACATTTCTCCACAGCGTGCGGTCGAGAGAGCGGTACTGCACGGCCTGGGATATGTGGTCGGAGTTCACCGTCTCGCTGCCGTCAAGGTCGGCGACGGTGCGCGCGATGCGCAGTATTTTGTCATACGCCCTCGCGGACAGCTCGAGCTTTTCGAACACTCTTTCGAGCAGGATCATGCCCTCGGGAGTCGGGCGGCAGAATTTTTTCGTCTGCGCCGCGTCCATCTTTGCGTTGCATGAAATGCCGCTGCCCTTGAGACGCTCGGTTTGAATGGCTCGCGCCGCGTTGACGCGCTTTCTGATATCTGCGGAACACTCCTCCTGCGAAGTGCCGGACAGGCTCGCAAACTCAACGGGCGGCACCTCGATATGAATATCCAGCCTGTCGAGCAGGGGACCCGAAAGGCGCGAAAGATATCGCTGAACCGACTGCTGGGTGCAGGTGCACCGGCGGGTCGGGTGGCCGTAATATCCGCAGGGGCACGGGTTCATCGCGCAGACTATCATCGCCGAGCACGGATATGACAGCGACGCGGAGACTCGCGAAATTGTTATTTTTGAGTCCTCCATCGGCTGGCGCAAAACTTCCATCGCCTGGCGCGAAAACTCCGGCAGCTCGTCTAAAAACAGAACGCCGTTGTGCGCCAATGATATCTCGCCCGGGCGCGGAATAGTGCCGCCGCCCGAAAGTCCTGCGGGCGAAACGGTATGGTGCGGCGAGCGGAACGGACGTTGGGTCATCAGAGATACGCCCTCGGGCAACGCGCCCGCGACGGAATAGAGCTTGGTCGTTTCAAGGCTCTCTTCAAATGTCATGTCCGGCAAAATAGACGGCAGGCGCTTTGCGAGCATACTTTTGCCCGAGCCGGGCGGGCCGACCATGATTATATTGTGACCGCCTGCGGCGGCTATTTCGAGCGCGCGTTTTACCTCCGCCTGACCTCTGACATCGCGGAAGTCCGGCGCAAATTCGTCCGGGGCGTAGCTGTCTCTGAAATCGTCGAACTTCGCGGGAGCTATTGTCTCCTCGGAGCGCAGGTGCTTTATCAGCTGCTCGACGCTTCGCACGGGTATAACCTCGATGCCCTGAACGACCGAGCTTTCTGCCGCGTTCTCTGTCGGGACAAATACAGTCTTTATTCCGTTCTTTGCGGCGGTTATGACCATGGGCAGCGCGCCGTCGACGCGGCGGACGAGTCCGTCGAGCGCGACTTCGCCGATGAACGCCATGTTGTCGGAGTCAAAGTTTATCTGCCTGCCGGCTTTGAGCAGAGCCATGAGAATCGGCAGATCGTATACTGAGCCCTCCTTGCGCGTGTCCGCAGGAGCCAGGTTCACCGTGATGCGGCTGACGGGGAAGGCAAATCCCGTGTTCTTTATCGCCGAACGGACTCTGTTTTTCGCCTCGCTTATCGCGGCGTCGGGCAGTCCGACTATATCAAATCTCGGCAGCCCCTGTGAGAGATCCGCCTCGACCTGAACCATGTAGCTGTCCATGCCGAAAAGCCCCATGCTGTTTATCCGTGCAAACAAATTCATACCCCCAGTTGCCAAACGAAAAGTCCCCCGAGCTGCCTCGGAGGACTCACTTCAGTTTTTGTTAGTCTGCCTCGGCAGTGGTTGTGGTCGAAGGATCGGTCCAGTCCATCTCGTACTTGTCGCCGTAGGTGTACTCGAACGAGCAGGGAAGAGTGCCTATCTCGGCAAGGGTGCCCTCGCCGGTTATCGTGGTCGTGATCTTCTCGGTTCTTATGTACTCGACGGAAGCAACGGTGTTGTCCTTCGTGTTGATGACGCAGATTATCTTGCACTCGGTGTAGGTCAAGGACTCGATATCGGTGAAGCTGAGATAGCCCTTGAGCTTCTCTCTGAACTCCTTGACTGCCGCCGCTCTGTCTTCTTCGGAGCCGAGGTTGAACGCCTTCTTGACGAGGTCGACGCCGGGCTCTTTGATGACGAGAGTCAGGGTGCGCTGGCTGTTGTCGTCGTTTGCCTCTATCTCCGCGGATTCAACATCCGCCGCGGTGAGGCGGCTCGACCAGCTCTCGCCGGATACGGGGAAGAGTGCGGTCAGATCGTCGCCGTACTTTGTCTCGGCGTTTCTGCTCTCTTCAAAAGCTTTCTTCGTGCCGTCGAAGATGAACTTCTTGAGCGTGGGAACGGACTTTTCGAGCAGGGTGTTGCGCTCGCCGTCCTCTGTGCCGCAGATAACGTTCGAGACGTTCTCCGTGCTCTGGAATTTCTTAACAGCGGGCTTCTTGACCTTGACGGCGTTTATGACGCTGTTGTAGTAGTTGACCATTGCCTCTTTGCCAACGGGCATCTCGGACATCGCGGCGACAGTGGTCTCCTCAGTGTCGGTAGTGCCGGCATCGCAAGCCGCGAACGAGAAGAACATTGCGGCCACAAGCACGAGCGCGCATACGGCATAGATCTTTTTCTTCATGAAGGTTAAATCCCCTTTCGTTTTTAAAGCGGAAGCGCACAAAATCGAATTATGCTGCGCCGCAGTTCCGCTACTCTTTAGACTGAATTATTATAACATATTAATTTGAATTATTACAGTAAAAATTAGCAGTGCCGCCTATTTTTGTTATAATTATTGAAAAACAGGCGGCATATTTGGTTATAATATACAAACAATCAGTTTGAAAGACCCTTTTCGTCGAAGAGGAACGCAGTCTCGAGCGCAACGCCGAGCACGGCTTCAATAGTCTTTATGTCAAGATTATCCGCGGTGTCGAGTCTCGTGTGATAATATCTTGCGGGGGCGGGATCCATTGCGGCTATCGAAACAGCCTTCATGCCGGACTGGGTGACCGCGGCGGCATCGGTCGCGCCGAAGAAAACGCTCTTGTAGGGCATATCGAGTCCGTTCTGCTTTGCAGCCTCTTTGACAAGCGCGCACGCACCCTCGTCGTTCTTGACGGTACCGGTGAGGTCGCGCGAATATATCGCCATGAAATCGTAGTCGCGGATGGTATCGAGACCGACAAACACGGTCTCAACATCGCCGAGCTCGTCTTTATGCGCCTTGCAGAACGCCTTTGCGCCGCGAAGTCCCGCTTCCTCCGAGCCTGTGAGCACTACCCAGACCTCGGTGTTTTCAAAGCGGATGTCGTGGTGCTGCATATATTTGACGACTGCCATTGAGATAAAGCAGCCGGTCAGGTTGTCGTTCGCGCCCATAACGGGTCTCTTCTTGTTTTCAAAGAAGAGCGCGACGAAGAGGATCGGTATCCATGCGAGGAAAACATATCTCAGGACGTTGAGCGCGCCGCTGTCTGCTATAGAAAATCCGTGGCCTGCGGCGATAGCCCAGATGTTGAGCACGAGCCCGAGCAGAATGCCGACGAAGCTCAGACCGATTATCGGAACGAGCAGCTTCGAGCCGCCGTAATAGGTGAATCTCCACTCGTTCGCGCTGTCCGAATGGCCGGAGAAGATTATGCGGCGCTTGACTTCGCCCTTGGGCTTTCTGACGGCGACGACATTATGCGACGTCTTTTTGGGGAAGAAGGGGTCGAGCATCTTTTTGTAGAGCAGGAACTCCACGATTGCGAATATCAGCGAGAGTGCGCTGAGAACCAGCGATATGACGCTCATGCCAAAGAAGAAGAGGACTATCGCGGCGATCATCATTATGCCGTCCGTGAGTATCCAACCGAGGAATGCGCCGGGATGCACGTCGAAAGGCTCGATTTCAACCTTGTCGCACGCGCCGTCGAGCTCGGCCGCCATGAGCTTCTGAGCCTCATGCTCCTGCTCGCTGCCGGCGGGTCTGGGACCGACATCCTTGCAGATCTTTTTGATTCCGCGAACCGAGAAATTCGTCATCTCTCTGAGCGCGGACGGATAGTTTTTGACACTGTCCTGAGCTTTCATGATAAGACTCCTTTCGTCTTTTGAATTCCGCCGCGAGTTTGACACGGCAGGTTTATTGTGATATATTTGTGTCGCAGCCGTAGGGCTGTTGAAACCTTTATGGGAGATATGGAAAATGAAGAAAAATATACGCTCGATACTTGCGGTTATCCTCGCGGTAATACTCGTTGCGCTCGTCGGCACATACGCTATTCTCAAAGTCCGCTCGAAGGACAGCAAAACGCCGGCTGAAACTTCAAGCGAGTCGCAGTCCGAATCGGCGCAGAGCACCGCGCCCGAATCGACCTCGCAGGAGACCGCGACGCAGACAGAAAAGACAACAACTCAGCAGACCACAAAAGCCTCCACAAGCGGGGTCACGGAATATGCATATGCATACGCCGGATTCTCACCGAAGGTGACGAAGATAGACGAATCGAAATGGTATCTGACCCTCGTCAACCGCGACTATATTCTGCCCGCGGACTACACGGTCAAGACCGCAAAGACCGTTGTTGACATCTACGGCGGATATGACTACGGACTGCTTGACTACCGCGTCGCTCCGCACTATATAGAGATGTATAACGCGGCGCTCGAGGACGGAATAAAGCTCTCGCCCCTGTCGGGCTACCGCTCGATAGCGCATCAGAAGAGAAACTTCGAGGCGCGCATCAGCCTTTATATGAAGCAGGGCTACAGCAAGAAGCAGGCGACGATAATGGCGTCGGAGATAATCCTGCCGCCGCAGACGAGCGAGCACAATGCGGGACTGTGCATGGACATTCTCTCGATATACGAGAGCTTCGAGAACACGAAAGAATACAGATGGCTCCAGGCGCACGCCGCGGATTACGGCTTCGTGCTCAGATATCCCAAGGACAAACAGAGCATCACGAACATCACATTTGAACCGTGGCACTGGCGTTATGTCGGCGTCGAAGCCGCCAAAGAGATGAAGGCGAAGAACCTGTGCCTCGAGGAGTACCTCGGAGTGGCATAAAACAAAATAGTATGATATCAATGAGCTGCCCGGAGAACCCCTCCGAGGCGGCTTTTTGATTTGGATTATCAAACGGCAAATTTAAAAGAGTTTTGTAAAAAATAAAATATCGCTCACCCGCCGGCTTTGATTATCAAGCTGAAAATAGTCGTGCCGCAGTGTTTGAAGACTATTTTAGAGGGGCGAGGGAACGGCTTGCGAAGCAAGACGCACGAGCCCGTATTGTTTGAGCGAAGCGAGTTTACGGGCGAATGTACCGAGCAACTGATTGAGAGTCGCGAGCTAAGTACTGCGGTGCGGCGTTGCGGGGGGGGGTACAGGGGGATTCCCCCTGTTTTGCTTTTCTTTTGCAGGCGTTTTCTTTTTCAAATAAAAAAAAATGCCGAAACGCGGGTAGTATAAAAATTTTGATTATTGGGGGACGCGAAGGTAGAGTGCGAATTTTACAATTTTATATCATGCCGCTCGCGCGGCAACGGTGCGTCGAGGTCGCCGCACCCTACAAAATACGCGCCAATAAATTGTGCAATTTTCGCGGGCGGATGGTATCCGCCCCTACAAGCTAACTTCGGCATTACACCGAGCTTCACCTACAAATAAAGCCGCAATATGCGGCTCATTTTTCTTCCTTATGGTTCATTCCGCCCTCGACAACGTCCTTGCCCGTGAGCACGACCCAGATGGTGCGGAAGAATATTTTTGCATCGAACAAGAGCGACCTACGCTCGATATATTCGCGGTCATATTCCGCCTTTTCCTCGTCGGAGAGGCAGTCTCTGCCGTTGACCTGCGCCCAGCCGGTCAGCCCCGGGCGAACGGAATATACTCCGTATTCGCGGCGAAGCTCGCGGATGTGGCTCTCTTCGGGGATCAGCGGGCGCGGACCGATGAAGCTCATGTCGCCCGCGAGAACATTGAACAGCTGCGGCAGTTCGTCGAGGCTTGTCCTGCGCAGGAACTTGCCCGAACGGGTGATAAACTCATCCGACTGTTCAAAATCGGCGGTCGAAAGATTCGGCGCACCGTTTTTCATCGTGCGGAATTTTTTGATTTTGAACAGCTCGTCGCCCTTACCGACCCTATTTTGTCTGAACACGACAGGCAGACCGTCATCACAGATTATTATCAGGCAGATAATAAGCATCAGCGGAGACAGAAAAATGATAGCCAGCAGGCTGAGCAAAACGTCCAGGAAACGCTTCATTAAACAGAACACGCCTTTCATTTATTGCAGATACGGCACAGCGTCAACGGCTGCCCCAGAAAATATAGTCGCTGATAAGCACCGCACGCACGGGTGCGCCTTCGAGTCCGCCGAGCTTCACGGGGGCTGCAAAGAGATAATAGTCGCCGGGGGCAACCTCGCTCAGGTCAAGTCCCTCGAGCACGCAGATCCCTGAGCCCAAGAACGCCTTGTGCGGCGCTACCTGGTCGCCCTTTATGCCGACGGAGAGGGAATCCGTTCCGATGAGCCTGAGCCCGATGTCGGCGAGTTCATCCGCGGCGCTGCTGTGAAAATAAGCCTTGCCGCCGCCCTTTATGAGCAGGCGCTCGCATTTCTGCGGGAACTTTTCGTTGATATCCTCGCCCGTTATCGCGCCCTCAGGCACCTCGATGACCGTGCACGGACCGATAAACGGCTCGAGCGGCACTTCGTCGATGCTCGCGCCGCCGTCAATGAAATGCAGGGGCGCATCGGCATGAGTGCCGGTGTGTACGCACGAGAAGAGCGTGGACAGATTGCAGCTCGAATTTTCTCCTATCCGGCTGACGAACTCCGCATGCGGCAGAGGGTCGCCCGGATATATTTCGGTTTTGAGCGCGTCGCGCGAAATGTCGATAATGTTCATTTTATCAATCCTGATTCTTGAGCGACTCCATCTTGAGATAAGCGTTGATGAAGCCGTCTATGTCGCCGTCCATAACGGCGTTGATGTTGCCGTTTTCAAAGCCTGTGCGGTGATCCTTGGCGAGGGTGTAGGGCATAAAGACATAGGAGCGGATCTGGCTGCCCCAGCCGATCTCTTTCTGGTCGCCCTTGATATCCTCGATTTTGTCGAGATGCTCGCGCTCTTTTATCTCGAGGAGCTTCGACTTGAGCATTCTCATCGCGACCTCGCGGTTCTGATGCTGGCTGCGCTCGATCTGGCAGGAGACGACGATGCCGGTCGGGATATGCGTTATACGCACGGCGGACGAGGTCTTGTTGACCTTCTGACCGCCCGCGCCGCTCGCGCGGTAGGTGTCGACCTTCAGATCGTCGGGATTTATTTCAACTTCTATATTGTCATCGATTTCGGGCATGACTTCGAGGGAAGCGAAAGATGTGTGTCTGCGTCCCGATGAGTCGAACGGGGAGACACGGACAAGGCGGTGAACGCCCATCTCGCCCTTGAGATAGCCATATGCATTCTCGCCCTCGACGAGCAGAACTGCGGATTTGAGACCCGCCTCGTCGCCGTCAAGGAAGTCGAGCATGCTGACCTTGAAGTCGTGCTTCTCGCCCCAGTGCTGATACATACGGACGAGCATCTGCGTCCAGTCCTGAGCCTCGGTTCCGCCCGCGCCCGCGTGGAAAGTCAGCAGTGCGTTCTTCGCGTCGTATTCGCCGTTTAAGAGCGTGCTGAGGGTCTGCTTCTCGAGCTCGTCCTCAAATTTTGTAACGCCCTCGCGGCACTCGTCGAACATGGAGAGATCCTCCTCCTCGTCGGCGAGCTCTATAAGGGTCATCGTGTCGTCAAAAGCGGTCTCGAGCGAAGTATAAGCCGCGACCTTATTTTTGAGCTGGCTTATTCTCTGGAGCACCTTCTGCGAATTTTCGATATCGCCCCAGAACTCCTCTGCGGCGGTCTGCTCCTCAAGCTTCGCAATCTCTTCCTTGAGTGCGTCGAGACCGAGAGCCTCGCGCAGCTCGGAGAGCTTCTGTTTATTATCGTTGAGCTCAAGTCTCAACTCTTCAAATTGCAGCATACAAAAACCTCGTTATCAAAAAAGTTAATTTTATACACATAACATTATACAAAAAGCAACACACAAAGTAAAGCAAAAATTGATATGACACGCAAAACAGAATATTTTGCCGCCTGCCAAAAGTATTGACTTGCCGCAAAATTATATTCTATAATATGTTTGCAACAATTTCGCAAAACGGAGAGGGATTTTTACCCCTCGACCGGCGGTAAATTGCCCCAAAAACGGCGACTTGACTGACACTCCCGTGACAAATACGGCGGGCGGTGCTATGATACGCAGCGGAGGTGATCGAAATGGTCAACAAATCAACATTCGGTCAGTTTTTGCGTCAAAAGCGAAACGAAAAGGGGATGACCCAAAAGGAGCTCGCAGAAAAACTTTTTCTCAGCGAGTCCGCAATATCAAAATGGGAGAAGGGCAAAAGCTATCCCGACATAACAATGATACCCGATATCTGTTCGGTACTCGACATCTCGGAGCATGAGCTGATAAGCGGCGCGAACGACACGGAGTATCACGAGATGAAACGGGACGCGCGCGTATACAGAAAGATTACCGAGACCTTCTTTTGGGGCTTCACGGGCGCGTATGCGCTGGCGCTTATTATATGTTTCATATGCGACCTCGCGGTGAATCACAGATTCACTTTCTTCCCCGTGGTTTTCGGCAGTCTCCTGAATGCGTTTTCGTTCGTCCCGACATTCACGCGCTTTACCGAAAAGCATAAGCTCGCGGTGTTTTCCGGCTCGACTTATCTCTCGCTCGTCCTGCTGTTTGTCATCTGCTGCGCAAAGTACGGGCAGAACTGGTTCGGCGCCGCCGCGCTCGGCACTCTGCTCGGGTATATCGCGGTGTTCGCGCCGTTTTTGCTCAGGCGCTATATGCCCGCAAAAGGACGCAGACTTATCCCCGCGATATATTTCGCCCTGTTCTTCGCCTGCCTCGCCCTGCTCGTTTGGGCGGTAAGAATAACTGCGGTGTTCAATCTTTCGGGCGCTCTGCTCATCGTGCTCTATTCATTTATTCCGTTCGCGGTGACTGCCGCCATGCATATTATCTGCAAACACCCGCTGATAAACGCTTCGGTCGATGTCCTCGCGTTCGGCTCGGTTATATATGCTCTGCCGCGTTTTCTCGCCGCAGTGTTCGTCAGTGTAGAGGGCGCGAACTACGCCGTGAACTTCGCCGACTGGGCGCATTTCGCAAACGGCAATGTATATCTGCTCATTTTAATATCCACGCTCGCGGTTTCAGTATCATTGCTCGCGGCAGGTATCGCAAAACTGCGCCGCACGCGTTGACACATGGCAAATTATGTAATATAATATACCAAAATCGTGTGGATTTTTCCGAACCTGACGGGTTTATTTTTCGCCATGCACCTTTTCGGTGCGTGGCTTTTTTGATGAAAAGAGGGGTTATTTTGCAAAACAGGAAGCTGAAAATTCCGAGCGAGGTCGTTTATATCCTCGCCGTCGCGCTGCTCTCGCTCGCGGTCGCAATGCTCACGGCGGCAAACTTCGGTGTGTCGATGATAGTCGCGCCGGCATATCTTCTGAGCCTGAAAGTCGGAATACTCACATTCGGCCAGGCGGAATATGTCATTCAGGCGGGGCTGTTTATTATCTTCTGCATCGTCATGCGCGGATTCAGGGCGGTGTATCTCTCGTCGTTCGTGACCTGCCTTATATACGGCGCGGCGCTCGATCTCTGGCGGTGCATCCCGTTCTTTAATCCTAATGTCACCACGCCCGGGAGCATGTCCATGCCGATAAGAATACTTCTTTTTATCCTCGGCGTGCTGCTGACCTCATTCTCGGTCGCGATGTTTTACAAAACCTATCTCTATCCGCAGGTCTACGACTTCTTCGTCAAGGGCGTCAGCGGAAAGTTCGGCATAAAGCTGTCGCGATTCAAGACCTGCTTCGATTTATCCTGCCTAGCGGTGGCGGCGATAATGTCGCTCGCGTTTTTCAGGCGCTTCGAGGGCATCGGCTGGGGCACGCTCGTTATCGCCTCGATAAACGGTACGATAATCGGCTTTTTCTGCCGCCTGTTTGATAAATATTTCGACTTTACGCCGCTGTTCAAAAAATTTGCCGCTCATTTTGAGCTCGGGAAAAAGCAGTGACATATTTTCCCGCAGGGGAGTTTTCTTCACAAAAAAGTTTGATTTTTACCCCTTGACTGCACGCCCCGCAGAGTGCATTATACATTTGACGAGATAAAATTAATTCACGGGAGGAGACATAAAATGAACACATTCCCCGATGTAAAGAAAAAGTTAGGCTTCGGCTGCATGAGACTGCCCATGGACGGCGAAAAAGTAGATTACGCCGAATTCACGAAGATGGTTGACGAGTTCATGGCACAGGGCTTCAACTATTTCGACACCGCACGCGTCTACATCGGCGGTCAGGGCGAGACGGCGATACGCGACTGCGTCGTAAAGCGCTATCCCCGCGACAGCTTCATTCTCACCGACAAGCTCTCCGATTCGCTGTTTAACAGCGAGGACGAGATACGCCCGCTGTTTGAAAAGCAGCTCGAGAGCTGCGGAGTGGACTACTTCGACTTCTACCTCCTGCACTCGCAGACGAAGTCGATATTTGAAAAATACAAGAAGCTGCACGCCTATGAGCACGCGTTCGAGCTGAAAAAAGAGGGCAAGGTAAAGCACGTCGGCTTCTCGTTCCACGACACCGCCGACGTACTCGACGAGATGCTTAACGAATACCCGGAGATTGAGGTGGTTCAGATCCAGCTCAACTACATCGACTTCGAAGACCCCGCCGTTCAGGCGCGCCTGTGCTACGAGGTCTGCCGCAAGCACAACAAGCCCGTAATAGTCATGGAGCCTATCAAGGGCGGAAAACTCGCCGACATTCCCGAGCAGGGCAAGGCTATATTCGACG
>UMFY01046906.1_pt1 | contig 50621 bp, 72 predicted proteins | sample 1965121 | NCBI WGS metagenome assembly UMFY01 (sample SAMEA4836057, study PRJEB28245) | human gut metagenome | biome: gut microbiome; material: fecal sample | place: Denmark | collected 2008
AATAATATAAATAATATAAGAAATAAGTATAAGAAATTTAATATTATTAGATTTACTTATTACCCCTAAAGGGGTAATAAGTAAATCTTTTCTTTGGTTCTTTCTTTAAATTCAAAATAAAATTAAGAAAATAAGAAATAAGAAACAAAAGAATAAAATAAATAGTCAAATAAAACATAAATTACAAATGACGGTGAACATAAGTAAAAAGAAACAAACCAATAAGAAAACTTATTAGTTAGATATGTTTATTCTTTTGTGCCGTAGCTAACGCTACGGGGGCTGATTGCGGTTTATTTCTCACTAAGCTGACGCTTAGCGATAATTAAACCTTAAACGAATTAAAACGCTAACGCTTATTTAATCCTGAACATGTAAGTACGAATAATTGTTAACCGTCACTTGTAACTGATATGTCTAAAATATATTATAACAGATAATTTTAAAATTGCAATAGTTTCAGTAAAAAAAGTAAAAAATATTATTAAATTAATCTTAAATCAATATGTAGTAAGCATTTGCGTTCAAAACTCATTCTATTCTTGCGAAAATTGACCTGTATTAAACTAAAATACAAAAATAGTATAATTACATTACTAAAGTAAAAAAACGAATACAGGGCAAAATAGAACAAAATAGAGATATGCTGTATTTTTAAAAGTAATTATTAAAGAATTAAATAAAATAGAATGTGCTCTAAAAGGCTTAGAAATTGATTGTAAGCAAAGTTATTGGTGTATTAGGGTATTTTTACATAAAAGAGAGTTTATTGCGATCTGAGAGCGTATAGAGACTATGAGCAGCATAAGAAATACTTATTATTGTAAATTGTAAAAAATAAATTTTTTATCACATAATTGTTGTCAAGCCAATAAAGGTAAACAGTCATTTCTTGTTTCACCTGAAGGCAAAACAATCAACAACTGTTTACGACAACAAACAGAAAATAACATCCGAGTTTACTCGTCTTTTATTTTCAATTTGTTGTCTGACATAATAATTTTTTAATTTTACTATAGCGTTAGTGTGATTGTTTGATTAGATCTTTAGGAAATAAAAAAGACCACTTCATACAAAAATGAGTGGTTAAACTAAGAATTGAAATTGTTTTTTAATATGATTATTAAGCAATAATGGGAAATAAGAGTAATAAGTTAAAAGTTGTATATGGTTACAGAAATAGCAGTTGAAAAAAATAAAGTATTTTTTTGCATTTAGATATACGGTATTTTAAGAAAATGAATTGGAATGAACTTGAATATTGAATCTATTAAGATTATGAAATTATTGAAAGCGTAAATTATTTAAAAAATGGCTTAAAACCTAAAGAATACATTAATTGTATTATTGGAAATACTATAATTTGTAAAATTGCGTTTTTTTTATTAATTCTATGTTAAATTCGTGAAAATGGCTTAGTAATGAGGTTTTAAGGGAGTTTAAGGGGGTTCAATATGAAAATAATGTTGTATGGGTTTGATGAGTAAAAATGGCTTAAATATGCGGTATTTAAAGGATTTAGAAAACATTAATAATTTTTAAATTGGTTGAAAAAAAGTGGTCAAAAATATAAGAGTAAAAATAGGGGATTTTAGAGATAGGGGAGGTGGGGAAATTCATAATTGGATTTTTGGTGGCGAATATTTGGATGAGTGTACTATGCCCTTTATTGGAAATGAAAACCGTTTAGGGAATGTAAACTACCCCCCCTATATATAGCTGTTTAGTGTGCGGCATAAAGCGTTAGCGTTATGAAATTTGAATTATAAATGATTGTATTTTTTTGCTTTTTGTATTATGCTTTAAACTTTAAGAAAATCAAAAAAAAATAGATAATATCGGAGGTTTTTTTTATTCTTTTGATTCTTAAAATCTGAAGAAAATTGTTTCTTATTTGTTTCAGCAATTTACGTTATTTTACTTCATCGGCATTAAAAAACTTGTTAATTGTCCGCAAAACAACAAAAAGCGGACAGTTAGAAAATTGCTTTTAAACTGTTTTTTAAGAAGCAAGAGCAGGAGAAAATACAGTTATATTTATTATAATACTTTAGCACATTAAAGCATTAAAGGGATTTGTGCATCCATTGATTATACAATTATATTATTTATAAATATATACGAATGCACTTTGAAAAAATAAATACTTATATTTTTTATAACACTTTAATTTGTTAAAGCACAAAAGTGCTTTTTTCCTTGCCTAATCACTTAATATTTATACATCAACGCCGTTATCCCTCAACGCTTTATAAAAAAATTGTGTGCAGCTCATGCCCACCTTCTGAAGGTATGCATCAATCTTTTCTAAATCGGTTAATTTAATATATACCGTCTTATTCTTATATGTTTTTTTGGTATATTTTGCGCTTGCTTTTTTTCGGGCTTCTGAAGTTTTATTTTGTAAATTATTGTTGTTATTATTGTTATTTATTGTCATTGTGTCACCTTCTGTTATTGTGCAATTTATATAAAACTAATATAACAACTTGTTATATCTTTGTGTAAAATAACGCTTGAAAAATGTAACAAGTTGTGATATAATTGTCGTAGACAAAGAGGTAAAAAGGCGGTTGACTTGTCCCGCTTCTTCGTCTCGGCGGCGGCGTCACTGTTAGAGCGTTCGTAGGTTAATGCCCTAAATTCGGCTTGAATAAGCATTACACAGTTTTTTTGAATTATATTTGAATTATACAATTGTTTATTATTTTTGTCAAATTCAAATTAAGCATTAAACGGCTTCTGGAGGGTTGAGCCTATCAGCCCCACCCCATCAATTAAAAAAATAAATCATCCATTAACATTTTAATGTGCTTGAGTTATTTTTAGATCTTTGAAAAACATAGACAAAAAAATCTTTTTCGGGCTGCAAAATGAATTTTTTGAAGCTCAAACAAAAAAACTTCATGAAATTGAATTTTTAAAAGATTTCAAGTCTATCATATTTTTACATTTTTGTATTCATTTTGTTTTTAGAAATGGTACTAAATTCCGCAGGTGAATTATATCATTTTGAAAAAACAACAATAAATATATTTTATTATTCATTTTTTAGGAGGTAACAAAAAATGAAAAAAACTAACACAACAACAACGGCAGCAACCGAAACAACAACAACCGAAAACATTTTGACTTATTCAGCTAATCCCTTTTGCGAATTTGATAAAAAAACAAATTTACAGCAGGAACATACGCAAGAAGATTTTAAGAGCATTAAAAAAGCACTTAAAAACAATTTTACATACGCAAGAAAAAACAATGATTTTGACTTATTTAATGAAAATGTTGACTTCTGCAATGATTTCAATAGTTATTATCTTGATTTTAAGATCAATGAAATTGTTTCACGGTTTAAAGATGACCGCAAAAACCTAATTGAATTTATTTGTAAAAATGAATTTATGAACGGCTTTATTAAAATTGATAAAGATTTTAACTTTAATGAAAAGTCAAAATTTATTGAATTCGCAGCTATTAAAGCAAGATATAAAAACTTGACCGATCCAAAATATGATTTTGCTTTAACGCTTTTTAACATTCTTTGTTTCCGATTTGCAAAAAATCAGCAAGAAGCGAAAACAATTCAAAAATTTGAAAATGTGCCGAATACTAATGCTACTTCTGAGTTTGCAGTGTTCCGCCCTTCTTCGGTTTCAATCAACACAATTCAAAAAGCACTTGTCGAGCTTCTGAAGCTGATGCTTCCGGATTTCAATTTACTTGTCAGCAAAAAAGATGTTCATTACATCATTGATAGCTGCGCAAAATGTGCCGAGAATAAAAGACTTATCACTTTTGCAGGTGAAAAAAAGATGGAAAAACACTTGTTTAATCTTGTAAAATCAAAAATTAATAATGAACAATTTGTTATCAAGAGTAAAAATAGTTGTGCAAAAACTATAAAACCCGAAAAGGAAAATAAACCGAAAAAAGAAACTGAAAAGCCTTCAAAGACAAAAATTGAAGCTAAAAAAACCGAAAATAAATAATTGAATAATCTAACTTGTAAAGAAGCTAACTTGCGTTAGCTTCTTTTTTTAATGCTTTTTATTACTTAAAGAGGAGGAAAAAACACAATGAAAACGCCCACAAAATACAGAGTAAACCGAAAAAAACAACATAACAGAGCCGTAACACTTGAAATAAGGTTATTTCTTGCAATTGCTATTGTTGTTTTTACTACTGCCTATTTAAGTTTTTATTACTGTTGTAAATTTCTTGTAATGATCGGAGGCTGAAATATTATGACAACAAAAAAATTTGAACAATTATATAAAACAGTTAAAACAGAATTACAATCAGAGTGTAGCAACATCCGTTATTTTAACAAGTTATTTTTCAAACAGATGTTGCAAGCTATACAGAGCGAAAACTATACAGAAATATTTACAACAGACTTGTACAACAAAAACGGATGCACTTATTGTGCATTATTGGGTATATTAAATAATCTTACAGATGAAATTATGTTATAGGGTGAAAACTCAAAAAAATACTAAAAAAGAGGTTTAAAACTATGAAAATTATAGAAATTGAAAAAACTGATTCTATAAAAATCAATAGAAATTCGTGGACTGTAAAAACTCTGATACACTTAAAACTAAAGGTGTAATTCGTGGGATAACTCCAATTATGAAATTATCCCCCTCAAAACTGTATTCAATACATAAAGTTTTAGCTGAAAATGGTTTAAATGAATACAGAGGAAATATATACACTGACGGTATAAATTTATATTACCCTCACAATATTACTGATTTTTATGAAATGCAAATAAAGCAGTTCGGTCATATTTTAAATGAGTCTGAATATCAACGACATTTAGAATATGAAAAAATTGTTGATGAGCTACGCAAAAATCCTTTTTTAACAGTGATTGATTGTTGCATTTTATAACACGCTTTTATAAATGAAAAATTTTATAAATAATTAAAATACGCTGTGATATCGGTGAAACGGGCAGAAAAGCCCGTAGCAGTGAGATAGGCGCTCACGCCTGACGAGGCAGTTCAGACATAAACAAGGAGGAATAATAGAATGACAATCAGAGAATTTTTAGAAATGGCAACAGATACAACAATGGAAAATATTGTACTTTATAACTATGAAGAACAAGGAAATTTTTACGATGGCAAAATTGATACTTTAATTGAAAATGTTGACGAAAATCCAAAATCGGACTTAGCTGCAATACTTAACAGCGAGTTGCAACAATGGGATGTTTGTGACGGAAAATTAAATATAAATTATGACAATAACCCCGAATTATTAAAAAGATACTTAAATGAATAATAGGAGGGAAAATAAAATGCCAAAGGAATTGAAAACAGCTATTATCAAATGGCTTTTGGGCAATGAAAATCAGTGGCAGAGGGTGAATGCTTGTACGGAAGCATTCAGAGAATATATTTACAATAAAAGCGGAAATTATCTCATCGGCGGAGAAGCCGTGGTGGAATTTATCGGGGCAGCCGACAAACTAATTTTCAGTAAGTAAAGGAGAAAACGAAATAAAAACACTTGCAGATTTTAAACGAGATGCAGCAAGCGGAAAAATCAAACTTGAAATGGTGGAACGCTATGGAAAAACAGGAGAAGAAATCCCGGAAAGATACAGAGGAATCAGAGCGATTCAATCTGTAAATACTGTAGAAATTATGCTTGAAACCGCCGATGGATTGACCAGCAGTTTGGATTTCCCTCCAGCGAAGTTAATCGAATATGACGGAAAATCCTTGACCATTTATGAGAGAGGCGAAAGGGATTTGACCGAGCAGGAGAGGAAAATTCTTGCAGACTGGCAGAAAATCGAGGATGACTACTACAGGCAGAATCCATACGGTGATGTCTACTGGAAAAAGAAGGACTATTTCAAGAAATGCCCTTGTCCTTGGCTTGCTGGTTATGAACCCGTAAAAGGCAAGTATTATAACTACAACGGAAAAATCCTTGATAATCAGGTTAGAGGAAATGCAATTTTAAAGTACAATGTGTATGAACAGTAAGGGGTGAAAATATGAACAACAGAGATATTGAAATCCTAAAACAAAACTACGAAAGGTATAGAGAAAGGTTAAAGAATAGCGTATACAAAGAGGATATGGATATATCAAGCAGTTGCTTTGTATCCTTCGGAACATCTGGCTTGACGGCTTTCAAATTCAACAGAGCAAAATGTAGATGGAAGAAGAAAACAATCAATGACTGGAAAAATCTTTCTTTTGATGAGTTTATGAAGAAGTTTAGAGAAGCGGAATGGGAGTGAGAATGCGGGAGTTAGAAATTATCGAGGAGGAATAATCAAAATGTTTGTTGTGAAGTATCACGCAAAAGGACATCGGACGAAATATCTGGGAGACAAAAAGGAAGTTGTAAATAAAAGATGTGCTATTGCTTTTGGTGAGGGCTTGCGGGAGCAATTCGAGCAGGTAGAGTCCGAGCATTGCACTTTGGAAGATATAAAGGTATCTGACACTGCTGAAATGATGTATGAAAATAGTTATATCAAAGTTGGAAACATTAAATGGTAATAAAACTAACATTTCATTGATTTTAAGGAGGAAAACATTATGACATGGTCAGATTATTGTAGAAAAAAATGGCATAGAACAATGTATCAGAGACGAAAATGGTCGTATTGTAGCGTGGTGTGCTGGCTACAGTGACGATGAGTTGAAAAACCTTTTGAAGCGTCATCCCGGATGGTATTTCAGTGGTGCTAAATTTGAATAATTAAAAATTGTGTAGCATTCTCAGGAATAAAACAGAATGTTAAGGAGGTAACATTATGTTAAACATTACATTAAATACAGAGAAGAACGGCATTGAATTACGCTTTGACACTAAACCGAATACAGATGTTATTACTGCCATTAAAGAAGCGGGATTTCGTTGGAGTGGAAAACAGAAAATCTGGTATGCAAAGCAAAACGATGAAACGGTTGCTCTTGCTAATCAAATTTCAGAATCGGAAGGCAGTTTTGAGTATAAGCCAAAAACAGAAACTAACATTGACTTATGGTCTTTAACACGCACAGAAGGAATTGAAGATAATTACGGTAAAACCCGCATAACGAATACAAAAGAAATTGCTGCCAATATTCGTAAACATTTACGGAATAGGTTTTCAATGTGCAAATGGTCAGTTACGAGTGATTATAACAGTATTCGTGTTGAATTGCTTGAAAGCCCATTTTCACGGAATTCAGAGGCTTTGAAGGCTATTATTAATTATGCTTATACATATGCACAGAGCTGGAATTACAACAACAGCGATTTAATGACAGATTATTTTGATGTCAATTTTTACGGCGCTTATAAAGTAAGTTACAACTATAATCAGCGTGAATGTAAGCCGAACGAAACAGAGCTTGAAACAGATTTTCTTGTAAAAAAATCAGAGTTTGATGCCGAACAGAAGAAGCAGGAAGAAGAACGAATTAAAAAAGCTGTTGAAGAAAGCAAAATCAGGCAGGCGGAGTATGAAAAAGCAGAAGCAGAACGACAGAAGAAAATCCGCAGAATTGAAAAGAACGCAGAGATTAAAGCGGTTGATTATACTATCGTGAATGCCATTCTAAAGGCTAACAAAGATGACAACCTTGACCACACTGAAATTTATGATGAAAAACAGTGTAGAGAAACTTGTCAGGTTTCCAGAGAAGTACATTTTACCACAGAGGTCTATGCACTTTTTGAAAAACAGTTGATGAGCGATTATTCATTCTTTGATGGAATGGGCGGAAGCCGTACAGATGACCGTAGAATCCAATCATCAATAGACTACGATATGATGACCGAAGAAGAAAGGGAAACTGTCGAGTGGTACAATATTGATTGCGTTGCTATATATTGTGATGGTGAACTGAAACTTATCGTTGATCCACAGGGTTACAATTATGCAAGATATGTATATGTTTACGATGAGCAGAGCCAAAAGGTTGACACTTACCATTCAGATTATGGTATTAGTGAAGAAGAACATCAGCATAATATTGAACTTGCAGAAACTATTGAAGATGTCAGCACCGAGATTATCAGCCAAAATGAAATCAAAAAGACATGGCAGGATGAAGATTTTGATTTATATAAGGCTTGTATGAAAGAATGGATTTATGCAAATAAATTCAAGTTGAATGCCGGCATTGTCAGAGCAATTACAATTCCCGAACTTAAAACGGTTATGTATAAGGTTCTTACAGAAGTTGACAGCATAGCGGAACAATTCAAAAATACAAACCTTGAGGCAGGACAGAGAATCACAATCGTAAAGTATAGCGACTTTGGTATGATGTCGGTATCAAAAGTAACATTTCATAGTTACGAAATCGGGCAATACGCACAGTATGATAATTCTGTGAAAATGACATTCAAGCCGCATAGAAAGAAAGGTCTTTATTATAAGTGGTTTTATGGAGATGTTATCATCTACAATGGATGGTATGACCTTCCTGATACAGTTCTGTTTGATATATCATACAAAGAACATTGTATTACACAAAAATCTAAATGGGCATCATTTGATAGAAAGCAGTATGATGCTATACTTGAATACTTTGCGGAACAAGGATTAAAACCTATTATCAATACATATAAGCCTGTATTTTAAAGAGGTGAAACAAAATGAAATCTACAACTATTGACAAATATTTGAAATATGTAAATAAAAATGAGCAGCTTGCTCAGACACAATGGTATTACTATGTGAATAATAATTTCATTATTGAAGTTAGTATCTGTGAACACAATTTATCAAATCCTAATGACTTGATGAACATATGGAAAAAACATGGCTTTATTGATGAAGTAAAAGACACGCATATTAATATAAATACATTTTACACTAATGAAAAAGGTGAGTGTATCGGCAAATACAATATTACATTACGCAGAAAAGGTACAAGGCAGGTAATCAATTTCGATTACCTGCTGGATGCAACAGATAAAAACATAAAATTGCTTGTTGCTGAGTGTATCAGATTATATGTGAAAGGAGAACGGTTACAAAATGCGTATGCGTAAAGTTGTATTTTATATTGATGATATTGAATATTTTAGAAAACATGAATTTAAACAGGAGAATGTTACTGAAGAAACAATAAATAAACTATGCTACGAATTAGAAAAACTTCATCCTTGCTTCAAAGTATGTTATACGCTTTTCGGATATGGGAATAACATCAATAATTATGATTTAGAAGATTTTGAAGGGAATAAAATAAACATAAATGATTGTAACGGTTATCAGAGAGGCTGTATTCTCTCAGAGTGCAAGGCTTATTTTGAAGGCACAAACGATTCTCCGTTTGGTGTAATGTCGATTATAGATGATGAGGTGTATATATGACTCAAATAACTAAAAAGGAGTTTATTGAAACTCTATCAAATAATGAAACCATTTTAGTAGATAGCTTATTCCGCTATAACGATAGAAAATGCATTAATGCTATGGAACACGCTATGGAACGAATTATAACCATTAACAAAAATGTCAAACGCAGAACCGTAGCAGAAGAACATAGTAATTATATTGTGTTTAGTGATGGTAGTCGCCTTGGCTTTAATCAGACTGGAACGAAAAAATATTTCAGTTACACAAATACATATGGTTTTCATTTCTTAATTCAGAGAACAGAAGTATATGATGACTTTGACGAAAAATTCTATAAGAACTATATTGTGTATATGGTGGCTTAGGGAAGTTTAATCAGGTTAAAAATTAAAAGCATAAAGGAGAGTTACAAAAATGGGAATTACAGATAAATTCGGAAACTTTCAAATTAAGAAATCTGATAGAATCAGCAAGGAAGATCAAGCATGGTTGACTCACAGAGAGGAATTATATAAACGAGCAGTTGCAATTTATAAGTCTGTTTATGATATCTATAAGACAGAAAATGAATTATATTCAGAAGAAGACCGCAAAAATTACAAGTATTCTTCTTTTTTAGTCGGGAATTTTGGTGTCCCAAAATCGCTTTCTGATGTTCAAAATAATTATATAAGTGGTATTTTCAGTTACTTTTCAAATAAGTATAATGTGCAACTTGAAAACAATTTTGATAGATATGATCTGGATAGAGAATATTACAGATACACTGACTCAGAACCTATCAAAGAGCTTGTTGTTGACTTCATTGACTACCATGCAGTGCTTGACAAAATTTTTGACCAGTTAGGTGGTATGAGTTTTGAAGAAAAGGCTATCAAAGAAGTAAAAGATAAATTGAAAGAAAAATGTTACAACGGCTATCGTGATACATGGAAAATTAAAGTAAAAGGTAATAAATTCACATATACAGGTGGCTATTGTAGTAAAGACAAATATTTTGATTATTACAATTTCGGTGGTACAGAATGGTTATGTGCTTTTATTGATGCGTTGGCATTTAATACATATGGAGAAAAAACACAAGTTTATTCACTGGATCGCCTATATAGCTCTTATTCTATAAGACTTGAAGAGGATGATTTCCAGAATGGATTTTCAGCACCAGAGGTCGGAGTCAAGCATGTCAAACTCTTCAAGAATGGAAGGATTGATGTTACTTTTACAGATGCAGAATTTTGCCGTAAATTCGCAAGAGAATGGTGTGGTTATACACTTATTTAGGAGGAATCATATGCACGATAATAAATGTAATTGAATGGAGATATACAGTCATGAAATATAAATGTACAAATGAAGTAATCCCACAGGAAATGAGGGAAGGTATCAATACAAAAATTGAATATATTGTAAATAACGATTTGCCAGAAGTAGAAACAGGTATTTCAAAAGATGATATTTTCAATGCATATACTGGATTAGGTGGGCTTCATGGTTTAGAGTTCAACAACTATGATAGTTACTATGATTATCAGAGAGCGAAAGCAGATATTGAGCAAGGACAGTTCTTTACGCCTTATAAGCTGGTTGAATGGATTTATAATTGCTTACATATTTCAAATACTGATTTGATAGCAGATCTTACTTGTGGACATGGTTCATTTATTAGTTGTGCGCCGGTTGAATCGAATTTTTACGGTTGCGAATTGGACGGGAAGCCGTACAGAGTGGCAAAATACCTTTATCCAGATGCAAAGCTGGAAAATACAGATATTCGTTTTTATGAGCCGAAAATTACTTTTGATTATGTTCTGGGAAATCCACCGTATAATCTGAGATGGAGAAAAGATGACAGTAGCTATTTGTCAGAATATTATTATTGTCTGAAAGCTGCGGAACTGTTAAAGCCAGCCGGAATTATGGCTATTATCGTGCCTATGTCGTTTTGTGCTGATAGTTTCTCTGATGGTGGCATGATTGACGGAATGAATGATCATTTTAATTTTATCTGCCAAGTAGAACTTGACAAGAATACTTTTAAGCATTTGGGCGTTGAGAACTACAAGACCAAAATAGTGTTCTTTCAGAAAAAATCTGAATATACGAAAGAAGTTCTATATAGTACAGAGATGCTTTCTGGCGTTACTTCCGATGAAGTATGGGAGAAGTATTTAAAGCCTATTACAGAAAAAAGAGAACAGATTAAAAACAAGATTTTTCTGGAAACCGTAAGAAATAGTAAAGACGATGAAGCGTGGAACTTTAAGGTAGAGAAACTTCTGTATGATATCAAACGAAATCCGAAAACATGCAGCCAGTATGCAGAATGTTGTGAATATGTCAATAGATATAAGACACAGAAAAAACCGGATCATATCAAATGGGACGAATGGGAACAACTTAAAATCAAACCGAAAGACGTTATTAAGCATTTAAAAATGGCGTTACGTGCACAGAATCCAAGACTTGATAGAACTGGTAGAATTATTAAAAACAATTATACATTTGAGTATAATGGCGATTTTACATCTATAAATGATGCTGTGTTGCAAGGCTTTTCAATGGATCATTTTCAGTCAAAATGGATTGATAAGCTCGTGAATAAAAAGCGAAAGATGTATGATATCCAGAATATGCCATTTTCTGAAATGCAACCAAACAAAAAAATAGCAAAGTGGCTTGATGAGTTCACATTGACGGATGATGAAAGAACTATAAAGCTGAATGATGCTCAGAAAGCGGATCTGAATCTGTTTATTCAGAAACCATATAGCTTTATACAGTGGGAACAGGGAAGCGGTAAAACATTCGCCGGAATTGCAATAGGTAAATATCGTTTGCAGCACGATCATGTGAAAAATGTATTTATTGTGAGTACGGCAATCTCGATCAAGAACAATTGGCAGGATGTATTGGATCAGTACGGTATTGATTTTGTTATGATTGGAAGCCTTGCAGATATTCAAAATATCAAAGAAGGTCAATTTGTAATTATCACTTTAAATATGATGTGTAAATATCATAAATTCATCAAGCGATATGTAAAATCAATCTGCCAGAAAGCCGTCTTGATTTTTGACGAATCGGATAATATGAGTAATCAGGACAGTAAACGGACAAAAGCCGTATTAAATGCTTTTCGCCGGTTGAAGTATAAAACACTGATGACGGGCACAAGCACAAGGAATAATATCACTGAAATTTATCCTCAGTTTGAATTATTGTACAACAATTCTATCAATATGCTGTCTGAATGTGAGTATATTATGGAACGCAACAAAGATGGAGAACTGGAAGACCGGATAAATAAATATTATTCACAGCCATATCCAGCATATCGTAAGGGTAGTAAGTTATTTGCAGCGAGTCATATTCCAGAGAAAATCACTGTATTTGGCGTATCTCAGTTCACACAAGATATTCTTAATGCAGACATTTTGAAACAGATGATTGATAAGACGATTATCACACGTACATTTGAAGAAATTACTGGCAAACAGCTTTATGAGATTATACAGATTGCTTGTGAAATGGGAGAAGAAGAGAAACGTCTGTATAAGGTTGCATTGAATGAGTTCTATAAAATGGAATATCTGTTTGCAAAAACTGGGAACAGCCGGAAAGATGCAATGTTGAAAATTTTGAATCAGTTGCTTGCACTTTTGAAGATTTGCGCTGCCCCTCAGACGTTGAGAGAGTACAATCAGTCGATAATGCCGGAAAAATTCAAAACTGTATTATCACTTTTAGACGAATTTTCTGATGAAAGAGTTGCTATTGGTGTGCGCCATATTTCAGTAGTAAATGCATACGCAAAGGAAATCAGAAAAGCATTTCCGGGCAGACCTGTATTTGTGGTTACTGGAAATGAAACTACATTGAAACAGAGAAAGAAAATTGTCAAAGAGTTAAAAGAAACAACAAACGGAATTCTAATAAGCACACAGCAGAGCTTATCTGCAAGTATGAATATTGATTTTGTGAATAAGTGTATTATTCCAGAATTGCACTGGAACAACTCCAGCATGAGTCAGTATTATTTCCGCTTTATTCGTTATACTTCAACGGAATTCAAGCAAGTGTATTTTGTAACTTATGAGAATAGTATTGAAAGTAATCTGTTAAAAATGATTCTTGTAAAAGACAAATTAAATCTGTTTATGAAGGATCAGGATTTGACAGACGATGAATTATATGAACGTTTTGGAGTGGATAGTAATATGTTGCAGAACCTCATGTATAAAGAAAAAACGGAAGAAGGTTATGTGATAAGATGGGGAGATCAAAAAGTATCATAAAGAAACAACCATATATTCAGAGAAGATTAAAACGGCACTTTTAAGGAGAAATATAAATGAATAAATCAGAGTTTTTGTTATACATTGAAGAAAACTTCAATATAACTGGTGAGAGTTATCGACTGATTAGTAATATTCTTGATTTCGTTTCAAACAATGCTACTAATGAGAATGAGCAATATAATATGTTATGCAATCTTCTTGATGGAACAATCGGATTATCAGATATGGAGTTGCGTAAAGTGTATCTGTAAGTAATTACTTTTAAGATTGTTTAATAGTTATATTCATAAATGAGGTGCAAAAATGTTATATAAATGGTATGACGGCAAAAAGTATAGAGCTAATAAAAAAACAGAAGCAATCTTTATAAAATGGAAATCAATTGATAATGCTGTGGATATGAGAAAAAATAAATTAACTTTAGTACAATATGAAACTATACCATATATTTGGCACGATTTGGTGCAATTAGGTGTAGGGAGAACAATCTCACCAGAAGTTGCAAATTGGTTTAAGAAACAAGACTGTAAGGTTCAGATGGATTTAGATGGCATTAATTATATAATAATGATTTGATTACGGCAAACAGAGATTATAACTCGAACTTGTTTATATAACATTATATTAAGAAATTAAGGAGAGAAAGTAATGGACTATGGTGAATTTAAAGAGAAAATAAGTCTTGATGTAGATGACGCTATTGGAGTGTGCAACGATTTATTGAATAGGCATCGTGATGACGAGAAAGCGGAAAATATTATTTTGGAAGCTTTTGCTGAGTTGTTCGATTGTTCTGTGGACAGCTTATTGGATTTTATTTATCAGGAAGATAATGAGGAGGTGGATGATTGAATATGAAAAGTTTAATGCTATGGAAAGATGATTTTAAAAATGAAAGAGATTGGATTGCACTTTGCAAAGCACTTGATATACCAAAAGATACAGTTGAAATTGAAATGAACTGCAATGTGTGTGTACACAAATCGCACTATACTTCAAAAAAAGAGAGATAGGGATTATGAAACATTAGGTGAACGAATATTAGAAATAGAGCATAACAAGGAGGAATAAAGTATGTATAAATTACCAGATAAGTTAATTGATATTCTTATAAGCGATGATATAACAATAGCTGAAGATGACAAAAGTGCGTATGTGGAGTTATCTTTTTTCTCACCTGAAGGACAGGATTGTAGTTTATCAATTGAAAAAGGAAATAACATTGAATGTTTCTGTAATAATATTTATGATTATTACGATAATTTTGATGTATCTTATGAAACATATCTTTGGTTAGATTCAGATGGGCACGGAAGCAATGGAGCACCTTATGATATGAAAGATGTATATGAAGATATGGAATGGTGTCAAAATAAAATTTATGATATTTTTGTGATTGTACAGAAATACATTGACGAAAATAAGGAGAATGAATAATGAAAGGCTATAAAGCATTTAACAAAGGTTTAGTCTGTAGGGGTAAACGGTACGCAGAAAACACTGTGTTTGAAGAAGAAGACGCAGAAATTTGCAGAAGCGGGATGCACTTCTGCAAAAATCCGCTTGATGGTACTTGACTATTATCCTCTTATTGACAACGAGGGTAATGTTACAGAATTTGCAGAAGTTGAAGCACTTGATGATGTTAAAACAAATGACGGCAAAAAGTTTTGTACAAAAAAGTTGAAAATTGGTGCAAAATTAAGTTTGTGGCAATTTATAAAAGCAAGTTTTGATGTTGCTTATCAGAATATAAAATCTCAGGTAGAAGTGTCGGAAAGTACAAGGTTTGCAGGTGACAATAACGATAAACCAATCGAAGTGAATCATACCGAGATGATAGAAAGAGTAGAAAATGACATTCGGCTCTATGGCAAAGATTTGAAATGTTATGTTATTATTTCGTCTCGCTCTGTTGCAAATTCGCCTGACATACAGATAGTAAGCAGATTTAGTCTTAAAAATCTATTATAGGCGGTATGACAGACAAAGAATACGCCCTATCAATTACGCTTGAAGAATTGTTAAGTAGACTACGGTACGAACATTATGTATCGGAAGATGTATAAAACAAAGGTTTTATACATAAAAAAATAGACATCACTCCGACCTGCGAAAATCTGGTGATGTCTATACCAAGTAAGCTATCGAAAGATGGTCAGCGTTAGCCTACCCATTTTCAAAGCCTAACATAATGATACACTATTGGGGAAATTTTGTCAATGTTATTTCCATATTTTGTGGGTTGAATTTGGATAGGAAAATTTTGTACAATAATAGTGAAAGGTGAATGAATATACATGAACAATTTAAGAAGAAAGAAAATTAAGGTAGCAATAGATTCTATTAATATATGTATTGGCAAGCTCGAAAATATTCTTTCTGAAGAAGAAGAGTATTTAGATTCTGTTCCTGAAAATTTGCAAAACTCAGAAAGATATGAAGAGAATTGTGAGTCCTATGATAACTTTGAGGATTTACTTGATGATTTGTCATCGACTATTCAAGAATTGGAGGAGGTTTATAATTGAGACAGATAAGTGAAAGAGTTTTTTTAAGAAAGTTAAGGAATAATGGGTATAGTTTTCTTCGACAGAATGGTAATCATGCAATATATGGTAATGGAATGCATACTGTATCTGTACCTGTAAGAAATTTTAAATCAGTAATAGCTTTACGCTTAACTAAAGAATTAAACCTAATATAAATATGGTGATAAATCATGATAACTTTAGTGTGTATTATAGGGTTTATTATCTTAATTCTGTGGGAAAAGAGTAAAGAAAATTATGCAAACCATAAGATCAAAAAAAATAATAAACAATATTTAAATCAATATATTAAAAACAGAAATGATGATGAGCCAAAGATTTGATTGATAAATGTTGGTTTACTCATTGACAATATAGAATTTTTTGATTATAATTAAATTAAGTAATCGAACAAGTGTTCTATTTTTAAAATAAAAGGAAGCGGGTATAATGAACAACACAATTAACTTATTCAATGAATGTTGGAACTGGAGCATTTACCTTGATAATGGTATCATAATGCCCAGAAACAGAACTTGCAAGCCACAAATAAGCAACAATCTTGAAATGGATTGCAGGTGTAAATGTTTAGACCAGTCACTCAAATGTGATGATGAAACATTTACAAACTTGGTTGATTTATGCTTTAGTGATTATTGTAGTTATGATTTTGAGAACTTGACATACATAGGAGAATGCCCACTTAGCGACTTTATACCGAAAGAAGAATATCAGATGGCTTGCCACTATATAAAATGTCGCAAATTTGTTTGTACGGTAAAGGGAACGGAAAGAAAAGCATATGTAATAGGTTACCTGCCAACTGAACCTGACAACGAAGATTGTATAATTTATGTATCTTATTGTTTTTATATTATAGAAAATAAATTAAGAATGTTTCAAGATGTGCAGAAAGCAAGTTTAAAAGCTAAAATGGAAGTGCATAAAAGTAATTTAAGTGATTTTGAAAAATTTTCTATTTTTTTTAAAAAAAGTGTTGACAACAATGCTTGATAGTGATATTATTAGTACATAAACAATGAAAGATTAAGAAATCTGAATAAATGACGGTCAAAATTTAGACTGCCTATATAATATTGTTTATTCCAAATGAAAACATACAAAATTTATTGTGGAAGGAGATTGGCGATGAGAGTCGCAGAAAATGTTAGTGTAAAGAATATTAAGTGCGGAGATGTATATTTCGCAAATTTAAGTGGTCAAGGCTCTCTGCAAACAGGATTAAGACCAGTCGTTGTTGTTAGCAACGATATCGGTAATTATTATAGTGGCATTGTTACGGTTATGCCGTTGACTTCTAAACATAAGAAAGATTTACCTACGCATATGAAAATAAAACCAAATGACATAAATGGTTTGAGAAGCGAGTCGATAATCTTAGGGGAACAGATTACTACAATTAATCAAAATCAATTAGGATATAAGATTGGTCAACTGACCGAGAGTGAATTAAAAGACGCTCGCCTTTGTGCTATTAACATGATGGGATTAAATTGTTTTGTACATCTATACAGCAATCTTCATAGGTGATAGATAATTGCTTGATAAATAATTGATTTACCTTTCTATTTTGTATTTGACAAGTTGCCTTACATATTGGTATAATATGTATTAATAATCGTGAAAGGCTGTTTGTTAATGGGAATGTGTGATAATGACCGTAAAGGTCAATCAATTATTGAAGAAATATTATTTGATCAAAAAGGAAAAATTCAAGTATTAGAGAATATTTTAAATTGTCAAGCGAAAACAAAGGAGTATCATTCTTTATACTTAGATACAACATATGTTATTCATAGGATGCTATATAAATTGAAAGATATATCTGACAAAGAATGTTGTGATAAATCCCCTATATGGTGTTGGAATGAATATGATGTGTTATCCAAGATACAAGATGAAAAATATACAGAAGATATTGTAAGAAATAAATTATTAATTATGGAATATTTTAAAGTGTTAAAACGACCAATTCCAAAATTGATAATTGACTTTAAGGCTGATGTATTTGTACCGACTGTTATTCCAACACTGAAATGGACAACCTACAGTATTATATCTGAGGATTGGAGTAAATATTTCAAAAGTAAGATTCATCGGGATTTAACTATGATATTTGCTTTATTATACTTTAATGGGGCAAATGTAACTGCAAAAGAGGCAGATTGTTCTGTTAAACATTTGGGTACTAATAATAACATCGTCAATTTTGAAAACATTGCATTTGCAGTTCCGGATATGTTAGCTGAAATATTTAGGCTATATCCAAAATTGGATACAGTTCTTATTCGTAATCTTTGGAAAAATTGTGGTATTAATTCTTATCAGTTTCGTTGGTCTGGCATTTATCAACGATGTTACAAATATGATAAAGCTAACGATAATTTTATATTTTTATCTGTTACACCCAAACAAGTTGATACAAAAGTTTTATTAAGTTTTGGATTTCCTGAACCAAGAAATGACTTTGATAAAGGAAAGATGATCAACAGATATAAACAATGGCGAACATACTTTAACTTATGATTAATTTAATTAATTTATATTTTTTTGGCTACTAATCTTGTAGCCAAAAAAATACATATCAATGACCGTCACTTGTAATTTTTAAAATAAGAAATGGAACATATAATAAGGAGTGAAAATATATGAGTCAGCAATTGGCTTTGATTGGATTCAAGGAGCAATATGTTCCCGATATTAACATTGTTACAAATGATAATACTGAAATAAGCGGGGAAAGTTATCTTGATAATGTTGTTGAAATAAATCGTTATCTTGAACAAATGGACAATGAGGATGAATTATATTTTAACGATAACGAAAATTTAATTGATTGTATTGAAGTAGACAATAATTATTTAGGTACAAAGAAAATTACTGATAAAAGCACTGATGCTTTCACGCCCAATGAAGTAAAGCTCATGCTCGAAGAGCTTTTAAAACCTTCAAAATATTATATAAACAGTTTGAGAAATTACCTTTATATAGTATTGAGTGTAAATACAGCTCGAAGAGCAGGTGATATTGTAAGTTTAAAGGTTGGAGATGTTTTGCAAACCAGTTCTAATGGGATAAGTGTTGGGGAATACATTAATTTACATGAGCAAAAAACTAAGAAATATGCTCATGTGAAGATTAACTCTTTTGCTAAATCAGCTTTACAATATTATTTCCGTGAATTAGGAAAATATAATCAACTTCATGGAAATTGTAAATTAAAAATGTCAGATTGGCTGTTTCCTAAGTGCTTCACTCCAGATGAACCAAATACAGTGGATGGAATGAGAAAAGTCATTCAGAGATTAACAAAAAAACTGCATAGTAAAAATCCACAAATGTTTTGTAAACATTATGGAACACATAGCTTACGAAAGACAATTGCCCGAAATGTTGTAGATCATACAACGGATGTCAAAGAACTTCAAATTACATCAGAATTTCTTGGTCATTCCAGTCAAAAAATAACGGCTGCCTATATTAATATTCAACAAAAGGAAATTGATGATTTTGTTGAAAAATATGGTGTTGGCTTGGAAGTCTGATTTTATATATATTTAACTTATCTCCTTTTTAGTTGGTTTATTAGTTGTGAAAATCAACCGTAAGTTTTTCAGAAATTCTTTTGCTTACGGTTTTATATATTGAGCAGTCGCCAAGCGGTTAAGGCACTGGACTTTGACTCCAGTATCGTGGGTTCAATTCCCACCTGCTCAGCCAAACGGTATTGTGTAGCTTTATAACCTTGCGGTTCAAAATAAAAATCTACTGTTATTGTAGAAAGACTTTATACTGATTAGTTACTTAATTTGGCGTTGAACGATGATGTCCTTTTACTGTTGTTCCATCAGCCTTCAATCTACACAATACCGAATATGACACAGTAGTCCAACGGCAGAGACAACAGACTTAAAATCTGTGCAGTGAGAGTTCAAATCTCTTCTGTGTCACCATATGGACTGTTAGCTCAACAGGTTAGAGCGGCAAACTCATAATTTGCGGGTACATGGTTCGACTCCCTGACAGTCCACCATTTACAAGTGAGTGCAATCGGCACAAACTCATTTTGTAACCTCCTTGACGCATGACGGATAAGCGTCACCATAACGGTCTGTGGTTGTTCATTAGAATGAACTGAGTCCGTCCAAATAAAAGAAAGGAAAGAATCCAATGAAGAAGTTAAAAACTGAACTACATAGAATGCGATTCTGGATAAGTGCAATATCAATTTCCATTACAATTCCGTTGTTTATAATCGCTCGATTAGGAGCAGTGAATGAACGGAAATCAGAAATGCTCGGTGGCGAATTGTTGATTTTGTTCATTCCATTCATTGCAAATATGATATACATAAACATTAGGGATACAATAATTGAACATCGTAGAATGACGATGGTTCTCAAAAGAAAGAAAGTCCCAAAACCCACAATTGTGGTTAAAAATATTAAGAGTATAAAAGAGAATAATACGAAGGATGTGATTGATAATGTCCGTAGAGAAAAACCAACTTCTTAAAGTTGGGGATAGGGTTAAAATACTTCCGACAATACTTGCAGACTATCCTGATTTTCCGTATGTAGAAGCAGCAGGTAGAGTATGTACCGTGACAGGCAATGGTACTCAGATAGCTGTTGAGTTTTCGCATCCTCACAGTTACTTACACGATTGTAACGGAGCATCTAAGCAGGATTCTGGCTGGTGGTGTCTTAGGAGCTATTTGGAGTTTATACCTGATAATTTGCCAGATATTTGGGAATATATTAAATAAAAGTGAGGTTTTATTGGAGTTTAACTGAGAAAAACCACGAATAAATTCAACATTTAAACAAGATAGTATAGAGGTGTAAAATATGATTGATTGTTCAAAAACTGAAAATTATTTTATTGAAAAAAAGAGAATGTTGAAAGCAACAGAATCAACAGTATGCAGAGTGGGATGTGCCAAATGCCCCTTAAGTGCTGGTAATAACAATAAAGGAATATGCTGCATAGATTTTGAAGTGCTTTATTCCGAAAAAGCAATTGCAATCGTTCAGAAATGGAGCAATGCACATCCGCAGAAGACTTATTTGAGTGAGCTTTTGAAAATCTTTCCAAACATTCCGCTCAGTGATGATGGAACACCCAAGTCGCTTTGTCCTTTTGAATTAGGGGTGACGATGACTAAAAATGCAATAACGAATGCGTTGAATGCTGGAATCGGATTATTGAGGACGGTAAAGAGTGATGAAAAGATATATTGATGCAGATAAATTTATCGAATATTTAGGCTTCGCGAACACCAAAGAAGAACGAAATGAAAATATATATGCAATTGTTACATTACAAGACCTTGATAATCAGATAGCAGAAGATGTACAGGAGATTAAACACGGAAAGTGGATATCGACTGTAAATGCTTTAGGGGAGATTGAATATCATTGTTCAGAATGCGACAATTATTTGTTCTTCCTATTGTATGATTATTGTCCCTATTGCGGTGCAAAGATGGATAAGGAGTGAGCAACAATGCCTTGTAAAAAATGCGGATTGCAATACTCAAGTTATTGCGTTGATTGCATATATGTAAAAACAGGACTTAACTTAAACGATGAAGAATATCACGAGATTTTGAAATTGTGGGACGAGCAAGAAAGGGTCACGAAAAATGAATGCAATAGTCCAATATTATGATTTTTACGCCATTGATGAATATTGTTGTGAAGAGGAAGTTTTACCAAGACCTCTCAGAGTTATCGGCAAACCTTGCGGAGCAAAAATTTATAAAAAACATACATACTTTCATTGCCGAAGTATGTTGAAATAAGGAGTGATACAGAATGATAAACTTTGAAAAAATCAAATCAATGAGTATTGGCGAAGTGTCGGGTGTAAAACCTAAAAAATTAAAAAAGAGGTTAAAATTATGTTAGATGTCATCACAGCAAATGAAATTGTTAATGCTTTACAATGTAAAGGACACAATATTGAATGGGCGAAAGACCATTATCTCAAAGATTTTACAACAATGGATTCATATGTTAATGTTTCCATATGTAATGTTGATTATTGGGTTATGCCAATAATCGCATTTAAAAACACAAATGCAACTGTATTAGGTTTTATTTATGAGCGTACTATTTATGAAGTTGGCAAATATAGTCGTAAAACCTCAAGACTGTTCACGAACATTTATGATGCCTATTTTTCCAATAATAATTATGATAGAGTTTATATAGAAAAACGGTTTTATTAAAAAAGAGGTAGAAAAATTATGGAAATATTTTTTTAATGGAAGTTAAGGAGGGTTAAATAATGGCAAAATTTGCGATCACTTATGAAAATGAAACAATCAAATATGAGCTTACTTTTAGGGACAAAGTATATGACTTTACAATGTATAAGGATGATTGCGGTATGTACTCTGACAAACAATTATTTAGCTATCAGTTGGAAAACGATGGTGTTGACACTTCTATGTTAGATTGGGATATAGATAATGTAGTCTTTACAAACGATGAAGTAGAAATCCTTGATACACTTAAAATGTTAGAGGCAATTGAGTAGGAGGTAAAAAAATGAAAATAGTTTATCACAATGATGCTGATGGTAAATGTGCAGGTTTCTGGGTTAGGGAACTTGCCTATGCAAAGGAACTCGCTTATGTAACAGAATATATCGGTTATATAAAAATGGATTATGGTAGAGAATTTCCATTTGATAAGATTAAGAAAAATGAAACAGTATATATTGTTGATTACTCAATCGAACCAAATGAAATGGATAAGCTTCTCGAAATCACACCAAATGTTACTTGGATTGACCACCATATTTCAGCAATTAAAAAATATGAAAACTACGATAAAGAAATTCGTGGTATCAGATATGACGGAGTAGCAGGCTGTATGCTTACATATTGTTATTTGAAGCACATGACGAATGGTGGTATTGGTGACATTAAACCATTCGAGGAAAGTATGACGAAGGATGCTCCAATGTTTACAAAACTGATAGCTGATTACGATGTATGGACTTTCAACTATGGACATTTAACTAAAGAATTTCACGCAGGCTTGAAATCAATACCGAATACAGAACCAAACAGTAATTTTTGGGCGGAATTTTTTATGCATGACAATTACGGTACAGACTTCTTAATTAAGGAAGGTATTTCAAGGATTCAGTATTGCAAAGAAACAATGACACATTATTGTGAAACTTTCGGTTTTGAGGTGATGTTTAACGGTTACAAATGCTTTGCTGTCAATATGGGAATGATGAGTAGTGACGATTTTGTTATTGGTAACATTGACAATTATGATATGCTGATTGGCTTTGTTTTTAATGGTCACGAATGGAGATACTCTCTGCGTTCAACGAAGGTTGATTGTTCAAAGATTGCTATGTTGTATGGCGGTGGCGGTCATAAAGGTGCTGCTGGGTTTAATACCAAAGAATGTGTTTTAGGAAAGGGCGATGACTGTGAAAATTCTTAAACACGGAAAATATTATCATCCACCACAGTTGTGTATCTGTCCAAAATGCGGATGCGAATTTGTGGTAGATGATGATAAATGTGGGCATTCTTACTTTGATGATATTTACGGATGCGAGTGTCCTGAATGCGATACAAGAAGTCCGTCAGTAGGGGATTATAAAAAATGGTAAAAATTATTAAAAGTGGTACAGATTGTGTGACGAAGTTGTTTCATCAGGATGGTAGTATAGTCAGTTTTGAGTGTAGAATGTGTGGTTGTATTTTTGAAACCGACATTTATTCAATCAGAGCTTTTGCCAATCCTGTATATAGAGAATCGGTTTGTCCACAATGCTTGTCAACCACCAAGAAACTTGGTGCAATTGGATAATAAAATACATATTTTAAGGAAGTGTAAGAAATGGATATAACGACAATTATATCAATTGTGGTTTCGGCAGTTGCAGTAATAATTGTAATCGCTTGCGATATTTGTATTGCTGTAAATCACAAAAAATTAAAGAAGGCTGAGAGAAAGATCAAAAGTCTTGACATCTACATAAAAACTACAAAAGCATATATGGCTGCTCTTGAGCAGGATTACAGAGAGGTGGTTAAGAAAACTGAGAGGGAGGCAGTGTAATGTTAGATTGTGAAAAACAGGTAATAAAAGGTTTATCAAATGAGCAACTAATTTATATTATTGAACTGTTACTTCATAATCAAGAGTCGATTAGAGCTATCTGTAGTGAGGTATCTAACAAACATATGTGTTCTGATGAAGCTGTTCTCCGTATTGCTGCGGGACTCTATGATACGACTACTATTAATGGCAGAACTTTACCCGCATATATTGATATGAAATTAGGCAAAATCACTCCTGAAGAGTTTAGAAGTATTTTTCGTGGTTAATAAGGAGGATTGGATAAAATTTGAGTGATTGTATGTTATGTCTACATAAACAACTATGTCGATATAACGATAGAGTTAATGAATGGTGCAAGTTAACATGCAAATGTCCTCACTTTAACGATGACGATGTATCATTTTGGCTTTATGCCGACATTGACGATGTTATGGACTATATCAAGACTAAGAATAATGTTACAAATACGCAGTAAAGAGGTGGAATAATGTTACAGATTGTATGTTTTATCATCGGAGCTATATTTGGTGGTTGTCTGACAGCAACGGTTATGGCACTACTTTTTGCTCATACCGACTTATATGTAAAAGATGGTGATAATAACAATGAAGAAGAGTCTCTACAAGAGAGTGAACGATAAGGGTGAGTGGTGTCAAGAAGCTATCCGTAATAAACGATATGCACGACACGACATACATTGGTGTAAAAGATACTTGAATCGTTCATTCAGGCGTAAAAGGAAAAATAATACAGAGGGTGATTAATATGAAAGTAATTAGTTCAGGGAATACATATGAAATCTTTGATGATACTTTGCGTGTGTACGAAAAATTGCCAGCACAAAACTACATTGTTAGATTTAGCAAATTCAAAGGATTCTATTTAGATAAATATACAGACATTCAGATCAATGAAGATAAGGTTTACGGTGTGCATACAACAAAAGCCGATAAGGTTTTGAGAACTTTTGCTAATATGAATAGAAGTCTTGGTGTGATTTTGAGTGGAGATAAAGGCATAGGAAAATCTTTATTTGCAAAACTTTTAGCGGTTAAAGCAAAAGAACAGAGTATTCCTCTTATTGTTGTTGACAAATATATTACAGGCATTGCTTCATATCTTGAAAGCATAGATCAAGAAGTTATGGTACTTTTTGATGAGTTTGACAAAACTTTTGGTGGTATTACAGCCAAAGATGGCGAAGCTAATCCTCAAACTGAATTACTAAGTTTGTTTGACGGAGTTTCTGCTGGAAAAAAATTATTTGTTATTACTTGCAATAATCTTCAAAAGATAAGCGACTTTTTTGTAAATCGACCGGGCAGATTTCATTATCATTTTAGATTTGAATATCCTACAGCAGAAGAAATAAGACAGTATTTATCGGATAAACTACACAAGCAGTATCATGACCAAATTCAACCTGTTATAGATTTTTCAAGACGAGTTGATTTGAATTATGATTGCCTACGAGCTATTGCTTTTGAAATAAATAATGGTAATTCGTTTAAGGAAACGATTTCTGATTTAAACATCATTAAAACAAACCACTGTAGTAAATTTAATGTTGCTTTAAGGTATAAAAATGGTATGCTAATTCGTAGTCATAACGAAAGTATTGATTTAAGTAGTAATAGTAGTAAAACTATAAATTTTGTGGATGATAAATTTCGAGATATTTGTGATATTGTGTTTTACCCGCAAAATATTAAGTATAATGATACCAAAAATGTTTATTATGTAGAATGTAGTGATTTAATTCTCACATATGAAGATGACGAAAATGAGTTAATTGATAAATTTAAGCAATCAGAAGTAGATTGTTTAGAATTGGTAAAAGTACCTTTACAGACATTGCATTATGTGGTGTAAATAAAAGAGGAGTTTTAAATATGCCAACAGGATTTACATCTTTTATTGAAAATGGAACAATAACAACAGGAAAAGATTTTCTTTTACTCTGTTCTCGCAATTTTGGTTTAGCAGCAAAAATAAGCAGAGATAAAGGGTTGAAAAAACCTATACCAACGCATTTCACACCTGATAACTTTTATCAAAAACATTATGAAGAATCTGTAGAGAAATATAAGAAATTTTCTCAAATGACAGATACAGAGTTTGCTAAATATGTGCGTACAGAACATGATTCATGTATAGATAGAGCCAAACAGTGTTTGAACGAGATGATTGCAAAAGATAAAGTGTATCAACGCATCAAACAAGAAGTGGAGAAATGGAAACCACCGACTGACCTGCATGAAAACATTAAGACATTTGCGCTAAACCAGATTGACATGTGTATAAGTACAGATTATGACTATGATTATTATATGCGAATTATAAAAAAGACATTTGACGATACTCCAGAAAGTATCAAAGAATATAAGAAAAACTTTTTGAAGTCGTTAAAGGATGAAATACGGCAAGCTAAATCGGATTTAGATAAAGAAAATAAGCGAGTCGAAGATTATAACATTTTTATGAAGCAGTTTTTGGAAAGTTTGGAAACAATAAAAGTATAGTTTTACAGCTAAAACCGTAATTTCCGTTTTTATCCTTTAATAATTGCATTTATAGCAGTAAAATAAGCAGATAAAAACAGATATTGCGTAATTAACCAAAGAGGTGAAAGTGTGTTTTATTTTTTTTAACACTATTGACCGTCATTTGTAATTGCAAAAAATAAAATATAAAATTAAAGGCGGTGATGCTATGAAGAATGTCTATTATGACTTTAAATCGAAAGGTGGTGAAAATAATTTCAAAAGATGTAAACGATATGGCAGTTGAAGAAATAATTGATTTATTTCCTGATGAAAAAATTAAAGAAGCTGTTAAAAATGTTTATGATGCTGCTTACAAAAAAGGTCTTATGATTGGAGCATACTCAATTTCTACAATTGTATTGAGGAAGCTTAAAGGAAGTAAAAACCCTGCTTTAGCTGTAGCTAATACAATTAAGTTTTTAAAGTCAAATAAACATATTGAGTCATATGATAAACAGTAAAAAGAGATTATAGAGAAAGGATTTTAAGATGTTAAAAACATCCAAAAATTATTTAGTTGATAAGGAATTAACTTGCAATGGTTGTACCTATTTAGATTTCAAATACAAGCAATGTAGAGCATTAAAAGAACAGCATTGTGTCTACGATAAATATGGAAAAAAATTGACTACATATTGCATTTGTAAAAATTTAAATTGTGTAACCGTTCCTTCTAATTGTGATGAAGGTGCTTTTATTACAGTTCTCAAGGATAAAAAATGTGTAGGATATAAAGCTAAAAATACAAATAAAAAAGATAATAGAAAGGTTGATACAACAAATGAGTAGTAAAGGACTTGGATTAAGACAGACAAAAGGTAAATTTCAGATAATGGGTAAAGTTACTGGAATTGAGAAAGATGGATTTTATAAAGAAGGTGAGTCATCAAACACTGGTAAGAGTTGGCGTAGAGTTAATTTTGGCGTAATGTATCAGCCTGATTCAGTTGCCTATGTTCAGCAGACTGGTTCTCAGCAAGATTATGTATATTTTAACAAGTCAGAGGTTGTTAATGGTAAGCGTGTAAGTGATACACAGAAAGTTGCTTGGGCAGACAGACATAAAGCTCCATCTGAAGAATACAATCTTGTTGGCGTTCATTGTGGAGTTGAAAAAATTGTTGATGATGACGGTAAGATTGTGAATAATAAAAAGACACTTGTTGCTTTTGATGCTTGTAAGGAAATTTCCGAACATCTTCAGGATGATGATAGTGTATTCGTGAAAGGCGATATTAAGTTTTCTACATACAATGGCAAACACAACACTTCTTTTGACTTTGATCAAGTATCACTGTGTCAGAAACCTATTGATTTTGATGATGAAAAATTTAAGCCTATAAATATGTTTAAGCAGGAAATTATTTTTATGGGTATTGAAAAAAATAAGGAAAACGATAATGAATTTATTGTGTCGGCTAAAGTAGTTAATTATAACTCTATTGAAGATATCGAAATGTATGTTCATAACAGCAAAATAGCGCAGACTTTTAAGAAAATGCTTAAGCCTTATACCATGATTAAAGTAGGAGGTTATATTTCTGTCGAAACACCTGTTGAAGAAGTCGAAGTTGATGATGCTTGGGGTGTTGGTATTGAGATGGAAAAAGTGAAAGCTCCAACTGTTCGTAAACTGATTATCAATGGTGCTGACAAAGATACAATTGACACAGATACTTATTCAGAAGAGGTTATTGAGGAAGCTCTTTACAAGCAGAAGGCTAATGATAAGGCAAATAGTGAATTTAAAACAACAAGCGACAGTGATGACTGGGGCGAAAATTACGAAGGCGAGGAATGGGATTAATGAATATCAGAAAAGCAACAGCAGTAAAAGAAAAACTTGGCTTTCTTCTTTATGGAAAGCAGGGTACTTGGAAATCAAGTCTTTGCTTGGAATTTGCAAAGTTTAAGAGAGAAGATGGTGAACCTTTTCGAGTTTTGTATATAGATGCTGAGGCAGGCTCTATTGATTCATACCTTGAAGGTTATGAAGCACAAGGCGTAGATACAAGTAATATTTTAATTGCTTACACACAGTCACTTACTGAGGCAGAAAATTTAATTAAGACAGCTTCAGCAAATGAAGAAATTTATTTAACTGATGATAATGGTAATGATGTTCTTGCTGTAGACTCTAAGGGTGATAAATTTGTAGCAGATGCCATTGTTGTTGATGGACTGTCACTTCTTTATACAGCCCGTCAGCAAGGTATTGTAGAGTTCTCAAAAAAGAGAGCAGGAGTAAGAGCCAAAAAGAAAGAAATGGTTGGTGACGAAAAATTTGTTGCCATTGAGGGTGCCGGTCTTGAAGTTAAAGATTATCAGACACTTAAATTTGATGGTCAGTCATTCATTCTTGATCTTCTTGCAAGTGGCAAACATTTTGCTGTAACTTGTCGAGAAGAAGATGTAAAGGAAAATATGAAGGATAAAGATGGTCAGTTTAAGATGGTTGCCACTGGTGAGAAAAGACCACAGGGCTTTAAAGATGTTGCATATAATGTAAAGACCGTACTTCACATGACACAGGATGAAGAAAGTGGTGAAGTGGTAGCTATTGTTGAGGGAAAAGATAGAACAAATATTTATCCACAAAATCAGTTTATTGAACATCCTTCTCTTCTCGCTTGGCAAAAAGTTATTGATAGAAATAAAAATAAAAAGGAAATTAAGGTTGTCTCTTCACTTAACAATAGCGTTAATATTGAGGCTAAAAACATTGAAGAAACAGCTATTAAAGATGATGATGAAACTTCATCAAGAGTAATTGATAGTAGTGTTGAAGAATTGAAGAGTAAAATTTCTACCACATTGAAAAGTCTTGTAAGTACAAAGAAAGCGAAAGCAAAGAATTTAATTATTGCAGCTGGTCTTTCCCCTACATACAAACAGATTGAAGATAGTGCTACACTTCAGAAATACCTATCTATTCTTGAATCTGTTGTTTGATGAAACATGAAATGTTTTTATTGTAAAAACATTATAGATATTACAAAAATGTACGATGGCAGTTATGTGATAGATCAAAATCATTATTGCCATTGTGCATGTTTCATTCAATATAAAATAAATTTAAAAAGAAAATCGTGGACAGAAGATCAGGCAATAAAATATTTACAGCCATTAAAAAATAAGACCGAAGAAATAGCTAATAAGGCATATTATTTAGGTCAATTAGCAGAATGGTATTGTCAATTTTATGGGCAAAAAATAATGCCTAATAAGGCAAAGCAATTGGTAAATATGATTGCCGATGGTAGGTATAAAGACATTACAATAAAGATACCAGTTGAAGATTTATACCAAATGTTTATTCGTAATCAGGATAAGTTAAAAAAAATTAATTATCAACTTGAGGCAAAAAAAATACGAACAGGACAATCTTTAACTGTAGAATCTATGTTTGCGTATGACATAGCGGTCATCATAAATGATTATAACGATTATTGTGAGTGGAAACAGGCAGCGTTGGAAGAGTCTGTGTTAAAAAAACAATCACTTAATGCTCGGCGTACACAAATAGATTATACTATTTTTAAAAAATATCATCGAAGTGAGAATAAAGGTGCTGACATTTCTGACATTATAGATGATATATGATTATAGGCACTTAAATTAAATGGGTGGTGATATTTTATAGAAGAACAAGAAATTAAACTTGACAATGTTCAAAATGAGATATTATTTGTTGGAGCTATATATAAACAGCCATCATTACTTGTAGAATATGCTTCGCAAATAAGAAGTAAATATGATTTTACAGACGAAGTGACAAGATTTTTTTACGATAATGCTGTTTCTATTTACCAAAATCGTAGTCAATCTTTTAATTCATCTACCATAACAACATATATGACTGAAGATCAAGAAAGGTATCAATCTTATATTAATTATGGTGGTTGGTCAACTGTATCTAAATGGATGGAACTTGCTTTAGTTGAGAATGTAAAATCGTATGCAGAAGTATTAAAAAAATATTCTTTACTAAGAGAGTATTCTCGTAAGGGATTTAATGTTAGCAAAATCGTAACACATCCGAAATTTGAATCGTGGACTTCAAGTGACATTCCACGATTAGTTAGAAGCAAAATTGACAGGGTTCAAACTGTTATTTTAGGTAATGCTGATACTGAAATCTTAAATAATAAAATGACAGACATGATTCTTGACAGACTTAAAACACCTGATATGGGAATTTCAACACCTTATCCGATGTGGAATGAAATGTTTAAGGGTTTAAAAACAGAATGTTTAATGTGTGTTGGCATGAGGTCAAATGACGGTAAGTCACGATTTATGTTTAAATTGATTGCATACTTGGCATTGTATCAGAAAGAGCCAGTATGTGTGTTGTTAAATGAAATGTCAATTGAGAATATGAAATTTTGTTTACTAACTACTGTTATTAATAATCGAGAGTTTGAAGAATTGCATGGTATTCATTTAAGTAAAAAAGAAAGAGAAATTACACTTGGGTTATACAAGGATAATAAAGGGGAGTTTATTATCCGTAAACAAAATGCCGAAGGTGAATTTATTGAATCGTTCGATGACTATTATGCCAGAGTCTCGCAATTATCAGATGAGTATGCAAACATTATTAAGGTAGCTGAATGGATTGAAAAAGAAACTAAGGGATTGATTTTTGCTGTTGATATGGTTTCTGCTTATGATAATCAGACATTAGAGTTAGAAATCCGAAAACAACATATGATTAGCCAAACACAATATTTCTTTTATGATACATTAAAAGATACCGATAGCACAGTGGGTGATTGGACTGGATTAAAAGTTACTACAACAATGTTGTCAGAACTAACAAGGCAGTTGAATATTTTTATTTATTGTTCTATTCAGTTGACAGACGATACTAATTTTGTCAAACCTGAAGATTTGTGTTCATCAAATATCGCTAACTGTAAGCAATTAAAACATGTACTTGATACATTGGTATTATTCAAATCCGTTGATTTAAAAGATTATTCTAAATATAAATATCTTGTTTATGATTCCGAATGGGGAGATTATGGAGAAGAATCGTTAGACAATAGTAAAAAATATTATATAGGGATTACGGATAAGAATAGATTTGGCAATAAGCATAAAATGGTTTATGAAGTTAATCTTGATACCAATGAATGGTATGAACGAGGTGAATTAGTAGTTGTAGCAAGGGGAAGGTAAAAATGGATGTACAACGCTTAAAAGAACATATAATCAATAATGATTTTGTTCCACAGATTTTAGAATGTTTGAAATGCCATGATATTAAAGACAAAGGGGAGTATTATCAGTGTGCTAATCCAGACGGAGATAATCTTAATGCTATTACTGTATATAAAAATAGTTTATATACAATAGATTATACTCGCAATATAGAACAAAAAAATATCTCAGATATATTTAATTTGGTTATGTTTTTTCAGCATTGTAACTTTTTTCAATCATTAAAATATGTATGCCAGTGTATAGGCATTGATTATTATTATGATTTTAATAAAAATTTACCTGCAAGCCTTAAATTGACAAAACTACTTATGGAGATTAGCATACATAACGATGGGGACATTTGTATTGAAAAGCCTATTGAGCCAATCAGTGAACATATTTTATCATATTATAAGCCATATTTGAACGATATGTTTTATCAAGATAATATTGATTATCGAATACAAAAAATGTTTGAAGTTGGATATGATGAAGAAACAAACAGGATTACAATTCCAATTAGAGATGAATTAGGTAATTTGGTAGGTGTTAAGGGGAGGTATTTCTCTACCAATATGCCTGATTATATAAATAAGTATTTATATATTGAACCTTGTGCTAAAGGTCAAATCTTATATGGATTGAATATCGCTTATGATTCAATTAAACAAAATAATTCTGTATATGTTGTTGAGTCTGAAAAAGGTGTTATGCAGATGTTTTCAGGTGGCTACACAAACACAGTAGCCACCTGTGGCAAGAAAATTACACAAATTCAAGTTAATAAGTTATCAAGGATATGCGAGAATATTATTTTTGTTTATGACAAAGATGTTCAAATTGAAGAATTAAATCATATTGCTGATAAGTTTATGAATTATCTCAATATCTTTGCAGTTATTGATAAGCAAAATATATTATCTGAAAAGGAAAGTCCGTGTGATAATCCTAAAAAATTTAAAACATTGATCCAAAATGGAATGACAAGGTTGAGGTGATATAATGGAATGTAAATTAATCAATAGCAGTCCTAATGATATTAACAATATAACTGGGACAGTTTTACATAATAGAGGAATAAAAAATCCTTGTAAATATTTACATTTAACAGATGATGTTGTGTATTCTTATGAATTGTTAGATAACATTGATAATGCAGTACGATGCTTTTGCAAAGTTGCACCTGAAGAATCAAGGAAAGTTCACATTATAGTTGATTCTGATGTAGATGGATATACTTCGTCAGCAATAATGTATATGTATCTTAAAACGGTATGTCCAATGTGGGAAGTGACATATTCGTTACATGATAAAAAGCAACATGGTTTATCGAAAGATATTACAATTCCCAAAGATACTCAATTATTAATCATTCCCGATGCTGGAAGTAATGATGTTGAACAATGTTGCAAGCTAAAAGAAGAAAATGCACTTCTTGATATTATTATATTAGACCATCATATTATCGAAATTGATAATCCATATGCAATTATCGTTAATAACCAAAAAGGTAATTATCCCAACAAAGAACTGTCGGGAGTAGGCATTACATATAAATTTGTACAAGCACTTGATGATGAATGGTTTAATTTTGAATCCGAGAAATATCTTGACCTTGTTGCATTAGGTAATATAGGTGATATGATGGATATTAGGAGCTATGAGACTAAAAGAATTATTGACAAAGGATTATCAAGCGTTTGCAATCCTCTTTTTAAAGCATTAATCAAAAAACAATTTGATTCAATACATAACAGGGTTAATATTCATAATGTACAATTTTATATCGTTCCATTAATAAATGCTTTAATAAGAATGGGTTCACAAGAAGAAAAGGATTTGATGTTTCAGGCATTTATTGAACAGACTCAATATTTTGATTATAAGCCAAGAAATAAACCAACAATAGAAGAATCTATTTATGATAGAGTTGCTCGTTTTTGCAATAACGCTAAAGCAAGGCAACGAAACGCAATTAATAAAGCATTATCAAATGTATATAATGTAATTGACGATAGTTCCTCTTTAAATGACAAAGTATTGCTCGTTAATACAACACATATGGGGATTGACGAATCATTAACAGGTGTTATGGCTATGAAGATAGCAGAAAAATATAAAAAACCGACTTTATGTTTAAGAAAAGCACAAGAAGATGGCTTATTTAGAGGTTCTGGACGAAATTATAAAAATAGTAGTTGTGATAGTTTTAAAGAATTATTGGCTAAAACAGATACTTTTAAATTAGTACAGGGACACGATAATGCCTTTGGTGTTGAAATATACGGTAAAAATGTTAAGAAAACTATATGTGAATTAAACTCATTGCCAATTAAAAATGACTCAGTTATATTATGTGATTTTATTATCACTGCCGACTTTATGGACACTGGTGTCGTCAAGCGTATAGATGATTCCGCAGATATTTATGGACAGAATATAGATGAGCCTATTATTTTAGTAACTAATTTATTAGTGAAAAGAAGTCAGTTCAATCTTATGGGTAAGCAGTTCAATAATTGGCGTATTGAAACTGACAACGGAGTGTCTTTTGTTAAGTTTGGTGTTGATAATGCAAGCGATTCATTATGTAATCTTTTTGATGATTTTAGTGATACTGAAGAAGTAATGTTAAATGTAGTCGGTAAGACAAATATTAATGTATTCAATGGTATTATTACTTGTCAATTCATAGTAGACGATTATGAAGTAGTTGGAGGTGATAATGAGCAGTGACGGAAAAAATAGTACATTTACATAATCATTCTGAATTTTCTTTATTGGACGGTTACGGTCATCCTGAAGATTATTTAAAGAGGGCAAAAGAAATCGGAAGTCCTGCATTTGCAATAACGGAGCATGGTAATGAATATAGTTGGGTGTATTTTGATAAATTAAAAGCTCAATATCCTGATATTAAAATGATATATGGCGTTGAGTTATATGAAGCATTTGATATGACAGTTAATGATCCGAACAACAAATATTTTCATTTGATTGCTTTAGCAAAAAATGAGCAAGGTAGAATTGCCCTGAATGAACTTGTTACAAAAGGAGAGTTTGAAGGTTATTATTATCATGGAAGAGTAGATTTAAATGCTATAAAGCCATATGCAAACGATTTAATTATTACATCAGCGTGTCTTGCTTCCAAGCTGTCAAGAGAAAAAGATTTTAATAAATGTATTGAATATGTAAACGAATATAAATCAATTTTCCCATATTTTTATCTTGAAATGCAATCACACGATGTTTCTGAACAATGTGAGTATAATCAAAAAATATTAAGACTTGCTCATAAAACTAATACAGAATTTATTGTCACTTGTGATTCCCATGTGGCAACTGAGGAAGATTTGCGTTATCAAAGTTATTTTGTACAAATAGCTCATGATACAGAAACTGCATCAGAAGTGTATAAAGATTGTTATATGCAATCTGTTGATGAAATACATGCTATAATGGACAAACAGATAGGTAAAGATAATGTAAGTATTGCTTTAGCTAACACTGTTAAAATTGCTGATATGATAGATATAGTTAATATGCCATTTCAAAAACCTCAACTGCCTACATATCCAATACCATTAGGGTATAAAAATGATTATGAATATTTATCGTATTTATGTGAACAGGGTTATCAAGAATTTGGATTGAATAATTTACCTTTTGAGGAAGAAAAAAAATATAAAGACAGATTGTCATATGAATTATCTGTTATTAATCAAATGGGTTTTAGTGGTTATTTCTTAATTGTGTGGGATTACATTAATTATGCTAAATCTCACAACATAGCAGTAGGATATGGCAGAGGATCGGGTGCAGGCTCAATAGTTAATTGGTTGCTTGGCATATCTACAATCAATCCATTAGAACATAATTTGATTTTTGAAAGATTTTTAAATCCGGAAAGAGTGTCGATGCCTAAACAATATTGGGCATTTGTTGTGAACTTTATTACTCAAAGGTGTGTCTATAAAAAATAGATGCTAACGGTATCAGTTGAATAAGACTCTACATCAAGGCTTACAAGCAGATATGTAGAAAACATAATATAGACGAAGTAGCTGACTAAGAGAGCCTACGGTCTTTAATAAGATAGCAGGTAATACCGTGCTAAGTTAATTTACATAAAATTTATAAAAAAGGAGTGTGTTTTATATAAGAATAAAACAAGTAAAGAATTATTCTAATTATTATGTGTCAGATATGGGAGATGTATATAGCATTTGTCATAATAAGTTTAAAAAATTAAAACTGTGGAGTGATGGCAAAAGTAGATATTATATGGTTTCATTATGTAATGGAACAAAGCATACTAAAAAAGCATTAGTTCATCGTTTGGTAGCCGAGGCGTTTTTATCTAATCCAAACAATTTACCAGAAATAAACCATATTGACTACAATTGTAAAAATAATGCAGTAAGCAATCTTGAGTGGTGTACAAGAGTATATAATATGCAACATTGTTTTAAAAAACATTCTCAAGTTAGAAATTATAAACCATGTGCTATATATCAAGATGGACATTTCATAAAAAAATTTCAAAGCATTGCAGAGGCGAGTAGATTTGCTACAGCATATTTACAAATAAGTGGTAGCAGCCTTTCCAAGTATAAAATAGTTAAAAATTATGAATTAAGATATGTAAATTAAAAAGTGTAACGACTAAATTGTACAGCAGAGGATGAGTTACTGCTGGAAGTGCAACAAGATATATGTAATATCAAGATATAGTCTAACTTTAAACTTTATTATTATAAAGGCTTATGAAAATAAGCATTAAAGTGGATATCGACACTGATTTTAATAAAAAAGAAGAAGTTCTGGCTTATTTAATGGACAAATACGGTTCTGATAGCGTATGTCAAATTATCAACTTTAGTTATATTAGTCCTATAGGGGCTATTAAAGATGTTGGTAAGGTCTTGGGCATACCATATAAAGTTACTGATAAATTAAGCAAGAAGTTTGTGTATAGCGATTTTCAAGAAAATTTAGATAATGATCCGTCAATCATAGAAGAATATGGTGAATATTCTGAATTGTTTGATATAGCAAAACATATAAGCGGAAGAGTAAAAACTGTATCAATGCACGCTGGTGGTGTAGGAATAGTTGATACTAAAATAACCGATTATATGGCTATACATAGAGGTAAAGATGATGCAAGAGTTATAGAAGTTGATAAAAGAGTAATTGAAGAAATTGGTATCATTAAATTTGACCTTCTCGGTGTGACAACTTTAAATATAGTTCAGGAAGTTATTAATTCGCTGAATTTAAATCCGGATTTTTTCAGTGCAAGTAATAGTGAATTTATGAATGATACAGCTACATATGATTTGCTTGCCAGTGGTAAAACTGATGGTGTCTTTCAAGTTGAGAGTCAAGGAATGAAAGATATTTTAATGAGATTAAAGCCAACAAACATTGATGATGTTTCGGCAGTATTAGCCTTATATCGTCCTGACAGTATGGGAATGGTAAATCAATTTATTCATAACAAAATACATCCTGAAGATATAACTTACATACATCCTGATATGCAACCTATTTTAAAAAATAGTTATGGTTGTTTAATATATCAAGAAGAAGTTATGGAAATCACAAGAGTATTTGGCGGCAGGACTTATGGTGGAGCAGACTTATTTCGTAAAGCTATTGGTAAAAAAAATATTGAACTTGTAAAAAAAGAATCAGCAAAATTAAAAAATGAAATCATCAATAATGGTTATGGTGAAGATTTAGCTGAAAAAATCAGTAATAATCTGGCTGAAATGGGTGGTTATTCGTTTAATTCGGCTCATAGTATTGCTTACGCTATGCTAACTTATCAAACTGCATATCTTAAGGCTCATTATCCTGTTGAGTTTTTTTGTGCATTGCTTAATAAAAATAAAGATGATTATGGTGCAATTAATAAATACATTATGGATGCAAAACAATTTGGCGTAATAATCAATCCACCTCATGTAAATAAATCAAAAAGCGGATTTTCTGTGTATGACGGACAAATTATGTTTGGGTTATCTGCCATTAATGGTATAGGCGAAAAAATAGCTTCTGTAATTTTAAATGAAAGACAAGCAAATGGTACATTCCATAATTTTTATGATTTTTTGCAAAGAGTATCACCAACAAAAACTCAGATGGTTTCTTTAATTAAAGCTGGGGCAATTCCTTGTAATAATAAAAAAAATTTGCTAATTAAATATTTTAAATATATTATAGGACACAAGGAATACAAACCTGTAAAAACATTACCCTCATTGTCAATATTAAAAAATATGGGTATTGACACTAATACTATTAAAGACAAAGCAGAAAGGTTAAGAAAGTATAATTTACGCAAAAAAATTGAGTTTGATATTGAACAAGAACAAAAAGAAAAAAAACAACTGTTAATTTATATTGATAAATATGGTCAAGATGAAAAATTCTGGGAATTTAGTGCTTTGTCAGTTTTCTTAACGGACAACCCATTTAATGAAAGTTATCAATATTGTAATACGATATACAATGATGTACAAGAAGGATGTTTATGTACACTTGTTGGTGTTATTGCTAAAATTCAAAAGAAAAAAGACCGATATAAAAATCAATTCGCATTTATCAATTTATACTCAACAAATGGTATTATAGAGGTGACTGTTTGGAGTTCAGTATATAAAAGATATATTGATTTTCTCAATAGAGGTGAGAGAGTAGTTTTAAAGTGCTGTAAAAGATCAAAGGATTGTTGTGAGGTACAAGCTGTTAAATCATATAACAGATGGTTATTTGAGAAAAGAAATACATTAGAAGATAAGAAGGAGGTGAGTTAATGTCAAACAAAGATATTATGTGTTTTCAAGCTGAAATATGTCAAGAACGATATTATAATGAAAATTCTTGTTGGGGAGTTTATACATTTAAGACACAAGACGAAATTAAATACTTTAACGGAAATCCAAAAGAATATATCAGTGATGACGGTAAATCAATATATTATTATTCTGTTTTATGTGGCGAAATGCAGCAATTGTTTGGTGGATGCATATATAGCGTTGAAGCTACTCCTGTATATAATAAAAAATATAATTGTTGGCAATATCAACCTCTGTCAGTTAAAGAAATAAATCAATGTTCAGAAAAAAACCAATATAATTTTCTTGTATCAATTTTATCTGAAAAGCAAGCAGATTCTTTACTTTCGGTATACCCTGATATTGTACAAAGGGTGATGAAAAATAAAGATGTTGACATTAATAAAATTAAAGGTATTAATGATGACAAATGGCAACTATGCAAACAGAAAATCATCAATAATTATAGTATGAAAGATATTTTGGCACTATTATCTCCTTATGGTATTAGTAACACTATATGTCAAAAACTAATATCTCTTGAAAGTCAGCCTGAATTGTTAAAACAAAAGATATTTAAAAATCCTTATGTAATTACCAAAGTAAAAGGGTTAGGGTTCAAAAGGGCTGATGGAGTAGCTCTCAAAATAAGACCAGATTTAAAAAAATCACTTGAAAGAGTTACTGCATTTCTTAAATATTATTTTAGTGTACTTGGCGAGGAAAGTGGTGATACTTATATAGATTTTCAAAAATTAAGAGAAGATGTCATTGACAATATTCCAGAGTGCATTAATGAATTTGATGATTTTATAACTTCACAAAGGCAGTCTAAAAACTTTTTATGGATTGACAATAACAATGTAGGGTTGAGGAAATATTACGATAAAGAAATGGCTGTTCTTGAAACTGTTATAAATTTAGATAATGGAACTGTAATGAATATTAATGAAAGTTATGTGGATAAAGTAATTCGGGATGCTGAATTATCGCAAGGATTTGAGTTTGATGCGACACAACTTGAGGTAATTAGAGGTTCATTAAATAAGCCTGTCGTGCTAATTACAGGTAAAGCAGGTACAGGTAAGACGAGTATTACAAGAGCTTTACTTGATATTTACACATATAATAATATGGAAATTAGATGTTGTGCATTATCAGCTAAAGCAGCTCAACGAATTACAGAAGCCACAGGGTATAAAGCAAGTACAATTCACCGTTTATTAAAATATCAACAAGATAGTGATTCTTCAATAGAAGAGCAGTTTAAATATAATTCACATAATCCTTTGCCAATTGATGTTTTATTTATTGATGAGTTTTCTATGATTAATGTGCCATTGGCATTGTCAATATTGTCAGCCGTTAAACAAGGTACAAGAGTAATTATCTGTGGTGATAATCGACAACTTCCTCCAATTGGCTACGGTAATGTTTTTAATGACCTTTTAGAATTTTCAAATAAGTTCACTATTTATAAACTACATAAAGTACATAGGCAGGCTGAAAAGTCTGGTATTTTAACTAATGCCAATAAGATAAGAGATGGTATTGATCCTATTCCTCGTAAAGAAATGCGGATGGTAGTTGGCAACAATAAAGATTTAATTTATCAATTCCGCACCAATAGAGAAGGTTTAAGGGATATAGGCATAAAGTCTTATTTAAACGCTGTTAATAAATTTGGAATTGACAATGTAGTGATAATCACCCCACGAAAGAGTGATTGTATTAACTCCACTGCCGAAATTAATCAAATTATTCAAAATAATTTATTGCCAAATGCACCCAGCGTTAAAACTATTAATGGTATATTAAAAGTGGGTGCAAAGGTGATTCAAAGAGTTAATAATTACGACAAAGATGTTTTTAATGGTGAAATTGGCTATGTTACAAGTATTACGCATATAAAGCAAGATAAGACGAAAAAACAAAGTAAGAGTATATGTGTGTCAGTTGAATACAATAATTTATTAGATGAAAACTTAAAAAAAACGGTTAATTACATTGATTCAGAAGTGAATGAAGTGCAACTTGCTTATGCTTTAACAGTGCATTTAAGTCAAGGTAGTGGTTATGACTGTGTAATTGTCATTATAGACAATACCGATTACATTTTATTAGACAATTGTTTATTGTACACTGCTCTTACAAGAGCTAAAAAGAAATGTATGCTTTTAGCAGAACCCTCAGCATATAAACAGGCATTAAGAAAAAATCATTCATTAAGTAGAAAAACATGGTTAAATCTATTGACAAATTAATATGTATGGTGTACAATATATATTGTAAATCACAAGAATACAAATGACGGTCACCTCTTGATTAAATTGATAATGATCGTCTAAATATTTAACGAATAATACACATATTGTTAGAATTTAAACGATATGTGATGTATTATTTTACCTATATTAACCGTCATTTGTAATTAGGCTAAATGTATTATGGAATATATTATGGAACATAAATTAAAAAATGTAATTAAGAAAGGTGATTGAATGAGGCAAAAAATTGAACTTGTTACACTTAAGGATGTGTCTGATTTTACAGAGGCTGTAAGTCAGATTGACGAAGAAGTAACTCTTATCGGTAAAGACGAAAACGGCAAAGATTGGTCTATCAGTGGCAAATCATTTCTTGCAAGTCTTGTTCTTGCAAACGGTGTTGAGAGAGCAAAAACCAAAGCAGCACATAATGTTGATTGGAATACTATTACTTGTGTGTGTGACAAGGATATTTACTCAGTAATTAGTAAGTGGGCAGTAGGCTCAGTTATGGAGTAAGCTATGGAAAACAAAATACATAGAACAGTAATGTTACACATTCAGCTTCAGCGAGATGATTTTGACGATTTTCTTCACATAGCAGATGAATTAATGAGTGGCATTATTGAGGTGGCACAGGGTAAGGAAGTGTTGTCCGGTAAAAGTCTACTTGGATTAATGCTTATAGACACAAGTAAGCCACAAACACTTATTATCAGAGGTTTTTTCACTGATAATTATGTGGATAAATTTAGAAAATGGGAAATTAAGGAAGGGTGATTATATCCGATTTGGTAAGAAGATAGCAAGTTTATGGGTAATGTTAGGTATGATGTTTGGCTTTTCGGCTTGTGGAGAACCAAACATCTCCACCCCTGACACTGCAACACGAGACACAGCCACTAAAGATACGGCAGTCAAATCAACAACGCAACCTACAACCGTGCATGTCACAACAGAACCAACAACAGTAAAACCAACTGAGAAAACTAAAAAAGACAAGAAGAAGGTTAAAACAACCTCTCCTCCTACAGAACCGCCAACAGAAAAAGTTGAAGTTCAAGCAGAAACAAAAACTATTACAAAATTAAATAATACATATAACACATCGTCAGATGAGGTAGATTTGTTGGCAAGAGTAATTTATTGCGAAGCGGGTAATTGTAGTGAGTATTGTCAATGGTTGGTAGGTTCAACGGCAATGAATTTAGCTGACAGTAACGGTGGACTGAGGGCAGTAGCTTTTGATTATAATACATTCAATGTGGCAGGTATTCTTTACACAAGAGATCCGAGTGAGTTGTCTTATTCGGTTGCTCAAAGGATATTGAGTGGTGATAGAGATTATAATGTCACAGCGTTCAGAATGAGTTATTATCATTCATTTGGAGCACCGTATGCAGTGGTAGATAATGTTTATTTCAGCAGTTACTAAACGGAGGCAATGATGGCTGTTAAATCAATTGTATTAGTTCTCGGAGCTTCAGGCTCTGGTAAGGATTACTTAGTAGACAAAGTTTGTAAGGAATATAACCGCAAAAAGGTTGTGTCTTATACGACACGACCAAGAAGAGATAATGAATCTCCAAACTCACATATTTTTGTGACAGATGAGGAGTTTGATAAACTGACCAATATCGTGGCTTATACCGAGTTTAATGGCTATAGATATTGTGCAACGCAACAGCAAATTGATGACGCTGATTTTTACATAATTGATCCGAGGGGATTTGAAGATTTCAAGAATAATTACAAAGGCGATAAACTAATTGACTCTGTACTGATAGATTGCCCTGCTGTTGAAAGATTCTTGAGAATGAAGAAAAGGTATAAAGACAGCAAAACAGGAACTGTAAAAGCTATGGAGCGTATTATAAATGACCGTAAAGAGTTTAAAGATATTGAAGAAAAAGTTGACTATGTAATCTCAAATCGCACTGAGGAAGATGTTAAAGACTGTGTGTTCTTGCTCAAAGCAATGTCAGAAGCTACAGAATGGGTGAACAAGTTTGTAGAATGGGAGGCAAAATATGATAAAGAGAAAATACAATGAAGTTAATAGAGGTGAATTAAATGATTGATTGTTCTAAAACAGAATTCTATATGACTGAAAAAAATCGAATGACAAAAGCATATGAATCAGGAGTTTGCAGAATTAGATGTGAAAATTGTCCGTTAGATAAAGTAAATAACGGGAAACATGTTTCTTGCATGCAATTAGAATTAAAATACCCAAAATGGGCTATTTTAATTGTTCAGGGGTGGAGCAATGCTAATCCACAAAAAACATACTTGTCAGAATTTCTGCGAAATTATCCAAATGCCAATCTTAATGATGCTGGAGTACCTGACGGTATCTGTCCATATATGTTAGGATTGAGCGATAATCACGATTGCAAGCGTTCATGTATTGAATGCTGGAATCAGCCTATTCCTATTGAGAAAGACGAAGAGTGATAACAAGAGATAGCCTTGAGAAGTATCTTGATAGCGGAGTTTTTCACAAAGAAAATTAATGAAAGAGGTGTAAAAATGATAAAGTATGAAAGTGTTTGTAATTCTGATGTGTTTGATGAAATCAAGAGTGGGGAAACTATCTTTTTGCTCGACAGGGCAGCAAACGATGTTAGATGGGTAAATGATATGAGTATAGATAGCCTTGTAAAAGTTTTTAAGCACGACAATAAAGATAACAGATATGAGTTTTATAAGGAAGTGAAAGTAGATGAGAGTCTATCAGTGTGATAGTTGTTACAAAATTATCGAAAATCCGTACACAATTAAAATGAAGGAGTTTTATGTAGGGATTGACACTGAATACTTTACTCGGATTAAAACTCTTGTCAAAAGTAAGAGAAAAATTAAAATACAGCTATGTGACGATTGTTATAAAGGCTTACATTTTATTGCTGAAAAAAAGGAGCGGGATATGGATTGACAGCTAAAGAAATTAACAGATATTAAGTTTAAAAATCAACAAAAGGAGAATTTAAATGGCAGAATATCATGTTGGTTGTGGTGCTTTTGGCATATACGCTGGCACATTAAACCATAAAAACAAATATATGTGGCAAAACAAATCTGAAGTTACAGATGAAGCAATTGGAGCTGTTAGAGATTATATGGTAAATAAATTGTTGGGTGGATTTTCTTCCCCAAAGCAAATCTCAAGTGGGTATGAATGGGATTTAAAGGATGGTAAAACAGTAGAGTTGCGAATTACAATCAAAAATAAAGACTAATACAGGGTTAAAGGTAACAATAAAAGGGGGGGTGATGCGTATGCTTTGAATTTACTGATAGTAAAAAATAAATAGGAGGAATTGAATGAAACAATTTGGAAAAACAGTGTATGTCAGCCACAAATACGGTGGCGACAAAAATAATCTCAAAGAGGTTGAAGAAATTATTAAAACGCAGCAAAAGAAACATCCGAATTATATGTTTATTTCACCGTTACATATGTTTAGCTTTCTGTACAACGATATGTCTTATGAAGATGGGCTTGAACTTTGTCTGTACCAGCTTGCCGAGTGTGATGAAATATGGGTGACAGGCGAGAAATGGTACGATTCAACAGGTGTTATCAAGGAAATTGAGTACGCAAACGCACATAAAATTGATGTTTTATTCGTAAAAAATGCAGAAGATAATCCGCACAAAGTTGAAGGTTCTGCCGATTACATTAGGGGTCTGGCTAAAGGTATAAAACTTGGCAAAAAAGAATGGCAAGAAAACACGAGTGAAAAAAATAAAGTCGCATATATAAATGAAGATGACATTGTTCGTACATACATCTCTCATTTTCCTTTTTCTTTTGTTGTCAAATGCCCTTTCTGCGAGCTTGCACATAGAATCACACTTCACGATAAAAACCCAGCGAGAATATCTTGTAATAATTGCCATAATTTATTTGATTTTAGTAATCTTACATATGGCGATATTCTCTGAAAGTATAGGTGATTAAATGAAAGTAATTAAACGAGATGGTCGAGAAGTTGATTTTGACCGCAATAAGATTATTTCTGCAATTGGAAAAGCAAATAGTGAGTCCCACGCAAACCATGAACAAACATTGTCTGATGACGAAATTAAAAATATTGCTACAAGAATTTATGATAAGCTCAGACGAAGTAAGAGAATTTACTCAGTTGAAGATATACAGGACTTAATCGAAGAATACATAGATAAATACGGCTGTTTTTCTTTGGCGAAAAGATACACACTTTACCGATATAAACAGAGCTTAATCCGTAAGAAGAACACTACTGACGATGCAATCCTTTCACTGATTGATTTAAGCAACGAGAACATCAAACAGGAAAACTCAAATAAAAATCCCACTATTATTCCTACACAGCGTGACTATATGGCAGGTGAGGTCAGCAAAGATTTGACTGATAGAGTTTTACTTCCTCAAGATATTGTTGAGGCTGACAGAGAAGGAATTATTCATTTCCACGATAAAGATTACTTTGCACAACATACTTATAATTGTTGCTTATGTAATCTTGATGATATGCTCCAGAACGGAACGGTTATCAGTGGCACTATGATTGAAAAACCACATAGTTTTTCAACAGCTTGTACAATTGCAACACAGATTATTGCTCAGGTTGCCAGCAGTCAATATGGCGGACAGAGTATCAGTCTTACTGCTCTCGCACCGTTTGTGAATATTAGCCGACAGCACATTAAAGATGAGTTGAGAAGAGAGTGGAGTCAGTGTGGATTTGAAACTGACGAAAATAAGATTGCCGAGATAGCCGAGGAAAGACTTCAGAAGGAAATCAACAAAGGTGTTCAGACAATCCAATATCAAGTAGAAACACTTTTAACAACTAATGGACAAGCTCCTTTTATCACAGTATTCATGTATCTTAACGAGGCTAACAATGAGCAAGAGAAACACGACCTCGCTATGATTATTGAAGAAACACTTAATCAAAGATATAAAGGCGTTAAAAACGAAAAGGGTGTATGGATTACTCCTGCTTTTCCAAAGCTTATTTATGTGCTTGAAGAGGATAACATTACTAAGGACAGCAAGTATTGGTATCTTACGGAGCTTGCCGCAAAGTGCTCAGCTAAAAGGCTTGTTCCGGATTATATATCTGAAAAGGTGATGAAAAAGCTAAAAGAAGGAAATTGTTTCCCTTCGATGGGTTAAACGGCTCATCTAAAACTCCGTGAACATAAATCAAAATGGTGTACATTACACGAATAGGAACTGTAGGAAATGACAGCTAAGTAGTGTGCTAACAGGGGACTTTCGGGGTGAAACTTAGACTTGAACTATCCTGTGCCAAGACGCATATGCGTAAGGTCAAGAGACTATCGAAAGCATAGCACAAATAGCTTTGTGTGATGAAGTGAGTAGAGTACATCTGAATAATGATACAGATGGAAGTGCGGAGTGAGCGAGTTAGCATAATAACTCCCAAAGATATAGTCCAGACTGTTGATACCGAACAGTCAGTGTAGAAGCTTTTTATCACCGTACAAAGAAAATGGTGAATATAAATTTTACGGCAGATTCAACAAAGGCGTAGTTACAATCAACCTTGTTGATGTAGCCTTATCGTCAGGTAAAGATAAAGAGAAGTTTTGGAAAATTTTCGATGAGAGATTGGAGTTGTGTCATAAAGCCCTCTTGTGCAGATATGAGAGACTGAAAGGAACAGTGTCGGATGTAGCTCCGATTATTTGGCAACACGGTGCATTAGCAAGACTTCAGAAAGGTGAAACCATTGATAAGTTACTTGTTGGTGGTTATTCGTCAATATCACTTGGCTATGCAGGATTGTATGAGTGTGTAAAGTATATGACAGGCAAATCTCATACAGATCCGGAAGTAACACCGTTCGCACTTGATATTATGAGATATATGAACAAAAAGTGTGATGAATGGAATGAGCAACTTGATTTAGGCTTTTCGTTGTATGGTTCTCCAATTGAAAGCACAACTTATAAGTTTGCAAAATGTTTACAGCGCAGATTTGGTATTATCGAAGGTATTACAGATAAGAACTACATTACAAATAGTTATCATGTAAATGTCAGAGAACCTATTGATGCCTTTGCAAAACTGAAACTTGAATCACAGTTTCAGGCATTAAGTTTGGGCGGTGCAATTAGTTATATTGAAACTTCTAATTTGCAAAATAACACAGAAGCTGTCCTGTCTGTTATGCAATTCATCTACAACAATATCATGTATGCTGAACTCAACACTAAAAGTGATTACTGTCAAGCGTGCGGATATGACGGAGAGATTGATGTAATAGAAAATGAAAACGGTAAACTTATTTGGAAGTGTCCAAGCTGTGGCAATACAGATGAAAGTAAATTGAACATCTCTCGGAGAACTTGTGGGTTTGCTATAAGCCCACTTTAAACCGAATAAACTGCGGGGAAGTCCCCATAACCTTAATGGCTACAACATAGCTGGAAACGGCAGGTGTGAATGCGGTATAGGATTAAATCTGTCAGTCCGATAGGATAGAAACCATAAAAACATTAAGCAAGGGATTACCGAGTGTGCAAGTCACTCTTACGCAACGAAACTCCTTAACAGGCAACGCTGATGGAGGACGCTCAACGACTATAATTTCGGGGAATTGTTTCTTATGCAAACAATGATATTGTATAGTCTACTCCCCTAATAAATATCGGGAAACCGAGGGTATAAAAGGATATAGGAACTAACTTCTGGAATCAAGGAAGAACACAAGAAATCAAAGAAAGATATGTGCATTTAGGTGGCAACGAGTGAATTACATCAAAATCACTAAACACGATATTGCCAATGGAATTGGAGTCAGAGTTGTGCTATGGGTAAGTGGTTGTACCGTTCATTGTTACAATTGTCACAATCCTTCGACTTGGGATTTTACAGCCGGACAACCGTTTACTAATGACACTATGACTGAATTACTTGAAGCGTTAAGTCCTGATTATATATCGGGGCTAACGCTCTCAGGTGGGCATCCATTGGAGCAAGTAAATCAACAACAAATATCTAATATTGTAAAAACGGTCAAGACCAAATTACCAAGCAAAACAATATGGCTATATACAGGTTATACATATGAACAGATATTGAAATCTAAGTTTATTGCAAACGAAATCTTGCCTTATATAGATATTCTTGTTGATGGAAAATATGATGAGTCGCAAAGAGATATTTCTCTTGCTTGGTGTGGCTCAAGAAACCAAAGGGTAATCAAAGTTCGAGAAAGCTTGAAATTAGGGCAAGTAGTAACACTATAAGGAGATGGTAAATATAAATTATTTGAAAAATCCTTTTAATTATATTGGCGGTAAATACAAATTGCTGCCTCAGATTCTACCTCTCTTTCCGAAGAAAATTGATAAATTTGTAGATTTGTTCGGAGGAGGTGGAGAAGTTTCACTAAATGTGAATGCAAAACAGGTTGTGTATAACGATAAATGTAAACCACTCGTTAATATCTTCAGAAATCTTGATAGCAAATTCGTAGACGAAGTTAAAGAAATGATTGATACATACAAATTGAACAAGTTTAGTAAGCAAGAATTTCTTAATTTAAGAAGTTACTATAATACAAATCTGAAAGATAATCTTGATAGAGAAAATGCAGTAGTTTTATATTGCTTGATTACTCACGCATTCAACTATCAAATAGCCTTTAATAAGAATAGAGAGTTTAATATGCCATCTGGTGCAAGCAGGTCTTACTTCTCTAAGTCGTTAGAGGATAAACTTGTAAAATACATAGAAGCTATTGACAAGAAAAATATTAGTTTTTACAGTAGCGATTTCCATAATTTGAATTTAGATTCGCCAGAATTTAATAACACTTTCTATTATTGTGATCCGCCTTATCTTATTACTGTTGGTGGATATGAACGAGATTATTTTTGTAAATGGTCAGAAGATTATGAGAGAGAGCTTCTTAATTTACTTGACATTATTAACTCAAAAGGTGGTAAATTTGCTTTGTCGAATGTTACAGAACACAAAGGCAAAAGCAACGATATTTTAAAAGAATGGTCTAAAAAATATAATGTCCATTATTTAAATATGGATTATAAAAATTGTAATTATCAAACAAAAGATAAATCGGCAAATAGCAGTGTTGAAGTTTTAATTACTAACTATGAAACATACAAAGAAACAGATAATTAAATTAGGAGAATATATATGGAAAAATTTTATATCGTATCGAATGACAGTGCTCTTGGCGAAAAATATCTTGAATATTTAGAAACTGTTAATAAGATTACTGACTTATTTCGAGATTTTTCGGTAAGAAATAATATTCATACCAACTCATTCTATGCAGCTGTTACAAGGTTGTGGATTGACCCTGATGCCGAGGATATTAAGAATTTTGCAAATGGGTTTATATCTGATATTCCGGGCAAGTTCAAATTAAGAAATCCTCTTAATAAAGAATGGGTTTCATTATGTAAAGAAAACGGTCTTACAGAAAATGCATATAAACCTTATGTTCCATTCTATTTTACAATTGGTTGTTTTAAGTGTAGATGGAGATTGTTTGATTTAGATAATGTTATTTATTGCACATTTTCATCTGAAGGTGATTTCAATGCTCCAGAAGGTTTAACGGAAATAAAAGCAAGTGAGTTTTATTCCATTATGGAATCTAAAAAACTTATTATAAATTGATTAAAGAATTCTTTTATTAGTAAAGGCGGTGAAACTAATTAGTAAATTATTACAAGGCGATTGCCTTGAATTGATGAAAGATATTCCAGATAAAAGCATTGATATGATATTGTGTGATTTGCCTTACGGTGTTACTCAAAATAAGAAAGATATTATAATCCCTTTTGACAAACTTTGGAAACATTATGAAAGAATTATAAAAGATAATGGTGCAATACTTTTATTTGGACAAGGTACATTTTATGTTGATTTGGTAAATAGCAATCGTAAACTATTTAGATATGATTTGGTGTGGGATAAACAATTAATAAGTGGTTTTCTTAACGCAAAGCGTATGCCTTTAAGACAACACGAACAGATTGCTGTATTTTATAAAAAATTACCTACATACAATCCACAATTTACACAGGGCAAACCTCTACACAGCAAAGGTGTTTCTTATAAAAATAAAGAACATACAAATCAAAACTATGGTGAATTTCATATGACAGATGATAGTAGAGCAGGTAGCACAGAAAAGTACCCTACAAGTATATTATCATTTAGTAAACCGCACCCAAGTATTGCAAAACACAGAACTGAAAAACCTGTTGAATTGTTGGAATATCTGATTAAGACATACACCAACGAAGGTGAAATAGTGGTTGATAATTGTATGGGAAGTGGTTCAACATGTGTTGCGTGTGTAAATACTAACCGAAACTTTATCGGCATAGAAATTGAAGAAAAATATTTTGATATAGCAAAAGAAAGGACAGAGGAAGCAACAAAGGACAGAGGAAGCAACAAAGG
>UMFY01051041.1_pt1 | contig 38542 bp, 36 predicted proteins | sample 1965121 | NCBI WGS metagenome assembly UMFY01 (sample SAMEA4836057, study PRJEB28245) | human gut metagenome | biome: gut microbiome; material: fecal sample | place: Denmark | collected 2008
TCTTGGCAAGCTTTTTTTATAAATCCTCTAAAATTTTTTTCAATCATCTTTCTTGGTAGCATAACCTGTCGGCTGCATCCAACACATTTTAAGCGAAAATCCATTCCTACTCTGAGTATTTCCCACTCATTCGTTCCACATGGGTGTGCTTTCTTTAATTTGACAATATCTCCTATCTGAAATTCCATCGGTCAAACCTCCTTATTCTTAATAATATCTCTTTCGTATCTTAGCTTCGTAAATCATGATACCTTATTATAGCAGAAAAGAGAACCAGGCGGTCAACCCTGATTCTCTTCCTGCGTAAATTAAAGAAGAAGTTATTCTCTTAGACTTCTGGCGCTGTTGCGTCAATATCCCCCAGATTCATTGCTTCGTATTGTTCTAAAATTAAAGTCTGGATCATATTTCTTGTATCAGAATTGATCGGATGTGCAATGTCTCTATATTCACCGTCTGCCGCTTTACGACTTGGCATTGCAATAAACAGACCTTTTTCCCCTTCGATTACTTTAATATCATGTACCACAAATTCGTTGTCGATCGTGATAGACACAACAGCTTTCATCTTACCTTCTTTGGCCACTTTTCTAATTCGTACATCAGTTATTTGCATGTTGTCATCCTCCTAGTTTCTAATAATTTAGCTAAAATTCGCTCTCCGGTCAGGCTCTGGTAACTTCTTCTCTCTCTTCGACCGTATATGCTAGTTTCTATTATAACACTATTTTCAGCAATTGTGAACAAAAACTTGTTTTTTATCCCCTTTTTTATTATAACATTTTACTACTTTTTTATCCATATTTTTATGATACTTATAATATTTTCCAATTCAATCTCCGTCTTGCAAGTTTAGTTGCAGTGACTTATAATAAGGAAAACAATGAAACTATATCAAAATAGAAAGAAAGGACACATGAAAATGTATCAAATAGATTTTAACAAACCAATTCATATTCATTTTATGGGAATCGGAGGTATCAGCATGAGTGGTCTTGCTGAAATTCTTATCAAAGAAGGATTTACTATTTCTGGATCCGATGTCCATACTTCTGATATCATCAAACACTTGGAAGATAAAGGTGCCAAAGTTTACTTAAGCCAGACTGCTGATAATATTACAGATGATATTGATCTTGTTGTATATACAGCTGCCATCAACTTCGATACAAACGAAGAATATAAAGAAGCCGTACGCCGTAACATTCCAGTTATGAAACGTGCCACACTGCTTGGCCAGATGATGCACAATTACCAGAATGCGATCGCTGTATCTGGAACTCATGGTAAAACAACGACTACTTCTATGTTATCTTATATTTTACTTGCTGGTAACACAGACCCTACGATCAGTGTCGGTGGAATCCTTGATGCGATCAATGGAAATATCCGTGTTGGACATTCTGAAACATTCGTAACAGAGGCATGTGAATATACAAACAGTTTCCTAGAGTTTTTCCCTAAGATCAGTATTATCCTTAATATCGAAGAAGATCATATGGATTTCTTCAAGGATCTTGATGATATCCGCCATTCTTTCCGTGAATTTGCTCACAAACTTCCTGATTATGGTTACCTGATCATCAATGGTGAAATTGAGAACATCGATTATATTGTGGACGGATTAAAAGCAGAATATGCAACATTTGGACTGGAAAATGATTCTTACGACTATTGTGCAAAGAATATTGGATATGATGCATTTGGACATGCACATTTTGATTATTACTTTAAAGGAGAATATGTTGACCATATCCAGTTAAATGTCAATGGAGAGCATAATGTAAAGAACGCACTGGCTGCCATCGCTGCTGCAAAACGTATCGGTATCGATATTGATACGATAAAGAAAGGGCTTCTTGGATTCACTGGTGCAAAACGTCGTTTTGAATTAAAAGGTACATGCAACGGCTTCACTGTTGTTGATGATTATGCTCATCACCCAACAGAGATCCGTGCAACTCTGGAATCTGCAAAGAATTATCCACATAATGAATTATGGTGTGTATTCCAGCCACATACTTATTCCAGAACGATCGCATTCCTTGATGATTTTGCTAAGGCATTAAGTCTCTGTGATCATGTGATCTTAACTGATATCTATGCAGCCAGAGAGAAAGATACTGGTATCGTAAGTTCCAAAGATATCGTAGATCGTATGGCAGATTATGATGTAGATGTGCATTATATTAAGGAATTTGATGACATTGAAGAATTTATTTTAAAAAATTGCAAAAAAAATGATCTGTTGATAACTATGGGCGCAGGAAACGTCGATTCTATCGGAAATTCTCTCGTAAATAGATAGTTATCCACATTATCCACAGGTTTGTACACAATTGTTGATAAACAAATCTGTGGATTTCTTTTATCCTTTTCCACATTTGTAAAATCTTTGTAAATGGCTTATTTCCATAATTCTACGATTTTTGTCCACATTATCCACATTATCCACATACTTGTACACAATTGGGCTGTGGATTTCCCTGGTATTTACAATTTCTCCAATCTGCGTTATAGTCAGATTAACAATAATAAAAGAAGGAGAAATTGCCATGAATTACATTAAAGTAACAACCACATATCCAACCGGTGGAACGCTGCTTCCAAACGCTTTTGTTGATAATTACATGATCCGTGCGAATGGTGAATATATCAAAGTGTATATCTATCTTCTGCGTATGGTTTCTGATGGTGCGAACTTCAGCATCCCTTGTCTGGCAGACGTACTGGAACTTACGGAGCGTGATGTTACTCGTGCGTTAAAGTACTGGGAGAAAGAATCACTTCTGCGCATGGAATTAAAAGATGGTGAGATCAGTTTTATTGAACTTCTCCCTGTCAGTGGCAATCCACATTCTCCTGAACAGATTTCCAATGCACAGACTGCACAGCCAGATTCACAGGCACAGTCTATAACAGCTTCATCCACTGTCTCTTCCCAGACAGAACAGTTTACAGCAAAAAAACAGGCTTCTATTGGTGCTGAAGCAATCCCAGCAATGAAGACTTTGTCCCCTGCTGAATTACAGCGTAAGAGTGAAGACGAACGTTTCTCATATCTTCTTTATGTATGTGAGATGTTTTTAGGAAAACCTCTTACCTGCACAGATATGAACACATTACTTTATATGATCGAGGATCTTAAGATGTCCTGCGAATTAGTTGAATATCTTGTAGAGCATTGTGTTTCCAATGGCAAGAAGAGTTTCCGTTATATGCAGTCTGTAGCGATCAACTGGTATGAAGCCAATATTCAGACTCCAGATGAAGCGAAAGCATACAGCAAAAATTTCCGTAAGGAATATTATTCTATTATGCGTGCTTTCGGATTAAACCAGAATCCTGCACCTGTTCAGGAAGAATATATGAAACGATGGCTTGAGACAGATGGTTTTGATCTTCCATTGATCATCGAAGCATGTAACCGAACAATCAATGCGATCAATAAACCAAGTTTTCCATATGCAGATACCATCCTAAAACATTGGAAAGATAACCATATTGTAACCTTGGAAGATGCTAAGAACTTCCATGTACAGCAGAAGGCTCCTAAGACTTTTGCTAACAATAATAACCAGAATACTATGCATAATTTTACTCAGCGTGATTATGATTTTGATGCGTTAGAGCAGCAGCTTTTACAGAAACAGTTCGCAAACGAACTCATGGAGAACTAACTTATGTCATTATCAAATAACGATTATCAGGATATCATGCGCCAATATGAATCAAGGCGGCTTTCTAATTACCGTCTTCATGAACAGCGCAAGAAAGATATATATACAACCATTCCAGAGATCAGAGATCTTGACCGACAGATTACTTCCAATTCAATTTCTCTTGGAAAGCAGCTCATCGTCAGTGATGATCCTGCTTTACGAGAAAACTACCGTAAGAAGAATCATGTTTTGATCGAGAAGAAGCAGGCTCTCTTACACGAGGCCGGATATTCATCTGATTATCTGGAACCCATCTATCATTGTAAGAAGTGTAAAGACACCGGATATATTGGGCAGGAACCATGTTCCTGTTTTCATCAGGCGATGATCGATCACCTGTATTCCGGTTCTAATATGGCTAAGATTTTAGCCCGGGAGAATTTTCGGACCTTCAGAGAAGATTATTACTCCGATCAGATGACCAAACAAGGTCTTCCAAGTCCAAGACGCAACATCCAGAAAGTTGTGGAACACTGCAAAACCTTTATTTCCAGATTTCCAAATCACGACAACATTTTATTTCAGGGTTCCACTGGTGTTGGGAAGACTTTTTTAAGTCATTGTATTGCAAAGGAGATCATGAACCGCGGATTTACCTGTGTCTATATGACAGCTTTTCAACTTTTCGATACACTTGCCAAACATACCTTTGGCAGAGAAAAGAATGCTCAACAGGAGACTTCTGCTAACCTGATCTTTCAATGCGATCTACTGATCATTGATGACCTTGGTACAGAGATGATTAACAAATTTGTGATTTCACAGTTGTTTCAATGTTTGAATGAACGATTGATCCAAGAGAAATCCACAATTATTTCTACCAATTTATCTCTTCAGGAATTTCGAAATACCTACTCGGAACGAATCTTCTCAAGAATTATAGAGAATTATTCCTGGCAGAAAATCTATGGAGATGATATCCGTTTCAAAAAATCGAACTTGACGTAACTTATTTATAATGTTATAAAAAATATGAAGAACAATATACGAAGGAGATAGTATCATGAGACGATCTGACCGTAACTTTACTAAGATTCCAGACGGTAAACTTGGAATCATTGCCCTTGAAGGATGCAAAGAACTTGGAAAAACAATTGACAACTATATCATTCAGTGGAGATCTGAAACTTTCAAAGATTTCAAAGACTCTGTTGCTTGTGATGGATATTTAAGAGATACTTATCTTTTAGATGCTAGTTGCCCTCGCTTTGGTTCTGGAGAAGCCAAAGGTATCATTCGCGAATCTGTTCGTGACATGGATTTATACATCATCGTTGACGTATTAAATTACAGCGTTACTTACTCTTTAAGTGGACGTGTGAACCATATGTCTCCAGATGATCATTATGCTGACTTAAAACGTATCATCAGTGCTGCCGCTGGTAAAGCTAAGAGCATAAATGTTATCATGCCTTTCTTATATGAAAGCCGCCAGCATAAGAGAAGTACTCGTGAATCCCTTGACTGTGCAGTTATGCTTCAGGAATTATTAAACCTTGGTGTTGATAACATTCTGACATTTGATGCACATGATCCTCGTGTACAGAATGCGATTCCTATCAGCGGATTCGATAATATTCAGCCTACTTATCAGTTTGTAAAATCATTAGTTGAACAGTGTAAAGACGTTCACTTCGACAAAGACCACTTAATGGTTATCAGTCCAGATGAAGGAGCTATGCAACGTGCAATCTACATGGCAAACGTTGTTGGTGTTGATGTTGGTATGTTCTACAAACGTCGTGACTATTCTACAGTTATTGATGGCCGTAACCCAATCGTTGCCCATGAATTCCTTGGTGATTCATTAGATGGTAAAGATGTACTGATCATTGATGATATGATCTCTTCTGGAGAAAGTATGATCGATGTAGCGAAAGAATTAAAACGCAGAAATGCACGTCGTGTCTTCTGCTTATCTACATTTGGTTTATTCACAAATGGATTAGAAGTATTTGATCGTGCTGTTGAAGAAGGTATCATTGAAAAGGTTATCACTACAAACCTTACTTATCAGACACCTGAATTATTATCTCGTGACTGGTATGCATCTTCTGATGTATCTAAATACGTTGCACTGTTAATTGATACATTAAATCATGACGCATCAATCAGTGATCTGTTAAATCCAACAGAACGTATCAAAGAATATCTTGAAAAGAAAAATCTTTAATTTGTAATATAGAAGGATCTGTTATTATCAGCAGCTCCTTTTTTATTATATTTAAATTTCTTTTGTTCATAACATGAAAAGAATCAAAAAACAAAAAGCGTACAGGAATCATTAAGATTTCCCGTACGCTTCTTTATTGTACAATATTATTGTTCCTTTGACGAATTATTATCCTGAGACTGTGAAGCTGTCGTTGGCGCTTCTGTTGCTGTTGCTGGTGCTGCCGTTGTTGGTGCTGCCGTTGTTGGCGCTTCTGTTGTTGTCTCTACCCTTCCAGTGCTTGTAGCCTGTGTTGATGTTGTCGCCTGATAGTCTCCTCCATCATAATTTGAATAATCTTCTGTCATTGTACCTGATGCATCTGAAGATGAATACTCTGAATGTATCATATTCATAAAGTTGCTCCATATAGTTTTTGGATAAGATGCTCCGCTTAATGCTGGCATGATTTTATAATCATCTCTACCTACCCAGATTGCAGTTGTATAATAAGGTGTGTATCCACAGAACCACCCATCTCGGTTATCATTTGTTGTACCGGTCTTACCTGCGGTATCAACATTCGGTACTTTAGCTCCCACTCCAGTTCCGCCTGTTACTACACTCTTTAATACATCTGTCATCTGTTTTGCTGCACTTGTTGAATAAACTCTTCTCTTCTTTGTAGAAGATGACATTACTTCATCTCCATCAGAAGTTGTAATTTTTGTAATACATGTTGGTTCTCTGTATACACCATTGTTCTTCAAAGTTGCATACCCTGCTGCCATTTCTTCAGCAGTTGTTCCTTTTCTGAAACCACCAATACATGTCGTATAATATTTATAATCTGAAGGTTCCAAATATTTAAAATTCATCTCTTCCAGATATTTTAAACATGTCTTCGGTGTCAACTGTTCATATATACGCATAGTTGCAACGTTACTTGATTTCTGAACTGCTCTTCTAAGAGAGATCTGTCCAGAGTAAGAACCATGTGAGTTTCTTACTCGATGCTTATCATTTGATGCCATCGGAGAATCATTTACTGTTGATCCAGCAGACCATCCATGCTCTAATGCTGGTGCATATACAAGTAATGGTTTGATCGCACTACCTGGCTGTCTAGGACTCTGATATGCACGGTTTAACGTATAACCGATATTCTTCTGTTCACGTCCACCAACGATTGCAACTACTTTTCCAGTATCATTGTCAATACATGTACCAGATGCCTGTGCTTTATAAATACCATTCTTATCTTTCTCTGTATATCCAGATAACGCATTATTTACACTTTTTTGCAGCTGTTTCTGAACATCAGGATCGATGGATGTGTAAATATGATATCCAGCACTGTATAATGTTCTCTTACACTCTGCATACATCTTATCATATTCTTCCTGATACTTTTTCTTCTCAGAGTTAGAACTGAAATCATCCTTGAATTCAAATCCCTTCTGTTTCATGATCTCTTTTGTTGCACAGTGAATGACATAGGTCTCTATATAGTTCTTCTTCTCTGTCTTAGTTTTCTGTGCTTTCTTCACATCAATATCTTCATTTAACGCTTCTTCATACTGATCTTTTTTGACCAGATTCTGTTCGTACATATCTTTCAAAATCTTATTTCTACGTTTGATCGTATTTTCTTTATTTGTACGTGGATCATAAATTGTTGGATTGTTTGGAATTGCAGATAAAAATGCTGCTTCTGACATTGTCAGATTCTTCGCATCTTTTCTGAAATATCCCTGGCTTGCTGCCTGAATTCCATAATATCCATTTGAATAATAAACATTATTCAAATAAAATTCCAAAATCTGTTCTTTTGAATATTTCTTCTCCAGTTCTACTGCCATGAAAATTTCTTTTACTTTTCTCTTCCATGTTTTCTGTCGATTCAAAAATACAGTCTTTGCAAGCTGCTGTGTAAGGGTACTTCCACCCTGTGTGATTGCTCCTTTGTGTACGACATAACTTACCGCAGCTCGTGAAATTCCTTTATAGTCTACACCACTGTGTTTGTAGAAATTCCTATCTTCCACAGAAATTACAGCAGCTATGACATAAACCGGAAGTTCTTTGTATTTCAGGTAATATACATCTTTCTCACCTTTAAACTTCAGTAACTGCTTTCCGTTGGTGTCATATACAATACTTGTCTGTGATGCCTTGAATGTATCCTCACTCGACTGTGCGACGAGTTCTTTGGCCTCACTTCTAAGCTTCATAACCTTTGCCCCAAAAGTAAACCAGCCGATTACGACCAACAACAAAAAGACCACTGAAACTTTTAAAAGAACTTTTTTCTTTTTACGTTTCTTCTTTTTCTTGCTTTCGGGAATAATCTTTTTTGTTTCCTTTGTTTCTTCAGCCATATTCCTTTCACCTTTCGTTTGTTTTTACTGCTTACATTTGTTCCGGAATATCTCCGGATATATATCTTAATTTTAACATAAAATATATCATAACTAAAACTTTTGTCTCGACATAGTTTGCACTTTAAAGACAAAATATACTAATTCGCATATCCATAATAAACACTTCCTGCCTGTTTAAATTCATTCTCAAGCTTCTTACGGTTTGTCTTTACAGATTTTCCTGTCAATGGATCATAGTATCTTAGGTCTGTTTGATTATAACTCATAACAACGATGAATGTTCCATCCTTTCTCTGTGCCATAAATGAACGACCCTTACTGATCACATAAACAATATCATCAATACTGCAATCAGAATAGTTTACTGCTCTATGCTTAAATACCTTATTTAACTTGTCATATGTGCTTCCTGACATCTTCTTAATCTTATTGTAAGAGATATCAATTCCATCTGCCTTTGCCATCATCAGAATACATGCAATATCTGTTTCGTCTTTATTCTCTGCTTTGATCATCGGAATATTAGAAGCTTTTCCATAATTCTGTGCAATACCTTTTTCCCATAAATACATCTGATTATAATTTACAACAACTCCGCCACCTTGTTCGGCAACTTTAATAGCATCTTTCATATTGCTATAGATTCCTGAAAGCTTGCCACCTGTATATACATATGCATCGTTATATTTATTATCATTCTCTGCAAATGTAATCTCTGTATCATTGTCTGCTTCTTCAACATTTGTGGACAGATAATCTGGTCTTGTCTGAATATATACATCCTCTGGGAATCCAAGGTAAAGCTGATTTAATCTTGTCCCTGTATATCCATATTCCAAGACAACTTTATTTTCTTTCTTATCCTTGTAACGGATATAACTTTCATTCACTTTCTTATATCCTTTTCCACTCTTTCGTGAATGTGTCAATGAGATTGTTGTACTATCTACGTTGGCATCCGTAATATAAGTTCCGTCTTCTCCATATGTCTTAACATTCTTCTTATTACTTCTGATAAATACCTTTGTTAAAGGATACAGATAAGAACCATCTTTTTGTCTTACGATTTCTGATTTTTCTCCAATTCCATAGATAAAATCTTTGCCTATAAATCCTATTGGTCTTAAAACTTCATTCTTGCCACAAGAAATGTTATCTGTTTTTTGTGTTGCAAGATCTATGATCTTGATTTTATTTTTGAACTGGTTTAATGCCAGCATTCCATTGTCAGAAATAACTGTCATATCATCTGTAATATTTTTTGCGAGAATCTTACTCTTTCCTGATTCAACATCAACTTGATATACAGCACCATCCAGATAGAAATAGAAATCTCCATCATCACTTAAGAACGCACCTTTCTTGATATCATTCTTCATCATATCATACTGTATCTTTGTTGGAATGAATGCTAATTCTTCTATCCTCTGGTCTGAAGCACTAAACTGATATACCGCAATACCATTATTACCTTCATGCTTTCCACGATTCATATATCCGTATACCACAAACGAAATGTCTCCATTAGATTTCATCTTCATGATCTGAACATCATGCTTCTGATAATTATTACGGCTGTCTCGATAATCTTCTCCTTCAAAAGAAAATACCTTGTACATATTAGACTTCTGGTAATCATAATACCAAAGCTCGTCCTGTACAACAAAAGCGACTTTCTTTCCGCCTTTTTTGCTGACAACCTGCTTCTGGTTGCTTCCGATTCCGAGTAAGATTCTATTATTACTTCTGTCAATCGTATCATATCTCATATAAGCTTCCATATTGCGCTCATAATTTAACAAATACATTCTGTCCTTTGCATAACGAATCCTAAAATATTCTGTTGCTTGATAATACTGTTTTGTCCCGTCACTGTTCTCAGCTGAAAGAATATATCTTAATTCAACAGATGTTACATTATCTGAAATTTCTTTTACTGTTGCCGGATAAATACTCTCTACCTGAGGTTTTAATGTTGCGTATGAAACTGCTTCCTGTGTTGATTTCAATGTTACGTTCGAAAGGTTATTGGATGTTGTACCTTCTGCTGTTTCCAAATACTGACTGATAAATTCAGTATTTCCTTCTGTCAATGCCGCATTGTGGAATTTCTCTGCAAAATTCAGACATTCCTTAAGATGGAAACTTGTTCCATAGATAATTCTTGTAAAGTAACGGATCGTTTTATTATCCTGCTTTACAGATAACTCCATCAAATATGTCTTTCCATTTTCCAAGCGTTCTTTGATCTGTATATTGGCAGTACTTTTTTCTTTTCCCTTATGAAAAGCTGTATCACCATTTCCCAAAACAGTCTTATTATCTGTATCATAAAGCTTATATGATACAACACTGATATCTTCTGTTGCATCCTTTAGGATTACTTTTACCTGATTTTCATATACCGGTGTGATACTATCACGGATCAGTGATGCATCTACATCTCCCTGATAACCATGTAATTCATTGATATCTTTTCCATCTACAGATATTGTTAATAAAGGGAATGTCGGCTGTTGTGTTTCTGTCACTCCCTGATTATTTCTTCCTACTAATGTATAATTCCATATAAATAATGAGATCAGAAAAATGACCCCAAATATTGCAATCTGTATCACTTTATTTTGCTTCATTATATTCTCCTTTTTCATTCCGTGAAGCTTTCTATTGTTCATTTTATCTTTTTTTGTACATTTATACAACCATTTTAAGAAATGTTTAAGATGTGCAAAGGACTTTTTATCCTGTAAATAAAACAATTGCCGGGATTTCTCCCGGCCTTATTAATCTATGATCGAAACATATTTTTCTTTGTACGGTAGCGACAGCGTCTGTGATAGATCTCTCCTCCGATCAGAATTACGATCATCTGATGTAGCTTGCGTTCCTGCTTAGGACAGTCTTCTTTCTCCTGGTAATTCATCTTATCATAAATCTTATCTGCCATTGAAAGAAGCATTGTCCGATCCATATATTCGTCAAACATTCTGCTTCCATCATATTCCATCTGATCACAAGCATCCTCAATCTGATCTAGAATCTCTCTCGCCAGTGCAGAATACATCCGAATGATATATTGATAATCATCTTCCTGCCTCTGTTCCTGTGCTATCAGCTCTCTGCTTGTTCTTATTTCTGTATCAAATATTGGAAGATTCCCTAATCCTTCTCTATCCGCCATCTTTATGCTCCTTTTTCTCTATCAATCATATCTTATGATATTCTTGAGAAAAAATGCATGTCTTATTCACCATTTTCTTTTCTGATACTTCTCACTTCTTCATTGATTGCTAACATCTTGCTGTCTAAGAATGCCACAAGATCTGCACATTCTTTTAATTCCTGCTTAATGTACTCTGGTGTATTACCTTCGTACTTATAATAAATCTTATGTTCCAGAGATGCCCAGAAATCCATCGCTACGGTTCTGATCTGAATCTCTACTTTCGTACGAACAACTTTATCAGACAAAAAGATCGGCACTCTTACGATCAGATGATAACTTCTGTATCCATTGATCTTTGGATTCAGCATATAATCCTTTGTCTTCAATACTTCTATATCATCCTGTGATGCGATCATATCAACAATTCTATAAATATCGGGTGTAAATGAACAGATGACTCTTACTCCTGCAATATCATCGATATATTTCTGAATATTCTCTACGGTAATCTCTTTTCCTTTTCTCATCAGCTTACGAGTGATGCTTTCATCTGTCTTAAGTCTTGATTCTATATGTTCAATTGGATTGTACTGATGTACTAAACGGAACTCATCATTTAATATCTCTAACTTTGTTCTAATCTCTTTTAATGCAGAACGATATAATAATTTAATCTTTCGATATTCAAGCATTACATCTTGTACATCAGGTAATTCTAATTCTCTCATGTCTACTCACTCCTTACCTTGTTTGCTGTTTCTATTTTAACACTGTTTGGATTTGTATTCAATAGTGTACAATCTGCTGAAATTTCTTAGACTTCTCAATTATAAACTGAGGTTAAATGAAATGAAAAATGATAAGTTTAATTTCTATGATAATAAAAAAATCCGTGCGGCCTGCCTTGTGTCGCCTTCCACAGACGTTACCTCTATAGTTAACTCAACCCAGGCACCCTCACGGCACATAGAAGGTTCCACTTAGTGCTGCTTTGTTCCCAACCTGACACGGTTCGTGGATTCCTATTGCGTGAGACCCAGATATCAACGCCACTTGTAGAGGGCAGCTCTACAGAAGGCAACCCGAAACAAGACCATCACCTCTGCTATAGCGGATTGCAGAAAAAGGGTGCCGCTACCTCCCCGGCTAGCACGGAAACTTTATGACTTGATTATCTTTGGCATCTTAGATTTAAGATGCATATTTGATTATACTAAATAGTTATCTCAAGGTCAATAGTTATTATCTTTTTTAATAAATTCTATTATTTTTCTGTTATGTTGTTGTGTATGCTTTAATCCTCATTGTAAGTCTTGCAGAATACATATCATACCATTTATTTCCCTTCAAGCAGACATAACTCTGTCCTTTCGCTGTTTTATTCACAAATCTGATCCAGCCAAAATTGTCACTGTGATCGCATCCGATGAGTGCTGTTGAACCTATCTTAATAACTATAGAGAACTTTTCTCCTTTGACCAGTCTGACTTTCTGCTTCAGATCGATCGTATGTGTTCCCGCTTCTTTGATCGTTCCTGTCATAGCACGTTTTAACAGCTTCTTTCCTGATGTCGGTTTTCCTTTCTTCGGGTTTTTATATATTTGAATGCTGTATTTTACATTTGGATTCATTGTAACTACATTGACTGCTTTTAGCGTCTCTTTTTTCTTCTTTGTTCCTTTTTTCGCTGTGTATATATTAGCGATCTGCTGACCTTTCTTCAATCGGTATGCAGATGGATTTGCTGATCCATCATAAAAATAGTTGTATTTATATGTAGATGACTTTACAAACTGACCTGACAAAAATTCACACATAGATCTATCTTCATAAGATATATAGGTATATCCCTTGTCTTCTTCCTTGTTTCCCCAGCTGTTTTTTATGATCCATGCACCATTTCTCTTTGGTTTTGATGCCTCCCCAAACTTATCTCTACTGTAATTATCATTCCACCCAACAATTGTTACGATATGATTTGCTGCATCCTCTGATAATGTACAATTATAAGATTTATGTGATCTATCGTAGAATTTTTCATCTTCCTCTGTCGTTTCTGGTGCATGATATGCTACAACAACTGATCCATATTTTTTTATGTAAGATTTTACTACATTGATTGATGGATTATTTCCAAGGAAAAATCCATTTTTTAAAATCGCAGCATCTTTTTGCCCAAGCTTGCTTGATAATGTCCATTTATTGGTATTAAATGGAGCTGTACTCTCGTTGGCCAGCCCATACCATCCTGTTAATGTGATCATCGCAAGCTGTGCATTTCCACCTGAATATTTCCAGTTTCCTGATACTTTTGTTGCATCTCCTTTTGTGTTATTCAGCGCATCATTTGTTCGATTATACATAAAATATCCTAAATGTTTTTCTGAATAATCAACATTCTTTTTTACTTTCTTTTGTTTAATTAATGATGTTTCACCTAGCGATGCCAAGCCAAATGCCCAACAAAGTTCTGTATTCCCCTGATTCTTTACTAATGTGACAAGACCTTGTTCTGCTGCATTATAATATCCGGCATATGATCTTGCATAAGTTTTATTCTGCTGACTTTCCTTCGGTGACTCTATATTTAAATGAATAGAATGATATCCTGTTGGTTTCTGTGCTGCAAATACTCCCTCAATTGAAGATAAACACATTATTCCTGCACATAACAGTATTGCTGTTAATTTCTTAATTCTGTGCATTTTTTTCCTCCTTTTTCTTCCTTCTTAATTCCCTGAAAAAATCTGATAACATCTGGCTGCATTCTTCTTCTAAAATTCCATGTTCAATCTCTGTCTGATGATTAAACCGTTCTACCTGCAAAATGTTCAAAACAGATCCCGCACATCCCGCCTTGGGATTCATTGCTCCAATAACAACCTTTGGAATTCTCGCCTGAACAATCGCTCCTGCACACATCTGACATGGTTCAAGTGTAATATACATTGTACATTCCTCAAGTCTCCAATCCTCTAACTTCTTGCTGGCTTTCTGGATTGCAAGTAATTCTGCATGTGCTAACGTTGTTTTCTTTTTATTTCTCTGATTATAAGCTCTGGCTATGATCTTATCTTCATGAACAATCACACACCCAATTGGTACATCACCGACTGCTGCTGCTTTTTTTGCCTGCCGGATTGCTTCTTTCATGTATTTTTCTTCTTGTGTCACGTCTGTTCCCCTTATATCTATGTCATATTTTTTTCTATTATAACATAGAATGAATCAAAAAGAGAGTAGACGATTGTCAGATTATCAGCGTATTGTATCCTATCTGTATGAATATCACCATGGAATTAAAGGTTCTAATGTTGGTTTTGCCAAAATAGAAAAGCGCCAGAATCAACTGCGGGTATATTTTCATGTAAAGACAAATGATCAGGCATTGGAATATAAAATTTATTTTTATCATTTTCATGAAGGTACAATGGAGGGAATTTTTCTTGATACGATCAGACGAAGTGATGCAATCATCGAATTTAAAAAGAATTATCCTGTAATTGAAAATTTTGAAGAAATGGATGGTTTTCTGATCTATCACTCAAATGAACATTTCTTTGGGTCACAATGGAAAGAACTTCCGATTATTATCCGGAGTTTTAAGCCCTTGGAAATTCCGGATGCCAAACCAGAAATAGTAGAAACGATAGAAAAAACAGAGGAAACAAAAGAAACAGAAGAGATAGAAGAGACAGAAGAGACAGAAGAGACAGAAGAGATCGCGGAGACAAAAACTTCCGGACTTTCTGAGTATATTGAAGCTCTTCAATTAGAAAAGGATGCCAAAAATATCCGGCATCCTGATCCTGTTAAAGGTTTTGACTGGAAGGAGTATCCCACCTTGCCAATGCCTCTTTCTTACAGCCTTGATCCTAGCATTAAGATCACACTAAAAGATCTTGATCAGATTCCTGACCTTGATGACAACGTAAAAGCAAATGGATTCCTTCTTTTAAATTATGGAAATTTCGGCCATCTGATGCTTGCAAAAGATGCTGACAGCGGCCAGCGTTATCTCGGAATTCCTGGAATCTTTGATAACGAAAAAGCTTTTATCTCTCGTTTATTTGGATTTAAAACATTTATCACAGTTCCTTTAAAGCCTCATAAAACTGGTAATTTCGGCTATTTTATCTTACCGATCTAATATGTTTGCAAGTGTTGCAAACTGTTCCAAAGTTAAGGCTTCTCCTCGGACAGATGCTGGTAATCCCATCTCTTCTAATGCCTGTGCTACCTGTTCTTTGGAGAAGTTTAGCCCACCAAAATTCTTAATTCCGTTCTGAAGTGTTTTTCTTCTCTGGTTAAAAGACGCACGGATCAATTGGAATAACAGCTTTTCATTTGTAACTTTGATCGGTGCATCTTTATATTTTGTCAGACGAATAACTGCTGAACCTACTTTCGGTCTTGGCATAAAACAGTTTGGCGGTACATTTGCTACCACATATGGTTCTGCATAATACTGAACTGCCAGCGATAATGCTCCATAGTCCTTTGTTCCAGGGCCTGACTGCATGCGGTCTGCAACTTCTTTCTGTACCATAACTGTGATGCTGTCGATTGGCACATGACTTTCAAACAATCCCATAATGATCGGTGTTGTAATGTAATATGGAAGATTGGCAACCACTTTTACAGGCTTACCGCCGTTCTTTTCTTCTACAATCTTTGCGATATCAACTTTCAAAATATCCGCATTTAAAATGGACACGTTGTCATATGCACTTAATGTATCTGATAAGATTGGAATCAGATTCTTATCAATCTCGACTGCCATGACTTCTCTTGCATTTTCAGCAAGATACTGTGTCATAGTTCCAATTCCTGGTCCGATTTCCAATACAAAATCTTCTTTATTTACTTCGGCAGCGGAAATAATCTTCTCAAGTACACGTTCATCGATCAGGAAATTCTGCCCAAATTTCTTCTGAAAATCAAAGTCATATTTTTGGATTACTTCTATTGTATTTTTTGGATTCCCAAGTTTCACTCTTATACCTCTTTCATACGATACAATTTTCTTGCATTTTCTTCTGTGACTGCGATCAGTTCCTCTTTATCAATCCCTTTGATCTGACTGAGCGCTTCTGCTACATAATTCAAGTTCAGAGAAGAATTTCTCTTGCCTCTGTTTGGTTCTGGTGACAGATATGGGCAATCTGTCTCTAATACGATTCTGTCTAATGGTGTATACGCTGCAACTTCTTTTAATGTCTTTGCATTTTTAAATGTCACAACCCCGCCAATTCCAATATAAAATCCCATATCAAGGAATTGTCTTGCCATTTCTTTGGAATATGAAAAACAATGAACCACTCCTCCGATGTCTTCTGCATGTAATGATTTCATTATATCATATGTGTCCTTTGCTGCATCCCTGCTGTGAATAATAATTGGTAATCTCACTTCCCTGGCAAGCTCAATCTGTGCTTCAAACCATTTTTTCTGAATCTCACGTTCTGGTTCATCCCAGTAATAATCTAGTCCAATTTCACCGATTGCAAGAATCTTATCTTTGCCTGCGTATTCCTTTAATGTATCCATATCTGACTCTGTAAGATCAGCTGTATCACTTGGATGAACTCCAACAGCTCCATACATCATCGGATATCGATTCACTGCATCTACGATCCATGCAGATGTTTCCATATTAGATCCTACATCAACAATCGTTCCGATCCCATTATCTTTCATAGAAACCAACAGTTCTTCTCTATCCTGATCAAACTGCTTATCATCGTAATGTGCATGTGTATCAAATATCATCGTTTCTCCCCTTTCTCTCTTCGTCTCTTTAATCTAACTGTATTTCCGTTAACTGCAAGGCAGTGAATACTTCGTAAAAAACTTGACATACGGCTGTACCCATAGTCTTTTATATTAAATCCGCTGTGTTTATCTTTCAATTCTAATGTTATGGCTGATAAATTCTCCAGTGAACCTCCATTTTTCTTTACAAAAAGAAGCACTTCTTCTTCAATCGTTTCTCTGCTTGTCAATTCTTTAAATTCCACATAACAATTGGTATCTTCCTGAACGATCACAAAATTATCCATCTCTTCATCGATCAACACACTTAATTTTGTATATCCATAATTTCGCACATCAAAATCTGAATATTTCTCATTCAGTCGGTTTCCAATTCTCCCTAAATCAACTGGTGCATTTCCATTTTCACTGATGATATCCGCAATTGTGCAAGAAATTTCGTCTAATGATGTTACATTTTCAATCTCATTATTTTCAATCTCATCTTCTTTATCCCTGTCTGCTTCATACAGAAGATTTAGATGTATAAATTTATTACATGCTCTTGTCAATGCAACCGGCGTCTTGGATTCTCCCATACCAATAACGTACATATGCTCTTCTCGAAGTCTCATCGCAAGCCTTGTAAAATCACTGTCACTAGTTACCAGGCAAAATCCATCCACTTTCTTCCCATATAATAAGTCCATTGCATCAATAACCATTGCCATATCTGTTGCATTCTTACCTGAAGTGTAAGCGAACTGCTGTACAGGAATAATGGAATACTCTAATAATAACTCTTCATTCCACCCATTTGCCTTTGACCAGTTTCCATAGATTCTTCGGCAAGATGGAAATCCATATGCTTCAAGTTCCTGAAAAATAATAGGTGCATACTTGGGACTGATATTATCTGCATCGATCAGAACTGCAAACTGATTCTTTTCTTCTTCTACCATATTTTCCCTCATATCTAAAATTGTTTATAAAATGAAAAAAGGATATATCCTCTCGAATATATCCTTAAGTAAATACCAAGCGGGTGATGGGAATCGAACCCACGTGATCAGCTTGGAAGGCTGGAGTTCTACCATTGAACTACACCCGCATATCTTGTTCGCTGTTATTTGTTCTCCCCAGCGACAAGTAATACTATACCATCACTTTTTATAAATTGCAAGTGTTTTTTTGAATTTTTTTTATTTTTTTGAATAAATTATTGTAAAGGATTCTTGGAGTATATTTTATGATGAATTCTATCTGGTGTTTTATGATCTTATTTGGCTTGATCGTTGGAAGCTTTAATGGGAAGATTGCTGTACTTTCCGATACAATTCTTTCTTCCTCCAAAGAAGCTGTAGAACTCTGCATCCTTATGTTTGGAATTGTTGGTCTGTGGTCTGGACTCATGAGCATTGCCTTATCTCTTGGAATCACTACAAAACTTCAGCAAATGTTATCTCCCTTCCTTTCCTTTCTTTTCCCTAATTTAAAAAACAAAAAAGCAAAAGAATACATCAGCACTAATATTATTGCAAATATGCTAGGGCTTGGCTGGGCTGCAACTCCTTCTGGATTAAAAGCTATGGAAGAATTACAAAAAAATAATCCTCATAAAGATACCGCAACCAATGAAATGTGTTCTTTTCTTATTTTAAATATCTCATCCTTGCAGCTGATTCCGATCAATATCATTGCTTACCGCAGCCAATATGGTTCCGTAAACCCAACGAAAGTACTGATTCCTGGACTGATCGCAACTTTTGCTTCCACGATCATGGCTGTTATCTATATCAAATGGAAGGACCGAAAACGATGATCACATTTCTTGCAAATCTTGTAATTCCAATGTTTATATTTACTCTTATTTTATATGGAACATTAAAGAGGAAGGATATCTATACACCATTTCTTGAAGGCGTTATGGACGGCTTTAAGATCGTATTTGAAATTGCTCCAACTTTGATTGCTTTATTTTTTGCAATTCAGATCTTTCGTTCTTCTGGTGCTCTTGACCTGATTGTTCGTTTTCTGACCCCTGTCGGGAGTCTGCTTAAGATTCCTCAAGAAGTTCTTCCTGTGATTTTTGCAAAACTTTTTTCTTCTTCTGCTGCAACTGGATTTTTATTGGATATTTATAAAACTTCTGGTCCGGATTCTTTAGCGGGATTTATGTCCTCTGTGATCCTCAGCTCTACAGAGACCTGTTTTTATACATTATCTGTATATTATTCTGTGGTTGGAATTAAAAAAATCCGTTATACTCTGACTGGTGCATTACTTGCTGTGTTTACAGGAACCCTGATTTCTATTGTACTGTGTTATTTATAGCCTATCAAAATCTCTCTTTCCAAAAGAATTTTATTATTCCAAATCTTTTTTATTCTCCATCTCTCGGAAACTGACAACCAGATCATAAACTTCTGGTCTTTTCTCTTTCAAATGTTCATCCAGACGATGCCTTCTCTCTTTAAATCTCTGTGCAAGTTCTGGATGTTCTTTCATGATTCGTTCATGAATTTCTCTTCGATGTTCCTCAAAACGTGCCGCCAGCGTCCTTTCATCTTTTCCGGAAACATTTACAATCTCTTTTAAATGTTCTTCCAAATGTTCTAACCATTCATCTTCATCAAACGCTTCCATATGTGACCATCTTCCATGCAACAGATTTTCTACATTCCCATTTTGCTTTAGCTGCTCGATCTGGCGTGTGATCTGTTTCTCAATCTGATCTTCTGTCTCTGAACCAAATGCCCAGACAAACTCCTGCATCCGATTGTCCACACGCTTTCTTGAAGCACTTCTTTCTTCATTATCGACTCCGCCTTCTAATGGATATGGACGTTTGATTCCCATATCTTTTAATGCAATATGGATTGTTCTTCTAACACATCCCTCTTCAATCAGATAACCAATCCCAAGCTTTCTCATCTGCTCATTTAAACCAGCAATATGCTCTGTAATGTAAAACTTGATTCCTTGTTCTTTGAATGACTTATAAAGAATCTCAAGTCGATCTGCTGCCGTGATATCGATACTTCCGATTCCGCTTGCATCAAGAATTACCGCTTTAATATTCCCTCTACGTTCAATCCCCTGCTCAATATCCTGCTGCAGCACCCCTGCATTTGCAAAAAATAGATTACTGCTAAATCGATAGATCACAATTCCTTCGATCTCATGAATCTGACTACTCTCTGCCAGATCACGAAAATGTTTATGTCCCGGCTGAATTCCTAAGAAACAACTTGCTGGTTTTGATGAGCGAATTACCATTTCCGCAAATGATAAAATAATTCCGATCAGTACACCATTGATCGTTCCAAGTAGCAGTACACCAATAAACGCTCCCCAGAAAATGAAACATTCTGTACGGCTGACTTTCCAAAGTTTCACTGCAAGTTCAAATTCTGTTGCACCAAGAAGTGCTGAAATTACGATTGCTGTCAACACTGGTATCGGCAGATATCCTATAAATCCTGTTCCAAAAAGCAGTAAAATGATCATTGATAATCCTGCCACAATACTCATTAACTGCGTTTTCCCTTGATACTGCTCTCCCATTGCTGTTCTTGAAACAGATCCATTGATCGGACAGCATCCAGTCAATGCCGCCACAAAATTTCCCGCTGCAAATGCAAACAATTCCTGATTATCGTTGATACGGTATCCATTTTTCTGTGCAAAATTATTCTCTGCAAGAAGTGTTTCTGCCATAATAACAACTGCTACTGACAAGCTGATCGTCACTACTTCGTCCATCGGAACTAACGTAAGATCAGGAAAACTCCATCTTGGAAGTCCTGGTGATACTGCATCCAATGTCTTGATTCCCCATTCTTTCATCGGCAAAACCTGTGTCATGACTGCTCCTGCTGCCATCATCACTACTGCCATTGGGAATTTTGGCATTATCTTTTTGGCTCCCAATAAGATAACAAGTGAAACAATCCCTAAGATCAGTGACGGAAGATTGATCTGTTCTGCTGTTTTTTCTATATGTTCCAAAAGTTCTAATAATTCTCCCGTTCCCGCAGTTCCACCCATAAGTTTTGGTACTTGCATCAAAATGATCGTTGAACAAATTCCTGTAATAAATCCACCCATAACTGGTGCCGAAATATAATTCACAAGTTTCCCTGCATGCATCAGATAAAATGCGATCAACCATACTGCCACAAAAAACGTGATGACTGGAACGACTGCAAGTGCTTCCTTGGAACCACTTTGGATATTCATTCCTAAAAGTGCTGACCCTACCAACGCTGCAGGTGCTGCATCTACCCCAAAGATAAATTGAGGTGATGTAGAAAATAGTGCAAATAAGATGATCGGAAACACAGATCCATATAATCCATAAACCGCTGGAATTCCTGCAATCTGTGAATATCCCATAGAAATCGGTATAGATACTGCCATAATGATAATTCCCGTGATCACATCATGCATCAGGTTTTCTTTTTTGTAATTCTTCATTGTATGTCCTAATGTCATTCTTCCATTCCTTCTTTCTAATTTAAATGTTCCCTCATATAATTTAGGAACTGCTTCTGTGCATAATCTAAAGGCTTATTTTTCTTATAAAATAACGAAATCATTGAGTGAAATTCTTCTTCTAACGGTATCATTTTTATCCCATCACATTTTGCTTCGTTATATACTGTTGGAAATGTGATCGTGATCCCAACTCCTTCACTTACAAAACTCATGATCGTATTCGCCTGTGGAAATTCAAAAATTATATTTGGCTTAAATCCTGCTTTTTCGCAAGCCTTAGAAAATACTTCGTAACTTCCGCTTCCCTTTTCTGGGAAAATAAAATTATCATTACAAAGTTCTTTTAGCTGGATTTTTTTCCTCCCATATAATGGATGTTTCTTATGAATAACTGCACATAGCCGGTCATCATATAATGGCGTAAATCGATATTTTTTCTCATCTTCCATTGTATTTTCTCTTAAGATCAAAAAGTCATAACTATCTGAATTTTCCTGAATCTCACTTGCAATCCTTTCGTCTATCACCATTTTTATATCCGGATATTGTTTTTTGAAATCTGCTACCATTCTTGCAAAATGATATGGTGCAAGTACTGGCATACATCCAATTTTGATCTCTTTATTTTTTTGTATGTTTTTTAGCATTTCTTCATACATTGATGTCATTTCTTTTGCATAAGACAAAAAAATTTCCCCTTCTTTGGATAACTCAAATCTCCGGGTATTCCTACGGATCAATGTTGTTCCTAATTCATTTTCCAGCTTTCTGATCTGCTTTGACAATGCACCTTGTGTCATATTACAAGAATACCCAGCCTCTGTGAAATTCTTTTGTCTGCATAATTCCATATAATAATATAGCTGTTGTATTTCCATTTTTATAATCCTCTTTTATTTTCATATATTTCATTTTACACTTTTTATTCTCATTTTTCATCATACTCAATCACTTTTAGCTGCTATTTTCTGTATATATTCCTACATGGAATATATCAAGTCTTAACTGGAATTGCAATACTTACTTCTACCTCTATATAATAAGAACACAAAAGGGAAATAAATTTATGAAAATATAGAATTTTGATAGAAAGGATGGATAAAAATATGAAAAACGAAAAAACTTTTTTCTACCATAGATTATTGTTTTATATTTTAGGACTGCTGATCATGTCTGTTGGTTCTAATTTATTTTTAAAAGCAACTCTTGGAGTTGCCCCAAGCTGTACAATGGCTTTAACTTTAAGTTATCTCTCCCCTGTTCACAGCTATGCTTTATTTAATTTTCTAATCAACTCAACATTTTTGATCTGTGAAGCAGTGGTTCTCCGTGAATTCGGGAAAATACAGTTTATTCAACTTGGGTTGACATTTGTTTATTCTTTATTTATTGAATTTACTTCTTATGGTTTATTCTTTATCGAGCCTCATGGTCTTGCAGCAAAGATCTTATTATCTGTTATTGCATGTGCAGTTTTATCTACAGGTGTTGGATTTACAATTAGTTCTGGATTTGCCGTTATGCCAATGGAAGGTCTTGTTAAGAGTATCGCTGAGAAGAAAAATGTAAGCTTTGGTGCCGTGAGAGTTTGTCTGGAAGTTTTATTTACAGTATGTTCTGCTGTCGCTTCTTTTGTTTTACTTCCAGAATTACCATCTGTTGGAATCGGAACTGTGATCGCTGCTTTCTTAAGCGGAAATATTACAAATGTATTTTCTTCACTGTTCCACAAAAGAATCAATGCTTACTTAGGATTTCAGGCATAATTTTTAACTTTAACAATATACAATAATATGCAGTAAAAAACCGTAATCACTACAAAAACTATTAGTGATTACGGTTTTTTATCATACTCTTTTATTATAAATGCTAAGTAATCTTCTAAATGATCTGATGACAGATATCATTCAAACAACATCTCTCACAATGTGGTTTCGTTCTTGCTGTGCAGACATCTCTTCCATGCCATACAAGTCTGTGACAAAAATCACTACCTTCTTCTGGAGGAATGATCTCCCATAATGCCATCTCCACTTTCTTTGGGTCTTTAATTCCATCAACCAAACCAATTCTATTCACAAGACGGATACAATGCGTATCTGTTACGATCGCAGGTTTTCCAAACACATCTCCCATGATCAGATTGGCACTTTTTCTTCCAACACCTGGCAGACTTAAAATAGATTTGAAATCTGTTGGGATGTTACAATCATATTCATCTCTTAAAACTTTCATGCATTTACTGATATCTCTCGCTTTGCTTTTTCCAAGTCCGCATGGACGTACAATTTCCTCAATATCTGCGACATCTGCTGCCGCTAATGCTTCTACAGTTGGATATTTTTCAAACAATCCTTTGACTACAACATTAACTCTTGCATCTGTACACTGGGCTGCAAGTCTTACACTGACTAATAATTTCCATGCCTGATCATATTCCAGTGTACAATCCGCATCTGGATATTCATTTTTCAAACGTTCAATTACTTCTAATGCTAATTCTTTTTTGTTCATTGATTGCAAATCCTCCCTAAAAGCTGTTTGGTTATTTTTGTTATTTTAGCACTGGAAAGAAAATTGGTCAAATTACAGATATCTCTGCATGATCTCGCACAAACGATTCATCTCCAAAGGTTTTGCAATATACTCCTTCATTCCTGCATTTTTCGCCATTACAACATCTTCTGCAAATGCATTGGCAGTCATTGCTATGATCGGTATTTGTTTTTCTCTATATTTTCTGTGGGAACGGATTGCTGCCGTTGCTTCGTATCCATTCATTACAGGCATATGAATATCCATAAAGATCAAGTCATAAAAACCACTTGGTGCATTTGCAAATTTTTCAACGGCTTCTTTTTCATTTTCTGCAGTCTCAATGTTAGCCTCTTTATTGGATTTCCCTTCAATGATATTTTTTAGTGTTGCTGTAAGCCTTGATCTGAATAATGATTTTGCTATAAATTCATCAACTCCAGCCTCTCTTGCCTCTGCTTCGATCTCCGAATAATCATATGCCGATAAGATAATAATCGTCACATCATTTCCAAAAAACTTCTATTTTCCCCATAAAATAAATTTTTAAGTGAACCTTTGGTAATTTCCATAAACTCCTTGTAATCATATCCAAGATTATAAAGTAAAAATCCACTGACATTCGTAATTGTCAGATTCTCATCATAATGTCCTGTCATAAATCCAACTGCATGATTATTACGGATCACGTCTTTGATCATCTCATAACTATTCTCCTCCAAGTTTGAATCACCCACAGAATATATTATTTCTTCCCTAAATAACTCCTTATTCATTATTTCCTATTCCTTATTCATACTCTTTTTATCTATGTCAAATACTTTCTTGATATCTTCAAACATGTAAAAAACACTATAGATAAATATATCTACAGTGTCCCCTGCACTCTTATTATACAATGTGCAACTGGCTGCCATGTCAAAAGCCCTATAGCTTTGCGTCACAGCCTTTCGACTGCTTTGCCGTTATATCTTTCTTTCGTTCAATATATTTTAATCCTTCATATCCAACAACTGATGTTGTATACACGCGATCTTGATAACTCTCTCTTGACGGCATGATACAGTTTGTTGTAAATAATCCATCCATTACCAATCGGTCGGCTTCTTTGGTCCGGTGTGTATTTGTAACTGCTTTCCACAGACACCTGTTACCACACATCCTTTATTGCCTGCTGTCTGCTGGCATTGAAAACAAAACATATCTGGCATCTTATTTCTCTCCTTTTTTATTTGTTAATAGAAATAAGATGTGCAAAATTCTCTGTGACTATTCGTATTAATTTCTTTTCCATATCCTGATTTAAAACTCTCTTAGGAATAATAAGTGCTTCTATGGAACTAATATAAATGTAAAAAGCCGTCTCTGTTTCACAAACATTTTCTACCTTTTGATAATCTACTTTCACTTCCTGGCCTTTTGTTATCTCTATAATCTGATCTTCCGTAAAAGTTAATGTTATTTCTTCTGCAAATGGTAGTCCTTCTGTTTCTATCATTTTAAGAATTGTCTTGCGAATACCTCTTTTCATAATCTTTTTAGCCTGTGCTACACATACAATTGAAAAAATGCATAATACAATTACTTCTGTAATGATCAACATTTTTTCTGCTCTTGCCAAAATGAAAATTACTATCGCAAGAACACTGATCATTGGTCCTGCTAGTTTTAGAAAAAACAGATTTCTCTTTCCTACCTCTGAATGAATTAACTGATGAAATTCGTTGAATTCTATGTAGTCTTCGTCTGTTAATTTGTAATTTAGTTGCAGCATATTCCTTCCCCCCCTGCTTTATTTTTAAGATAACGCATATACTTTAATCAAAAAAGATCCAGAGAGTACCATTCTCTGAATCTTTTATTATGCTTATCTCCTAAAAACTATACTTATAGTTTACATATGTTCCCGAAAATAGTCATGAAAATACTGCATAACCTTCACCAACAGATCCTGTTCCTGCTCATTTAACGTATCAAGCAGTCTCTGGATCATCTGTTTATGAAATTCTCTATGATGATTGTATGCTTTTCTCCCTTTCTCAGAAAGTGATATATAAACAACCCTTCGGTCTCTCTCCCCACGTTTGCGGATCACATATCCTTTCTTCAAAAGATTACTGATAGCGGTTGTAAGTGTCCCAACCGTAATATTTAAATCTCTAGCAATCGTTGACATATTCTTAGGTTTCTTAATCCCGATCGCATCAATAATATGCAGATCTTTATTTGAAATATCCTTAAACTCATCCGTGATCACGGCTTTCTCTTCTTCATATGAAATTCCGTGGAATAAGTCTACCACCATATTATTTAAATGATCCTTATCCAATCAATCCACCTCCTAAAAACAACGATTTAAGAGTATTATACCTTTAATTGTTGGAATTTTCCACTTCTAAATTGTGTGCTTCACCGATTACTTTTGCTAATGCTTCTTTCGCCTGTGTTGGCAGTGCATTGTATCCACCATCTTCTACGTCTTTCTCGAAGACGAAATTTAATCTGTCTGTCATTCTTGCTTTTAATGTCTCTACATAATTCATATCGCTGAAGTCTGAAACATATCCTTCCATCTCAAGCACTTCAATATCTGTAAATGGTCCCCACTGTTTGAATTCTCCAGTTCCTTCTACAACCTGTTCAATAGCAGAAATTGTTGTTACAGGTTTGATATCTTTACCCATGAAATCGCCTGTATTGATGATATAGCAGTCCACATTTCTTTCTTTTACAAGTTTTCTAAATTTCTTATAGTCATTTACAAGAGGATATGTTCTAAATGGGTTTGCGTATGGTTCTACAACCAGACGGTTTGGATCAACTCCAGGAGCTAAACGTTCTGCACTGCTTCGTTTTGTTGCAAGTGTTGCTCCCATAACAGATGCTAAGGATGCTCCCTTGATCTTAACGATTGGTGGGATTGTTGGGTCTTTCATGATCCAGAAGATTGCACTTACTGGATCATTGATCTTATCTACACGGTTTGGTGACCATAATTTGGACTTAATCGCACGACCATTTCCGTTACGGATATCTTCTGTGACAAGAACAACTTTTCCTTCGCTGTCTCTTGTTGCAGAGCAGTTCTGTGCTGTTAACAGATATTTATTATCTGGGCATCCTGTTGGATAGTCTGCTGTCTTATCAAAATATGTTGGTTCCATTGCGATAGATGCACCTGTTTCTGTGTTGATGATAAATGCATCGTCATGCAGAACCTGAATTTCTTCGTATTTGTTATTATGTGTTGCATGTGTTAATGTGGATTTTCCGGATCCTGATAATCCGAAGAAAGATGCTACAAATTTTTCTCCGTTATCTAATTTGAATTCTTTCTGTCCACCATGGCAGGAAGCATATCCGTTACGGTTTGCGATCGCCCATGCGATTGTTAATGTACCTTTCTTATGTTCTCCAAAGTATTTCATACCAAGAAGTGCAGCACAGTTTGTATCTGTATTAAAATATGTTAATCCTAAAGGATGTTCTTCATGTGTCCACTGTGGGTCTGAGAAAATATAGATATCTGTCTCATCAGCAATTGGCTGTGAATTCTTATACATTTCATTGTATTTAGGATTCATATACTGGAAGTTTAACATCCATGAATATAAGATATTTTCTTCTCCTTCTGGAATTAAAAGATGTGCTTTTACCATAAATTCAGGATCTAATCCGATATATACCTGCGCATGATATAATGTCGTCCATCTTGTATCATAGATCGCATCCATCAGTTTCAGATCCAGATCATTTGTATCAACACCAGGTTCACTGGAAATTCTTCTTGCAGCCGCGCAACGTCCAGTCACTGAGCCATCGTTAAATAACAGAACTTTGGAACCTTCATCTAAACCAATTGCTTCTGGTTTATATACTGGCATATCTGTAACGATCGTTCCAGGAGAATTCTTTGCTAATTCATAAGCCTGTTTTAAATCTGTTACCTCTACGACGTTGTTCCCATAAAATGCTGCTTCGATAATGGATCTTGTTTTTGAAAATCCAGGCTTTCCTTTTCCGATTTCTTCGTGTGTGTAATAAGCTTTTGTTGACATAAGTTACTTCCTCCATTCATAGGTTGCTTTCGATGCGCTTTCTCAAAATGTCAAAACTACATGGGCCTGCATCTAAAATCTCTGTGTGGTATGCTTTCAAGTTATATTGTTTTCCTGCCTTGTTCTTATAATCTTTCAAAAGCTCACAAAACTCCTGATAACCAATGTAATAAGACAAATAATTTGCAGGATTCTCGATGATCATCTGAAATAGTTCATCTGCCTGAGACTTCTCCATCCCAAATGATCTTAAATACGCTCTGACATCTTTCTTCTTCCATCCTTCATAATGAACTCCAAAATCGACTCTTGAACAAAGTGCCAGATTGTACTCGTACATCTCCATATTCATCTGCTGATAAATATCGCCATATCCTTTGGCATCATTCATCATACTGTAACTAAAACCTTCCACATAAGCTGCATATCCTTCTGAATATCCTGGATAATCAAGAATATAGCGTATCGGATCCTCACCTTTTGCCGCATAATAAACATTCTGATATAAATGCCCCGGATATCCCTCATGTGCTAAAGTCGGATACAACTCTGCAGTTTGTGCCTGATTTACATAAATCACATTCTCCTTGTAAGAATCGATTGCCGGCACCATATAGAACGCCGGACTAGTATATTCTTCCATGGTTTTGTGCACATATTTTATTTTACAGCTGACTTTTGGTGCCTTTGGATAATATTTTACCATCTTTTGCCTTAGTTTGTTAAGTACCTTTTGTGAATTTTGCACAATTTTAATATTTTTTTTAGATTTTCTATATCTATTTATGATATTAGGATACTTTTTTTGTAATTTTATAAGTTTTCGAAGACATTTTTCAATGGATTGGTCACTGATCTCAATCATTTCTTCCACTGTTTTATCTGATCCTGTCTTCTGTGCAACTAATGCTTTGTAATATTCTTTTCCATTTTTGTAGTAATACAGACCATTTTTATTTTGCCCATTTCCCTTTAGTGCTTGTAAATGAGAATATAATTTTTCGTAAGCTGGAATAACTTTTGTCCTTACTAGTTTCTTATTTTTCCTGCAGTATTTCTTTTTCTGTGATGCATTGATTCCTTTGATTTCTGCCATCCTTAAATTAAATGTTGCAACCAATATATTATTTTTATTTCGTTTTATAACGCTTTGAATCTGTTGCAATACTCCTCTTAGTGACTGATCTGATATAAATAAATTTCTCTTTACCTGTTCCTTACTATATTGGATCAATGAATTAAAATATCCATCCAGTCCTTGTAATAATCGAAAATAACTTTTGATATCTTTTTCGTTTTTTAGACGATATTCACTTAATGTCAATAGAATCTGTACCTGCTGCCCAGACGTTTTTCCAAGGATTCTCTCATAATAAGGATACATGGACAGATTTTTCTGTCTTTTTAAGTAATCCAACAAAATCATATATGTATTTTGTTGTTTTTTTGTTAATTCCTTTTGTTTGATTTTTTTTAATTTCTCAAGTTCTCTTGAAATTCTAATCTTTTCATTCAATATATTTTTTTCATTCATCACTGGGTAGAGATCTTGGGACTGTTTTACCCCATATTTTTCAGAATTTTCTAAAAGGTAGTGCTTTGTAATTTCATTTTCCGATGCACTTTCTCTAAAAAATGTCGTAACATACTGGTTAAATGCTTCTTGTGATGTATTCTTTGTCTGATCTTTTTTCTCTTTGATCAGGCTGTAAACTCCAAGAAATATCAGACAAATTCCGATCATGATCAATTTTATTCTGACCTTTTTTAATCTTCCTTCCAATTCCGTTTCTCCCTCCATATCACTGCCTGTTAATATCTTATTTTTTAAAGAAAAGAAATAGACTATCCGCTAAAGATGTACTATAATTAAAAGGATAGAATCAAGAAATCGGAGGAGCACTATGAGTAAGAAACCATATTATATTACGACTGCAATTACTTATACTTCCGGAAAACCTCATATTGGTAACACATATGAGATTATCCTGGCAGACAGTATTGCTCGATATAAAAGAATGGAAGGCTATGACGTATTTTTCCAGACAGGAACAGACGAACATGGTCAGAAAGTAGAATTAAAAGCAGAAGAAAAAGGTGTAACACCAAAAGAATTTGTTGATGATGTTGCTGGAGAGATCAAGAGAATCTGGGATCTTATGAATACTTCTTATGACCGCTTTATCAGAACTACTGATGAAGATCATGAGAAACAGGTTCAGAAGATCTTCAAGAAATTATATGAACAGGGAGATATCTACAAAGGTGAATATGAAGGTTTATACTGCACACCTTGTGAATCTTTCTTTACAGAGAGCCAGTTAGTCGATGGTAAATGTCCTGACTGCGGACGTCCAGTACAGCCTGCAAAAGAAGAAGCTTATTTCTTAAAATTAAGCAAATATGCAGACCGTCTGATCGAACACATCAATACACATCCTGAATTTATTCAGCCAGAATCCCGTAAGAATGAGATGATGAATAACTTCCTTCTTCCAGGACTTCAGGATCTGTGTGTTTCAAGAACATCATTTTCATGGGGAATTCCAGTAGACTTTGATGAAGGTCACATCGTTTATGTATGGTTAGATGCATTAACAAACTATATCACAGGTATTGGTTATGACTGTGATGGAAACAGTTCAGACAAATTTAACAAGTTCTGGCCTGCAGATCTTCACCTGATCGGTAAAGATATCATTCGTTTCCATACAATTTACTGGCCAATCATCTTGATGGCACTGGATCTTCCACTTCCTAAACAGGTATTTGGACATCCTTGGTTACTTCAGGGCGATGGTAAGATGAGTAAATCTAAAGGTAATGTTTTATACGCTGATGATCTGGTTGACTTCTTCGGAGTTGATGCAGTTCGTTACTTCGTTCTTCATGAAATGCCTTTCGAACGAGATGGTGTGATTTCATGGGAATTAATGATCGAGCGTATGAACTCTGACCTTGCCAATATCCTTGGTAACCTTGTCAATCGTACAATCTCTATGTCCAACAAATATTTTGGCGGAATCGTAGAAGACAAGGGTGTTGTCGGAGATTATGATGATGATCTGAAAGCCGTTGTAACAGGTACAAGAGATAAAGTTGCTGAGAAGATGGCTGACCTTCGTGTTGCAGATGCAATAACTGAGATCTTTAACCTATTCCGCCGCTGCAACCGTTACATCGATGAAACAATGCCTTGGGTATTAGCAAAAGACGAAGCTTCTAAAGACCGTCTTGCAACTGTTTTATACAACCTTGTAGAGGGAATTACAATTGGTGCATCTTTATTATCACCATATATGCCAGAGACATCTGAGAAGATCTTTGCTCAGTTAAATACATCTATGGTTGAATTTGATAACCTTGCAACATTCGGAAACTACCAGAGTGGTACAAAAGTAACTGAAAAACCTCAGATCTTATTTGCAAGATTAGACGAGAAAGAAGTTATGGAGAAAGCCAAAGTCTTAATGGAGAAACAGGCTGCTTCTGTGAAAGCTGCAAATGCTGCCATCGAAGAAGATACTGTTATTGACATTGAACCAAAAGATGAGATCACTATTGATGATTTCACAAAGATGCAGTTCCAGGTTGGTGAGATCATTGCCTGTGAAGAAGTAAAGAAATCAAAGAAACTTCTTTGCTCTCAGGTTAAGATTGGAAATCAGGTAAAACAGATCGTTTCTGGTATCAAAGCTTACTACAAACCAGAAGATATGGTTGGTAAGAAAGTTATGGTACTTGTAAACTTAAAACCAGCCAAATTAGCAGGAGTTCTTTCCGAAGGAATGCTTCTTTGCGCAGAAAATGAAAAGGGTGAATTAGCCCTTGTGACACCAGATAAAGATATGCCAGCAGGTGCTGAAATTTGTTAATTTTACTTACTTGTTCATTAAATTTTAGATAAATAAATAAATTGACAACCAGATTTTGGTATGCTATGGTTTAGTTATAAAATGATTGAAGACAATTAAGGAGGTTTACACATGAAAAGTACAGGCATTGTAAGAAGGCTTGACGAACTTGGAAGAATTACTTTACCGATCGAATTACGTCGTAACTTTGATGTGAACGAGCGCGATCCTCTTGAAATATTTGTAGATGATGACAAGATTATTTTAAAAAAATATAATCCTGCAGATATTTTTACTGGAGAAGATATGGATGATCTGATCGACTACAAAGGAAAGAAAGTCTCAAGAAAATCTATTATCGAATTAGCTAAACTTGCAGGATTCGAAATTACTGAAGCATAATTTTTGAATCAAACAATAAATATAAGAAAGGCTGTCGTATTAATAACAACTAATACGACAGCCTATTTTCATTCATATTGTAATGCTCTTATTTTTACAAAGGAAGGTGTTCTTATGAGAATTACTATAAATTGACTGCTACATAAAAGTACACTTAAAAATTTAAAAATACTACTTTCCGTAGTTTTAACCGGTGGCGTACTGCGATCCTTTCTTCTTTTGGCTATGATCCTCATATAAAGGAGGAACCCTACCATGAAAAAGAAGATCAAAGAGCTACGCGAAAAATATATTTTAAATCCTGCCCACTTTTATGTGGGCTATTTTTCTTTTATTCCTCTTCCAATAACTGCTGATAGATTTCTCTTTTACCAACACCCCGATCTTTTGCTACCAATTTCATCGCTTCCTTCTTAGAATGTCCCTGGTCCATATAATGTTTCATATGATCTTGCAATGGAATCTTTAAAAATTCTTCCTGACTTTCTTCTTTTAATTCTTTGAAAGATTTTCCCTCTATGATCATCACACATTCGCCTTTTGGTGGGTTTTCTCTATGGTAGGCAAGGATTTCACTCAGTGTGGATTTAAAAACGCTCTCATGCTTCTTCGTGAGCTCTCGGCATAGTGTCATAGCTCTGTCTCCAAGCACTTCGTACAGTTCTTCTAATGTTCTTACAAGACGATGCGGTGCTTCATAGATAATCATCGTTCTTGTCTCATTTTCCAGAGAATCAATAATCTGTTTTCTCTCTTTTTTATCTGCCGGAAGAAATGCTTCAAAACAAAATCTTCTTGTTGGCTGCCCGGAAATGATCAATGCATTGATCAATGCACATGCCCCTGGTAAGGCTGTCACTGTGATTCCTGCCTCGTGACACTGTCTCACCAACTCTTCTCCCGGATCTGAAATTCCTGGTGTTCCTGCATCTGTGATCAGTGCAATATTTTTTCCTTCCTGCAATTGCTTTACAAGCACTTTTGCTTTCTCCACACGATTATACTCATGATAACTTGTCATTTTCGTCTTAATCTCAAAATGATTTAATAATTTGATGCTGTGTCTCGTATCTTCTGCTGCGATCAGATCAACTTCTTTTAATGTATTGATCACACGAAAAGTAATGTCTTCGAGATTACCAATCGGTGTCGCACACAGATATAATGTTCCACTCATACTTATTCCTCCGGATTCATTCCATAAATCTTATAAATTTCTTCTGTATATTTTCCTTCTTTTTCATAGACGATCAATGGAGGCTCTACCGTCATTCTTGACTTTCCACCTTTTACTGCTTCTAACAGAAATATATTCGGTTCTTTATCGATATATGGATGCACAAAACGAATTCTTTTAGGCTCCAATCCATCTTTTGACAACTGGCATAAAATTTCTGATAAACGAAATGTCCTGTGTACCAGAAATAATTTTCCTTTATTCTTTAAAAGCTTCTTCGCTGCTGCCGTAATATCCGCAAATGTACACAAAATCTCATGTCTTGCGATTGCTTTTGTCTCGGACGGATTCTTAAGTCCATGCTGCCCAATCATATATGGCGGATTCGATGTGATCGTATCAAAACTGTCATGTGAAAAAATCGCAGAAGCTTCTTTGATATCACCCTCCACGATCTCTATCTTATCTTCCAAATGATTTAATTTGACACTTCTTGCCGCCATCTCAGCCATCTCTGACTGTATCTCAAGCCCTGTAAGATGAGCAGCATTACTCTTTGCTTCCATCAAAATGGGGAGGATTCCAGTCCCCGTACCAAGATCCAGAACTCTCCCACCATTCTTAACTTGTGCAAAATCAGATAAAAGAACTGCATCCATTCCAAAACAAAATCCTTGTTCTTTCTGAATGATCTGATAACCATTGATCCCAAGATTATCAATTCTTTCTTTTTCCATGTCCTTTATTACATCCTTGATTCTTATTATTGCATCCTTTGCTACAGCCTTGACATCCCTGTGGTTTCTTCTTTCTCATCACAAGATCATCAATCTTATATTCCTGAATTTCTTTATCTCCATTCTCATCTTCAACAATCAGTTTTACCTTTTGTCGAAGGACATCAACTCTCTGCACTTCCCCAAATACGCCATCTTTTGTCTTTAATTTCTCACCAATATTTGGAAGTTTACTGTTTAAATATTCATAAGTTTCCTGTTCATTCTTAAGACAGCACATTAATCTTCCACAAACTCCTGAAATCTTTGTTGGATTCAAAGAAAGATTCTGTTCTTTTGCCATTTTAATGGAAACAGGTGCAAACTCTGATAAAAATGTATTACAGCATAACTTTCTTCCACAGATTCCCATTCCACCGAGCATCTTAGCTTCATCTCTAACACCAATCTGTCTTAATTCAATTCTTGTTCTAAACACTGCTGCCAGATCCTTTACAAGTTCACGGAAATCAACTCGTCCATCTGCTGTAAAATAAAACAGAACTTTATTATTATCAAATGTATATTCTGTTGATACCAACTTCATATCAAGGTTATGTTCTTTGATCTTCTCTAAACAAATCTGATATGCTTCTTTTTCTTTCTCCCTGTTCTTCTCTGCTCTTTCTTCGTCTTCTTTGGTTGCGATTCTTAAAACAGGTTTTAATTCATCTCCAATGCATTTTTCCTTTACCTGTCTTCTCTCAGAAACGACGGATCCAAATTCAATTCCTCGGGCAGTTTCCACGATGACATGATCTCCCGACCTCACCTGAAATTCTTTTGGATCAAAGAAATATATCTTTCCTGCAGTACGAAATCGCACTCCAACTACTTCTACCATACTTTACCATTCTCCTTTATCGTCACGAGCAGCATTTCAATTGCCACTTCAAAATTAACATTCGCGATTAGTCGTCTTCTAGCCTTCTCAACTTCATCAAGAATATGACTGATTCCTTCAAATGAAATATAAATCTCCTGATCTTTTAACTGGCGGTATTTATCTTTAAATACCAGCTGATTTAGTGATCCTGTTGTCTTAAGGATCAGCATATCACGATACCATACCATAATTATATCAAGGAAATCATAAATCTCATTCTTATATTTTGTCAGACTCTTAGCATAAGATACAACTTCATAGATTTCCATACTCTTCATATGTGTAATGACATTCATCGTATCATTTAACATATCTTTAAATTCTTCTGTCTCTAATACATGAAGTGCACGTCCAATATTTCCAAGTGAAAATGCTGCTGCAAATGCGATATCTGCATGACTTGCCCCTGTATTTGCCTTCAGATAATCTTCAATCTCATTCTCTCGGACACTTCCAAGTGTCATGGATACGCATCTTGACAGAATCGTATCTAACAGTCTGTCTTTATTATTTGTTAACAAAAAGATTACTGCATATGCAGGTGGTTCTTCCAAAGTCTTTAATAAAGCATTCTGGGCTCCTGCATTCATACGGTCTGCATCATCAATAATATAAATCTTATAATCACCACTATAAGGTTTGATATCGATTGTTTCATTGATTCCTTTTCGAATGTCATCAACTCGAATTTCATACTTTTCATGAGTAATATAAATGACATCTGGATGATTTAATGAATCTACCTGCTTACATGCTGCACATTCACCACATCCATCTTTGTGTTCACACAGAAGTGCCTTTGCAACTGCCTTTGCGATCATCATCTTTCCGCTTCCATCTTCACCACTTAATAAATAAGCGTGGGAAACCTTTCCCGTCTTGATTGCTTCTTCAAAATGAGAAATTATTTTTTTATGTCCTATAATTGCATCAAAACTCTTCATACTACATCACCCTTTACCATGAAATTTTTTGTTGACCTGTGAAACGATCTGCTGATGAATCTCTTCAATCGGCAGGTTTCCGTCAACGGTGTAGATTCTCTCTGGATGCAGACTTGCAAGCTGTCTGTATCCTTCAACAACCTTCTTGTGAAAATCAATTGTCTCGCTTTCCATTCGATCAAGTTCTGCTTGTTTTTTCTTCCTTGAAATACCGGCTTCTGCATCCAGATCGATCATAATCGTCAGATCTGGCATCGTATCTCCAATTGCGAACTGATTTACTTCATAAACAAGATCAATTCCCATTCCTCTGGCAATTCCCTGATAAACTGCGGAAGATTCTACAAAACGATCACAGATCACAATCTTCCCATCTTCTAATGCCGGACGAATGACTTCTTCGATCAATTGAGCTCTGGCAGCTGCATAAAGCAGTAATTCTGTCATATGCCCCATCTCAGTGAATTCTTTGTTAAGGATCACATTCCTTACTGCTTCACTGATGGGAGTTCCGCCAGGTTCCCTACATACTATTATATCATAACCTTTAGCAGATAAGTAGTCTCTTAGTAATTCAATTTGTGTTGTTTTTCCAGCTCCATCTGGTCCTTCAACGGTCAAAAATAATCCCATGTTTATATCCTCTCATCTATTATGTAAATTTTATGGTTATCAAGTCCAATAACCTTCATATCATTTTGTTCATACTGGCTGATCTTATGAATCGCATGATCATCGATCACTTCCCCTGGCACAACTAACGGAATTCCTGGTGGATATAAGAAAACAAATTCCGCAGCGATCATACCTTCTGCCTGCTTATAATCAATCTGACAACGTTTTCTTCTCGTTGCTTCCTCTGGTTTCATTGCTTTTCGATTCTTGTGAAAATTCATTTTCTTAAAATTATTTTGTATATGATTTTTATTTTGTTTTTTCTCCAGATCGATCATCTGATCAATCTCTGTCATTGCTTCATACAGCCTATCATACCCTTCCTGTGTATCACATATACTTGTCATTGCAATCACATAATATAGTTCAGACATTTCCATTTCCAAGTGATACTGATCTCTCAAAATCTCAAATAATTTTTCTCCAGATATCATTGTATTCTTTACCGAAAATACAAGTTTTCCAATATCATCTGTTCGAACTAATTGGATATGTTGTAATTTTTCTAATTTTTCACGAAGTATCCACAATCGCTCACAATATTGTTGAAAATATCCACGATTTCCATCACAAATGTGGATACATTGTTCGATAGAGCTCATTAATACATATGAGGGACTGCTACTTTGAAAGATAGAAAGTTTCTTCTGCATCATTTCTTTTGAAACACAATCTGTGCATAAATGCAATAATCCTGTCTGTGTCATTGCTGGCAATGTCTTATGTAGACTCTGGATCACAATATCTGCTCCAGTACTTACTGCACTTTCCGGAAATGCCTCATGATAAATAAAATGAGCTCCATGTGCTTCATCTACGATCAATGGAATATCATACTGATGTAAAACATCTGAAATTCCTCGAATATCGGATACTCGTCCTTCATAAGTCGGAGAAACTAGTACCATCGCCTTGATCATCTTCTCTTCTTTGATAACTGCTTCTACCTGTTCTTTTGTAATTCCTTCACAAATTCCATCTTCATCAACTTCTGGGTAAATATAAACTGGATCCAATCCTAACAATTCAATCGCATGATACACTGACTTATGGCAATTTCTTGCTACTAATATCTTGTCTCCAATCTTACACAAGGCTGCAATTGCTGACAGATTTCCTGCTGTACTGCTATTAACTAAAAGATAACTTTCCTCTGTTCCATAAATCTGTTTTAAGTTATCCATCAAGTCACGAATCATCTCTTCTGGATGATGCAGATCATCAAATCCTGTAATCTCTGTGATATCAACCTTTGCAATCTCATCAAGTAATGGATCTATTTTTAAATTTCTTTTATGTCCCGGCATATGAAAAGGATATTCTTCTCCATATTGTAATTGTTTCAACTTGTCATAAATTGATGTCATTTTTTATCCCTTTGTAAACATATTTTTTCATTTTCATTATATCATACTTAATTCCTATTGAATAGGAATTAAAAAAAGAGTAAACTTTCGAATTTTTCATTCTTTCTAAAAGCTAACTCCTTGGATCTTCTTATAAATTTTCCCGCAAAATAAAAAAGATGCCCAGAGCCGGAATCGAACCAGCGACAC
>UMFY01007971.1_pt1 | contig 36202 bp, 29 predicted proteins | sample 1965121 | NCBI WGS metagenome assembly UMFY01 (sample SAMEA4836057, study PRJEB28245) | human gut metagenome | biome: gut microbiome; material: fecal sample | place: Denmark | collected 2008
CTCCCAAAAGTGCCCATCCAATAGAACTTCGCCCTGAAACGTGATCCGGCGGAGCTTTTGCGTGGTGTCGGTCACCTCAACGGTGCAAAAGCGCTGCAAGTAGCTGCAAATGGCGGCGGCGTGGGAGACGACAAGGGCGTTCTGCCCCTCCGGGAGCGAATCCAGCAGTTCGTGGATGCAGTCTGCCATCCGGGCGCTGACCTCACGGAAGGACTCGCCGTCCGGATTTTTGAAGTCTGGGTCTTCGTATTGGCGCTTCCAGAACGAGACGTCCTGCCCGGTCGTGTCACCGGTGCGGCGCTCGGAAAGGCGGGCGTCCTGACGGACGGAAAGCCCCAGCAGCTGTGCGGTCTGGAGCGCACGCAGCGAAGGGGACGACCAGACGAGCGAGACCGTGCGGAAAGCGTCATTTTGAAAGACTGCGGCGGCCCGCTGAAGACCTTCGGCAGAAAGACCGGGGTCGGGGCTGGAACCGCCGCGCTCCGGGGTGGAATGGCGCAGGAGAAGAAGGACTTTCATAGCGTTTCTATTTTTAGAATAAGCTTTTCCATGTTGGATACTAAATGCAGAATACGCTGCTGTGTTTGTAAATTAGAAACAGTATTCCATCCCCAAAGGTAAGCGCGATATCCTGCAATGTATTGTGTTAAAGCGTGAATGGTTTTGAATGGATAGAGCTGTAAATCCCGATATTTTAAGGAAAGGGAATTTACAGCAGTAAGCAACGTGTGGCGAGTGGCGGGACTGCCCGAAGAAAGATGCTGTTTACAGCAGGAAACCACCGCAGAAATATCGGTAAAGCGCTTTCGGGATAAGCGAATCGTTGTGCCGACAACAAAGCCGTTCAGAGAAATTTCAGAAGAGGAGCGCTTGATTTTTTTGTAGTTGATATGGAAAGATTGAGACGCCAAGATATAGCGGATTTTCTTAAGAAACCACGGCTTTGAAAGAACTTGTCCAGTAGAGTCAGATTCAGAAAAAAGAAGATCATCGGCATAACGTGTATAACGAATGCCAAGCGATTGACAGTATTTTAGGATTCGCTGATCCAACCGTGCAAAAATGAAATTGGAAACAGCAGGAGAGGTGCAAGCACCCTGCGGAAGGGAGTCGTTGAACAAAAGCAGCGAAGAAAGTGTGTTTAGGATCCAAGTGGCTTCTTCGTCTGATGCTCGAATCAGAGGACGGAACGCTTTTTCGATGTGCTGGGAGGTAATGGATGGAAAAAAGTCTTTTAAGTCAATGCGAAGAAAAAATCGATCTCCGCAGTGTTCCTCTAAAAATTTTTGATAGGATTCGTCCGCACGGAACCCTTTGACACAAACTGGAAGCGGAAGCTCGTTCAAATAAAAACGGAGAAAATTTCGCTGGATGCGAAAGAGCGCAGAATCCTTTTTGACAGAATCAATTCTTCGATAGCCGCCTTTTGATTTTGGAATAGTGAACGATTCATAAGAATGATCCTTTTCAAAGAGGGCAACAATGAGGTCTTCTTCGGGCACAGCAAGATAGTTCGAGAGAAAAATGCTTTTCGAATATATGTAAATGGGAATCATCTCCTAAAAAACAGCAGTCAGTACTTTCCAAAAGTATCGCTTGCGCAAGCTGACGGCTGGCATACGACACGATCACATGGGTTGAGACAAGAACGTCCGACAGGGCATAGTCAATAAGTGACCAAAGTTCCTTGGAATTCCAGTTTGCTAAGCTGGCGTCAAGGCTCTGCATGAGGCAGACATTGCTACTGGCTGCTGTTTATGCCATTATATCATAGATCATGCTCTCTGACAAATGCAGAAGCTTGGAGAGCTCTGGGTAGGTGTTCTCGAAATGCTGTGAAAAATCTTTCCAGTATCCAGCATTCTGGGAAATACACTGTTCCAACTGAGCGATTGAAAGATCCGCTGACAGTGAGAGCTCCTGCGCGACGGAACGGAAATAGAATTCAAAGTATTCAGATACCCAGCTGGTTTTTCCGACGCAGACTGCGGAACGGATATTGGTGTAAAGCTTTTGAGTCCTTTGCGGGTCTGAGAAGGTACAACTATTGATGTTCAACAAGAAATCGGATTTCCCAAAAAAGATCATTCGGACTAAATTGAGCTGGTCATTCGGCGAATAAGAAGACAAAAGCGATTGGAACTGTGCATAGGTAGAGGCATAAGGATTTTTCTGATACAGTTTGTCTGCTGTAAATTTACAAATATAGGGAAGGCTGTTTTTCGTGATGATTAAACCTTCCACTGTTGTGCTGCAGACGAAGATGTGATAGTACAGAAGGTAATTCTTGATTGTGTGGAGAAAGCTGAAAAATGCAGGATCTGTGCAAGAGAATAAACTGCGGTTGGAAACATGGAAGTGACAGTTGTCTGCCATGGCAAGAATGCGTTTGCGTTGATTGACGATTTGCGAAGCAAGGAGATGTTTTTTGTTGTCAAGCAGAAACGGCTCTTTTTCATAGGGAACCTCGGTGAAAAACCAACCGTTTTTAGGGCAGGAAAAACGCCACTTGGACGGTTCGTATTGGAGAATTTTGTCCATATCGATCAGGATGAGATAGGGCGTTTGCTCGTGTGTTTTTTCAGGCGAAAGTAGATTTTGTTTGACTTTATCTGTAGTGGTCGGAAAAACATCAAAATAGGAAAATTTGGGGAATAAAATTCGGATAAGGCTGTTCGTAAACAGCTCCAATTCAGTTGCGCCTTCGACCAGAAGCATAGCCTTTGAAAAGTAAGCATTGGAAAGCTCATCAGAGGCTGCAACAGAGGCACGCTTGTCCCAGTCAAAAAAGGAAAGACGCTGGACTTGACTGTAACGATGAACCAGTTTGAAGCTACAAATGCTGTCTGTCTCTCCTTTTTGGATAAAGTTCCGAAGCAGCCGGGAAGAATGGGTTGAGATAATGGTATTTACGGAGCTGTGCGGGGCGGTAAGAAGTGCACACAGCTGATCGATATAGCTGTGATGGAGGTGAAGCTCTGGCTCATCCAACAACAGAAGAGGCTCTTTCAATTTGCTTCGTGTAAGATGAAAAATCGCGTTTAGATAAAGCGAAATATATTGCAGCGAATTGGTTCCGGTAGAATAGTAGCTCAAATTGTGTCCAGCTTTTTCAAAGCCGCTTCCCTGCCGAAGCAGATTCATCAACGCGATGATAAAATCTTTTGAGGTGCCCTTGGAAGAAATGCCAGCGGCATCAAAAATTTGTTGGACGGCAGTAATCCTTCGTCCGATCTCGGTTTTGGGATCACAAGAGATCTGCTGGATCGCCTGAAGCGTCCGCTGCTTTTCAAAATCGGAAACATTGGCGGCCTGCCCCAGAACCTCCCAAATGGAATGCCAGTCATAGATATCGATTTTGTGACAGTCCAGATAAAAAAGAGGAAACAAGTTTTTAAGGAAAGCACGGTCAGTATAAGAGTAGTTCCAGCGAATCGGATGATTTTTGATCTGTTCCATCTGAAGGAGGAGGGTGAAGTGTGGGTTAGAACTGCCGAGCTGATAAATTTTCTTGTAAAAACTCAGATAAGGACTGGAGGCACCCTGCGAAGCAGCCTTGATTTTGTTTTTGGCGATTCGAACAAAGCGGGAGAGGTCGTATTCGATTTGGATGCGCACAAAATTACTAAAAGGATTATTCTCATCAAAAATATCGCTCTGTAAATGACTCTCCGTCATATTGGCGTAAAAATAATGAATTGCCGATAGAAAGTTTGACTTTCCAACACCGTTCTCACCGACAATGATATTATTGGATTGAAGCGGTACACAGCAGTCCTTTATCGATTTATAATACTGGATCTTAATAGACCGGATGGACATAGAATGCTCCTTTATTTGGTTGGGAGGCTGGCACCACTATAATAGTATGAGGGGAAAAGGGATGTCAAGAGAATTCTTCTCCCACCCTCCCCCTCAAAACGCGGGCAAACTTCAAAAAAAGTTACAATTTTCTCATGAAAAAAGACGTTTTCCCATTGACAGCCTTGTTATAATAGGAATATAAGGATTTTTGAGCCAGCACTCTGCGGCTCGGATTGCTTGACGGCCCCTTGCGGGGGCTTTGGAAAAAGAAAGAGGCAACAGCATTATGACCAAAATTGATATTTTCTCCGGCTTCCTTGGTGCCGGTAAGACGACCCTCATCAAAAAGCTCATCAAAGAGTCCTTTGCGGGCCAGAAGGTCGTTCTGATCGAGAACGAGTTCGGCGAGATCGGCATCGACGGCGGCTTTTTGAAGGAGTCCGGCATCCAGATCAACGAGCTGAATGCGGGCTGTATCTGCTGCTCGCTGGTGGGCGACTTCCGCGCTGCCCTGCAGCAGGTGGTGGAGCAGTACCACCCGGATCGCATCGTGATCGAGCCGTCGGGCGTCGGCAAGCTGAGCGACGTGACCCGTGCCGTCGAGGGTGTGGCGGAGCATCTGGATGTTCAGCTGAACAGCTTCGTTACCGTGGCCGACGTGAACAAGGTCAAGATGTATATGAAGAACTTCGGTGAGTTCTACGATGACCAGATCAGCCACGCAAGCTGCATCATCCTCAGCCGCACCCAGACCGCCAGCGAGGAGAAGATCGCTGCCGCTGTCGCCATGCTGCGCGAGAAGAACCCCACTGCGACCATCGTCACGACCGCATGGGATGCCCTGACCGGTGAGCAGATCCTGAACGCCATGTCCACCAAGGACGACTTCAAGGCAGAGCTGATCGCCATGGCTGCCAAGGCCAACGAGGAGCACGCCCACGAGGACGAGGAAGAAGAACACGAGCATCATCACCATCACTACGATGAGAACGGCGTGTGTAGCTGCGGCCACCATCACCACGACGATGATGACGACGACGATGACGAGGACGAACACGAGCATCACCATCATCACGACCACGAGGATGAGGATGACCACTGCTGCTGCCACCATCACGATCACGACGACGATGATGAGCATGAGCATCACCACCACGACCATGATGACGAGGACGACGAGCACGAGCATCATCATGATGAGGACGGCCACTGCAGCTGCGGCCATCACCACCATCATCACCACGACGGCCACGACGCCGACGAGGTCTTCACAAGCTGGGGCGTCGAGACCGCCAAGAAGGTCGCCAAGGCGGATATCGAGCACGCCCTCACGGAGCTGGATTCCGGCAAGTACGGCATGATCCTGCGTTCCAAGGGCATCGTGGACGGCGGCGCCGACGGCTGGCTGGAGTTCGACTATGTGCCCGGCGAGTGGGAGGTCCGCTCCCGCGGTGCCGATGTGGGCGGCAAGCTGGTCGTTATCGGCTCCAAGCTGGACGAAAAGGCCATTGCGGGCCTGTTCGGCTGCTGATCCCGGAAAGAGGAGAAAGATCACTATGGCAAATGAGATCCCCGTTTACCTGTTTGTCGGCTTCCTCGAAAGCGGCAAGACCAAGTTCATTCAGGAAACGTTTGAAGACCCCAACTTCGACTCCGGCGACAAGACTCTGCTGCTGGTCTGCGAAGAGGGCGAAGAAGAGTATAACCAGAAGAAGTTCGCCTTCCCCGGCGTGACCCTCTACAACATGGAGGACAAGGCCGAGCTGAACCCCCAGAACCTTGCCAAGCTGGCCAAGGAGGCCGACGCGGGCCGCGTGGTCATCGAGTACAACGGCATGTGGCTGCTGCAGGATCTGGCGAACAACCTGCCCGAAAACTGGATCGTCTACCAGTGCATCGCCACGGCGGACGGCACCACGGCTCTGACCTACGCCCGCGACAACGCGATGCGCTCCCTGCTGCTGGACAAGATCGCCCGCAGCGAGCTGATCGTCTTCAACCGCGCCGAGGCCGTCAACAACGACGCCGCCCGGCAGGAGCTGCACAAGCTGGTGCGTCAGGCATCCCGCAAGTGCGATATCGCCTATGAGTTCGCCGACGGCAGCGTAGCCTACGACGACATCCCCGACCCGCTCCCCTTCGACCTGAACAAGCCTGTGGTGGAGATCGGCGATGACGATTTCGGCATCTGGTATATGGATTGTCAGGACGAGCCCCAAAAGTACGCGGGCAAGACCGTCAAGTTCCTCGCGCAGGTCTGCCAGACCAACCGCGCGGGCAAGAACAGCTTCGTGCCCGGCCGCTTCGCCATGACCTGCTGCGTGCAGGACATCCAGTTCGTCGGTTTCCCCTGCTCCTACGACGGCTACAAGGCGCTGGAGCAGCGTGCATGGGTCACCGTGACCGCCAAGGTCAATTACAAGTTCCACAACATCTACCGCGGCAAGGGCCCGGTGCTGACCGCCATCTCGGTGGAACCCGCCGAAAAGCCGCTGAACGATGTCGTAACATTCTCTTGACCAACACACAGCTAAGGAGGATCTCACCATGAAAACGTTGTTTCGTGTTCTGGGCGCGGCTGCTGCCGTCGCCGTCACCAGCGTCGCCATCGTGGCACTGGACAAGGTGCTGAACGATAAGGGCTCGCTCCACGTGGAAGAGGTGGAGTTCCCCGAAGACGCGGAAAAGGACCCCGAAGAGGCCGCCAAGACCGCCGAGGCCTACGCCGAGGGCGAGGCGAAAGCGGAGCACACCCCCGCGGAGCCGGGTGCCGCATGGCCCCCTGCCTTTGCAAAAGAGGATGGGCAGCCCCCGGAGCCCGAAGCCCCGGAAGCTGCACCTACCGTGGAAGCAGCCAAGGCCGAGAAGGCTGAGGCCACCGCAGAGCCGGAAGCGGCCGAAGAGAAGCCCGCAGCCGGCGAAGTGTCCGTGAACCCTGTGGAGGCCGGCCCCGCCGTTGCCCCTAAGGACGAGAACGGCAAGTTCGACGTGACCAAGATCGCCGAGGCTTCCGATTTCACCGGCGTGGAAGAGGAATCCGGCTGCAAGAGCTGAGAAAAGATCGAAAAAGGAGCGCACCATCGCTTGATGATGCGCTCCTTTTCTTATGCGCCGTGGGCGATCTGTTTCAGCCGCTCCTTATCCAGCACCTCCACCCCGCCGCGGTAGAGGCGAACGAGGCCCTCCCCGGCGAAATACTTCAACAGACGGCTGACGACCTCGCGGGCGGAACCCATATAGCGGGCGATCTGGTCGTGGGTCATGTGGAGGTCGGCCCCGCCGGTCTTGGCCAGCTCGTCCGTCAGGAAGATGGCCAGCCGCCGGTCGGCGCTCATGAAGAGGATCTGCTGCATCGTCCACATGGTATCGGAAAAGCGTTCGGCGGTCATCTGGTAGGCGTAGCAGCGGACGTAGACATTCTGCTGCATCAGCTGGCGGAAGACGCCCGCGCCGATGCAGTAGGCCTCGGTGTCCTCCTCGGCGTCGATGTAAAGGTCAAAGTTGACCGAGTCCATGACGCAGGAGGCTGACAAAATGCAGACTTCGCCCTGAAACAGGCGGTAGAGCGTGATATCGCGGCCGTCCTCGGAGAGCAGGTAGGCCCGCAGCTGCCCCGACCGCAGCAACAGGATGCCCACGCAGTTTTCCACCGGACTGTGGACCCGCTCCCCTTTCCGGTATTTCACGGGCCGGGTGAAGCGGCAGAGCTGCTCCTGCTCGGCAGGGGTGAGCTGGCCCCAGAACGGGAACGCGCACGCAAGGCAGTTCCGGTTGACGGCAGATGGTTGCACTTCCGACATGATGTTATCCTTTCCGCAGGGCCTTGGCGGCTTCCGTGCCGGCCAGCGCCCCTTCATAAACGGCCTTGGCCACTTGGAGCAGCCCGCCGGTGCAGTCCCCGGCGGCGTAAAGGCCGGGCAGGGTGGTCTGCATATGTTCGTCCACGAGGATGCGGTTCCCGTCCACCTCGGCCCCCAGCTTGCGGGCCAGCGCGGTGCTGCCCGCAACGCCCAGCGCCACGAAAACGCCGGAAAGCGCCACGGTCTTGCCACCGCTCAGTTCTACGCCGCTGACCCGCTCTTCGCCGAGGATGGCGTTCACCTTTTCGGGGCAGACCGTTACCTCCGGCGGGAAGGAGGCCGTCAGCGGGGAGCCGTTGGTCAGCAGGGTGACGCTCTTTACCACGGGCAGCAGAGCCTGCACCTCGTGCAGGGCGTACTCGCCGCTGCCCAGCACGGCCACACCTTTGCCACGGTAGAAGAAAGCGTCGCAGGTGGCGCAGTAGCTCACGCCATGGCCTTCCAGCCCCGCAAGGCCGGGGATGCGCGGGGCGGCGCGGGAGGCTCCGGTGGCGAGGATGACGGCGTCGGCGGGGAAATCCCCCGCCAGCGTTTCTACGGTGAGCTTATCGGTGTAGGTCAGGCCCACGGCTTCGGTGGTCACGAACTGCACCCCCAGCGCCTTTGCCCCTTCGATACCCCGGCGCTCCAGTTCGGCCCCGGAGATGGGTTCGGCAAAGCCGTAGTAATTCTGGATGAGTTCGGCACGGTCCAGCGCACCGGGCCCCTTAGTGAGAACGGTGGTCTCGACCCCTGCGCGGGCGGCGTACAGCGCCGCCGACACCCCCGCCGGGCCGGAACCAATGATAACGATGTTCGGCATGGATAGCTCCCCCTTTTTTCCTCTAGTATACACCTTTTCCCGCAAAAATCTGTGACCAAGTTCCAAAACGGCCCACTTTTCATCCGGGGCGGAGTGTGTTATACTGAGTTGATTTGAATTGGATCGTGGAGGTATCGAAATTTATGACCAAGCAGCGTCTGCTTTTTATCACCACCGGCGGCACCATCGCCAGCGTGCGCACCGCACAGGGGCTCAAGCCCGTCCTGACCAGCGAGGAGCTGCTGGCCCATCTGCCGGAGCTCAACGAGCTGTGCTGCCCCGAAACGCTGGCGCTGTGCAGCATCGACAGCACCGACCTCGGCCCGGAGCACTGGCTGATGATGGCGAAGGCCGTGCAGGAAAATTACGCCCTCTACGATGGCTTCATCATCTGCCACGGCACCGATACGCTGGCCTACTCGGCGGCGGCGCTGTCCTACCTCATCCAGAACGCGGACAAGCCCATCATCCTGACCGGTGCCCAGCAGCCCATCTCCAACGAGATCACCGACGCCAAAAAGAACCTGCGCGACAGCGTCATCTGCGCCCTCGACCAAGGCAGCCGGGGTGTGATGGTGGTGTTCGGCGGCCATGTCATCGCGGGCACCCGCGCCAAGAAGAACAAGACCATCAGCTACGATGCCTTTGCGTCGGTCAACTTCCCGGAGCTGGCGCTGGTGCAGGGCGACCGGCTGGTGCGCTATGTCCCCTCGCCGTGGCCCACCGGCCCGGTGGAGTTTGGCCGCGCCCTGAACCCGAAGGTCTTCCTGCTCAAGCTGACGCCCGGCCTCGGCCCGGAACTCATCCCGGCCATCTTTGAACAATACGACTGCGTTATTGTGGAAAGTTTTGGCGTCGGCGGCATCCCCCAGCGTCTGATGGACGCCTTTGCCGAGGGTCTGGGCGACTACGACAAGACCCACAAAATTCTGATCTTGACCACCCAAGTCACCTACGAGGGCAGCGACGTGGGCATTTACGAGGTCGGCAAGCGGGTCAAGAATCGCTTCCGCTTCCTCGAAGCCCACGATATGACCATTGAAGCCGTCGTCACCAAGGTGATGTGGCTGCTGGCCCAGAACTGCGACAGCTTCGACCAGCTTCAGCAGCGGTTCTATCGTCAGATCAACTTTGATACATTTTATCACTGAGAAAAGGGGCTGCTGCACTTTCGGCTAAAACCATGTGCAACAGCCCCTTGTGTATCAGAGGTATTCTTCAAAGTATTGCAGAGTAGAACAGCGGACCAGCAGCTTGTCGGTCAGGAAAGCGTGGGGATGCCGGATATGGGAGCGCATGGGGATAGCAAATGTTCGCTCACCGACGGAAATAAAAACGACGACATAAGGCCGGTTGCGTTTCTGCTCGATCTCCGGGCAGCGGCTGGCAGGATAATCTTCAAAAAATGTGTCGGATAAAAAAGCAAATCGTATCATGGAACATCCTCGTAAAAAGAAATGCCCCTTTTCCAAGGGGCAAGTCTTCTCAGTGAACTTTTCTTTTGTTTTACTTGGTCGCGCTCTACGACCAAATCTTCTCAGTGAACTTTCTTTCAGCTCGCGTTCTACGAGACGGTCTTCACAGGTTTCCCTGTACCTATAGTATACGGCTGAAAATGCAAAATGTCAACTTATTATCGTAAAATTGGGGGTTGGATTCTGAGCTGTGTGAAAACACTTCAAAATAATACGATTTTTCCACGAAATCTTCCTCATGGAAGGTTCGGGGGCTGTGCTATTCTGGATTCAGAAAAAATGAAAAGGAGAATCACTATGGCACAATTCGTGAAGCTGGACCCTGAAGCCCTGCGTGAGTTGCACGTTGGCAATGAGCGGCTGGTATCTTACAACGTCGAGATGGCGGAAGTCACCGGCGGCACCTTCTGGAAAGCCTACACCCCCGGCCAGATCGCAGGCACGGAGCCCTTTGAAATGAAGGGCGGCCTCAACGCCAATATCTTCGCCGAGGGCGGGCTGATGCAGTATTATGACCCCATCGACCTCTACGATGAGAAGCTGCGGACGCTGGCCAAAGAGATCGGCCCCTCGTGGGTCCGGGTCTCCGGCAGCTGGGCCACCAAGACCTACTACGATTTCGACGGCCATACCGGCGGCAAGGTGCCGGAAGGCTACGGCGCTGTCCTGAACCGCCAGCAGTGGGTGGGAGTGCTGGACTTCTGCAAGGCGATGGGCGCAAAGCTGCTGATCTCCGTGGCCGACTGTGAGGGTCTGCACCACGCGGACGAGCCGTGGAACCCCAGTCAGGCCCAGCAGATCTTTGCCCTGAGCAAAGAGTACGGCAAGCCCATTGACGCGGTGGAGTTCGTCAACGAGCCCAACCTGCTGGAAATGTCCGGCTGCCCCAAGGGCTACACCCCGGAGCTGTATGCCAAAAATCAGGATATCTTTGCCCGCTGGCTGCGGGAAAATTACCCCGACTGCCTTTTCGTGGGTACCAGCACTTCGGAGGGCCCCTCCAACAGCGACCCCGCTTACGAGTCGGCCGGGGACAGCAACAGCTTTTTGAAGAATGTGCCGCTGGAAGTTCTGCTGAAGGAGATGCAGGAAAAGCTGGACGTGTACAGCTACCATTATTACAACGGCGTAGCCGAGCGGCTGAGAGCCATGATGCCCAACTCCTACTGGCTGCCGGACCGGGCCACCAGCGAGGATTATCTGGACGTTGCCCGAAGCATGATCCAGTACCACACCAAGAAGCGGGACATCTACTGCCCCGGCGGTGAGATCTGGGTCACGGAATCCGGCGATGCCGGGGGCGGCGGCACCACATGGGCTTCCACCTATCTGGATGTTTTCCGTACCCTCAACGAGCTGGGGGCATTCTGCACCGTGACCAAGGGCATCATCTTCCACAACACGCTGGCATCCAGCGATTATGGTTTCCTGAGCCACGGCAGCTTCGACCCCCGCCCCAATTACTTTGCCGTGCTGCTGTGGCACCGCCTGATGGGCAACACTGCTTACGACACCGCCGAACCCATCCGGGAGGGTGCCCACGTCTACGCTCATTCCCGCGCCGACGGCAAGCCCGGCAAGGCCTACCTCATCATCAACAACAGCCGGACCGACACCACCACTGTCGCCCTGCCGAAGGACGCCGAGGTGTATCAGCTCTCCGCCGAGACCCTTCGTGCCGAGACCATGCTCTGCAACGGCAAGGCTCTGGTTCTGGGCGAGGGCAACGCTCTGCCGGAGATGGCTCCCGTGGCGGCCAAGGCTGGGGAACTGACCCTGCCCGCAGCCACCTGCACCTTCATCGTGCTGTAATCACAACATAAAAAGGGGCTGTTGCAACTCCTTCCGTCATCGCTGATGCGATGCCACCTCCCTCAATGAGGGAGGCTTTCACAGCTAACCGTTACGCCAAGGCTCCCTCCGAGAGGGAGCTGGCACGGCGAAGCCGTGACTGAGGGAGTTCGTTGCAACAGCCCCTCTTTGCGTATCAGAACACCAGCTGCACCAGCAGCACATAGCAGACCGTGCCCCCCGCAATGGAGACGAGGGTCTGGTGCTTCCACTTGTGGAGCGCGATGGTCGCCGCAATGGCGATGGCCTCTGGGATGCCATGGCTCCCCGCGAAAGGGGTCACGCCCTTCAGGCAGTAGACGATGAGCATCCCGAAGATGGCGGCGGGCAGGACGCGGCCCAGATACCGCACCACCTCCGGCGGCTGCTGGTCCTTGGAGGAGAAGATCAGAAAGGGCAGAAAGCGGGTGAGCATGGTCGCCGCCGTGCACATCGCCATGGTGATGCCCATTTGCAGTGTGGTCATGAGTGCACCTCCGTTTTGCCGTGGGCGGTTTCAGCCTTCTCAATGGGCTTGCGCAGCGCCAGCAGAAGCACCAAAATGCACGCCATAGCGGGCAGAAGGAAGCTGCCGGAGCCGAACACCACAAGGCAGACCAGCGGCACCAGAATGCCGATGAGGGCGCTGATGTGCTGCTTTTCCTTCTCCCACTGGTTCAGGAAGATGACGACGAACATGGCTGTCATCACGAAGTCCACACCCTCGGTGCTGAAGGGCAGGACCGAGCCCACCACCGCGCCGAGACCCGCGCTGGCGACCCAGTAGATCTGGTCCAGCAGGGTGATGAAGAACATGAACCAGCCCCGGTCCACCCCTTCCGGCGGTTCGGCGGAGCAGGTGATGGAGAAGGTCTCGTCGCTCATGGCGTAGATCATATAAAAGCTGCGCAGCCCGTAGCCCTTGTACCGCTCCAGCATGGCAAGGCCGTAGAACAGATGCCGCGCTTGGATCATCAGCGCCATCAGGAAGGCCGACAGCGGCGAAAAAGCCCCCAGCAAAAGGCTTGCCAGCACGAACTCCAGCGAGCCGCCGTAGACGACGGTGCCCATCAGCATGGGCATCCAGACCGGCAGCCCCAGCGACTGCACGTAAATGCCGTACCCTATGCCCAGCACGAGATACCCGGCAAACACCGGCACCGTCTGGGGGGCGGCTGCTTTCAGCGCCCGGAGCACGGTGCCGGTGGGCTGCGATGCGATCTCGGAATCTTTCATATACACTAACCCCCTAGTTTAGTAGTAGTATAGCAGAATCTGCGGACATTGCAAGATTTTCCCGGAAAAAGATTCTTTGCCGCAAAAACGCCCTAGGACAGCCGCCGAAGCGGGGAAGTCCTAGGGCGTTTGAATGGTTACGGGGTCATCGCTCGTTCTTGCGGGCGAGGTCCTTGGTGTAGAGGGCGCGGGTGGCGTTGAGGACGGCCAGCACCATGACGCCGACATCGGCGAAGATGGCGGTCCACATGCTTGCCAGACCCAGTGCGCCGAGGACGAGGCACGCGAACTTGATGGCCAGCGCAAAGACGATGTTCTCGTATACGATGCGGAGGGTGCGGCGGGCGATGCTCATGGCGAGGGCGATCTTGGCCGGGTCGTCGTCCATCAGGACGATGTCGGCGGCCTCGATGGCGGCGTCCGAGCCGAGGGCACCCATTGCGATGCCGATGTCGGCACGGGACAGAACGGGCGCATCGTTGATGCCGTCGCCCACGAAGGCGAGGTTTTCCTTCGGACCCTTGGCGGCGAGGAGCTTTTCGATCTGGTCCACCTTGTCGCCGGGCAGCAGACCGGCGTGGTACTCGTCCAGACCGAGATCGGAAGCAACGGCCTTGGCCACCGGCTCGGCGTCGCCGGTCAGCATGACCGTCTTGCGGACGCCCGCCGCCTTCAGGCCCTTGATGGCCTGTGCGCTGTGGGGCTTGACCACGTCGGCGATGAGGAGGTAACCGGCGTACTTGCCCTCAATGGCAACATGGACGATGGTGCCCGGCTCGGTGACTTCGGGGGCGGAGAGGTTCAGCTTTGCCATCAGGCGGGCGTTGCCGGCGGCGACGGTCTTGCCGTCCACCTTCGCGGTCACACCGTGGCCGCCCAACTCCTGCACATCGGTGACGCGGTTGGCGTCGATCTCCTTGCCGTAAGCGTTCTTGATGCTCAGGGAGATGGGGTGCTTGGACCAGCTCTCGGCCAGTGCGGCGGCTTCCACCAGCTCGGCTTCGGTCACACCGTTTTCGGGGTGGACGCCCACCACTTTGAAGGTGCCCTGCGTCAGGGTGCCGGTCTTATCAAAGACCACGACACCGGTGCGGGCCAGCTCTTCCAGATAGGTGGAGCCCTTGACGAGGATGCCGCAGGCGGAAGCGCCGCCGATGCCGCCGAAGAAGCTCAGCGGGATGGAGATGACCAGCGCGCAGGGGCAGGAGATGACGAGGAAGGTCAGGGCGCGGTAGATCCAGTCGCCGAAGCGGGCGGGCTGGCCCATCAGCAGCAGGACCACCGGCGGGAGGAAGGCCAGCGCCAGTGCGCTGTAGCAGACAGCGGGGGTGTAGACGCGGGCAAAGCGGGTGATGAAGTTCTCGGCACGAGCCTTTTTCATGCTGGAGTTTTCCACGAGGTCGAGGATCTTGGAGACGGTGGATTCGCCGAACTCCTTGGTGGTGCGGACCTTCAGCAGACCGGTCATGTTGACGCAGCCGCTGATGACCTCATCGCCGCTCTGGACGTCGCGGGGAAGGCTCTCGCCGGTGAGGGCGGCGGTGTTCAGGGCCGAGGTGCCCTCCACGATGACACCGTCGATGGGGACGCGCTCGCCGGGCTGGACCACGATCACGGTGCCGACTTCCACATCATCGGGGTCCACCTGCTCCAGCTTGCCGTCCTCGTCCTCGATGTTGGCGTAGTCGGGGCGGATGTCCATCAGGCTGGAAATGCTCTGGCGGCTCTTGCCCACGGCGACGCTCTGGAACAGCTCGCCGATCTGGTAGAAGAGGATAACGGCGCAGCCCTCAACGTAATCGCCCAGCGCGAAGGCGCCCACGGTGGCAACGGCCATCAGGAAGCACTCGTCAAAGGGCTGGCGGTTCTTGATGCCGAGAAGTGCCTTGCGCAGGACGTCCCAGCCGACTACGAGGTAGGGGATCAGGTAGAGCACCAGCTCCACCGGCGTGGGGAAAGTGGGCAGGAGCCGCAGGATCACGATCAGGACGACCGATGCGATGATCTGATACAGCACCTTTTTCTGTTTTTTGGTCATAGGGATTCTCCTTTTGTCGGGTAGGGGTGGGAGCGGTTTCAACAGGTTTTCCCCGGAAAAAACCTTTTTCCACGTTTTCCCCCGTGTTTTCCACGAGGTTTTCCCGGAGAAATCTGACTTTTTCCCGTTTATTTTTGAGATTTTCCGCAAAACGTGTTGAAAACCCGGTGGAAACTGTTGAAAACTGCACTTTCTTTCCACAAGAGAAATGCTCTGGGATGGAAACGGCTCCCCTGCAGGGGAGCCGTTTCCATCCGGTTTTTATTTTCAGATATCAAAGATCTCGCAGTCGTCCTCGACCTTCTTGCAGGCGGCCAGAACGTTGACCATGGTATCGTGGGGGTCCGCACCCTCAGCGAACTCGACCTTCATCTTCTGGGTCATAAAGCTGACGGTAGCGCTTGCCACACCGGCAACGGTGTTGGCGGCATCTTCCATCTTCTGAGCGCAGTTTGCGCAATCGACTTCGATCTTGTAGTTCTTTCTCATAAGTAGTACCTGCCTTTCAACGATTCCTCGATATGTTCCATCCCCAAGGAGAGGATGCTGCGCACATGGTCATCGTCCAGTGCGTAGTAAACGGTTTTTCCGTCCCGGCGGAACCGCACGAGCTTGGTATCCTTGAGGACCCGGAGCTGGTGGCTCACCGCGGACTGGCTCAACTGCACCGCGTTCGCGATGTCCTGCACACAGAGTTCATTGTCGTGCAGGGCATACAGGATCTTGATGCGGGTGGAGTCGCCGAACACCCGGAACAGGTCGGCCAGCTCGTACAGCACCTCGTCGTCCGGCAGTGCGACCGCTTGCGGCTGCGCTGCGTGCAGGGCATCTTTTGCTTCGGCCATCTCGGCATCTCCCTTCGCTGTGGATTCATATGAATGTCTGTTCATGTGTTCATGGTATCACGCAGAACAGCCCTTGTCAAGGGCTTTTGCAAAGATTCTTGCCCCAAAATCAAAAATCTTGAATTTTACCGCAATACGCAAGAAAACTGCATTTTTAATCTGCAAAAAGGGTGCGTTTTTGGAAACAAAAACGCCGCGTCTCAAAGCGGGGAGAGATTTGGAACACGCGTGTTCAAAATCTGGATATATCACTTCCGGCGGGCGGCCGCCACCCACGGCAGATACATCAGCGCCAGCGCCGCCGCAATGGCGGGCAGGAAGCCGAGAATATAGTATTTTTCACCCAGCAGGTTGGTGAAAGCCGTGGTGATGACGTTGCCGTAGGGGTTATTAAGGAAGTAGAAGTTCGTGTACAAGGGTTTGTTCAGAAAGTAGATGGGCAGGGCGGAGCCGAAGAGAAAGGCCAGCACCTGCGGCACCCGGCGGACGCTGGGGCGGTAGCCGCCCACGACGAGGAGGACCGGGTAGAGTACGAGCAGGGCGTGGATGGAGATGGAGTGCAGATTGATGAGCGTCCACCACGAGGGCACATCGAGCCAGCTTGGGCAGAGCAGCGCCAGCGCCGCGCCGGGGATGCAGAGGGCATACAGCTCCTCTTTGCACCAATTCTGGTCGAAGAGGGTGTTGTAAAGGCAGACAAAGACGTTGATGCTGCACAGATGGAGCGGCAGATAGCTCCAGTTCCACTGGCCGGTCAAGGCCATGCCCAGCAGCAGAGCAGCTTCGTCCAGTAAAAGCAGACCTGTGACACCGACCAAGATCTTCCGGCGCAGCTTCGCCCCGCTGCGCTTGTACCAGAGCGCGACCCCTACGATAAAGAGCAGTGAAAGGGCCAGCTCAATTCGATGGATCTTGCCGTAAAGAGGATAGCATTGGTAGCCTTCGCCGTATTCCAGCGCGGTGATATCATAGGATTTCCAGAAGTCGCTCATAGAGGACACCGCCTTTCGGCCCTATCATAGCGCGTTTTGGGCAAAAGCGGAAGAGGAAAATTGCAGAAATCCCTCCAAAACAGGTGCATCGGCGCGGAAAGTGTGGTATCCTATCAAGGTAGTAAAAAATGTTTGCCGATGCGGCGATTGAAGAAAGGAAGTATTTTTATGTTGACTGTTGGCATCAAGGGCGAGCAGAGCCAGCTCGTGACGAACGAAAACACTGCAAAGACCATGGGCAGCGGCACGCTGGACGTCTTCGCGACGCCCGCGCTGGTGGCGCTGGCCGAGAAGACCTGCTGGATGAGCGTGGCGGGTGAGCTGGACGAGGGCTGCGGTTCCGTGGGCACCAAGCTGGAGCTGGAGCACACCGCCCCCACCCCCGTAGGCATGACCGTGACCTGCGAGAGCGAGCTGACCGCCGTGGAAGGCCGCAAGCTGGTGTTTAAGGTATCCCTGCAGGATGAAAAAGGCCCCGTGGGCGGCGGCGTGCACGAGCGCTTCATCGTGAACGACGCGAAGTTCGCGGCGAAGGCTCAGGCGAAGAAGGGCTGAGCCGCATCGGCGGCTGGTCGTCCTCCATAATCTGCTCTTCCGCTTTCTGCTGGGCTTCCAGCAGGATGCGGGCGGCCTGTTCGCTGGCGCGGAACAGCTCAAAGTACAGCGCTTTATAATCCGGCGCGTCGGCCACCCCCTTTGTGTTTCTTGGGGATAGTCTGCCCCGCGCCGAGGCAAAAAATCAGAAGAGGAATCGTTTTATGAAAAAAGTGAATCTATCGTGGGCCGGCGTGGTGCTGGTGTTCGGGCTGCTGCTGTGGTGCACGGCGGCAACGCCCGGCACCATCACGGACCCGGCGAACTACACTTGCGCGGTGTACAGCACGGCGCTGAGTCTGCTGCCGCCGGTGGTGGCCATCGTGCTGGCGCTGAACACCAAGGAGGTCTACACCTCGCTGCTGGTGGGCATCGCCACGGGTGCGCTGCTCTACGCCAACGGCAACTTGGAGCTGGCGCTGAACACCCTGTTCTTTAATGAAGAGGGCGGTATGGTGGCGAAGCTGGCCGACTCCAGCAACGTGGGCATCCTCGTCTTCCTCGTGATGCTGGGCATCCTCGTGGCCCTGATGAACAAGGCGGGCGGCAGCGCGGCCTTCGGGCGGTGGGCGTCCACCCACATCCACACCCGCGCCGGGGCGCAGCTGGCGACCTTCGTGCTGGGTGTGGTCATCTTCGTGGACGACTACTTCAACTGCCTGACCGTCGGCTCGGTCATGCGCCCGGTCACCGACCGGCAGAAGGTTTCCCGCGCCAAGCTGGCCTACCTCATCGACGCCACGGCGGCCCCGGTCTGCATCATTGCGCCGGTGTCCAGTTGGGCGGCGGCGGTCACCTCCTCGGTGCCGGAAGGCTCCGGGATCAACGGATTTACGATGTTTCTGCGCACCATCCCGTACAATTATTACGCTCTGCTGACGCTGGTGATGATCTTCTTCCTCGTGCTCACGGGCGCCGACTACGGCCCCATGAAGCTCAATGAAGACAACGCCCTGAACGGCGACCTATTCACCACCGACGACCGCCCCTACGGCGACGATGTGGACGACGGCACCGACACCCGCGGCCATGTCATCGACCTGATCCTGCCGGTGGTGGTGCTGATCGCGGCCTGTATCTTCGGCCTGATCTACACCGGCGGCTTCTTCTCCGGCGTGGACTTCATCACCGCCTTCTCGGACTGCAACGCCTCGGCGGGCCTCGTGATGGGTAGTAGCATTGCCCTGCTGTTCACCTTCGTCTTCTACCGTGTGCGCGAGGTGATGACCTTCCAAGATTTCGCGGCCTGCATCCCGGAGGGCTTCAAGGCCATGGTCAGCCCCATGCTGATCCTCACGCTGGCATGGACCCTTTCCGGCATGACCAACCTGCTGGGTGCAAAATACTACGTCGCGAACCTGCTGAACGGCTCGGCGGCGGCCCTGCAGTACCTGCTGCCCGCCATCATCTTCCTCGTGGCGGTCTTCCTCGCCTTTGCCACCGGCACTTCGTGGGGCACCTTCTCCATCCTGATCCCCATCGTCTGCCACGCCTTCCCGCAGGGCGAGATGCTGGTCATCTCCATCGCGGCGTGCCTGTCCGGCGCGGTCTGCGGCGACCACTGCTCCCCCATCTCCGATACCTCCATCATGGCCTCAGCAGGCGCCCATTGCAGCCATGTGAACCATGTGTCCACCCAGCTGCCCTATGCCATCACCGTGGCCGCCATCTCGGCGGTCTGCTACGTCATCACCGGCCTGAGCCAGATCGTCCTCGGCGCCAGCGCCAGCCTTTTCACCTCGCTGATCCTGCTGGCTGTGGCCATTGCGCTGGAGCTGATCGCCCTCAGCGTCATCCGCGCCAAGTTTGCGGCCCGCAAGCGCTGACCCCGGAAAATCCGCGATAAAAAGAAAAGATTGAAATATACAAGGCTGAGAATGCACGCCTCCTCTATCGAAATGCGTCAAAATGTGTTATTCTGATAGCAGAATGATAGAATTTCGGAAAACGAGGAGGTACTTTTATGAAAAAGCGCATTCTCAGCCTTGTTCTTGCGCTGAGCATGATGATCTCGCTGTTCCCCGTCAGCGCCCTTGCGCAGACCCCCGGCGGAGGGACTGCGGAGATGGCGGAGGAGAATGGGACGACGGAAGAAACTGCCGGAACCATTACAATTGACAGCAGCGGTGAGCCGGTGATATCTGGACTCCATACGGATAGTGAGGGGTATTGGGTAGGAAACGGCTGGAAGTATATGGATGGGGTTGATGCTGGACATGGCACACTGACCTTAATGAGTGGTACATGGGATTTTACTAAGCAGAACGCGGTAAAATGCGATGTCATGATTTTGAAAGATGCAGTTGTGTCTGGCGGTATGTTTGAAGGTATCGTCTGGAATGAAGCAGACGGTAAAATTTCAGGCGGAACCTTTAAGAAAACTGTTTCGAATAAAGGCACCATTACCGGTGGCATTTTTGTCGGCGTTGATTCGGGAAGCACGAGCGTAATCAATTATGACACTGGCAAAATCACTGGCGGTGTGTTCAAGGTACTTCCGACGAGTGGCATTGACAGCGAGGCAAATCAGTACCGCATTGAGTTTGCGGATATTGCAAACACGGACACCTTGTCTGTGAATGATGTTGATTTTGGCACAGATAAGGTCTATGTGGTTGGCATGGACAATGAGACTTTGAATGTCAGAACGAAAAACACCACAATCGTAAATGTCAATGATACTCTGAATACGAACACTTATCGGCGTGACATAGATTTCGTGCCGAGTGCAGTAAAGCTGGAAAGTGAAACGGACAGCAGTACCGGGGTCTATCTTCTGAAGCTGAACAAGACGATAACGAAACTGGAAATTGGTTCAAACGGATGTCCCATTACTACTGGAAGAGAGACGATGCATAATGGCATATATATCGCTGGGCATAAAGGTACTGGCTGGACATATGGCGATAGCACGTTGACGCTATATTGGACAAATGGCGGATGGGATTTCCCAAACGATGTGGAACTTCAATGCGATGTTCAAGTCAGCAATGGTGCTACTCTGAAAGGCGGCGTATTCAACAAGTGGGTAGCAAACTGGGGCACCATTGAGAAGGGCGTATATAGAAGCAATGTTACGAACTACAATGGCACGGTGAAAAATGGTGTTTTCTTAGGAGATGTCGGAAGTAATAGCACAAGCTATAGCAGTACTGTGCAGGGAGGTGTATTCAAGAATGAACCGTCCCCTGCAACCGGCTATACAGAACATAGCATCACCTCCTACGTTTCGAACAGAACCATCAAGGTGAAAATTGATGGAGTCTCGGACTTTGAAGATGTCGGTTCCAGCCCGGTCGTCGTTACAAAAGAGGGCGAAGGCACTGTTATCTCGGTGCAGCTCTGGGAAAGTGGTACAAACGGTCAGGCAACCACGATTAGAAGCCTGAATGGGAAGGCGATTGGTTCGGACAACTGCAACAGCAGCTGGGACGAAAACACGAAGACCCTTACCTTCACGACACCCACAACGGGAAATATTGAGCTGAATGGGCCGCTTGAAAATGCAGAACTGGAATTTGAAAGCGGCTATAGGACAAACGGGCAGTATCCGGTTGGCACCGACGGTGGCAAAAAGAACGCCAGCGGTAAGGGCTGGAGCTATGTTGCGGGAACCGGCAATGAACTTGGAACCCTGACACTGACAGCAGGAAGATACGACTTGACCAAGAAACAGCCGACAAATTCGGCATCGGAAGAACTGCATGATCCGATTGTGGTGAAGTTGACTATTGGAAAAGACGTTGTAATTGCGAATTCTTCCTGCTGGATCGAAGGAACGATTACCGTTCAAAATGGCGGTACCATAGAGAATGGCGAATATAGCACCAAAGATATTGTAATTGAAACAGGTGGCACCATTAAGAACGGAACTTTTAAAGGCAATGGGACGGAGATTAAGAACAGCGGCACGATTTGGAATGCAAGTTGTTCCGACTATACCAAGGTGACCAACAATGCTGGCGGCGCAATCAAGGACGGAAAATTCCGATACAACGTTACGAACAATGGCGGAACCATTGAAAACGGTGAGTTCTACTATAAAGTTACCAATAAGGGAACCATCAGGGGCGGCTACTTTAGAAACGGTGCGGACAACACGGATACTGCTGCTGTCGTAAGCGGCGGCGTCTTTAATGGTGGCACCGGACTGGAAGGCCGCGATGACATCAGCAAAGTGGATGTGAACGGTGTAAAAATTAACCGCGTGAACGGTGTGTCCGCGGGCAGTGGTTGGAGTATGAGCTACTGGGGAAACATCTATACAACTTGCGGGACGCAGTTGGAACTCCAAACGCTTGACGGCGGTTACATTTATAATCTGAACGGAAAAACCGACGATTGTAATGTGGCGGGTCTGGGTACAAATACAGTCTCGTTCAAGATGCCGACAGAAGATGTTGTTCTGAACAAAACGGTTACGCTGACCGTGCAGAGCGATGTCGAGGGTGCCGTATGCACGAAATCTGAGCGACCCGTGGTCATCAACAAAGCCGTGCTCGTGACCACCGATCAACAGGAAGGGTATTACTTCGTGGGCTGGAAGGTCAGCGACGGCGTGACGCTTACCTATAACGGTAAAAAAGTTGACCTGAGCAGGTATCGCATCGTGTTCGACATGCCCGCAGAAGATGTTACCTTGACCGCAACCTACGCGAAGACCCCAAAATACACGCTGACGGTGGATGGCGGCTACATTGGCACGGATGAAAACCAAACCAGCGGCAATTACGAAGCTGGTGCAACAATCAAGCTGACGGCTAAGGAAGCCGCAGAAGGTAAGGTGTTCACCGGATGGAAGCTGAGCGATGGCTTGGAACCGGTATCTGGCTATGAGTTGACCAATACAACCATTAAGGTTAAAATGCCCGGCCATGCGGCCACTGCAACGGCAACTTACAAGGACAAGGCACCTACGACCTACACCCTGACCGTTGACGGCGGCTACATTGGCGACGATGAAACCAAAGCCAGCGGTGATTACGAAGCCGGAGCAACGATCAAGCTGACGGCCAAGGAAAAGACCGGTTATCACTTCACCAAGTGGACGGTGGAAGAGGGCACTTTGAGTCTGAGCAAAGAAAAGCTGAAAGCAAACCCGCTGACTTTTGAAATGCCTGACAGTGCAGTGTCGCTGAAGGCAAACTATGAGAAGGATACCCCTGACCCCGTTGACCCGAATCCCACCCCGAACCCCGACGACCAGCCCAAGACCTACACCGTTACCGTCAAGGGCGGCAAGATCAACAACAAGACTGAGGTAAAGGCCGAGAAGGGCACCAAATTGACGGTGGACGTGGACGAGTCGGAAGTGCCGGAGGGCATGACCTTTGACGTGTGGAGCGTCCGCTTCCCGGAGGGTGTCAAGGACACGCTGACGGGTGACCCCAGCGTGATGCTGCACGACCCCCACATGAGCTTTGCGATGCCGGAAGCGGACATCACCATTGAGGCGCAGTACCGCTCCTCCGAGCTGCCGGGCGAGGACGATGGGCCCTCGACGCTGGGCACCATGGCAACGGTGGCCGTGGGCGGCGCAGCGGCTGGCATCTTGGTATGGCAGGGCGTGAGCCTTGGCGTGGACAGCTACTTGCAGCTGAACCTGCCGAAGGGTGTGGCGGTGCCCACCAACCGGCGTGAGCTGGTGAAGCTGCTGTGGGAGACGGCGGGCAAGCCCGAAGCGGCTCTGCCGAGCCTGTACAGCGATGTGCCCGCAGAGGAGATCGAGCTGCAGAAGGCGACCCGCTGGGCCATCGACAACGGCCTCGTGAAGCCCGCCGACGACAGCGACGCTTCCCGCTTTGACCCCGACCGTTACGTTACCAAGTATGACGTGTTCGGCGCGTGGCTCAAGCTCAAGAAGCTGATGAAGTAACTCCCCCATAAACAGCAAGGGGCTGTTGCACAACTCCTTCCGTCATCGCTGGCGCGATGCCACCTCCCTCAATGAGGGAGGCTTTCACAGCTTGCCGTTACGCCAAGGCTCCCTCCGAGAGGGAGCTGGCACGGCGAAGCCGTGACGGAGGGAGTTATTTGCAACAGCCCCTTTTTGCGCGGCGGGCACTTTTTCGCTTGCGTTCGGGCAAAAATATGATATACTAAAAGAAATTGAGGGAATCGAAGGGAGCCGCACCATGCTGGAAAAAGCATTCAATGACGTCTACACTAAATTTAAGCTGCACTTCTACCAGAACGTGTTTCAGCGCTTCGCCACCCGCGAGGCCACGCTGACCACGGTAGAGTCCTTCTGCATGGAGGGGATCATGGCGATGGGCGAGCCGACCATCGCGGAGTTTTCCCGCATGATGCAGATCTCCACCCCGAACGCGGCGTATAAGATCGGCAGTCTGGTTCGGAAGGGTTATGTGGAGAAGATCCAGTCCACCAAGGATCGGCGCGAATACCACCTCCGCCCGACCAAGAAGTATATCGAATATTACAACATCAGCTACTCTTACCTGCACACCGTGGTGGAGCGCGTGCGGGATCGCTTCCCCGCCGAGGATGTGGACAAGCTGGAGCAAATGCTGACGGTCATCAGCAACGAGCTGATGCCGGAGCTGGATATGGAGCTGAAAACGGACGATTGAGCCCGCCGAAAGCCCCGCCGGATGGCGGGGCTTTTTCTCTTGTTTCTCCATGACCAAAACGCCCGCCGGGACGAACCCGGCGGGCGTTTTGGCGTTTTGGAAGGACCTGATTTCACCCCGTTTTCACGGAAATGCTCCCGTTTTTTCACAGCTTTCCCGTGAAGTTTCCATAGTTGCGGCGTAGAATGAGTACACTTAAATCACGTTGCATTTTTGAGGGAGGCTTGGTTATGAAGACCTGTTGGATAGAGAGCACGAAAATTTCCCGGCGAAGCTTTTTGCAGGCGCTTGGCGCGCTGACCCTTTCGGGCAGTCTGGCGGCGTGCGGCGGCACGGGAAAGGCAGAATCGGGCCGCCTTGCAGCGGGGAGCCTCGCCTACACGCCGGATGAAGTGGTGACGGTGGAATTCTCGGACGGCGGCATCACGGTCAGCCCGGAGGACGCGGCGGGCCTTGCCGTGGAGGAAACCGCTCTCTCGGTGAGCGGTGCGGGCGTCTATGCCCTGTCCGGCAGCTGTGCGGACGGCTCGGTGAAGGTGGAAGCCCAGACGGAGGACGTCGTGCTGCTGCTGGACGGCCTGACCCTGACCAGCGCCGACACCGCCCCCATCGTCTGCGGCGAATCCACCGGGGTGACCATCGCGGTGGTGGATGGGACGGAAAACACTCTGACCGACAGCGAGGCCAACGACCCGGACAATGCCGCCGACAACGAGAACGCCGAAAAGGCAGTGGTCAAGTGCAAGGACGGCTCGCAGGTCGTCCTCTGCGGCGGCGGTGCGCTGACCGTGAACGCACGGGGCAAGAACGGCATCAAATCCGGCACCGCGCTGGATGACCGGGACGCCAGCCTGACCATCCGGGAGCTGACGCTGAACATCGAGGCGCTGGTGAACGATGCCATCAACGCGGAGCAACGGCTCAAGGTGGAAAGCGGAAACCTGACCATCGCGGCGGGGGAAGATGCCATCCACTGCGACATGGAACTGCACATCGGTGCGGAGGGCACCACCGGCCCCGCCATCACCGTTTCCACCTGCTGCGAGGGCTTGGAGGGGGCCGTCCTGAACATACACTCCGGCAATATGGACATCACCTCCACCGACGACTGCCTGAACGCCGCCAACTCCGACCTTGGCGACTATGCCTTCGAGATGAACATCTCCGGCGGCACCATCAAGGCCTATTCCTCCGAGGGCGACGGCTTTGACTCCAACGGCACCCTGACCATCACGGGCGGCGACATCTCGGTCTGGACCGCCAACGCCGCCGACAATCAGCCGCTGGATGCCGATGGGCGCATCACGATTTCGGGCGGCACGGTGCTGGCCGCAGGCGGCAGCGCGGGCATGGGCTTTTCCATCAGCGCGTCTCAGCCCTACGTTACCTTCGGCGGCGGACGGGACAGCAGCCTTTCCCTCGCCGGTGGCGAGGCGTTCTCCATTGCGGACGAAAGCGGCAAGAGCGTGCTGGACAGCACCGCCCTCTGCGACGCGGCCTTCCTCTTCTATTCCAGCCCAGCCCTGACGGCGGAGGGACGCTACAGCGTCCAGTCCACCGTCACCGCCACGGCCAAGACCGGTGAAGCTGATCCCCAGTTCGGCGGCAATGGAGGCCCCGGCGGCAGCGGGCAGCTGCCGCAGGGCCAGCCGCCCCAGAGTGACGGCACCACCCCGCCGGAACTGCCGGCCGCCAGCAGCAACTGAGAAAAACCGCGCAGCAATTGCAATCCGCGCGCCGGAATGATACAATAAGAAGCGGCAAATCACCGCCGCCGGACGTTTTTCCGGCAGATGTAAGAAAGAAGGCTTTTTATTATGAGCATGAACACGGTTCCTGAGCGTCTGGCTGCCCTGCGCGCCGCCATGGACGCCAACGGCGTTGACCTTTATCTCATTCCGGTGGGCGACCCGCATTCCAGCGAGTACCTGCCCGACCACTACACCTCCTTGACCTATTTCTCCGGCTTCCATGGCGAGAACTCCAACTTTGTCGTTACGAAGGACAAGAGCGCCATCTGGGCCGACGGCCGCTATTTCGTGCAGGCGGAAAAGGAGATCGCGGGTACCGAGATCGAGCTGGAGCGGATGGGTGAGCCGGGTGTGCCCACCGTGGAGCAGTACTGCGCCGATGCTCTGCCCGAAGGCGGGGTGCTGGGCCTGTGCGGTCTGACCGCTTCCTGCCATCTGGTGCGCAGCGTCCAAAAGGCGCTGGACGCCAAGCACGGCACTATCAAGACCCTGAATCTGGAAGATGAGCTCTGGACCGAGGGCCGCCCCGCCCTGCCGGAGACTCCCGCTTGGATCCTGAGCAAGGAGTACGCAGGGTTCTCCCCCGCCGAGAAGCTGGGCCAGCTCCGCGCAAAGCTCAAGGAGCTGGGCTGCACCGCACAGCTGGTGGGCAAGCTGGACAATCTGGCATGGCTGCTGAACCTGCGCGCCATGGACATCCAGTGCACCCCGTATGCCATGGCCTACTGCTACGTCACGGAGGATCGCGCTGTCCTCTTTATCAACACCAAGCGTCTGGGCGCAGAGGCTGCGGCTGAGCTGAAGGAGAACGGCGTCGAGATCGCCGAATACGACGATGTGCTGGGCTTCCTCGCCGCCGAGACTGAGCCGCAGACCGTGCTGGCCGACCCGGCTTCCGTCAACTACGCCGTCTACGAGACCTTGAGCAACAATGCGGCCCTGACCGTCAAGGATGAGGCCGATCCCCTGCTGCCGATGAAGGGCGTCAAGAACGAGACGGAGCTGGCCCATAACCGCGAGACCCATCTGCGGGATGCCGTGGCCATGGTGCGGTTCCAGAAAGAGCTGGAAGAGCGCCTTGCCGCCGGTGAAGAGCTGACGGAGCTGACCGTGGACGAGATCCTCCACAAGTACCGCTCCGCACAGGACAAGTTCATCGTGGAGAGCTTCGGCACCATTGCAGCCTACGGCGGCAATGCGGCCATGATGCACTACCACGCCACCGAAGCCGACCACGCCAAGCTGGAAAAGAAGGGCTTTTTGCTGGTGGACAGCGGTGCTACCTACATGGACGGCACCACCGACATCACCCGCACCTACCCGCTGGGCGAGCTGACCGAGGACGAAAAGCTGTTTTATACTTGGACTTTGCAGTGCCACATCGACATCGCAAAGGCCGTCTGGCTGAACTACTGCGATGGTCATATGCTGGACACCATCGCCCGCGAGCCGCTGTGGCAGCACCTCATCAACTACCGCTGCGGCACCGGCCACAGTGTCAGCTTTGTGGGCAATGTCCATGAGGGCCCCCACGCGCTGAACGGCCGCAACACCACCGTCTTCCAGCCGGGCATGGTCATCACCGACGAGCCGGGCGTCTACGAAAGCGGTGTGGTCGGTATCCGCATTGAGAACGAGCTGGAGTGCTGCCACAAGGCCGACAACCAGTACGGCACCTTCCTCGCCTTCCGTCCGCTGACCTTCGTGCCCATCGCCACCTCGCCCGTGGTGCCCGGCGTGCTGAACAAGGACGAGATCGCATGGCTGAACGCCTACCATCGGGAGGTCTTCACCAAGCTCGCTCCCCGCCTGACCGAGGAAGAGCGCGATTGGCTGGCCAAGAAGTGCGCAGCCATTGGGGACTAAACCTCTCAGTCTCGCTGCGCTCGCCAGCTCCCCTAATGAGGGGAGCCCTTGGCAAAGGCGTGAAGTTTGTGCGCTGAGATAAGCAGATGCAAAAAAGCGAGAGACTGTTGCAGTCTCCCGCTTTTGCTTATTTCTCCGATTGATGTTCTTTCCAGTAAGCCTTTGCTTCGTCGATGGCCTTTTTGAAGGGGCCGGAGGGATAGGTGCTCTCGGCGATGTCCACAAGGAACTTGTAGAGCTGGGGCCGCACCTCCTCGTATATCCCAAGGCGGGTGTAGAGGTCTTTGTAGTAGCGGAACACTTGTAATTTGTTCTGCACGATGGTGGCTGCGTTGATCTGGGTGTGGCAGATGCTCTGGGGGTTCTGGACGTAGTAATAACCGGGTTTGTCGATGGCGACGAACCGCTCGGCGTACTGGATGTACCGCAGGTTGAACACGAGGTCCTCGGCCCAGCGCATCTCGCTGACGAACTGGATGTCGTTGCCGGTCAGGATATCGCGGCGGTAGAGCTTGTTCCAAAGCACGCTGTAAAAATAGGAGGCGGGCTTGTCCATCAGGCGGAGGGCGAAGGTATCCTTGTCGTAGACCCCGGCGGGCAGGAAGCCATACTCCCGCACCTCCGGCGGGCGGGCAACGCTCATGACGCCCAGTTCGTCTTGGATCTTATCCAGCACCTGTTCCGGCTTGGAGGCTCCTGCCGGGATGACCATCTTGTAGGGGGCGATGACGAAATCGGCTTCGTTCTCCTCGGCAGCGGCCACAAGGCGCTCGGTGAAGTCCGGGTCAAGGTAATCGTCGCTGTCCACGAACTCTACGTATTTGCCGGAAGCAAGCTTCAGGCCGAGGTTGCGGGTGTCCGATACGCCGGAATTGGCCTTGTCCACCAGCAGGATGCGGGGATCCTTTTGGCGAAACTCCTCGCAGACGGGAAGACTCTGATCCTTGGAGCCGTCGTTCAGGATGATGATCTCGATGTTCCGGTAGGTCTGGGCACAGATGCTCCCCACGCACCGGGCCAGATGGTTCTGGGCATTGTAAACGGGCAGAATGATGCTGACGAGAGGCTGATTCATAGAGGAGTCTCCTTTCATCGTTTTTGTTGTAACTATACTCCCCCGCGGCGCAAAATGCAAGCGCCGGGGGCGCTCGCCGAAGGAGGGCTTGGAAAATGATCTTTCATATCGCGATTTGCAGCCCGGACCCGGTGCTGCGGGGGCGGGTGCAGCGGCACTGCCTTGAATATTATGCCCGCCGCGCCGATGCGTGCATCGTGGAGCAGTTGGAAAGCGCTGCCGACTTGCTGCGTCAGGAAGCCGGCGGCACCCGGTACGAGCTGTATCTCATCGAGTTGACGGCTTCCAGCCCGGCGGCGGGCTTACAGGCGGCGGCCCAGCTGCGCCAGCACGGGGTGCGCGCTCCGCTGGCCTTCTTCGCCCGCACCCCGGCCTACGCTTACGAGGCGTTCCGGGTGGACGCGATGCAGTATCTGCAAATTTCCTTCCGGCCCGAACAGCTCACCGCCCTGCTTGACCGCGCCACCGAGCCGGAGTATGGCCCGGTCATCCCGGTCACGACGGCGGCGGGGCTGCGGGCCCTGCCCTTCGCGGACATCGAATATCTGGAGTGCACCCACCACATCGTCCACTTCCACCTTGCCAGCGGCGAGGACGTGGCCTCCCTTTCGCTGCGGGTGCCCTTTTCCGAGGTGGCAAAGCCTCTGCTGGCCGACGAACGCTTTTTGCAGCCCCACCGTTCCTATGTGGTGAACCTCGCCGCCGCGTCCCAGCTCTCCGCTGGTGAACTGTGGATGCGCAGCGGCGCCCGCGTGCCCATCCCCCGCAGCCGTGAGGCCGCCGTAAGGACTGCGTTCCGGAAGTTTCTGGAACGGTAGAAGGAAACAGAACAGGCCCTGCCGTACAGTTTGAAATGCTGCATGGCGGGGCCTGTTTTAGACGTGCTGTCAAGGGTTTTGAAATGCCCTTATAATTTCAGCTCTCCCCACTCCTGCAGGAACTGGTCGCTGACTTGGCGGAGGGCGGGCTCGTCGGCGGCGCTGGCAGCGTCGGCGATGCCGATGACGTAGAAGCCCGCGTTGTGGGCGGTGCGGGCGGCGTAGAGGGAATCCTCGCAGACGGCGCAGGTACGGGGATCGGTTCCGCCAAGGCGGTGGAGCGCCTCGAAGAAGACGTCCGGGCGGCTCTTGTGGAGCGGGCCCTGCGCCTCGATGTAGAACTCGAAATGATTGTCCAGCCCCAGCCGGGTGAGTACGGCCCTGCACTGGTCGCTCCATGTGTTTGAGCAGATGCACATCCGGGCTCCTTCGGCCTTGAGCCGGACCAGCAGCTCCCGCACGCCGGGCTTGAGCTCTACGCTCTCGTACAGCTCCGCAATGACCGACCGCATCACGCCGAAGTAATCCTCCGGCTTTAGGGGCAGCGCGTACTCCCGGATGAGGTACTGCGCGCCGTCGGCCATCCCCATGCTCAGCAGGGTGGTGCGCAGGTCGGCCTTCGGCTCGCGGCCATACCGGCGCAGCAGCGCCAGCGGGGCGTTCTCCCACACGGCGGTCATGCTGTCGGTCATGGTGCCGTCCATATCAAAGATCCATTGCTTGCAGTTCATGTTGCCATCCTCACAGTCAGATTTTACTAAATTATACCACGCTTTTTGTTCCAAAAACAGAGAGAAATTTTCCCGAAAATATGTTATACTTTGTGCAGATTTGATTCGGAGCACAAAGGAGGCGGTTGGGATGGCGCAGAACGAGACCCCCAAAAAGGCGCTGGTGCTGGCCGGCGGCGGAGCCCGCGGCAGCTATCAGGTGGGCGTCTGGCGGGCATTGACAGAACTGGGCTGGCACCCGCAGATCATCACCGGCACCAGTGTCGGCAGCCTGAACGGCGCAATGTTCGCGCTGGACCTGTACGAGACGGCGCGGGATATGTGGACGAGCATCCGCAGTCAGGACGTGATGGAGCTGCCGGAAGAAACGAATCTGACGGAGCTGCATCAGTTCCTGCGGGACATCGTGCGGGAGGGCGGCATGGACGTCACCCCGCTGGAAGAGATCGTGGAGCGGGTGTTGGACGAAGACGCCCTCCGCGCGTCGCCCATCCGGTTCGGCCTTGTCACCGTGGAAAAGCGGGGCCTGAAACCCCGCGAGCTGCCGCTGGAAGAGATCCCGGAAGGGAAAGTGAAGGACTACCTGCTGGCCTCGGCGGCCTGTTTCCCCGCGCTGCGGGCCAAGCAGATCGATGGAGTGCAGTTCCTCGACGGCGGCTACCGGGACAACATGCCCACGGCGCTGGCACAAAAAATGGGCGCGGAGGAGCTGGTCTGTGTGGATTTGGAGGGAGTGGGCATCACCCTGCCCAACCGCACCGGTCTGCCCACCACCATGGTGCGCAGCTACTGGGAGCTGGGCGATATCCTCCACTTTGACCCCGACACTGCCAAGCGAAACATCGAGCTGGGCTATTACGACACCCTTCGGGCCTTCGGGCGGCTGCGGGGCTGCGCCTACGCCATCGCGAAGAGCGGCGCCTCCGACGCGGACGCAGCTGCGTTCCGGAAACGCTTCGACACGGTGCAGAAGGCCGTCAAGGCGAAGTACCCGGTCACTCTGACGGCAGACCTCGCCCTCCGGCTGGCCAACATGAAAGATGCCGAGACCGCCCCGTTGGAAGCTGCCGCCGAGGACGTGGGGGTGGACCCCGCCCATTACTACACGGTGGAGCAGCTTGGCAGAGCCTTTCTGGAACAATGCGACCGCAGCCGCATCGAGAGTTTTGCGCCCCTGTTTGACGGCAGCGGCAATGCGGCACAGGCCGCGTGGGCGGCGCTGCTGCCCAATACATTCTTACAGGCGCTGGTCTACCGCACCCTGACCGCGCCGGTGGAGGAGGGAGTGGAACCATGAAAGTCTATCAGGGACATTCCGCTTCTCCCGGCCTCGTGCTGGGGCAGGTGAGCCGGGTGGAGCGCCGGACGGAGAGTTTCCGCCCCGGCCCCTTCAGCCCGGAGCGGGAGCAGCGGCTGCTGGACAACGCCGTGAAAACGGCCCAGACCGAACTGGACTCCATGGCGGAGCGCAGCGGCCCTACCGAACAGGCCATCTTTCTGTTCCAGAGCATGATGCTGGAGGACGAGGGCTTCATGAATGAGGTCCGCTTCCAGATCAAGGCGGGCATCGGTGCCGCCGAAGCGATGGATCGCGTGGGCCACCGCTATGCCGACCAGCTGGCCAACATGGAGGACAACGCCTATATGCAGCTGCGCAGCGTGGATATCCTCGACGCGGCCAGCCGGGTGGTGAATATCCTTGCCAACCGGCCCCGCGTCTGGCTGGCGCTGGATCATCCGGTGATCCTCGCGGCGGAGATGCTGATGCCCAGCGACCTGTTCAGCGTCCCGGCGGGGATGATCTTGGGCATCATCACCTCCGAGGGCAACAAGCAGAGCCACGCCGCCATCATCGCGCGGGCCATGCACATCCCCTGCATCGTGCAGGTGGGCAGCGATTTTCTGGACGACTGCGACGGCCGCATCGTCGTCCTCGACGCCGATAACGGCGAGTGCATCCTTGACCCGGATGCCGTCACCCGCCAACAGGCCATGGCCCACATCTGCGAAAAACAATGGGAAAACGAGGAGATGAACCGCATCTGTGCCCTGCCGAACCGCACCAAGGACGGCGAGGCCTTTGAGCTGCTGGCCAACTGCTTCGGGCAGGAGGACATCGAAACGGCCCTCCAAACCGGTGCCAGCGGCGTGGGTCTGCTGCGCAGCGGCTACATGATGCTGCCGGGCCGCCCGGTGGACGAGCAGGAGCAGTATGTGTTCTATCACTCCTGCCTTGCTGCGGCAAAGGGCGGTGTCGTCACGGTCCGCACCTTCGACTTTGGCGCAGACCGCACCATGGCCGATGCGCATCAAGGGCCGGAATCCTCCAAGCTGGGGCTGCGCGGCATCCGCAGCAGTCTGCGCCGCCCCCACCAGTTCGAGACCCAGATCTGTGCGCTGCTCCGCGCGGCGGCGGACGGCCCGCTGCGGGTCATGTTCCCGATGGTGACCAACCTTGAAGATTGGGACGAAGCCATGAAGCGGGTGGAGCACTGCCGCCAGCAATTGCGGGAGCGGGGCGAGCGGTTCAACGAGAAGACCCCCTTCGGCGTCATGTTCAGCGTGCCCTCAGCCTGCCTGACGGCGGAAGAATTCGTGGCTCGCGGGTGCGATTTCTTCGTCATCGAGACCAACGATCTGACCCAGTACACCCACGCCGTTGACCGGGACCTCTCCATTGCAGAGCGCTACTACCGCCCCGCCAGCCATGCGATGAAAAAGCTCATCGCCATGGTCATGGAAGCCGCCGACGGGGGGCAGATCCCCGTGACCATCTGCGGCATGGCCGTCGGCAACCCGGCCAATACGATCCAGTACCTGAAACTCGGCCTCCGCAGCTTCTCCATGAGCCCCCAGAGCCTCATCGGCGTGAAGCGCGCACTGCTGGAAGCAGACAGCCGGGATTGACAGAAAGAATAAACTGTAGCACTATGTACTACTGAAGCATAAAAAAGGGGCTGCTGCACATCGTTTTAGCCGAACGTGCAGCAGCCCCTTTTTGTTTGAAAGAGCGTTATTCCAGATTCCCCGTCAGGGTCATAACGGCGGAGAGGACGGCCAGCGGGGCCGTCTCACAGCGGAGAATGCGGGGGCCGAGGCCGACGGTCTTGGCACCGGCTTTGGCGGCCATCTCGGCCTCCTCGGCGGCAAAACCGCCCTCTGCGCCGGTGATGACGGCGATCTTCCGCTTCCGGCCGTCGGCGGGCTGGAGGTCTGCCAGCAGCTCCCGGAGGGGAGCGCCGCCGCACTCGTAGCAGAAGAGCACGAGGTCGTACCCTTCCAGACTGCGGCAGAGCGCGCCGAAGTTGGGCAGCGGGAGGGCCACATCCGGCAAAACGCCCCGGCCGCACTGCTTGGCGGCTTCAAAGGCGATGCGGTTGTAGCGCTCGTTTTTCTGCTCCTCTTTCTTGGGGGCTGCCACGCAGTAGCGGCTGAAGAAGGGGACAAAATGGGCGCAGCCCAGCTCGACGCCGTGGCGGATGATCTGCTCCAGCTTGTCCTGCTTGGGATAGCCCACAAAGAGGGTGACTTCTACGCTGGGTTCGGCGGCGCTGGGGCAGCCCGGCTCCACGCTGAACTCCACCGTCTCCGGGCCGAAGCCGGTGATGGTGGCGGTGTACTCCACGGCGTTGCCGTCGCAGAGGATGACGGTATCGCCCAGCTTGCCCCGCATCACGCGGGCGAGATGATGGGCGTCGGCACCCCGCAGCGTTGCGGTGCCGTCGGCGATCTCGGTAGTAAAATAACGGTGCGGCATTTTTTGATCCTTTTCAACTGAAGCTCCCCCTCCGGGGGAGCTGGCGAGCGTCAGCGAGACTGAGAGGGAGCTGGCCTTACTTGCATTTTTTGCAGACAATGCACTCCCAGCCGCGCTTTTCCTTAACTTCCTGTACAGTAAGCCCGGCTTTTTCCAGCCCGGCGATGACCTCATCCTTCCGGCTGTCGATGATGCCGCTGGCGATGAAGACGGCATCCTCGGCCATCAGGCCGGGCACGGCGGGGGCCAGCGACAGGATGGCGTTGGCAACGATGTTGGCGGTGATGATATCGTAGGTGCCGCTGGCCTTGTCGGACAAATCGCCCACAAGGACGGTCAGCTTGTCGGCTGTGCCGTTCAGGGCGGCGTTTTCCCCGGCGGTGCGGACGGCCACGGGGTCGATGTCCACGCCCTCGGCGGAGGCAGCGCCCAGCTTGAGCGCTGCGATGGCAAGGATGCCGGAGCCGGTGCCGATGTCCAGCACCCGTTCGCCGCCCTTGACCCGCTCGTCCAGCGCCTCCAAGCAGAGGCTGGTGGTCTCGTGGCCGCCGGTGCCAAAGGCGAGGCCGGGGTCGAGGATGAGCTTGACGCGGTCGGTGTCGTACTCCTGCCAAGAGGGCACCACGGCAAGGCGCTGGCCGATCTCCATCGGGTGATAATACTTGCGCCAGCCGTTCTGCCAGTCCTCCTGTTCCACGCCTTCGGTCTCGACGGTGTAGGCGATGCCCGCCGCCTCCATCCGGGCCGCGATGAGGGCCAGCGTCTCCACGGGGGAAGCGCCCGGCTCCAGATACAGGTGGATGATGACCTGATCGCGGGGCTTGTCCAGCAGTTCCTGCTCGATGAGGTCCACATGCGCGATCTCGGCCACCTGCTGTTCGATGTCGCTGTAGTCTTCGATATAGATGCCGCCTTCGGCAATCATGGTGGCGACGGCTTCGGCGTTGGCGGCGTCGGCCTTGGCCACGGTCAGGCGGATATCAGTCCATTCCATTGATAAAACCTCCTTCGGGATGTTGTACACGGTTCGGGAATACCTATATAGTAACATAGACGCCGCCACGGCGCAAGAAGCGCGCGGCAGAGGCGGCAGAACATAGAAAATTCACAAATAGGAAAATTCTTTTCAGAGCGAAAACTTGTATCCCATCAAAAACCCCAAAAACTTTTGACTAAAAAATGCAAAATCAAGGATTTTTGTATCAATTGTGGAGAAAAGGGCGGAAACCCCCTTTCCTTTTTTCTTAACATGTGTTAAGATATTGTTACGCAATTATGGACGGTCTGCAACCAGAGGCCGCCATAACAACAACATTCTTTAAGGAGGAATGTGTCTTATGATGAAGTATCTCCAGAAACTTGGCAAGGCACTGATGCTTCCCGTCGCGGTCCTGCCGATCTGCGGCATCCTGATGGGTCTTGGCTATGCCTTTGCTCCGGGCGTTATGGGTGTGCCCGGTGCAGCAACTTCCGGCGCGGCTTATACCGTTGGCTTCCTGCTGGTCAAGGCAGGCGGCGCTCTGATCGACAACATGGCATGGCTGTTTGCAATCGGTGCAGCAGTCGGTCTGGCGGATGACCACGACGGTACCGCTGGTCTGGCTGGCCTCGTCAGCTTCCTGATGATGCAGCAGCTGCTGAACCCCGCCGTCGTCGGTGCAGTCCGCACCCTCGAAGAGGGCACTGCTACCTACATCGCTTTCCAGAAGGTCGCTGGCAACTCGTTCATCGGCATTCTGGCCGCTGTGGTGGGCGCGACCTGCTACAACAAGTTCAAGAACACCCAGATGCCTGACTGGCTGGCATTCTTCTCCGGCAAGCGCTTCGTCGCAATTGCCACCGGCCTGATCTCCATCGTGGTTTCCGTTGTCCTGCTGTTCGTCTGGCCTCTGATCTTCGGTGCACTGGTCGCTCTGGGCGAGGCCATCGCAAACATGGGCGGCATCGGCGCTGGTATCTACGCGTTCCTGAACCGTCTGCTGATCCCCACCGGCCTGCATCACGCTCTGAACAACGTGTTCTGGTTCGACACCATCGGTCTGGGCGACCTGTCCCACTTCTGGGCTGGCGAGACCTCTGCGGATGTGGGCTGGAGCCTCGGCATGTACATGTCCGGCTTCTTCCCCTGCATGATGTTC
>UMFY01035794.1_pt1 | contig 30746 bp, 28 predicted proteins | sample 1965121 | NCBI WGS metagenome assembly UMFY01 (sample SAMEA4836057, study PRJEB28245) | human gut metagenome | biome: gut microbiome; material: fecal sample | place: Denmark | collected 2008
ATTATCTTAATGCTTTGTATTGCTTAAATCAATTCCAAGGAAGACAAATGGCGTTAGCAGCTATGGAATCACCAGATTTTGAGATTAAGCAAGAAGCTAAGGATATATATATGAAAATAACTAAAGATCTTGTAGAAGATCCTGCTTTTTTCAGCAAGATACCCTATAATACAAGAAAATTTATATTTGTCCTTGGAACAGAGAAACAACTACCTGGTTGCTATGATAAAGATGGGAATATACAATTCGTGTTTACATTAAACGATCTTCCTACATCAATCCAATTCCCTGTTGGGCATCCGCAAGCCAACACTTTATACATTGGTCATCCGTTCAAACCAGCAACGTATCTTCCATTTGAGAATGCTACAGAGCAGTTGTTTATGGAAAGAGTACATGAACTTTGTTATTTGGGACAATGTCTTGGAGCTAATGAAATAAGAATTAAAAGATTACGTGGGTTAGATACAGCTTCTTCAGAAGCAAAGCAGTTGGATGTGTCAGGAGAATTGGATGTTAAAGCCGTTAATGTGGGGGGAAGTTTTGGTAGAAATACTGCTGTTCAAAATAGTTATTCATCCAAGGATGGAATGGAGATGGTTCAGACGTATTTACCAACAAAGCAGCCATATTGCCCTGACGATTTGGTTTGGTTAGGCTCTGAAACTTCTTGGCAAGCTTTGGTAAAGCAAAGATTGAATGGAAATATATTGTCATATTCTTTGCATCTGTCTTCCTCGGAATCTGTAAGCATGACTTCAAGTAAAGTTCTGTCTGTCAAGGCATCTTTTGAATACCTTGTCACAAAGGCAAGTGGGTCTTATGATGCCAAAACAGACAAGACCTTTAGTAAGACAGAAGAGATAGAATGGGAGATAGATATGCAGTTCAAGCCTTTGCAGGATTTTGAGGACGATAATGTTAATGCCTCTAATGGTCAGGCAGTTGCTCTGATTGCTCAAACACAGAAATCTGAATTGTCAGAGGACGAGTTGGCATATAAGGAAGAAGTAGAGTTCTGTTTGGAAGATGCGTCTGAAATAGATGCTCATTCTCGTAAGTTTTTGGAACGTAAACGTCAGAAACTCGGATTGTCAGAGACGAGAGCACTAGAGATTGAGGACATGGTAAAGGCTTCTTTGGTATCTTTTACCGATGAAGAAAAAGAGTACATGGAAGCTCTTGATGATGTTATTGAAGATGGAGCAATCCCTGATAATGTCCGTAGATTATTGGAACGTGAAAGAAAATCATTGGGAATCTCTGAGGAACGTGCCAAGGAATTGGAAGAAATAAAATGTAAAGCATAATTCTGATAACTCAATTAGTTGTATAAATAGTTTACACAACTAATTGGGTTTCATATAATAAAATAGACTATGAGTAAAGTATTTCAAATAAAGCCTAAACGCCTTAAACGCTCTAACGGTACAGTTCTCACTCCCGATATGGTAGTGACAGTAACAACCATGCAGCACACCGCCACCCCTTTTTACAATGGAGCCAAGGAGGTGCAAGAAGCCTACATGCGCATCTATGCTTTCGACTATAAGAAAGCATGCTGCAATCCGAATGATTTTGAATTTATAAAGTTGGACTAAATATGACAATTTATGAATAATTCTAAACACCAATATTTTCGACCAGTTTGGACAAGTGGGAGATATGATAAAAAGAGTCATAGTGCGATAATTTATAATCTTGCATCTGGAAAGTCGTATTTTTTTGAAGATACGGCTGCTGATGTTATTGATTATATGTTAATTGCTGATAGAAATGAAAAAATAGATATTTGTAAAATTGTAAATGAACTTGCAATAGACGAAGAATCAATATCTGTCTTTTTTGATAACTTAGAAAAAGAGGGTATCATTACATTCTGTAATAATTTGGGAGAATTGTTAGTAAACGTACAGAATAGATGTTGTAATACTAAACCTGATTATTCTAAAAATATGCAAAAAAAAGCAGAGGATGCTGAATGTGATTATCAAAAACGTTCAAAATCTAAAGTCTTCTCTGTACTGATGGAATTAACATATAATTGTAGTGAAAAATGTATACATTGCTATAATCCTGGTGCTTCACGTAATGATGAAGAATTTAGCATGCGGAATATAAAAAATGAATTAACTTTAGAAGAGTATAAAAATATCATAGATCAATTGTATGAGCAAGGTTTGGTTAGAGTTACCCTTTCTGGTGGTGACCCTTTCTCAAAAGGTATTATTTGGGACTTAATTGAATATCTTTTCTCAAAAAATATAGTGTTTGATATTTATACAAATGGACAAGGATTATATGGAAAAGAAGTTAAATTGGCACAATATTTTCCTGCAACAGTTGGGCTTTCTTTATATAGTAGCATACCTAATATTCATGATAGAATAACTAGAGTAAATGGCTCTTGGGTAAAAACTGTGAGTGTTATAGAAAAATTAGCAGCTTTAAAAATACCTATAGCTATAAAATGTTGTATTATGCGAAGTAATTGCAAATCGTATCGTGGAGTTATTAAAATAGCTAATAAATATTCTGCGGTACTACAACTTGAATGCAATATTTTTGATTCTGTGGATGGTGATAAGTGTGTGTCCACATATCTTAGGTTAACTCCAGATGAGTTGAAAATTGTTTTAAGGGACAAAGATAATCCTCTTTATACTGGATTGGAACTAGAAAATCATGGTGCACGAACTTTCGACATTAATCAAAATGTATGTGGCGCTGGTTATTCTGGGTTTTGTTTAACTCCTGATGGAAAGCTAACTCTATGTGTATCATTTCAGTCTGAAATCGGTGATTTACGCAAAGAGAAAGTTAATGATGTTTTGATGAAAACAGAATTAGAGCAGTGGCGTAAATGTACTTTTTCTGACTATAAAGAATGTGGAGATAAAGTTTATTGTAGATATTGTTCATTATGTCCTGGACTTAATTTTGCAAAAAATGGTTCTCCGTTTGTTCCTAGTGAAGACAATTGTTATATGGCAAGAATTAGATATGAATTAGTTGAGTCCTTGAAGAAAGGAGATGATCCTTTGAGAGGAATGGACATAGATGAAGCTTTGTCAAAATTACCTGATGTAAGTATAGATGGAGTAAAAAAAATAGTAACTTCTAGCTATTATAAAAAGAAGTTATCTTTGATAGAAGGGTAAGGACATTTCCCTATAAAAATAATGTCCTGTAAAATAATAATTTTAAATATGAGTGAATTAAAATTAAGGAAAGTAGAACTGAATTTTAGTAGTTCTAGTAAAGTTTCAATGGCTGCTTGTGCGTTTACTTGGCATGTTAATGCTAACAACACAAAAATGATGTGTGTTTAGTATTTGAGTTATAACAATTTGTTTGCTGGTAAATTGAAATTTCACATTAAATTAAAGAACCAAAAAATGATAGCCTGTTTGTCTTGTACAGATAGGCTATCTGATTTGCTGTCCAAAACTAATATATAGTTTTCTTCTTTAAGATAGTGTGTAAAAACATAAGGATGCATTGTAATGGAGTATTCCCATTTTGTCACTTTATTTTGACGGCGATGTCCTTTTCAAGGCTACCAATTGTACTACAGGTTATCATGTTGCCTGGTGGATAGCTACAGTTGGCTCATGTATCGGTTGGCTCGTTGATGCAACCTTCTCTTTTATGAAGGTTTCGGCATTTGTAGGAAGTGATAAAGAATAAATAAATATAAATACGATAATAGTATGGCTGATAATCAAAAAGTATATCAGGCAATCAAGACGATTGCTGATGAACTCTGCAAGGAGAACAAGACGTATCTTCGTGCAGATTTGGCTTTTGAACTGAAAAAGTATGGTATAGCTTCCGATTCCTCGGAAGTGAGTAAGCTGGTATTTGATGCCTACAGATATTTCCATGATAATGGCAATATCGCCATTGCTTTTGTTTCCAATAATTCACGTACAACCCTTGTGGCTGAATACAAGTTGAATGACAGCCTGGAACAGGGCAACAAGGAGGAGGCTTTGAAGATAGCTGAGACGGAACTGGCGTTGTCTTCATCTGCTTTGGAGCAGTTGAAAGAGCAAGTGGAATTGAACCTTAACCTGGTTCTTGCTAAGGGAACGTCGAAGATGGCTGATATTGTCATGGGCACGAATGGCGTGAAAGATGTAAGAAGCAAGGCGTCTACCATGTTTGATAAATATACCAAGATGGTGGAGGCTTATCACTATGCCGAGGATAGCGTTCGTGGAAACATCGAAGATTTTACCTCCTTGCGTAGTGATATCGGGACGGTTTATCGTGACTATGCCCTGAAACTGATTGATATCTATGGCGACTCCATCAAGATGGTTTCACCAGACTTGTTCGACTTCAAGCGAATAGAGTGGCTGGATGTGGACGAGATGCTTAAGTATGTGGAGCTGGAATATAATAAGCTCACGGAAAAATGTACAGCTCTGATTGGTGAAATTTCTGTTAGTTTCCGTACTTCCTTGCAGGGTTCTTTGCAGGCTTATAAGTCTTTGTCGAATGGCAACAAGTCCTTGGGCTTGGCGATGGCAGGACTGACCATGCTCGAACACTATATGGGAGCAAGTGAACGCGCTAATCGTTTGAAGTCTGATTTATCAGTTTTCCAGATGAGCGTGAAGCATGATGCCACTCGCATCAAGGCTGATATGGGACGATTGTTGGTAATCTGCAAAACGCTCAATGATGTGGTAATCCCGAAGGCGAATGTGTTCTTGCGTTATGGAGAAAAACTGTTGGCTTCAGACTTGAAGGCGACGCTTGATGCTTTGTATGCGGATGAGACTATTCGTCCATTGGAGGAGCAACGAAAATGTCTGCTTCAGCAGATGAAGGCGCTGGACATGGAAATGAACGACCATCTTCAGAACATCGATGTCTATACCTCGCTGATTAATGACATCACCGCTACCTTGGAGTCTAAGCAGGGAAGCTATATGGAAGCGAAGGCGAAGAAGCCTTCCAAGCCTTTCTTCCTCGTCAACTGGATCACCTTTGGTATGGCCAACAAGAACTACTATCGCGACTTTGCTGAATGGAATGCGGTATGCTTCCCTCTTGTGAGAGAATACGAGAGCTATCAGGTAGATTTGAAGTTGGATAAGGAGGAATTGGAATCGCATCGTGAGGAACAAACCCGCATCAAAAATGAGTATGCCAAACTCTCCAGTGAACTGGATAAGGTTTCTCTGGAAATCAGAAGCAAGATAGTTTGCTCTGACGACTTGAAGCTGAAGATGCTGAAACATCTTCGTGATATGGTTGCCATGCTGAAACTCGGACGTGAAATCATGGAGAGCAAGATTGATGAGAAGTTGATGCATACGGTCGATATTCCTGATTATAGGGAGGCAGCCAAGCTTCCTGCTGATGTGGAGCAGAACCTTTCTCTGTTTACAGGAATGTTGGCAGACAATCTTCATGCCGACAAGGATATGGCTAAGAATCTGCTTGACGGAGTGGAAGCATACACGAAAGATCATAAGAAGATAGAGGGTAAGACCGCACAACAGAACAAACCTGCTGAGTATAGCGAGGAAGACTTGGCTCAGTTAACTGGTGCTATGGAACAATTCTTACAGAAAGGTATTGCTCTATTTGATAGTTTCGCTAAGCTCAAAGCGCAGCAGCTCAGTGGTAGCTTGGCTTCGGCTGCATACGATAAGGAGTTGAAGAAACATGCTGATGAGTTTAAGCGTGAAATGGCTAAGATAGACAACAAGAGTGCTTATCTTCGTGAGGTGTTCAAGCGTATCAATCTGGCTGGTAGTGAGGAGGAACGTAAGCAAGCTATGGAGTTGATGAGCGACTTGAGCGGTTACTCTCTTTCGGAACAGGAGTTCACGGAATTTATAAATGGTAAGAAACAAATAGAATTATAAGGCGTATGGAAAGTTCAAGAAGACAGCAGGCCCAGGCTGATTTGGGCATGGATTTCGCTAAGGAAGATCAAAAGCGAGAGGCGGCTCTTGCCAAAGAACAGGCGAGGGCTGATAAAAAAGCTGCAAAGCGTGAGAAGATGATGAACATGCCATCATATCGTCTGATGGTAGGTACAGTGAAGTATATGGACAAGTGGTTCTTGGATCCTATCCTTGGTTTCATTCTTCCTGCCGGTATTGGTGATGCTTTGACGAGCGTGTTTGCATTCCCATTTATCTATTACAGTCTTTGCGTGGTTAAGTCGATTCCGCTGACTTTGGCTGTCATCTATAATATCTTGATGGATGTGCTGATAGGTGCCATACCTTTCTGTATAGGTGATGTGCTGGATGTATTCAAGCGTTCGTATGTAGAGAACCTGAGATTGATTACTGGTTATATCGAGGATGATAAGGAGATTATCAACAAGGTGAACAAGAAGGCATTCTGGACAGCTGTGTTCATTGTCGTGCTTTGCTGGTTGATTTATGTGGTGATATCATGGGCCATTCGCTTGGGAAATTGGATTGTTTCATTATTTTAAAATATGAATAGCAACATTTTCTTTCAGCCTTTCGTTGGCAAGGATTATGCTAACGGGGGGATATTCGGCAAGCGAATCATGATATTGGGCGAGAGTCATTATTGTGATGAGAGTTGTACGGATTGTGGCGACTGCCAGCTACATCGGGAGTGTATGAACTTTACGCAGCAGGTGCTTGGGGATTATCTCAATGAGAACAAGGAACGGCAGAACTGGATGCGGACATTCTTGAAGTTTGAACGTTCGTTAGTGGGTGAGGAGACCAATCAAGTGAAGAGGCTGAAGATTTGGAACTCGGTCATCTTCTTCAACTATCTGCAAGTGGCGATGGGTGGTCCTCGCGAGGCTGGCGCAGCCGAACAATATCACCAGGCTGGCAAGGCTTTCTTCGAGGTCATCGAAAAGTACCAACCTGAGTACATCATCGTATGGGGCAAGAGGCTTTGGAATAATCTTCCTAATGTAGGCTGGCAGGATGGCGACGACATCGTAGTGGATGGTTATCCTGTTGCTACAGGTGCTTATCATCTGAGTAATGGCAAGCAGGTGAAAGTGATGGCGGTGAATCATCCTTCCGTAGGCTATTCCTGGGACTATTGGTACAAGGTGATACAAAGATTTTTGAGATAATTTTCTCGCTTGTGTCACGATTTGACGCACCCAACCTGTACCTTTGCAGCTGTAAACATAAAACAAGGAATTATGGCACAGATTACAATCAATATCCAGACTTTGGACTGGACAATGGGGGAGACCGTAGGCTTGCACTTGATGCTGAAGAAAGGCAGCAAGGCAAGAATCGCTTGGGGCGATGGAAAGGTACAGGTCGTGACAGGTAAACAGAAACCTGCTTCCGAAAAGTTGGCTTGGGTGGAGGCAGGTCATGCCTATCCGGAGAAGGGCATGTACTACACCATTACCATCTGTTCGGAAGAGGAGGATGCCATTATCGGATTTAATGGATGTGGCATGTTCGAGGTGAAAACCTTAGATGTGATTCTCACGGAATGTCCTAGCTTGCGTATCTTGGGCTATTCTGGGTATGGCGAGGAGAAACTCGACGTGAGCAAGAATCCTTTGCTGGAGTTCATCGACTTCCACGAGATAAGAAACGAGAAGTTGGATTTTTCTGCCAATCCACTCTTGGAGGAGTTGCATATCGAGGGTGCCAAGGACTTGGTATCTTTAAACTTGAGCAAGAACGACAAGTTGCGTCGCTTGGACATCTTCATGTGTCACAATCTTCAACATCTCGCCCTGAGCAATCAGTCGCAACTGAATGAGGTGGATTTCGCTCTCACTCATCTCCGTCTCAAGGACTTGGAGTATTTGGAGAAGACGTTGAAGCGAAACTCTCCTTACAAGGTACGGGGAGGAAGCTTTGGCAACGATAAGATAATAGAAGTTAGTAATGGTGAAATCGTAGGTGAAGATGAAGGAAAATTGTGATTGGAAAAAATGCTTGGACAGAATTGAGGATAAGGGATTTGACGACGATGATGCTTATTCAGAGATTCTAGAATATATCCGAGAGGTGGCTACTGTTGATGAGAAACGTGAGGTGCTACAAAATGTGGAGCAACGTGTGAAGAAAATCGTGAACTATGATTTTGCAAAGGCATGGTTCCTACGTCACATGAGTGAAAGCGAGCATGATGTCATCGAAGACTTGATGGGAGTAAGATATGTTGTATTGAATGAGATGATGCTTCATCCGACTCCTGCCGAAGTGGAGAGATTTCGCTATCAGAATGATAAACTCTTCAAATTGACTCAGGAATGTTATGCCCAGTGCAGAAACATGTGGCGCACTTTGTTTCATACGCCTTATAAGGTGGATGATCGCTATCGTTATGAGGTGGAAGGAGTGTTGCGTTTCGAGTATGGAGATGACGATGCTGTAGTAAAGATGGAGAACGATGATTATTACGGATCTGATTTTCAATATATGATTCATCTGTTAGATGAACTGATGAGTGCAGGACGCTGTAAGATGGATACAATTTTGAATGGAGTCTTTGGCACATTTGGTGGGGCTACCGAGGATGGGTATAAGCAGATAAACAACATGCTGGATGATGGCGATTCCTGGGATGAGTGTAGTCTTCATAAACCTGAGTTTGCTGATATTTGTGTTTGCTATGCCATGCATGCTCTGCATACGCATCAAGACTATAGTCTGCCCGACATTCTTCGCATGGATGATTTCGTGGTAAAGGTTCATTTGCAATATGAGAATGAAGTTTGCGATACGAGAGATGCAGAGATTGGACCGCTCGATTACGAACCATCGTGGTTCCAAAAACTTGTAGAGGAAGATGTGAATGAGTTCGGAGGAAAACATACGCTGAATCCGACAAGAAAGAAATAGCATATATAATAAAACAAGAAGTTTAACGTCATATATAAAAATAGAAGATTATGAAGTTAGCAGAAGCATTGAGCATCAGAGCCGACTTGCAGAAGAGAGTGGCTCAACTGAAAGAACGTATCAAGGAGAGTGCCAAAGTGCAGGAGGGCGATGAACCTTGCGATAACGTGGAGGAACTGTACAAGGAACTGGATGAAGCACTCGTCCAGTTGGAAGACTTGATTTATCGCATCAACATCACCAACGTTCAGATAGTTCAGGATGGAGACTCCTTGACTCGATTGATAGCCAAGAGAGACGTCTTGTCGATGCGTGTTAAGGCATTGAAAGAGGTGGTGAACTACGTAGCTGCCAACGATACTCGCTTTGGCAGAAACGAACTGAAATATGTTAGAACCATAGATATAAAGGCTCTTCGTAAGGAGGCTGATACCTATGCCAAGCAGTATCGGGAGCTCGACCTGAAAATTCAGAGTTTGAACTGGACTGTAGATTTGGTAGATTTGCAAGACTTGCCCCGATAATGGAGCGAGGATTGAAATTTTCATTGAGTAGATTAAAATTTTCGGAGAAAAGATAGAGGCAGCAAGAAACTGACATCAGGCAATAGGTCTGTGTTAGCATTATTAAAAATTCATGTGTTTCATGCAAAGAGACGAGTTTGTTCACAGTTCATTTCAAGCATCGGGCACAAGTGTATCGCGCATTGGTATATGACAAAAGTCAGAAACGCCAGCATTTAGCATTACCATTTTGTTGGCTATCTTTTCTCCTTTTCTTTTTAGGCATTTCTCGTAAATATTCATTAGATTTTTAGAGATTATGGACAATCGTGTAAAATTCTATAGTTGGCTGATAGGCCTCTTGGATCGTAAGCATCTTACCTTTGAGGAGATTGCTAATGAGTGGCGTGATGCCAACGCTAATCAGGATGAGGATGAGCTGGACAAACGTACCTTTCATCGTTATCGTGAAAATATCCAGTCGCAGTTTGGCATTACTGTGGAATGCGACAAGAGCGACGGCTATCGGTATTATCTGAAGCGTGATCCGATCGCTAATGATGATGTGACGGAATGGATGCTGAGTTCCCTGCGGTTGGCTTCGTTAGGTGATATGCTGAAATTTCATAACAAGGTGATGCTCGATACGCCGCCATATAACACGGAATATCTGGATGATATTCTTGCAGCGATAGATAAGCAATATCTGCTGAAGTTTAAATACGTTTCGGGATTCGGGGCAGAGAGCGATATCGTGTTACAACCGGCTTTCGTGAGATACTTCAAACAACGGTGGTACGTTGTGGGAGTTAAGAAACAACGTTCGGCGTCCGAAGGGAAAGCCAATTCAAGTGCTGAACAGGATGAGAAGAAGCTCATTTGCTGTCTTCCTTTCGACCGCATCAGTTTCCTGAAGCTTATTTGCGAGAAGCATCCGTTGTCGGCAAAGATGAAGAAGTTCCTGACCCCAGAGAATTATTATGAAGATTGCTTTGGCATCTATCGGATGGAGGATGTACCCGTGGAGAAAATCCGCATCCGTGCCTTCTATCCGGAATACAATTATATCGAGGAGGTTCCGCTGCACGAGAGTCAGCAGAAAGTGAAGGAGTCGAAAGATGGAATGTATCGGGAATATACCCTCACCGTTCGTCCCAGCCGTGATTTCCTTCAGGAACTGTTGTGGCATGGCAGAAACCTCATCGTACTGAAACCTGAGAGCTTGAGGCAGGAGATGATTGGTATCTTAAAGGATATGACGAAGAGTTATGAGACGGGCGAATGCTTGAATGGGGAGGAATAAAAGAATCCTCAGATTGGGAATACACTGTGTGCCCAATCTGAGGATACGATGACTGTCTCCTTACCAAGATACCTTTCTATCTTGTCGATATATGATTGACGAATAATAGTTGCCATATTTTTATCACTTATAAGTGATAAAACTTATCTATTTTTAGTTTTTATAACTTATAGATGGTATCGTTTCAATGATATTAAATGCTCGTTGTAACAATTAATCTTCCTTCAGATACCAGTCTTTGATGTATCCGGAATAATGCTTGGCAAACTCCTCGGCTTGGCCGGGAGCGCAGGTCTTCACCTTCTTGGCTGGAATTCCCGCCCAAATCTCATGTGCAGGAACCTTGGTGCCATGGGTAACCACAGCACCTGCTGCAATAATAGCCCCTTCTCCAATGTCAGCCTTGTCAAGCACAGTGGCATTCATTCCGATGAGAGCACCTTTCCTAACTGTGGCTCCGTGGACGATGGCACCATGTCCCACAGATACATCATCCTCCAGGATGCAAGGCATCGTACCGGTTTGATGGATGCAGGCGCAATCCTGTACATTCACTCTGTTTCCACATCTGATGGCATCCACGTCAGAGCGCAATACCGCACTATACCAGATGCTGCAGTCATCACCAAGAATACAGTCACCAGTCAGTACTGCGTTCTCAGCGATAAAACAATTCTTTCCCCATCGGGGAGTCTTTCCTTCTACTGTCTTTATAATAGCCATATTGAATATATATTTAAAATTGGGTGCAAAGGTAGCAAAAAATATTGGAATCACCTTATACTATTTCAGATACTTCTTCAGCCATAAATCGAAGAACTTATCATATACCACGTAGGCATCATCCTGCTGGGTGATGAAATCCTTCTCCAGCAATCCCTTCAGAGCGGAATTTACAGAGCTTGGCGACGGGAGATGATATTTCTTGGCGAAGGCTCCGCTCTTTACGCTTCTGGCTTCGCCCTCTGCAGAGATGGCGATGAAGACATTGCGCTGCTTTTCCGGCATCTGGCGCAGAAGGGTCTCGTAGGTGTCTGATGCCATGTTGAGATTGTAGTTGATGGCGTCATCTACCATATCCAGAGTGCAGGTACCCTGTTCGGGAGTCTTGAGGAAGAGAACATTCATTACTCGCTGGATGTATGAAGTGACACCACCGAAACGGGCGAAGAGTTCTCCGATAATGGCAGTATCTAGATGTTTGTTGCGCTCCTCGAACTTGGCTGTGGCAAACTCCTTGTATTTCTCCACATCCAGAGGCTTCAGGTTCATCAGCGTCACGCTCTGATAGAATGGGCGGGCAGGAGATGTGAACATTTCTGCCATCAGATGGCGGTGAGAACCCGAGAAGATGAAGTGGGCATTGGTGCAACGCTGAATGTAGGTACGGAGTAAAGCTTCTATGCGGTTGTCGGCATAGTTGGTGATTTGCTGAAACTCGTCGATGGCAACAAGACATGGCTTGTCGGCTTGGTTGAGATAAGAGAATATCTCATCAAGCGTAATTTCGGGATTTACTATGTTGCCGATGCCTATTCCCCAAACTGGAGCCCCGTTGATATCGAAAGAGATTTCTGAACGGAGAGAAGAGAGTGCTATCAGAAATTTCTCCCAAGCGCTTCTGCCTTTAGGGCGAAGTTCATCAATAATGGCTTTGCCGAACATATTGACCAGATCGCTGACGGAATTGGTTGAATAGATGTCTATGATAAAAGTATAATAATCTTTTTGGATGACTGGCTGGGCAAAGCAATGGTGAATCAGCTCTGTCTTTCCGATGCGTCGAGGGGAAATCAGAGCCATGTTATTCTCATTGGTCAGCATCTCTGTGATGTGCTGGGTTTCTTCCACACGGTCGCAGAAGTATTCCGGACCGGCGTAACCATTTGTGACAAAAGGATTCTTCATTACCATATCTATACCTTATTATATATTCAACGGCTGCAAAGATAATGCAAAGGAGCGCAATGTAAGCTTGCTTACAAATTGCCGAGTGCAGCTTATCTTCTGCAAAGATACAACTTTTATTCCGATTATCATAAAGTGATTATCATAAAATGATAATAAAATAAGGAATTTTATCATTTGATGATTATCATAAATTGATAATTATGATATGGAGACCCCTTTAATGTCAATAGAAAAAGGGTTGCAATCCTCGAAAAGATGGATTACAACCCTTTATACCTTAATTATATATAAGAGTTAAGATAACTCTATCAAATATTCATTTGTGGAAGCTGATTACAGTTGAGCCAACTCTACAACCTTATCTACTGCAGCGCTCAAGCCGTCCTTGTTCTTACCGCCAGCCTGAGCATAGTGAGGCTGACCGCCACCGCCGCCCTGAATCAACTTGGCAGCTTCGCGAATCATCTTACCAGCGTTCAAACCGTGATCCTTAACCATATCATCGCTGAACATTACGCTGAGCATAGGCTTGTCGTTATAAACAGAACCTACCACGCAGATCATGTTCTCTGGCAATGCCTCGCGAACCTTGAATACCAAATCCTTGGCAGCTGCTGGCTCCATTGGCAATACGGCTGTAACAACCTTCACACCGTTGATTTCTTTTGCATTCTCTACAAGCTTATCCTTGGCACGCTCTACAGCCTGAGCCTGGAACTTCTCAACATCCTTCTTCAAGGCATCGTGCTCGTCGATGTACTTTCTGATGACACCTTCGAGATCCTTGGCGTTGTTGAACAAGCCCTTCAACGCTACGATGGTATCCTGCAAACCGTAGATAGCCTCCTCGCAAGCCTTGCCAGTCAAAGCCTCGATACGGCGGATGCCGGCTGCTACGCTGCTCTCAGAGATAATCTTGAAGAAACCAATCTTACCGGTGCTCTTGGCGTGAATACCACCACAGAACTCGGCAGATGGACCGAAGCGAACCACACGAACCTTGTCGCCATACTTCTCGCCGAAGAGGGCGATAGCGCCAAGTTCCTTAGCCTCCTCGATAGGAGTATCGCGGTGCTCATCCAATGGATAGTCGGCACGGATCATCTCGTTTACCATGTGCTCTACCTTGCGGAGCTCCTCATCAGTTACCTTCTGGAAGTGAGAGAAGTCGAAACGCAAGGTGTCCTTATCTACATAAGAACCCTTCTGCTCTACGTGGTCGCCCAAAACCTGCTTTAGGCAGTAATCGAGCAAGTGGGTAGCTGTATGGTTGGCTGCACTTCCCTCGCGGTTCTCGATATCTACGCAAGCCATGAAATCTGCGTTTACATCCTTTGGCAACTCCTTTACGATGTGGATGCTTTGGTTGTTCTCGCGCTTGGTGTCGATAACCTGGATGGTCTCATTCTCGCTAACGAGTACACCCTTGTCGCCAACCTGTCCACCCATCTCACCATAGAATGGAGTGTTGTCGAGTACCAGCTCATAGAAAGAGTTCTTCTTCTGAGTCACCTTGCGGTAGCGCAGGATGTGGCACTCATATTCTGTATAGTCGTAACCCACGAAGTTCTGGTCGCCTTCTTTCAAAACTTCCCAGTCGCCGTTCTCTACAGCAGCAGCATTGCGGGCACGCTCTTTCTGCTTCTTCATCTCCTCGTCGAAGCCTGCAGCATCTACGGTGTAACCATTCTCACGGCAGATAAGTTCTGTCAGGTCGAGAGGGAAACCGTATGTATCGAAGAGGCGGAATGCGCTTACGCCGTCGAGCTGAGTCTCGCCATGAGCCTTGAGCTCGTCCATATCGCCATTGAGGAGGTTGATACCCTTCTCCAATGTGCGGAGGAATGAATCCTCTTCCTCTTTCATCACGCGGGTGATGAGCTCCTGCTGAGCTGGCAACTCAGGGAAGGCTGCACCCATCTGCTCTACCAATACATTGACGAGCTTGTACATGAATGCCTGCTTCTGGCCGAGGAATGTGTAAGCGTAACGTACGGCACGGCGCAAGATACGGCGGATTACGTAACCTGCCTTAGCGTTGCTTGGCAACTGACCGTCGGCGATAGAGAAGGCTACGGCACGGAGGTGGTCGGCGCAGACACGCATAGCGATGTCAATCTTCTCCTGCTCATCCTTGCCCTCGCCATTCTCACCAGTAGGAGTAGTGAAGCCATACTTCTTGCCAGAGATAGCCTCGATTTCCTTGATGATTGGCTGGAAGATATCAGTATCATAGTTAGAGTGCTTGTCCTGCAACATGCGAACCAAGCGCTCGAAGCCCATACCTGTATCGATAACGTGCATTGGGAGTGGTTCGAGAGAACCATCAGCCTTGCGGTTGTACTGCATGAACACGATGTTCCAGATTTCGATGACCTGAGGGTTATCCTTGTTTACCAACTCACGGCCTGGCACCTGAGCCTTCTCCTCTGGAGTACGAGAATCCACGTGAATCTCTGAGCAAGGACCGCAAGGACCTGTTTCGCCCATCTCCCAGAAGTTGTCGTGCTTGTTACCGTTGATGATGTGGTCGGCTGGCACGTGCTTAGCCCAGTAACCTGCAGCCTCGTTGTCGCGTTCCAGACCTTCCTCCTTGCTACCCTCGAATACGGTAACGTAGAGATCGGCAGGGTTGAGCTTCAAAACTTCAGTAAGATACTCCCATGCCATATCGATGGCACCCTCCTTAAAGTAGTCGCCGAAGCTCCAGTTACCGAGCATCTCGAACATGGTGTGGTGGTAAGTATCGTGACCCACCTCTTCGAGGTCGTTGTGCTTACCGCTTACACGGAGACATTTCTGAGTATCAACACGACGAACATCCTTGCCTGGGTCTTTTGTACCGAGGATGATGTCTTTCCACTGGTTCATACCAGCGTTTGTAAACATCAGCGTTGGGTCATCCTTGATAACCATAGGTGCTGATGGAACAATCTTGTGGCCTTTACCTTCGAAGAATTTCTTGAAGGATTCGCGCACTTCATTAGCTGTCATCATATCTTTTTTATATTTATCTTTAATTTCTTTTTTCTGTTTTGGAGAGGGGATTGAGAGTCCTCTCAGAAAATATTTTTGCCCTTTAGGGCATTTTCTTCCGAAAATCTTTGCAAAGATAAGAAGAATTGTTTAATTTTGCAACTAAATTAATTATTTTTGAAATTAAAGACGGAAAAAATGGCAATAATTCCAGATAAAACAACGAAATTGTACTATTCTATCAAGGAAGTAGGTGAAATGTTTGGTCTAAACGACTCTACGTTGAGATATTGGGAAAAGGAGTTTCCTTTTCTCAAACCGAAGGTTGCTGGCAATAAAGTGCGTCAGTATACCGATAAGGATATTGAGCAGGTAAGGCTCATCTACAACCTTATCAAGGTGAAGGGATTGAAGATTGCGGCTGCCCGTAAGTATCTGAACCAAAACAGAACGGGTGCCGAGAAATCTTCTGAAGTTCTCGACACCCTTATTTCTGTAAGAGACCAGCTCAAAGAACTCAAAAAGCAGCTCGATGGACTGGTTTAGTAACTTTGGACTTTATGATTAGCTAGGGTTACCACGCTTCTTCGCCGAAGACATTCTTGATGGTAACTTTAGCTGCTTCTTTCTTGGTGAGCTGACGGCTCCAGGCTACGCGTGCCTTGGTTGCAGCACCTGAACCGTGGTTGTTATATTCGCTGTAGCGGGCTGTCTGTTCGTTGCTATGCTTGCCCCAGTTGTGCCATCCTTCTGGACGGATGTGGCTGCCCATTTCGCAATTCATGAAGAGGGTAGCTGCATAAGGGCGCCATGGGCGGCCCAGATAAACCTTGTCTATACCTGGCTCGGCGGTAAGCTTGCACTTGTTGAATACATAGCCATATTCCTGACCGGCAGGACTGGATGCGGCTGTGATGTAGCTGTTGGCCTTGCTGCGAATCTCACAATTCTCAAACCATGCTCTTCCCGGACCAAAGATGAAATCGGTGGTTCCTTCGATGTAGCAATCATAGAAGGCTGAACGGTTGTTGGCTATACCTGTATAAACGGTATCCTGATTGCCCAGCAGACGGCAGTTCTGAACCAGGATATGATCGCCTTCAAGATGCAGGGAGACAGCTTGTCCCAGTTTGGCAGCATTGTTCTCAATGGTGATGTTCTTCAGGGTGATGTAACTGCCCTGTACCTTCAGGGTATAAGTGCGGAATGTACCCATCGGTTTACCCTTTACAGCAGCTTCTGAATCGAGTCCACCTGTAGGCATCTTGATGTTGGCATGATCGTCCCATGTAATGATAGTGTTATCACGGTCTTCACCACAGATGGTGATGTTGGTGAGCCATGAAGGGAGGATGAGTTTCTCCTTGTACACGCCTTTCTTTACGTAGATTACCTTGCTGTAATCCATGAAAGCACGACATACTTCGATGGCTTCGTCGATGGTGCGGAATTCGCCGGTACCATCACGGGATACTACAATCGTGTCGGGGTTGTCATACTTGTTGGCTGCTGCCAGAGGCAACAGGGTCAACATCATTAAAAATGATAAGAATAATTTTTTCATATTGTTTTTAAGTTTGTTGTTTTGAATCTGTTTTTATAAGATGTTGAAATCTGTATGATTTCATAGAGAATCGCCAGATTTTAAATCCGGCGATTCTCTATTATTTATCTTTTCTTTATTATCATAAACTCCTAAGTTACAGGATTCTCTGTACTTCTTGCAGATCATCAATATTTCGGAGTTGGTTCATAATGGTCTTAACTTCTTCGCGGTCGTGAACACGGAGTTCGATGGTACCGTCGAAGATGCCGTTGTCGCTACTGATAGTTACCTTGTGGATATTGATACCCAACTGGTCGCTAATCACCTTACTTACATCCAGCAGCATGCCCTTACGGTCGATACCCTTGATTTCGATGGTAGCATCGAAGAGTATCTGCTTGTGCATGTCCCATTTGGCATCTACGATGCGGTTGCCGAAACTGGACTTCAGTTTGGCTGCTATGCTGCAAGAGCGCTTATGGATTTCGATGCGGTTCTTGTTGTCGATAAAGCCCATAACGTCATCGCCAGGAATCGCATGGCAGCAGCTAGGGAAGATAAACTGGTTGATGTTCTCCTCGGTCAGGATGAGTGGCTTCTTCTTGTTGAAGTCTTTGCCCACCACGAAAAGATCCTGAGGCTTCACGATGCCTTTTTCTTGAGCCTTCTCCTTGCTCTTGCCCAGGAATGGGATATAATTGCGCCAGCTGCTGGTCTGCTGTTTTTTAGGCTTGCCCTGCAACTCATCGAAGTCTTTATCGCCTAGGATAATCTGATGGTCTCCCAATGACTGGAAGAGGGTTTCAGGCTTCTGGATATTATGAAAATCGCATAGGCGGTCTACCACCGACGCACTCATCTCGATGCTGTTCTTCTTGAGCCATTCGGTGAGTATGTTTTCTCCCTTCTTCTGAACCTCTCGTGAATCGCGGCGCAGGATGGCAAGAATCTTGCTCTTTGCCTTGGCCGAACTGACGAAGTTTACCCATTCTTCCTGTACATGCTGGCTCTTGGAAGTAAGAATCTCAACCTGGTCGCCACTTTGCAGCTTATGGCTCAGCGGAACCAGCTTATGGTTTACCTTGGCTCCGATACAGTGGCTGCCCAGGAAGGTATGAATCTGGAAGGCGAAGTCGAGGGCAGTACAGCCTGCCGGCATCGTCTTGATTTCTCCCTTTGGTGTGAAGACGAAGATTTCTGAAGCATAGAGGTTCAGCTTGATGGCATCGAGGAAGTCCATGGCATCCGGCTGCGGATCGTCCAGAATCTCCTTGATGGTGCTGAGCCAGTCGTTCAGCTCGTTCTCATCTTCTGTATATTCACCTTCGTTTCCTTCTTTGTATTTCCAGTGGGCAGCAAACCCCTTTTCTGCTACCTCGTCCATATGGTCGGAACGGATCTGCACTTCTATCCATCTTCCCTGCTTACTCATCAGGGTAACGTGGAGTGCCTGATAACCGTTTGCTTTCGGATGGTTCAACCAGTCGCGTAGACGGTCAGGATGGCTTTTGTAGATTTTGCTGATGGCTACGTAGATATTGAAACATTCGTTTACTTCGTTTGCTCTTACCTTTGGCGTAAAGATGATGCGCACAGCAAGAATGTCGTAAATCTCATCGAAGGTAACGTGCTTGTTCTGCATCTTGTTCCAAATAGAATAAGGGCTCTTCACACGTGCTTTGATTTTGTATTCTACGCCTAACTTGTCGAGTTCTTCGCGGATAGGTGCAGTAAAACTCTCGAAGAGGGTATCGCGCTGCGATTCGGTATCGGCAAGTTTATGCTCTATGTTGGCATACTCCTGTGGATGGTCGTAGCGGAAGCTGAGGTCTTCGAGTTCGGTCTTGATCTTGTTCAAGCCCAATCGGTTGGCGAGAGGTGCATAAATATACAAGGTTTCGCCCGCAATCTTGTATTGTTTGTTGGCCGGTTGCGATTCCAGCGTGCGCATGTTGTGCAGGCGGTCGCAAATCTTGATAAGGATAACACGGATGTCATCGCTCATAGTGAGCAACAGTTTTTTGAAGTTTTCTGCCTGTGCTGATGCCTTATCGCCGAAGATTCCACCACTGATTTTGGTGAGTCCATCAACGATTTGTGCCACCTTGGCTCCAAAGATGTTTGAGATATCTTCTACTGTGTAGTCGGTATCTTCTACCACATCATGAAGCAGTGCGGCACAGATGCTCGTTGAGCCGAGCCCCATCTCCTCGCAGGCTATCTGAGCCACGGCGATAGGGTGCATGATATATGGTTCGCCCGAGAGGCGGCGCACACCTTTGTGCGCCTGTCGGGCGAAATTGAATGCCTTGGTCACTATATCTACCTTCTTGCGGTGTCGCGAACTCAGGTAGGTGTCAAGCAGGTGTTGAAAGGCATCGCCAATCAACTGGTTATCAGCCTGCTCTCTTTCGAGGTCTTTCAAGTTCTGGTCATCCATAGTGGGTCTCTCCAATAAATAATGTTCTTAATTAGACTGAAAAAACTACAGCGGACGTAGTTCTTTTATTTCACTTTGATTTTCTTTCCGGCACGGATACTGTTACCCTTGATGCCGTTCAGTTTGCGCAGTTTCTTAACGGTTGTTCCGTGGCGTGCTGCTATTTCAGAAAGGGTATCACCATTCTTGATGGTAACACTCTTGCTGCCTTGTTTTCTGTTTCTGCCTCGTTTGCTGCTCTTCTTGCTGCGTGAATAAGCACTGTGGCGACTGTAGCTGCTTCGTGGGCGGCTATAGGTAGGCTGTGCATCGTTGACATCTACTATAGCGCGCTTCTGGAAGAGTTCGTCGGCTCTGTAAGCACAGATGCTGTCCTGCTGGTCGATGAAACTACCGATGAGGGTAGATGGAAGACGCAATACCATCGGATGGTTCAATCCGTTGATGATATCATGACGATACTGTGGATTCAGATTGCGCAGGTGCTCGATGTTGATGTTCAGCACTTTGGAAATCTGCTCCAGGTGGATATCTTTTGATACTACGATAGTGTCTGTCTTTACTGGCAGTTCGCTTACCATAGGGCAGATGTTATGATCGCAGTAGTAGTTCATGATGTAGTTGGCAGCGATGAAAGCTGGTACATATCCACGTGTTTCCTTTGGCAGATATGGATAGATGTTCCAGTAGTCGGCGTTGCCTTTTGCACGATGGATGGCCTTGTTGACATTGGTTGGACCGCAGTTGTAAGCTGCAATCACGAGGCTCCAATCGTCGAATATTTTGTACAGGTCGCTCAGATAGTGAGCGGCTGCATAGGATGCTTTTACCGGGTCGCGGCGTTCATCGATGAGTGAGTTTACTTCCAGACCATATCGCTTGCCGGTAGGCAGCATAAACTGCCATAAACCTGTGGCACCAACGCGTGATACAGCTTTAGGGTTAAGTGCCGATTCGATAACTGGCAGATATTTCAGTTCCAGTGGCAGGTTGTAAGCCTCTAATGCCTCTTCGAAAATAGGCATGTAGAAGTTGCTTGCTCCCAACATGAAACTTACCGAACGGCGTAGTTTGCCGCTGTATCGGTCTATGAATTTCTGTACTACCTCATTGTATGGCATTTCGATGATGGTAGGCATTCTCTTCAGACGGTCGATATACACTTCCTTCTCAAAGACAGGGTTTACATCGCGGTATTTGCAGGTTGTATCTGCCATCATGTAAGTCTGTGCATTGTAAAGGTGGAGCAGGCTATCGAGGTTATCTTCCATTCCCTCAGGTACTTCGATTTCCTCCTGCTTTCCGTCTTTGTCGGTAACGGTGATGATATCATCGTTATCTGTTTCTTCTGTAACGTCGGTTTGGGCATGAATGCCTTGTAAGCTGAACAGCATCGCTGCTGCCATGACTAGTATTTTCTTCATATTGATGTTTTATCTCGTCTATGTTTCTAATTTCTATTTTGCGTTATAATATATATAGGTGTATTCTAACTCCTCACGCATTAAAATGTGAGTGAGCAACTTACGCCGAGGCTTCCAGACCGCAGCGGATTGGCAGTCTTGTTGCCGTTATTCAGCATGGTAGGCTCTATTCTGAGCGAGAGATCATCGGAGATGTCAAATTCCGAGAGCGATGCATCTACGTAGGCATCAATCACTGAGAAGGCATAGATGCCTATCATGACGAAGGTTCCCAAGTCTCTCCAACGGCGATATTTATCTTTTCGCTTGCGGAAGATTTCCTTATAGCGTTCTATGTTCGATTCGTTGATCTGGGCACCCAAGTGCAGAAACTGATTGTAGCTCTGGGTGTTGGGGTCATCGTCCATAATATCCATGTAGGCTTGCGAATAGTCGTGATACATCTGGTTGTTCCAGGTGATGGCGTATGTACAGCCTACGAAACCGCCATAGATGAAAGGCAGTTTCCAATATTTGCGATTGTATATCTGTCCGGCACCAGGTAATACAAGTGCCAACCACATGGCACGCTTGGTATCAGGTCGCCAGGTTGCCCAGTTGCGCTTTTTGCGTACAGGCTTTGCTGATTGGGTGAGGCTTGCCAGTTTGCTGCTGTCTTGTGCGGTAAGCATCGAGTCTATGGCTATTTTTGCCGAGTCGGCTGATGCAATGGTTGGCACATCGGTCACTTGTTTTTTTTGTTTCGACTTCTGTGCCTGTGCGCCCATCGGTGCCAGAAGCAGCAGGGTTGCCAAACAGATTTGTGATATACTGAGTTTCACTTTTATTCTTGCTTTAACTGATCGAAAACATTCATGATGTGCTCCAGCTCCTCTTCGTTGGCGAATGGAATGCTGATTTTTCCCTTGCCCTTAGCAGAGCAGGTGAACTGCACTTTTGTATTGAGAAACTGTGACAGGCGGTTTTTGAGTTGTGTAAATTCCTCAGACATCTGAGCCTTAGCCGTGATGGTTTTCTTACCGCTCTCGATGTCTTCTCCGCTCTTGAGTCGCTGTACCATCTCTTCAACCTTTCTTACTGAGTAGCCGTTCTTTTGTATCTCCTTGAACAACTTGATTTGCAGCGAAGGTGAGTCGAGGGCCAGTAGGGCACGGCAATGACCCATGTCGATTTCTTTCTTCTGTAGTGCCATCTGCACCTGGGCAGGAAGTTTGAGCAGTCGCAGATAGTTGGCGATAGCTGCACGGCTCTTGCCCACACGTTCTGAAATTTTCTCCTGTGTCATACCCTCGTTTTCCAGAAGGTGTTCGTAGGCGAGTGCTATTTCTATGGCGTTGAGGTCTTGGCGCTGGATATTCTCTACGAGCGCCATTTCCATTACGTTCTCATCGCTGATGGTGCGGATGTATGCAGGGATAGCTGTCAGCCCCGCAAGTTGTGAAGCGCGCCAGCGGCGTTCACCGGCGATAATCTGGAATCTGTTTTCTGAAACCTGTCTTAAGGTGATAGGCTGGATGATGCCTATGGCCTTGATGCTTTCGGCGAGCTCATGTAGGGCTTCGTCGTCAAACTCCCGGCGTGGCTGATTGGGATTCGCCTCAATCTGGTCGAGAGGAATTTCATTGATGGTACTGCTGCCCTGGGTGCGCACTCCCTCGGTAGAGATGAGGGCATCGAGTCCGCGTCCTAAAGCGTTGCTCTTTGTACCGTTGTTGTATTTCTTGTGTACTGCCATTTTTTTACTTTTAATTTTGAACATTGAACTTTCTAAAAGAGTTCAATTTCCAAATCTTAACTATTCTTGTTGATAATCTCCTTTGCCAAGGCCAGATGGTTCTTGGCTCCATTGCTTTCTGCATCGTAAAGGATAACTGGGAGACCATGGCTCGGACTCTCGCTCAGCTTCACGTTGCGCTGGATTACGGTCTTGAACACCAATTCCTGGAAGTGGCGTTTCACCTCGTCGTATATCTGGTTGGCAAGGCGTAGACGACTATCATACATGGTGAGCAGGAAACCTTCTATCTCAAGTTTCGGATTCAGCTTGCTCTTGATTATCTTGATGGTGTTGAGCAATTTGCTGATACCTTCAAGAGCGAAATATTCACATTGAACTGGGATGATGACACTGTCGGCTGCCGTCAACGAATTGACGGTGATGAGGCCGAGCGAAGGCGAACAATCTATCAGGATATAGTCGTATTCGTCACGGATAGGCTGCAGTAATGTCTTAATCACCTTTTCGCGATTTTTGAGATTCAGCATCTCTATCTCGGCACCTACCAGGTCGATATGACTAGGTATGATGTCGAGTCCATCAATGTCGGTGGTGTAGATGGCATCGCGCACGTCTGCATGGTCGATGATGCATTCGTAGAGCGAGCAGTCTACCTCGCTGATGTCCACGCCCAATCCACTGGAAGCGTTTGCCTGTGGGTCGGCGTCCACTACGAGTACCGTTTTCTCTAGCGTGGCAAGCGATGCTGCCAAGTTAATGGTGGTAGTAGTCTTTCCTACACCGCCTTTTTGGTTAGCTAATGCGATGATTTTTCCCATTTTCTTAGTAAATTTTCGGCAAAGATACAAAAATATTGTGAGAAAGTCGCTATCTTTAAAGGTTTTTTCGTACTTTTGCACCAAAAAGAAAGATATTTTTATGGAAAATAAGAAACCGTTAGTATTAATTTCGAATGATGATGGCTATCATGCCAATGGAATCAAGACCCTGGTGAACTTTCTGAAAGACTGGTGCGACCTGCTGGTTGTTGCACCGGAAAGTGCCCGCTCGGGATTCGCCTGTGCCTTCTCGGCTACTACTCCCTTGCGCCTGAAGCGTCGCCACAATATGGGGAATGATGTTGAGGTTTGGTCATGTAGCGGCACACCGGTTGACTGTGTGAAACTAGCGTTGGATCAGTTTCTTGCTGATCGCAAGCCTGATCTGATTATCGGCGGTATCAATCATGGTGACAATTCGAGCGTGAATAATCATTATTCGGGAACTATGGGTGTAGCTAAGGAGGGCTGTATGCAGCATATTCCAAGCATAGCCTTCAGCAGTTGCAATTATGATGAAAATGCTGATCTCACTCCTTTGCACGATGGGGTACTGAAGGTTGTTAAGATGGTGCTGGAGAAGGGATTGCCAGAATATACCTGTCTGAATGTCAACTTCCCGGCTTTGCCTCCGTTCAAGGGTTTCAAGGGTTGCCGGATGACTCATGGCTCCTGGATCAATGAGGTGGATCATCGCACTCATCCGCATGGATATGATTATTATTGGATGGTGGGTGAATACCGTAATGACGAACCTGAGACAACGGATACCGACCAGTGGGCTGTGAATCATGGTTACATCGCTATTACCCCAACTAAGATTGATGTAACGGATTATGATTGGTTAAAGAATTTTGAATTATGAAGTATTACCTGATAGTAGGCGAGGCTAGTGGAGATTTGCATGCCAGCAGATTGATGCGCTCGTTGAAAAAAATAGACGAGTTTGCTGAATTCCGTTTCTTCGGCGGTGATTTGATGGCTGCTGAAGGTGGCACTCGCGTCAAGCATTTTAAGGAGTTGGCTTATATGGGTTTTGTGCCTGTACTGCTACATTTGGGTACCATCTTTTCGAACCTGAAGAGATGCAAGGAAGATATTGTGAAATGGAAGCCGGATGTAGTGATACTGGTAGATTATCCGGGATTTAATCTCAAGATAGCTAAGTTCTTGAAAAAGAACACCAATATCCCTGCTTATTATTACATTTCTCCTAAGATATGGGCATGGAAGGAGTGGCGGATCCGCAGCATTAAACGTGATATCGTTGAACTCTTCTCTATCTTGCCATTCGAGGTGCCGTTCTTCGAAAAGAAGCACCGTTATCCTATTCACTATGTGGGTAATCCTACGGCTCAGGAAGTAGGGGAGTTCAGGTCGGGATATCATCAGAGTTTTACGGAGTTCTGTCAGGAGAATAATCTTGACACCTATCGTCCTGTTATCGCTTTGCTGGCAGGAAGCCGTCTGCAGGAAATCAAAGACAATCTGCCGGCGATGATTGAGGTGGCTGAGCGTTTTGAAGATTATCAGATGGTGCTTGCCGGTGCTCCTTCGATAGACGATGCTTACTATGAGAAGTTTATCAAAGGTACACCTGTCAAACTGGTGCGTAACAAGACTTATCCGCTCTTGTCGCATGCTACGGCAGCTCTTGTTACCAGTGGTACTGCAACTTTAGAGACGGCTCTTTTCGATGTGCCTCAGGTGGTATGTTATGAAACGCCTGTACCTCATCTCATCCGTTTCGGTTTCAAGCATATCATCAAAGTGAAGTTTATCTCGCTGGTGAATCTTATCGCCAATAAGGAGATTGTGCCGGAGATGCTTGCCGACCGCTTTACGGTTGATGGTATTGCCAACGAACTTTATCAGATTCTTCCGGGAGAACCTGGCAGGGATAAGATGTTGGCAGAATATCAGGAAGTTCGAACTCAGTTAGGCGATAAGGTTGCGCCGGATGAGGCTGCGGGCATCATGTTTGATCTTCTGGTTAAGCGTAGGGAAATGCTTCTCCGTATGGCTCGTGAGCGTGCTGAAGCTGAAGTCAAAGCTGCAGCTGAGGCTGCAGAACGTGCGCGACAGAAGGCGATAGCTGAAGCCGAGGCTGCTAAGAAACGTGCCGAAGAGGAAGCTTTGGCGGCGCAGAAGCGAGCAGAAAAAGAGGCTGAACTGGCAAGAATAAGAGCAGAAAAAGCCCGACTGGCTGCTGAGGCTAAGGCACGTGAGGCTCAGCAGCGTGTTGTCCAGGCACAGTATGAGGCGCAGGAAACCCAGAAGGGTGAACGCTTTGAAGAAGAACAGGAAAAAGGTGAAATGTTTTGATAAAAATCAATCTCTTTCAGTTCTGCAGCGGATATCAATCCGCTGCAGAACTGCTGACTAAGGCAGATTTGTATCTGCTACCTATGTAGGAGTATTAGCTATCCTAAAAAAAACAAACCCAAAAATATATATTTAATTTTAAACCCTAAAAAAAATGAAAAAACTAATGACCCTCATTTGTGCCCTCTTTTGTATGACACAAGTGTATGCAACAAACCCTGTAAAGCAATGGGGACAGTTGCAGGTAAAAGGTGCGCAGCTTTGCGACCAGAGTGGTAACCCTGTAGTGTTGAGAGGCGTGAGTCTGGGATGGCACAACATCTGGCCTCGGTTCTACAACAAAAATGCGGTGAAATGGCTTGTGCAAGACTGGCATGCCAACATCATCAGAGCAGCCATGGGAATTCAGATAGACGACAACTATCTGGAAAATCCAGACTTTGCTCTAAAATGCATTACCCAGGTGGTAGATGCCGCCATCAAGAATGATACCTACGTGATTATCGACTGGCATGCACACAAGATGCATACAGCCGAGGCTAAGGCCTTCTTCGGAAAGATGGCGCAGAAGTATGGTAAATATCCTCATGTGCTTTACGAACTCTACAATGAACCTGTTGAGGATAAATGGGAAGACTTGAAGGTATACGCTAAAACCATCATCACGGAAATCAGAAAGTATGATCCGGATAATATCATCCTGATGGGCTGTCCGCATTGGGACCAGGATATTGCTATCGTAGCAAAGAGCCCTATCGAGGGTGTGGAGAATGTGATGTATACCCTTCATTTCTATGCAGCCACCCATAAAGATTATCTGCGTGATAAACTGGAGGCTGCCGTGAAGAGCGGTTTGCCGGTCTTTGTATCAGAATGTGCTGGTATGGAGGCTTCGGGTAATGGTCCTCTGGCTCCTGATGAGTATCAGAAATGGCTCGATGTAATGGAGAAAAACAAGGTGAGTTGGGTAAACTGGTCGGTTTCGGATAAGGATGAAACCTGTTCCATGCTTTTGCCACGTGCCAAGGCTACCGGCAACTGGACAGATGATCTCATCAAGCCATGGGGCAAGATGGTGAAGCAGGCACTGAAGAAATATAATAGATAACAGCATAGTTTATCGCAAGTACTTTCGTGAGCCAACGAAGCTACTTGTGTTTTTTATGGTGATATGAAAAAAAGAAAGGCAGGGGTTCTTTGAGGAATCCCTGCCTTTCTTTGTGCTTGGCCAAACTAAGGTTTGGCCTTTATCTCATAAAAGATGTATTATCCAAACAACTGGATGGTGTATAGGTAGATTACTGCTGCCGGTATCGCCATGAGCGAAGAGTCGAAGCGGTCGAGCATGCCTCCATGTCCTGGCAGGATGTTGCCGCTATCCTTTACTCCGAGGGTACGCTTGAAGAGGCTTTCTACCAGATCGCCCCATGTGCCGAAGAATACCACAACCAGACCTAAACCTTCCCAACCGAGAATGCTGAGACGGTGGGCTTCGCCATCGTTGGCGATATAGCCGATGATACCTGCTGCTATCAGTACGAATATGCCTCCGCCTATGCTGCCTTCCCAACTCTTGGCTGGACTGATGCGAGGAAAGAGCTTATGCTTGCCGAAAAGCGAACCGCTGCAATAGGCACCGGTATCATTGGTCCAGAGGAAAATGAAAATGCTCAAAGGCAACAGCATGTCGTAATGTATCTGGCCATCGAAAGCTGATGTCTCGAAACTCAATACATTGATCATCGAGAAAGGCAAGGCGATGTACAACTGAGAGAGCATAGTGTAAGCCCAATCGTTGATGGCATCCTTGTTGCCTGTATACAGTTCGCTGATGAAGAGATAGAGGATGGTGAGCAGATAAGGTACGAAAACCACAAAATTGCCCACAATGCCCATGCGGAAACCAGCCACGGCAAGGAAGAAGTAAACACCCGCCACGGTGCTGATGAAACGGTTTACCGTAACATTCTCCTTCTGGTTTACCAGTCCGCAATACTCCCAGATGCTCAATCCGGTAATGAGGGCGAACAGGATAACCATTGCCCTGGGATTGAGAAAGCAAGATACCATGCACATCACGAAAAATACGCCTGTGATGGATCTTATCACTAGATTCTTCTGTTTGTCAGTCATATCGGTTTGTTTTATTCGTTCTTGTTTTCTTCCGAACCTTCATCCTTCTTGGAAGTCTCATCAGAATCTGCATTCTTCTTCTGGTTCTCTTCATGCTCCTTGATGGCAGCCTGAACTTCAGGAAGTTCCTTTACGGCGTCATCGTCTATCTTAGGCTGTTCGTCTTCCATGATTTCCTGCGAACGGCTCAACCAAGGGCGTTTGCCAAAGATATGTTCTACGTCTTCTGCCATAATCACCTCTTTCTTGATCAGAAGTTCTGCTAAGGCATTGTGGCCTTCCTTGTGCTCCATCAGAATGTTCTTGGCACGAGTATACTGCTCGTTGACAATCTTCAGAACTTCCTGGTCTATCTCGCGGGCTGTAGACTCAGAGTACGGACGCTGGAATGCATATTCGTTCCGGTTGTAAAAGCAGATGTTTGGCAACGTCTTGCTCATACCGAGATAAGCTACCATAGCATAAGCACTCTTTGTGGCGCGCTCCAGGTCGTTCATGGCTCCTGACGAAATATGACCGGTGAAGAGTTCTTCTGCGGCACGTCCACCCATTAATGAACACATCTCGTCGAGCATCTGTTCCTTGGTGGTTATCTGGCGCTCTTCTGGCAGATACCATGCAGCACCGAGAGCCTGACCACGAGGCACGATGGTAACCTTGATGAGAGGGTTGGCATACTGGCAGAACCATGAGATGGTTGCGTGGCCTGCTTCGTGGAGAGCGATGCTACGCTTCTCGTCGGCAGTCATCACCTTAGTCTTCTTCTCCAGACCGCCTACAATACGGTCTACTGCATCGAGGAAATCCTGTTTGCACACAGCCTTCTTGTCGTGGCGTGCAGCAATGAGGGCTGCCTCGTTACAAACGTTGGCAATATCTGCACCCGAGAAACCAGGAGTCTGACGGGCCAGTAGATCAACATCTACTGTTTCGTCTATCTTGATAGGTTTGAGATGAACCAGGAAGATAGCCTTACGTTCGTTCAAACCAGGGAGATCTACGTGAATTTCGCGGTCGAAACGTCCGGCACGGAGCAAGGCGCTGTCGAGCATGTCTACACGGTTGGTAGCTGCAAGGATGATGACACCACTGTTGGTACCGAAACCATCCATCTCTGTAAGGAGAGCGTTCAAGGTGTTCTCGCGCTCATCATTACCACCCATGGCTGGGTTCTTGCTGCGGGCACGGCCTACAGCATCAATCTCATCGATAAAGATGATACAAGGTGATTTCTCTTTAGCCTGGCGGAACAGGTCGCGTACACGTGAGGCACCTACACCTACGAACATTTCAACGAAGTCGGAACCGCTCATAGAGAAGAAAGGTACGCCAGCCTCGCCGGCAACAGCCTTAGCCAAGAGGGTCTTACCAGTTCCCGGAGGGCCTACGAGAAGGGCTCCCTTTGGAATCTTACCACCCAAGTCGGTATATTTTTGTGGGTTTTTCAGGAAGTCTACAATTTCCTTCACTTCCTGCTTGGCACCTTCCTGTCCGGCCACATCCTTAAAGGTGATGCCGATGGCATTTCCCTTTTCGTACATCTTAGCTTTGCTTTTGCCCACGCTGAAGATGCCGCCGCCCATACCGCCGCTGCCCATACCGCCGCTGAATCTTCCAGACATCCAAAGAATGAAGAATACGAAGAAGAGCAGAGGTGCCAGATTGAAGAGCGTGCTTAAGAAGTCGTTATCCTTCTGGTTGTCGTAGCTGAAGGAGCGTATCTTCTTTTCCTTCAACATCTGGTTGGCATAGCGTTCCACTTCGTCAACCGAGCCGAACTGTACTTTTACGTATGGGTTAGGACCTACAGACTTTGCCGGCATATTGTATACATCGCGCGTATATTTCGGGTTGATGTATATTTTGAGGGTGCTTTCTGTTTTATTGGCCACAACACTGAGCACATAACCCTTGTCTACATACTGTTTGAACTGGGTGTATGTGGCTTCCTTGGCAGCGCTGCCTCCAATCGCATCGCCTCCTCCTGTAAAGAAGAGGATGATCATGGTGATGAGGCAGATGGTGAAAAGCCAGGTCATATTAAATCGTGGCATCTTTGGTCCGCCATTGCCACGAGGCTTCATATTATTGCTTTGTTCCATTTTATTTTATATGTATAACTTTTAGTCGAAAAACAATGTCTGATTCATCATGTAGGATGGGAGAGACTGACTAGTCGAGATTAGGTATATGGGTAAGCTTTGCATCCTCCCATAAATGTTCGAGGTCGTAATAAGCACGTACTTCCGGAAGGAAGATGTGTACTAATACGTCAACAAAGTCCATTGCCACCCACTGGTCGTTGCCGAGACCAGCTACATTTACAGGTTTTTCTTTCAGGTTCTTGCGCACGATGTCTCCTACAGAACCTGCGATAGCTTCAACCTGAGTAGGGCTTCCTCCCTGGCAGATGATGAAGTACTTGGCAATGCTTCCATCGATTTCTGTCAGGTCGGCGATAACAATGTCTTGACCTTTCTTTTCTTGTATACCTTCTTTAATAGTCTCTACGAGTTGTTTAACTGTGTTCATTTATCTTTTCTTTCTTACTTAATTTATATTCTCTATTTTTCTGCAAAGATACATTATTATAATGGAAAATCGACTTAAAAGGCAAAAAAAATGTGGAAAATTAAAGAAATTGCGCTTTTTTTAGAAAAAAGTGCCGAAAAATTTTGTTGGTTCAAAAAAAACTAGTACCTTTGCACTCGCAATTAAGAAAAGAACATCTCGTTTGCTGATATTGGGATATGGTGTAATGGTAACACTACAGATTCTGGTCCTGT
>UMFY01007334.1_pt1 | contig 30733 bp, 26 predicted proteins | sample 1965121 | NCBI WGS metagenome assembly UMFY01 (sample SAMEA4836057, study PRJEB28245) | human gut metagenome | biome: gut microbiome; material: fecal sample | place: Denmark | collected 2008
TGATTTGGCGCAGGATGCAGGCGGTATTCGGCGCTTAGCGGTACTGCGTGCAGACATCGATAACTTGGGACAGGCATTTGTCAGCGGATTTGAGAGTGAAAAACATGGTCAGAAATATGTGACACTTTCCCGCACTGCGACCTTCTCCCGCAAGCTAGCGTTGTTCTTCAAGCTCCATGTGAATACACTGCTCCAGGAGGGAGAGTATTCTCTTCATGTTAACGATGAAGCAGGCCCGCGCAAGGCGACAATTGTTTATTCCGGCGGTGATGATGTATTTATCATCGGTGCATGGGATGACATCATTGGCTTTGCTGTGGATCTGAATGACAGCTTGAGTGATTATGCGCAGGGAACATTGACGATTTCGGCGGGTATCGGCATTTATCCGGAAAAGTATCCGGTAGCGGCAATGGCGCGGCAGACCGGTGAACTGGAAGATGCATCAAAGGCATACCCGGGCAAAAATGCAGTTACATTGTTCGACGAGAGCGGAACGTACAGCTGGGATGAGTTCATCAATGCGGTGCTTGCAGAGAAATATGAGCTGATCCGCGACTTTTTCCAGACCATGCAGGATTACGGCAAGAGCTTTCTTTATCGACTGCTGGATCTGATGCGCAGCCGTGATGAAAAAATCAATTTGGCACGCTATGCTTATCTGCTGGCAAGGATGGAGCCGGGAGAGAAGGCGCCGGACGAAAGCAAAAAACTGTACCAGGATTTTTCTCAGAAAATGTACCAGTGGATGCTGGATGAAAAAGCATGTAAACAGGCGATTACGGCACTCTACATTTATGTATATACCATTCGGGAAAACGCGGAGGGTGAGTGAATATGAAAATCAATAAACAGAATTATGTTGATGAGGCGGAACGGGTAATTATCGGGCTGAAAGAGGCGGATCGTAATGGGAGATTGTCCCTTACGACTTCAAAAATCCGAAACATTCTTTCCATGGTGTCGGAGCTGTATACGGATGCACAGCACAGCCGTGAAGATAAGCTGGATGCAGATATGGTGAGCCGGGTACAGTATCTGAAGATGCGTATTGCGTATGAGGCTGGGCGTGATGATAACGGTCGCGTACATCCGGTAAAAGATTTTGTCATGGCAGCAAAGCTGATGCAGTATATTGACGAGATCAAAAGCAGACAAGATTTAATCCTGTACTGCAACTATATGGAAGCGCTGGTCGCATATCATCGCTTTTACGGCGGCCATGATAAATAAGAGAGGGGATACATACGATGTTTGCAAAAGTTGAAATTACAGGTACGTTGGAAGTATTAACAGGCATGCACATCGGCGGTTCGTCTGCATTTGCGGCAATCGGCGCAGTAGACTCTCCGATTGTACGCGATACACTGAGCGATATGCCGATGATTCCGGGCAGCAGCCTCAAGGGCAAGCTTCGCACGCTGCTGGCGCAGAAATATAACGAGAGTATTTTTACACCGTGTGACGATGATGCTCCGGAAATCCTGCGTCTGTTCGGAAGTGCCAAGCCGGGTGCAATCGAGCGCAGCCGTCTGCTGTTTCGCGACATGGCATTGACAAATATGGAAGAACTTCGCGGTTACGGTCTGCATTCGGCAACAGAGGTCAAGTTCGAGAACAGCATCAACCGTGTCAGTACGATCGCTAATCTTCGTCAGATCGAACGCGCGATCCGCGGCACGAAATTCGCACTTAATATCATTTATGGTATGCAGAACGAGACTGAGGCAGCGGCTGACATGAAACTGCTTGCTGAGGCGATGCAGCTGCTGGAATTTGACTATCTGGGCGGACATGGCTCGCGCGGCTATGGCAAGGTGAAAATTTCTGGCATTCAGCTTCGACCGGTAGTGGGAGAGGTAAGTGATGCTCTGCTCGAGCAGTGCAGAGCGGCTTTCAAGGGAGTGTAAGCCATGAAATTTGCGGTTTATAAACTGAATTTTGCCGCAGGAGTCCATTTGGGTACTGGCACACTTGCAAGCGGGGCAAATACCCTGCCGGCAGATACACTGTTTTCAGCGCTGTGCATGGAAGCGGCGCAGCAGGGGGAGAAGAGCATAAAGACGCTGGTCGATGCGGTCAGGCAGAACCGACTGCGCATTGGCGATCTGTTTCCATTTATCGGAGAGGAACTTTACCTGCCGAAACCGCTCGTGCCGGTTCAAAGTGAAAACGAGGGCAAATCCATCGTAAAGAAGAGCTTCAAGAAGCTGAAATATATCCCGGTATCTCAGCTGGATACCTATTTGCAGGGTAAAATCGACCCGGTAGCTGCGGTAGAAAAGCTGCAAAAAATGGGTGCTTTTGAGGTGCGGACAATGGCGGCGTCACGCTCCGCGGAAAAGCTGGAGACTGGCGAAACGCTGCCGTACAGCGTAGGTGTTTATCGCTTTGGTCAGGGAAACGGTCTGTATACGATAGCAGGGGCGGAGGACACGCAGACTCAGAATAAGTTTGAGCAGCTGCTAAACGCCTTATCCTACAGTGGTATCGGCGGCAAGCGCAGCGCCGGTCTGGGACGTTTTACGGTGCAGAAATGCGAGGTGCCGCAGGCGCTGCTGAAGCGGCTGCAGGGTAAGAATACGCCGTGCGTCAGCCTTTCTGTCTGCATGGCGGCAGATGAAGAACTGGAAAATGCTCTGGAAGGGGCGCAGTATCTTCTGCTTCGCCGCTCCGGCTTTGTGTCCTCGACTGAATACGCAGAGGAGCAGCGGCGCAAACGGGATATGTACATGTTCTGTGCCGGCTCCTGCTTCAGAAAACGTTTTTCGGGCGATGTATTCGATGTATCGAATGGCGGCAGGCATGCGGTCTATCGCTATGCCGCTCCGCTGTGGATGGAGATATAGCTATGGGAAAAGAATTGCAGCACTATACGATCACGCTCCACACAGAGGGACCGGTATTTATCGGCAGTGGTCGCACGGTCGGAAAAAAGGAATATATTTACGACAGATACGTGAACAAAGTGCATATCCCGAATATGGAGAAAATGTTTGCATATTTTATGAAACGTGGCCTGCTCGCGTCGTATGAAGAATACCTGCTGAACGGTAAAATCGACTTTGTTTACTGGCTGAAGGATAACCGTATCACCGAGCGGGAGTTTATGCCGTGGATCGCGTACACAATGGACAGCGGCGATGCGGTGATCGAGCAGAAAAGCAAAAAAGAGATACTCACTTCGGTCAAGGATGCCTATGGCTGTCCGTATGTGCCGGGCAGCAGCCTGAAGGGCGCGCTGCGTACTGTACTGCTCGGCGAAGAAGTCATCCGAAAAAACAAGGCATTTGCTGAAGAACAGCAAAAGGTGCGGAATGCGAACTTGCGTGATAGCCCGAAAAAGATTTTGAGCAAGGAAGCGGATCAGCTTGAGCAGCATAGGTTTAATCTACTGAGGTGTAAGAAGGATGAGAGGTGTAAGAAGGATGAACTGTGGAATGCCGTTAACGATATCATGCGTGGATTGCGCATAGGCGACAGTGAACCACTCAGCGTGGATGATCTGACGCTGTGTCAGAAAATCGACGTCACGAAGGATGGCCATGAACGTGCGCTGCCGATTCTTCGCGAATGTATCAAACCGAAAACGGATATCCGCTTCCCGATGACAATCAATCCGGAATATTTCAAGCATTCGTCCGAATATATCATGAAGGCGGCAGCGATTTTTGCGCAGAACTATAACAAGTGCTTTTTAGAGAAATTTCCCTTGAACGGGATCGGCGGCGGTGGTAATCTATATTTAGGCGGCGGCTGCGGTTATGTCTCCAAAACGGTATCTTACCCGCTTCTGGGCGAGAACGGCGTGAAGCGGGTCAGTGAGATTATCAATGCAACAATCGCGCCGAAGGTTCGTGCGCAGCATAAGCACTATAAAGACGCCGGACTGGGTGTTTCGCCGCATATGCTGAAATGCACTCAGTATGACGGCAGATTGTACGTAATGGGTGCATGCACCTTGTCAATTCAATAAATTTCCGCCGCAAGGTATTTCAAAGGGAACTTATATGCGTTATGCAGTTGATATAGCACAAATTTGAAACAATTTTGTCGGGTAAAAAAGCGAACGCAAGATATTTTCGGGAAGAAATCGCTCGAAAATATTTTGCGCCGCAAACCGGCGAAAAACGCCTTGTGTGACGGGGAATTTTAAGGACAGGATTAAAAACAACTAATCCCCGTAAGGGGACGGAAACTTTTCCTTGTGCGCAAGGGTCTGCGTGTTGCCAAGTATTAAAAACAACTAATCCCCGTAAGGGGACGGAAACTATTCAGCATTTCTTCCTGTCTCCTTCGTGTATTTCATTAAAAATACTAATCCCCGTAAGGGGACGGAAACTGGAACTTGCAAAGCCGAATCTCAAGAGCACCGTTACATAAAAAACAACTAATCCCCGTAAGGGGACGGAAACGAGGGGCAATAGATCAATGCGCTTGCCATTTTAATTAAAAACAACTAATCCCTGTAAGGGGACGGAAACGCTTATATCTTCCGGATCACCCCATCTACCAGTTCTATTAAAAACAACTAATCCCCGCAAGGGGACGGAAACTCGGTTTGCCCTTTGTCTGCCCTTGGACTGCCCTTTATTAAAAACAACTAATCCACGTAAGGGGACGGAAACTGTCTGCTCCCTTCTCAGTTCGTTCCACTTCATCCAAATTAAAAACAACTAATCCCCGTAAGGGGACGGAAACCAACAATCAAATGAAATTCAGCCGGAGCATTTCGGGCCGGATATAGAAGAAGGGACGAAAAATAATGTCTTATGTTTTGTTTACGCCTGTTGGCGGTCATGACCCGATTGCAAGTTTTCATGATGGTGCGGTGCTGCATATATGCCGCGTATATCGCCCGGAAAAAGTTTACCTGTATTTATCGCACGAAATGCTCGAACGCAGCAGACAGGATGACCGCTATCGCTTGAGCTTAGAAAAACTGCAGCAGCAGCTGAGCTGTAAAATAGAAATCCATCAGATTGAACGAGATGAACTGACGCAGGTTCAGCTGTTCGATACCTTCTATACGGATTTCGATCAGCTGCTTCGGAAAATTCACAATGAAAACCCGGGCAGTACACTGCTTGTCAACCTGTCTTCCGGTACACCGGCGATGAAGAGCGCACTGAATGTTATTTCTGTTCTGGCGCAGTATCCGATGCAGGCAGTTCAGGTATCGACCCCCAACAGACGGGAAAATCCGAAGGATGAGGATCCGAAAGACTACGATGTTGAGACGTTATGGGAGTGCAATCAGGATAATGAAGCGGATTTTAATAATCGCTGTCATGAAGTGAAGGGTGAGCATCTGCTTGTCAAGATAAAAAAAGAAAGCATCCGGCGATTGCTGGATGCTTATGATTACAAGGCAGCGCTGCTGCTCGCACAGGATATTGCGGATTTCATCCCGGAGAATACAATGAGTATGCTCCGTGCGGCGGAATGCCGTTTACAGCTTGATCAGCGTGGCTACGCCAAGGCAATGCAGGGCATTGATCATAAATTTCAGCCGATTGAAATGGGCGATCAGCGTCAGCTGTTTGAATACGTACTGAGCCTGCAGATTAAAATGCAGCAGGGCAATTATTCGGATTTTCTGCGCGGATTGACTCCGGTCGTACTGGACTTGTTTGAAATGTGTCTAAAAGATCAGCTGAAGATTACTCCGGAGCAGTTTTGCTATAAAACCAATATCGGTGCATATCGAATTAGCGCAGATGTCATGCAAAAGAGTGAAGTCGGTAAAAAGATTATGCATGCGCTGCAACAGGGATTTGGAGATTTGAATATTAAGGAAGAGTTTATTGGATCTATGCCGATAATGAAAATCTTTGAGCAGATGTCGAGTAACACCGAACTGGTGGATGACCTTCATCGAATGAGAGCCGTGGAAACCGATGTTCGAAATGTAGCGGCACATGAAATCGTGTCTGTTACCGACGACTGGATTTTCCGTAAAACCCAAATGCATGCAGAGGATATTATGAAGCTGCTGAAACGGCTGGTTATTTACGCAGGCGTAAAGGCAAAAAACGAGTATTGGAATTCTTATTCGGATATGAACCGAGTAATAGCAGAAAATCTGTGATTTAGGATATGGAGAGCATAAAGAGATCAGCAGTTTGCAGACTGCTGGTCTCTTTATTTCTGTTAGGATGTGACTTTAGTAACCGTCAAATGTAACCGTCAAACATCCCGCATCTCGATAGCGTATAATCAAGTTCGCAAAAGCAAACAGAAAATAGACAAGCCATCAGGGCTCCTATAAAATGATAGTTGTCGAAAAAATCATCAAGTAAAGGAGAGATCCTAATGGCTCACAAAAGAATACCACAAATCTGATAGAATTGCTGCTGCAATGTGTGACGTAGCCGGATCCGATGTTGAGTATGCTGGAATGGCTGTGTACACACCTCATGGAGGCTGAGGTCGATCAGCAGCTGGGCGCAGAGAAAAGTCAGCGCACGGACGGCAGGAGCGGATACCGCAGCGGTTATCGTCCTTGCCGTCTGGATACCTGAATGAGCAGGTCGAGAAGTTCCGTAATCGCTCCCTTGCTGATACAGTATACCCGGTTCTCTGGGTGGATGCACTGTACGAAAAAGTTCGAGTAGATGGAAGAATTGTCAGCATGGCGATACTTATCGTGTGCGGTGTGGACGAAAATGGACATCGAGATATCATCACTGTTGAACCTATGGCCGAAGAATCCAAGAGCTCCTATGGAGTGCTGTTTCAGAATTTGAAGGACCATGGTCTGTTCACGCCCAAGCTTATCATTTCCGATGCTCACTCCGGGCTGGTTTCGGCAATCCGTGAGTCCTTTCCCAGCGCCTCGTGGCAGCGCTGCAAGGTGCATTTCATGCGGAATATTCTTGTCTATGTGCCGCAGAAAGAGAAGAAAGCCTTTGCTGAGACACTCAAGGAAATCTGGCTGGTGCCTACGGCTGAGTTCGCCAGAAAGCAGGCATATGATGTGATCGACTCCTACGCCAAGCGCTTTCCGAATGAAAGTTCCTATGTTCGCCTGGTGACAACGTATCTCATGGAATACGCCGAGGACTGGTCTGTCTCCAGAGCTTATCTCAGCCAGAAATCCATTGCGGCAACTCTGCTCGTTGCTGCTTAACTTCATTTTTTCAGGAGCCCTTTTTGCGAACATTACTTGACGCGGTCTGATATATAAATAGCGAAAGACGTTGTACTATGTACTATTTTCATCCCATTCTCTTACCCAGTTCCAGCATGCTGATACCGAACCGCTCCGACGCTGTCAATGCCATCTGCAACGGCGTCCGTCGGTTCTCGATTTGCATTGTTTTTTTGATTATTACGCACATTTATTTTATTATAAATTGTGCATCATCAACTACTCATTTTACCTATCGCACAAAATATATTCAGCTTTTTATGTATAGTATACAATAATTTCTTGCCATTCATGTTAATCTATGCTATGATAACAAGTGCGGTCAACGCCTTGTAAGGATGTAAATTTCGAAGCACGTTCTCTGTAAAGCAGGCAGGCTGCACTATAAACAATCCTATCCGCTTGCAGCAGGCCGGAAAACGCAGCTTGATCAGATGCATTTTATTGGGGCGGCTGTAAATTGGAAGCGAAACCAAGAAGGAGAGAATGTTTCGTGAAAACCAATCCAACCATGCAGGCAGAGGCGGTTCTGCCTACACGACCTGTTTCCGAAAACGGAAAAATCAATATTCTGACACGCCTGGCTTACGGCGGCGGTGACGTAGCGTGCAACGTTGTCTACGGCATGATCGCCACGTTGCTGACCCTGTTCTATACCGACTATGCCGGTGTTTCTGTCGCAACCGTAGGTCTTGTCATGCTGATCTCGCGTTTCTTTGACGGCGGCTCGGATGTTGTCATGGGCTTCATTGTGGACCGCACCCATTCCAAATGGGGACAGTCCCGTCCGTGGATCCTGTGGATGTCGCTGCCGTATGCGCTGAGTGCAATCCTGCTGTTCAGCGTACCGCACACCAACGCCACGATCCAGTTCCTGTACATCTTTGTCACCTATAACTTCTGCACGACCGTTTGCTACACGGCGATCAATCTGCCGTACGGCTCGCTGTCTGCCATGATGACCCGCGACTCCAAGCAGCGCGATCTGCTGTCCGTATTCCGCATGGGCCTGTCCCCGATGGGCCGTATCATTGCCGTCACCTGCACCATGCCGCTGATCAAGCTGTTCGGTGACGATCAGGCTGCCTGGGTCAAGGTAATGAGCATCTGGGCCGCAATCGCTTTCCTGCTGCTCATCACCTGCTTTATCAAGTGCGAGGAAACCGTACACATCGCAGCCCGCTCGGAGGAAAAGATTCCGGTCGGCCGCAGCCTCAAGGCGCTGGTCACCAATCAGTATTTCTGGGCTGTCCTGCTGCTCTGGATGTTCCAGAGCACCAATCAGGCTGTTGTCGGCACGATTCTGCCGTACTACTGCAAGTATGTGTTCCATAACGACTCGTGGATGTACAGCACGCTGTATCTTTCCGAAACCATCGTTCTGATCGTATTCACCTTCCTGTGTCCGCTGCTGCGCGATATGCTTGGCAAGCGCAACATGATCGTAGCAGGCGCTGTCCTTGTACTGATCAGTCAGGGTCTGTTCTTCCTCAACACCACCAGCTTCAGCTGGTGCCTGTTCACCACCATGCTGCGCGGCGTCGGCGAAGCACCGCTGTGCGCTTTTGTATTCGGCATGATCGGTGACGTTGTCGAGTTTGGCCAGTGGAAGCACCATATCCGTCAGGAGAGCTTCATCTTCGCAGGCGGTTCGGTCGGCACCAAACTGGGCACCGGCATCGCACAGGCCAGCATTGCAGGCCTTATGAGTCTGTGCGGCTATATTTCCTCGACCGGCAGCTCTGTTGTGCAGCCGCAGTCTGCGATCAACTCGATCATCAACATCTATATGTTCGGCCCGCTGCTGATCTTTGTCGGCGTTCTGATCGTCGGCGTGCTGTATCAGCTCGACAAAAAGTATCCCGCTATCATGAAAGAACTTGCAGAGCGCGAAGCGCGCGGCGAACTGTAACTTTCTATCTTCTTTCTATCTTCATATTCCCTCAACCGTTCCCGGCATGGCTGCAAAGCTGTGCCGGGAATCTGTTTTTCGCCCTGCCCGCACCGGTCGGCAAAATTAGCGTTTTTTGTGATCCTTCCAGTTTTTCGGAGCTGCTGTCGCAAATGATAAGTGTTGCACAGACGAAGAGCGTATCAGAATTTCCGTTATTGCAGCTGATTGTCTTACCGTTCAGATCCAGCGTGAAGTGGCTGATGTAATGGTCATTCAACGAGACAGAGAGCGGCTCAGCAAGTTCTGTGTTATTCAGCAGGGTAATGGTATCATCATAGTTGCTTGCGGCAGCAAAGGCCTCGGGCAGCGAAGCATACTTCGTACCGCCTATCTCGGTAACTGCTGTGCTGCTGTCGATCGGCTCGGTGTCATCCTCTTCCTCTTCCGCGAGCATCATAACGACCAGCTCGCCCTGACGCCGTATCACGATACGCGCAGACACCGGCTGTTCAGCGAGAAAGGACATGACAAGCTCTGAAGGCGGCTTTCTCTGGACGATACGCAGGCATTTCTGCCGTTCGCCGCGAAAATAGTCGTAGTCATTCAATATATACCAGAGCTGATACGGAACTCGTTCCGGTAATTGTCGCTCGATTTTTCGAAACATAAACATTTTTTATCTCAAATTACCTTCTGAGAAAAACAAGGACCCGCTGATAGTTTCAGCGGGTTCGCTGCTATAATACGTATTTTTTTCTTTGGAGATTTCAAATCTGGTCGAGCAGCCAGCGGACATCGACATTCAGAATTTCGGCCAGCGACTTGAGTGCGATGTCAGATACCGGGCGTTTCTGTGGAACGTGCTTCGGTCACGCGCGAATCGACGATATTGCGGTTGCCAGGTGCCAGTTTTCGTATGCTCATCCTCATCACCGACTTCTTCGCTTGCTTTAGTATAAGGAATTTTGTCGTTGCCAAATTTGGCAGTAGCAAATATAATGAAATTTGATATAAGAAATCAGGTGAAATCAGGATTTTCTTCATCACTGATGTGGAAGGAAAAAGCAATATGCAGCAAGTTTACGGGTACATTCGTGTATCTACACGTGACCAGAATGAAGAACGGCAGGTGATCGCCATGCGCGAGTTCGGCGTGCCGGAGAAAAATATGGTAATCGATAAGCAGTCCGGCAAGAATTTCGCACGGCCGGGCTATCGCAGACTGGTGAAAAAATTAAAACCGGCCGACACTCTTGTGATTAAGAGCATCGACCGATTGGGACGAAATTACGATGATGTTTTGGAGCAGTGGCGCCTGCTGACAAAAGAGAAGCAGGTGGATATTGTGGTGCTCGATATGCCGCTTCTGGATACGAGGAAGGGACGCGATTTGATCGGAACGCTGATCTCTGACATCGTTTTGCAGCTGCTTTCGTATGTGGCGCAGACCGAGCGGGAGTTTATCCATCAGCGGCAGGCGGAGGGTATTGCGGCCGCCAAAGCGCGCGGCGTCAAGTTCGGCCGTCGGCCGAAAAATCGCCCTGCGGACTACGAAATCATCAAGAAGGCGTGGTGTGAGGGCAGTCTGTCCGCACGTGCTGCGTCGCAGCAGCTCGGCGTGACGCATCGAACTTTCATGAAATGGATTGGACAGGATAATTCCAAATGTTGAAAAAAGTACACTTTATTATCCTATGAAAGTATTGTAGTTTAGAGACAGATTTGATATAATAAACTAGATTATACGGTTAACACGCTGTAAATCAGAATTTTCTTTGTTTTGCATCAAATTGTACTTTAGTAACCACGATAACGCTTTAGCTCTGTGAGGATGTGTCCATGAAAGGCAAAAATTACTACTATTCCTGCGTAAAGCCAGAAGAAAGTGACGCACAGACAGAGCGTTTTCGTGCGCTCGGAGCACGGGACGGAGAGATTTTCATTGATACCATCGGTGAAAAATCCTCACAGAGGAACAACTTGCGGCTGCTGAAGCAGCTTGCATTGCGAGAGGGGGATACACTGACCGTTTCCTCGCTTTACTGCCTGAGTGACCTCAAAAAGGGACTGGCAGATGAGCTGCACTGGATGCGTGACAATGGAATTCAGCTGAGAATCGCGGATATTCCGCTGAGCGTGCAGGAGCACGACGAGAAATCGCAGCAGTTTCTGAGCGACTTGATGTTTGAGGTTTTCGATGCGACTATCCTCAAGGAGCGCGAGCAGCGCCGTCAAAAGCAGAGCGAAGGCATTCGTGCGGCGAAGATGAAAGGCGTGCATATCGGCCGCAAGCCGATGGAGCGCGGCGCGGAGTTCGAGGCGCTAAAGCAGCAGTGGCAGCGCGGTGAGGTTTCGCTCAGAGAGGCCGGAAGACGGCTGGGCGTGACGCATCAGACGTTTAAAAAGTGGGTGAAGGAAGAAAAGTAAAATCTGTTATGCTTGCGACAATAATTGTACCGATTTTTAACATCGAAAATTACATAAAACAGTGTATAGATAGCTTGCTGCCGCTTTTGAAGCATAAGTGTGAAATTATTATGGTAGCAGGAAATTCTTCAGATTGTACCAATGATGTAGCGCTTCAATATGCAGCACAATATGCTGATGTTCAGTTTATCTATCAAAATGGAAAAGGTCTGTCTAATGCGCGAAATTGTGGATTGAGGGTCGCTAAAGCTGAGTTTACGATCTTTGTAGATGGCGATGATTTTGTGGATGCTGCTGTTTTGAGCAGATTGTTGGACAGTATTACATCCAATACGGATGTTTTAATGACAAACTTCTATCGTAATTATGAAAACAATGGCTCGGAAATTTTGATCAGTGAGATAAACAACAATGCTAGTAATGGTTTGGAGAACTTACAGTATATCATAAATCCACACAAATGCTTTTGGAACGTCTGGCGCAATATTTATCGGACTGATTTTTTGCAAAAGCATGATCTTTTGTTTTTAGAAAATACATATGCAGAGGATATTGATTATTTTTCGCGTGTTTGCATTGAAAAGCCTGTAATGCAATACAGTAAAGAGGCATTTTACCATTATCGCATGGATCGAAAGGGTTCACTGATGAATGATGTGCCGCTTGTTCGCTTGGAACAGACTGTGCATGTGATTGAAGAAAGTGTACAGCGCCTGCGAAACTGCAAAGAACCATGGACTGAAGCTGTTATTAGCGGATTTCAGTTTGAGTATTTGCTTAATATGGTTTTTGTTTGTAATTATTCAAAGCAACAAAGAAAACAGGCAATTAAGTCGTTTACCACGTTTCATCAAGTATTGTGTCCTGCTTGTGATTGTTTAGTTCGGTGGATGACTCGCATAGTGAGTATTCTTGGAATTAGGGGAGTTTCAAGAGTGCTAAGTATGATAAGGTGTCTAAAAAGAAAAATAGAGCATCGGAAGGCAACATGAAATATTTATACAATTTGCACGGTGACTTTGCTTTGCAGATGAAAAATTAAAAAGATTAAAGAATAAATTACTCAAGCAGAATATATACATATAAACTTTGTGAAAAATGGGAGTCAGTTAAATGATTATCACAAAAACCCCCTTCCGCGTCAGTTTTGCTGGCGGAGGCAGTGACATGGCAAACTTTTATGAACAGCATGGTGGTTGCGTACTCAGCACGTCGATCAACAAGTATTGCTATCTGTCCATCCATCCGTACTTTGATGAGAATGCAACGCTGTTGAAATACTCGGAGAATGAACTGGTCACGGACATTTCAAAGATAAAGCATCGCATTTTCAACAGTGTGCTCAACGAATACAAAGTCAGTGGTGTTGAAATCAGTTCAACCGCAGACGTTCCCGGCGGCACAGGCCTTGGGTCATCGAGTACATTTACAGTCGGCCTGTTGAATACGATTGCTTGTTATCGTGGTAAGTTTATGTCTAAGGGAGAGCTGGCGGCAAAGGCCTGTGATGTGGAAATCAATAAGCTTGGAAGCCCTATTGGCAAACAGGATCAGTATGCCGCGGCATATGGCGGTTTAAATTTTATTCGTTTTAATCAGGACGGCTCGGTATCGGTTGAGCCGATTGTTATGCAGCCAGGCACATACAAAGAGCTTGAAAAGCATCTTGTAATGTTTTATACGGGCAATACTCGATCGGCCAATAGCATTCTGAAAGAGCAGAAGAAGAACATTGATGATGCTGCGAAGGCAGAAAATCTGAAACAGATGTGTCATCTGGCCGAACAGATGAAGGGCGCGCTGGAACAGAATGATCTTTCGTCTTTTGGCGAACTGCTGAATGATGGATGGGCACTGAAACGTACATTGGCATCTGGTATTTCTAATCCGGCGATTGATGAAGCATATGAGATCGCAATGAAGAACGGCGCACTGGGCGGTAAGCTGCTTGGTGCAGGCGGCGGCGGTTTCCTTCTGTTTTTCTGTGAACCGGAAAAACAGGAGCAGCTGCGTGTAGCTCTGGGATTGCGCCGGTTCGATTTCTCTTTCGAGCGGGACGGTGCATCGGTTGTGTATATTGGTGATAAATACTGGGGATAAGGAGTTTTAGACATGAAAGTATTAGTTGCAGGCGGCGCTGGCTTTATTGGCAGTCATCTTGTAGATGCGTTGCTGAAGGAAGGACATGAGGTTGTCTGTGTAGACAATTTCTTCATCGGTACGAAAAAAAATATTGAGCATTTGGCGAATGAGCCCAAGTTCCATTTTTATGAGCAGGATATCTGCGATCTTGATGCAATGGATCGTATTTTTGCAGAAGAAAAGGTTGAGTATGTATTCCATCTGGCTGCAAACTCCGATATTCAGGCGAGTGCAAACAATCCGGTTATCGAGTATAAGAATACCTATACGACCACCTTCAATCTGATTGAGTGCATGCGCCGACATAACGTGAAGAAGCTGTTTTTTGCTTCTACGTCGGCGGTATATGGTGAGAAGATGGGTACGGAAGTAGCTGAAACCACTACTCCGCTTGAGCCGATTTCTTACTATGGCGCGGCTAAACTCGGTTCGGAAGCTCTGATTTCGGCATACAGCTATATGAACGATCTGAGCGTTCTTATTTTCCGATTCCCGAATGTTATCGGTCCGCGTCTGACGCACGGTGTTATTTTTGATTTCGTAAAGCGTCTGAAAGAAGATCCTTCGCACCTGCGTATTCTCGGCGACGGCACGCAGTCCAAGCCCTATATGCATGTGTATGATCTGGTAGACGGCATTATGAAATTCAAGGATGTTCCGCAGGGTATTACGCTCTATAACATTGGTGTTGAGACGCAGACCTCGGTTACGCGCATTGCGGAAATCGTATGCGAAAAGATGGGCCTTGCAGGCATTCCGTTCGAGTATACGGGTGGCCGAGGCGGCTGGAAGGGCGACGTTCCGGTCTTTGCATATGATCTGAGCAAAATCCATGCGGCAGGCTGGCACGCTAACTATACTTCGGACGAGACAGTTGCACATACTGTCGAGCAGGTAATTTAAATGCAGGCTGTGATTATGGCAGGCGGCAAGGGAACTCGCCTGCTTGAACTGACAAAGGATGAAATTCCAAAGCCCATGACTCCGATATGCGGCAAGCCCATTTTACAGTGGCAGGTTGATCGCCTGAAGGAGAATGGCATTACCGATATTATTATGATTATCGGACATCTGGGGCATAAAATTATTGAATATTTTGGTGACGGTTCTGCTCAAGGATTACAGATACGCTATATTGAAGAGAAGAACCCACTCGGAACAGCAGGCGCGTTTTTCTATTTGCGAGAGATGCTGACAGAGCCTGAGTTTCTTTTGGTATTCGGCGATGTTCTGTTCGATATTGATTTGCAGAGAATGTACCGGTTTCATATAGAAAAACGTTCATTTGCAACTCTGCTTGTGCATCCCAATGCGCACCCGTTTGATTCTGATCTGGTAGTAACAGACGAGAATGACCGAATTCTACATTTCGATTCGAAACATAATGTACGCGATTACTGGTACGACAATTGCGTAAATGCGGGCATATATATCTTCGATGCATCAATCTGTAATAAGGTGGCGCAGCCAGTCAAGACGGATTTGGAAAAGCAGCTGTTAAGCGGCATGATCGAACAGAACGAGGCAGTATATGCATATCGATCTCCAGAATATATCAAAGATGTCGGTACAGTCGGGCGCATTCAAACCGCTGAAAAAGAACTGGAAAGTGGTTATATTGCTGCACGCAATCTAAAAAACAAGCAGAAGGCGATCTTCCTGGATCGTGATGGTACCATCAATCGTAAAAATGGTTTGGTATCGCAGGAGGACCAGTTTGTATTAGAGGAATGTGCTGTAGAGGCTATTCGTACTATCAACAAATCCGGCTATCTAGCGATTGTAATTACCAATCAGCCGGTTGTGGCGCGTGGACTATGTGAAATTGAGGATGTTGAGCGCATTCACAACAAGATGAAGACGTTGCTCGGACGTGAGGGCGTATTCCTCGATGAGGTGTGCTTCTGTCCGCACCATCCAGATAAGGGATATCCGGAAGAAAACCCTAAATACAAGATACCGTGTCATTGTCGCAAACCAGATATTGGAATGATTCGGCAGTGTGCAAAGCGATTTAATATTGATCTTTCGCAGAGCTGGATGATTGGCGATACGACAGTTGATATCAAGACTGGAAAGAATGCAGGTACACATACTGCGCTCGTATTGACTGGAGACGCAGGGAAAGACGGCAAATATGATGATACTCCGGATATGATTTGCAAGGATCTGCTGGATGCAGTGAAAAGAATTGTGGGGAAATAACATGGACTTTAAACAAGACATTCGAGACTATATCGATTGTGAAATTAACACACTGCAAAAGCTGGATGTTGATGCAATCAACCAGGCACTGAATCTGCTGCTCGAGGCGTATCGAGCGCATAAATGGATTTACATTTTTGGAAATGGCGGAAGTTCATCTACGGCTTCTCATTTTGAAAATGACTTTAATAAAGGTGTATCTGAACCGCTTAAAACCAAGTTCCGTTTTCGCTGCTTGAATGATAATGTTGCAACTCTGATGGCAGTTGCAAATGATATGGGATTTGAAGAAGTATTCCGTTATCAGCTGACGGATCGAATTGAAGCAGGTGATCTGGTTATCGCGATCTCCGGCAGCGGTAATTCCAAGAATGTGATCAATGCAGTGGAGTATGCCAAGTCCTGCGGTAATAAGATTATCGGCATTACGGGGTATGATGGCGGCAAACTGCGGCAGATGTGCGATGTTTCACTGCATGTCCCGGTAAACAGCATGCAGATTTCGGAAGATGTACATATGATTTTTGACCACCTGATGATGAGCATGTTTTATAAACATCTGTGTGGAATTAATCATTTACATGAGAATACATGAGAATAGTTAAGTAGTGAGAAGATAGGGGACACATCGTGAAAAAAGATGTTGCAATTGTTTTTGGCATAACATCAGACTATATATTTGCATTGGCGAATGTGTTAATAGGTCTGAAAAAGCATAATAAAGTGTTTTGGGATGATATAATTGTATACCATGATGGGATTCCTGACGCAAATAAACAGATCTTAAACGAGATTCTACCGTGCACATTTGTCAAATATTCAAAAGAATTATTGAAAAATGACATTGATAAACTGCCGTCGACAAGGGAGTATAGCCTATTAGCACTGTCAAGATTTGAGTGTTTTGAGCTCTTGAAAGAGTATAGCAAGGTAATGTGGCACGATGTTGATATTTTAATCCAAGACGATATCACTGATTTGTTAACATATGCAGATAAAACAGGGTATGCAGCGACAAAAAGCGATTCGTTTAGAGTGGAACAAAATTTTTATGAAATTATACCGGGGTATAATATGTTATCCCTGTTGTATAATTCAGGAATTCTTGTATTAAGCGATAAGCTCCTCGAACTAGGAGATTTGAGAACATATTGCTATACAAAATATAATCAATATGCGGAGAAGATCAGATATAGCGACCAGGCTGTGCTTAATATGTTTATACAGGATTTTCATATTTCTGTGGAGGAAATCAGTCTTAGCAAATTTTGCTGTCATCCGTCGAACAAGGATTATCGACATGCGAAAATTATCCATGCCTATGGTAAAGATAAATTTTGGAATTCTGATAAATTAAAACGTCAATTTCCTGAATGGGTAGAAAATAATAACTTATGGGAAAATAAAAGAAATCATAGTATTATTAGATCATCTTCCAAACCATTAGTTACAGTTCTAATGTCGATATATATGCGTACTGATTATATGAAGACCGCAATAGACAGCATTTTGAATCAGACGTATGATAATTTGGAGCTGATTATTGTAGTTGAAGCATCGAATAATCAAAGTAGAATTAAAGACGAAATTGCTTCGATACATGATGAAAGAATAGTGGTTATTTGCAATCAGAGTAGATTGGGATTTGCAGAATCACTAAATGTTGGATTAAGAGCGGCAAAAGGTAAATATATTGCACGAATGGATGATGATGACGTTAGTTTGCCTGAACGAATAGACAAAGAAGTGGCTTATCTGGAAGAACATCCAGAAGTCGATATCGTTGGAGGCTGGATTAAATTTTTTGGCCGTGCAAACCATGAAGAACATCGGCCTGAAAACAATGATGAATTAAATGCGTGGGCAATCAAGGAATCTCCCTTTTTCCATCCGACAGTTATGATTCGCAAAGATACGATGGATAAAAATGGATTTTTGTATGACCCACAATGGTTTACCGAAGACTATGATTTATGGCTAAGAATTTTACCTAAGGTTCATGCACACAACTTACAAGAAGTATTGTTGCTGTACAGAGCATCGGGAGAAAATGCTACAGCTACGCAGGCAGATAAAGTGATGAATTCTCATTTGGACTTAATGAGACGCAATCTTCGAGAACGTCTGGGACTAGAGTTTACTAGAGATCAGATGAGGCTATTACGAACACCGCAAATTATTTATGAATGCTATCATGCGGATGAGATGAAACAAATCCGGGAAGAGGTTATTACAGAAATTTATGCTGCTAACCGTAAAAAAAAGGTGTATGATCCTCAGATACTGAAATTATATTTGGGAGAAATGCACTGTGATAAAAAGAGCCTCATAAAGCATTTTTTGAAACGATTTCCGTTGTTATATTCGGTAATACGCAGGCTATACAAAATGGTTTCAAATTCAAATAACAGAGAATTACCTAAGCGTTCTCTGATTACACGTTTGAAAATGCGGTTGCTGCCACCTTCCTCGAAATCTTTTCATGAAAAAACGGATACAATAGAGTTTATTCTTAACGAACATTCGAAAGAACTGTTGAACATGAAGCAACGTTTAGAATGGACAGATGGAGTTGTTCGTCGGGCATTTCAAGCGAGTAACGCTGCATTTTGGGGAATTTATCAAAATGGAAATTATCCAGATCCAGTTTTAAATGAGTTCAACCGTTTTAAAGATTATGAAAAATATATTGCTTCATTATATATATTGAATTATTTAAAATGTAAATTAAAAATAGAATCGCTCTGTATTTTAAATAATACAGGAGATGAATGGGAGAAAGCAGCGCGTAATTTAGGTATTTCAATTGTAACGACGAATAAAAACGACGTGAAAACTATAAATCGGTATGATGGAGTAGTGATAACTGAGCAGTTAGGAACAATAGAGTCAAAGAGAAACTTTGATTTTTCTTCTAATATCATAATCACATATATTGAATGCAGTTCACCATTAGAAGCCGAAACCAGGCTGGCAATCAAGTCACAGATGAAGTATATGATTGATTGCTATGATGAAAATGGATATGTAGGTATTCCATTATATGATACTCTCAAGGACATTTGGGAAATAAAAGAGCAATATATCTATTCGCTTATAGTATTTGTAAAACGTGATAGCCTTGATGCAGATGGTGAAGTATATGAAGGCCTAAGTAATAATACTAGGAAGGATTTAAATTGAGTTATGCTCAAACGTTATAAGAAGTACAGTTTTTTATTCCAAGAACTAGTTCATCGAGATTTTACAAAAAAGTATAAACGAACAGCGCTTGGTATTGGGTGGAGTGTTTTGTCGCCGTTGCTACAGTTATTAGTAATGAAAATAATGCTGACTAAATTTTTTGCAACCGGTATTGAACATTATACGACATTTCTTTTTGCGGGCAATATCGTTTTCAATTATTATAACGAGTCAACTAGTTCAGGGATGACAGCATTAGCAGAAAATTCAGCTATCATTTCTAAGGTAAATGTGCCTAAATATATGTTTGTATTTTCTAAAAATATATCGTCCCTGATTTCGTTCCTTTTGACTGTTGTTGTCTTCTTTGTATTGGCTGCTTTGGACGGTATAGAATTCACATGGAAAATAACAATGTTAATTTTCCCAATTGTTTGTTTGGTATTATTTAATATTGGATTGGGATTGGTATTATCAGCATGCTATACTTTTTTTCGTGACCTTCAGTACTTATACAGTATTTTCACTTTTTTGTTGATGTATATGTCGGCGGTTTTTTACGATATAAGTGCATATTCCGATTTTGCACAGAAGCTATTCCTATTAAACCCGATTTATCTTTTTATACGTTATTTCAGGAAAATCGTTATGGAGCAGACTATACCGACAATATGGTTTCATCTCTTAATGATACTAGATGTATGTATTGTTATGATAGGCGGATTTTATATGTATAAAAAGTATAATCATGATTTCCTGTATTATTTTTAAGAATAGAAGTTCGAGAGGCTTATAATGGGAAAAAATATATCGCAGAGGAAAAAAGACGCTAATATGAGTGAACGAAATCATACAAAATCATCACCGATTTTAGAAGTGAAAAATGTGGTAATAAGCTACAAAATGGGTGATTTCCGTGAAATAGGAATTAAAGAATGGTTAATGAGAAAGCTCACGAACAACTACAGGGTATGGTATTTTAAAGCAGTAGATGGCGTAACCTTCAATTTATATAAAGGCGATATGCTGGGGATAATTGGATCGAATGGCGCAGGTAAGTCAACATTACTGAAAGTGGTTTCTCGGATCATGGAACCGACCGAAGGATCTGTAGTTGCACATGGAAATATTTCGGCATTATTAGAACTAGGATCGGGATTTGATCCTGATCTAACGGTTAAAGAAAATACTTATCTACGTGGAGCTATGCTTGGCTATACTCGCAAATTCATGGATGAAATGTATGAGCAAATTATAGAATATGCCGAGTTAAAAGAATTTGAAGAGTATAATTTTAAACAGCTTTCTTCGGGTATGCAATCAAGATTAGCGTTTGCGATTGCTTCTTTGGTTCAACCGGAAATTTTGATTTTAGATGAAGTTTTGTCAGTTGGAGATGGAGCATTTCAAGAAAAAAGTGCCAAGAAAATGCAAGAAATTATCAATCATGGAGCAGCAACAATACTTGTGTCTCACTCATTGAATCAAATTCGTAAGCTAAGTACTAAAATCCTGTGGTTGCATAAAGGGAAACAGATTGCTTTTGGGAGCAACGTCCAAGAAATCTGTGATAAATATCAAGATTTTTTGGATGGCCGTATTCAAATTGAAATGTAATATTTCAATTTCCAATTAGGAAAACAATTTTCAGCGTGTCGATCAGCAAAGATCGGCACGCTGTTATATTTGGTGGGGATTTAATCCGTGAAAGTAGAGCTAAAAGTCCGTGCAGATGGAGCGACCGCGATAAGGTACAATAAGTTGCGCAAATTAAAAACCGCATAAAAGAAGACATAGCTTGCAGGCTCTGGTAGAATGAAGTTACCACACAAACATTCGAAAGGAGACAGCAAACTATGTCCGAGAAAATTGTACAGCTGAATGAGGAAATTATCAAGGGGCAGATCAAGGAATTGGTCCGCGGCAGCGTGGAGGAAACCCTGAATGAACTGCTGGAAAAAGAGGCGGAGTCCCCTGACACAGGCTGCCCGCTACGAGCGCAGCGAGACCCGTCAGGGCTACCGCAGACGCCACTATGACCGCAACCTCACCACGACTTCCGGCGACGTCGCGCTCCATGTGCCTCGTCTCAAGGGTGTGTCCTTTGAGACCGCCATCATCGAGCGGTATCGCCGCCGGGAGAGCAGCGTGGAGGAAGCCCTCATCGAGATGTATCTGGCAGGCGTCTCCGTGCGCCGTGTGGAGGACATCACGGAGGCACTGTGGGGCAGCACGGTTTCGCCCGCCACCATCAGCGAGCTGAACAAGAAAGCCTACGTTCACATCGAGGACTGGCGGAACCGCCCCTTGCAGGGCGGACGCTATCCATACGTCTACGTGGACGGCATCTACCTGCGCCGCAACTGGGGAGGAGAGTGTGAAAATGTGGCGATTCTGGTGGCAATCGCCGTAAATAAGGATGGTTTTCGTGAGGTTCTGGGAGCTGCCGAGGAAATGAAGGAGGACAAGGCCAGTTGGGTCAGCTTCTTCCAGTGGCTCCGCGGACGCGGCTTGGATGGCGTAAAACTCATCGTCGGAGACAAGTGCATGGGGATGCTGGAGGCTGTGGGCGTCGGTGCAAATACACTATGGAGCAACGCAAGGCAGCGGTAGCATATTATCAAGAACATGGTCAAAACCTGGCGCGTACTGTAAAAAAGCTTGGATATCCCAGTAGAGCAACATTGTTTAACTGGCTAAAAGAGGACATCGGCAGATCAACGCATCCTTGTCATTCTGGGTCCCCAGTGGTAAAATTACAGCAGGATCAAAAAGAACAGGCTGTAATCGATCTTTGCATTCGAGAATCCTCGGCTGAAAAAATTGCTTCTAAACATGGAGTCAGCCGGGCCTCTTTGTACAAATGGAAAGATGAACTGCTGGGAAGGAAACGTGAACCGAAAATGTCTGAACAGTTCGTTATTCAATCCGATGATGCAGAACAGTCTACAGAAAACTTGCGCTCTGAGGTAGCAAGATTGGAGGAGAAAATTGCTAAGCTTCAACAAGAAGCTGCAAAGTATAAACAGGAAGCATTCCGAGCTCGTCTACAAAGGGACATTTATGAGAAAGCAAGTGAACTCATAAAAAAAGAAGCGGGCATTGATCTGGACAAGCTTACGAATAAGGAGAAAGCTATCTTGATCAATGCCCTCAGAGGAACATACTCTTTGAAAATACTGCTTTCAGAAATAAAGATAGCAAAGAGCAGCTATTGTTATCAGACTAATGTTCTCAAAGCACGGGATAAGTACTTTGCGCTGCGCAGCAAAATTAAGACCGTGTTTACAGAAGCGTATTGCAGCTATGGATATCGACGAATTCATGCTCACCTAAAAAATGCAGGTATAACCGTTTCCGAGAAGATTGTTCGACGTATTATGCAGCAGGAGCATCTTATAGTTCCATATACCACGCATAAGAGAAAATATAGTTCATATAAGGGAGAAATCAGCCCTGAAGTTGACAATCTGATTCAACGTGATTTCAGTGCGGAAAGACCAAATGAGAAATGGCTTACTGATATTACCGAGTTTTCAATTCCAGCAGGTAAAGTATATCTTTCTCCGGTCATCGACTGCTATGATGGGCTCATTGTTACGTGGACCATTGGTACCAGTCCGAATGCTGAACTTGTTAACACAATGTTAGATAACGCAATAGAACAATTGTCTGAAGACGAGCATCCTATAATCCATTCAGATCGTGGCTGTCACTATAGATGGCCGGGATGGATTGAACGAATGAATACAGCAGAGCTTATAAGATCAATGTCGAAGAAAGGCTGTTCACCTGACAATTCAGCCTGTGAAGGTGTGTTCGGACGTTTGAAAAACGAGATGTTTTATTATGTTTCCTGGGCGGGGTACTCTATCGATCAATTTATCAATGCAGTAGATCAATACCTGCATTGGTATTGCGAGAAACGTATCAAGCTTTCTCTTGGCGGAATGAGTCCTCTGGAATATAGAAAATCTAAAGGAATACGGACACCGAATTTATCCGCAGGATAACCATATGGGCCAAGATTTTGTTCGCAGCCCCATGTAAATCCAATCCGTTCCTGTAAAATCGTTCAGCATGACTTCAGAATTTCAACCAGCAGTCTCAGCTGATCCATATCGCATCCGGCATAAATGTACAGACTGGCTTCACCGATACGGAGTGTAGCGGAAGGTGCTGAAACGTTTCGGTCCGTTCCGAAACTTCCCACCGCTTCTATTATCTTACGTAATGGGAGATGTGAAAGGTTTGACGGTTACTTTTAATCCGTGAAAGTGGAGCTAAAAGTCCGCGAGGGCGGCGCAATCTTTTCAAGCGAGATGGAAGATTCTTGCCGTGATGAGTTAAGTGCTATTCATTGCGTCACCCTACATCGGGAGAGTGTTGTTAAAAGAGTGTGCAGATGCTGCCTTCACTTTGAATTATGCTATACATATACTTTTAATTAAATTTATGGTATACTGTCATATAATAAGGATGGAATGCGAAGAATATAAAAATATTACGGAGGAATTATATATGAATCTAGTCCAACAATTTCAGAATTTGCTTGATCCCTCTACAGCACTGGGTGCATTTTTAATTAGCTTAATAGCAAGCATTGTATGCTCTTTTTTACTCGGCAAGAAATATCAAAAAGAAATTGATAAGCAAAATCGCATTACAGCGGAAAGAGCTGGAGCAATTGTTCAAGATGTCCATAAAAAAATGAATTTAGATACAAGTGACGAAAAAGTAAAAAAAATAAATAGTATAGAAGTTGGAACTGTGGATGGTACAATCAAGCAGGATGTTGATGAATAAGGAAGATCGTCATGTTAAAATGCTTATTTGCAAAAATAAAAGGGCTGTTCTGTAAAAAAAATAAGCAGAACAGTATTCGAATTGATTCTATGAAAAATGGGGATATATATCAGGATTCAGTAGTTACGATTGAAAACCCAGCGATAGCTATTAATCATATAAAGGACAATCCTGGGGATTTGAAGCTAACCCTTGCTTCGATTTCAAATGTTTTATTGCAAGAAAACGGAGCTTTGCCACCAGGATATCGAATTGCTTTAGATATGAAGGATGGAAAACTGGATATATATAGCGAGCCAATAAACGAAGAAGCGCGACAGAGATATCCACAGAGAGTAAAGGCAAAGGCTAGAATAGATATTCCAACAGGAATGTCATTTCAAGAAGCGTTAAACAGAGCGAGAATTTCACAAGTCCCTATTAATATCGAAATGCTTGATATGCAGAAGATGCTGGGAAATGAAATTGATCCGTTTCAGGATCGTTTTCAAGAAGAGTGGAAAAAAAGGAGATATAAGATTGTTCCAGCGGAGTTACCTGCTGGAAAAAACTGTGAAATAGGAATTGAAAACAGTCCATATCGATACAATACGGTCATGAGAATACAACCAGTGGATCCTGATGCCCAAATTATGAAAATATCAAATGAAGAGTATTCAAAAGATTTTATATTAACTCTGATATATCATATAGATACAAAGAGTATCGATTTTTCCTACAACTTCAATGGGAAAACGTGGAGTAGCGTGCGCAAATTTCTGAATTTCATGAAAGTTGCGATTCCAGAGAATAAGTTGTATGTCCGTCTGATAGAGGAAAATCAAGATTTATTTAGTGTAAAACTTGACCGGATTTTATTCGGTGACGAATATGGTAGTATAGATTACAATCTTGAAATTGCTAAAAGATTAGTTATGATTGAAGAGCAATATGGAATTCAATTTGCGACTGATCAAGATATATCAAATGAAGAGATTGAATTGGTGTGGTTATTGTCTAATAGTATAATGGGAAAACCAAGTGGTTTTACATGGGAAAATTTTAAGATGACTGCAAATTTTTGCTTGGAACAATCGGAAAACTTAGATGTAGATGCCTGTTTAGAATTTAAAGAAGTCGTAAAGATGGTGATATTAGGAAAAGAAATTGGAAATTTGGTTATAAAAGTAAAACTTAATTCTGTGAAAATTGCTAATATAGATGAAGTGAAAGAGTCAGTTAAAATGCATAAAACTGAGCAAATTCCGATTGTTCTGGTTCCGGGTAGCAAGGGGAATCGCGGAACAAGGATGGTAGAAATATAAAGTGCGCATATTCTTTCTCGTATAGGCACCCCCAAATTTTGTGTAAACCTCTGCGAAGGTGTACAATAGATATATAGCCGTGGAGGGAAACAAAATGGCAGTAAAGCAACGAACACCGGAAGAAAAAGCACGGAGAGCAAAAATCCGAGAGCTGCTGGACATGAGCAATATTAGCAACATGGATGACATCCAGAATCTGTTCAAAGAAACAATAGCAGAGTTCATGGAAGATGGTCTGGAAACCGAACTAGATGACGAATTAGGGTACAGCAGGTACGATTATTGCAACAAAAGCACCGAAAACAGCCATAATGGCCACAGCAGCAAGACACTTCGCACCAGTTTCGGTGATGTAGAGGTTGCTGTTCCGCGTGATCGCAAGGGTGAATTTGAGCCGCAGCTGCTGAAAAAGAATTAAACCAGTATCAGCCTGGATATCGTGGAGAAAATCCTCTCGATGTACGCAAAGGGTATGACAACCAGCGATACCGAAGCACATATCCAGGATATTTACGGCGTAGACGTCTCTGATACGACCGTAAGCCGTATCACGGATAAGATTCTGCCCGTCGCAAAGGAATGGCAGCAGCGGCTGCTGGAGACGGTCTACGCAGTGGTATTTATGGATGCAATCCACTATCATGTGCGCAGTGAGGGTCATATCGTGAAGAAGGCCGTTTATATCGCAATCGGCATTGATCTGACGGTCGCAAGGATGTTCTCGGCATGTGGGTCGGTGAAAACGAAAGCGTAAAGTACTGGGCGACAGTGCTGAACAGCCTGCGCAACCGCGGCATTGAAGATATTTTTATCGCCTGCACAGATCATCTGAACGACTTTTCAGCGGCAATCGAGGCAGTTGCATAAATCGGAGTGAGAGCGGCATCTGCACGGAGTTTCAGCGACACTTTCACGCAGTAGAGCGACATAGTGGATAGTGCTTGATGCAGCGCAGATAAAAGCTGCCGTCTCGCCGGAGAAACCACGCCGCCCTCATGGACTTTCAGCTCCACTTTCACGGATTAAAGCCCCACCAAGCATAGGAGTATTAGCCAAGAAGAAACGGCACGCTTTTAGGCCAATCTGTTTCTGAGTCATAGATAGAAATATTATCATCCTTCGCCTTTCTGCAGAGGTTCAATTCTCATCAGCTTTCGGAACCGTCGAATCATCGTTAAATCTTTCTTATCTCATTTCTGAATGCGCGTTTTCCATTACTAAGAGAAAATCGAAGTATTATGGCGTTTCGGTAAGGTGACGGAAAATCTCTGGCATGATGGCAGGAAAAGTCCCGCGCGTGGGAGAATTCATCCCAATTTATGCAATCGATACGTTTCGGTGCATTTGCATCAGGAATGGTGCAGAATATGGTACTTTAGTAAGTTGTTGAGTTAGATAACAAAAGAGTTTACTTACTGCTTGAATGATATACACCCCACCCCCATCTCCTCAAACTTTCCTAACAATTTAATAAAGTCAGATTTCTTAATCCTACAATCCTTACGGACGGCTGCGAGCGAAACGCAGCCGTTCGCCTTTTTCGCGATGCGACGCATCTTCTTCTTTGTCTTTTCGTGATACTTAGAGGCGTCAATACGGTCGAGCAGCTCGGAGAGTGAAACCGGATCAAAGTACGTCATATGCAGCCGATGCAGAAACTTGCTCTGCTGCTTTTCCACCTGCTTGCTGAGCTCAATAAGCTGACCATACCAGTCTTTTGCCTTGGTTATCTTGGTGATTTTCGAACGCCCGAACCGTAATTCCAGACGCAGAATATGCTCATCAATCTTGATATTATGCCGTTTTTTGATCTCATATGTTTTATCGTAAACCGAAAAAGCGCAGCTTTGAGACTGATTTTCAATTGTCCACGAATGCTTATCCGCCTCTTTGGATTTCTCGTCAAAATCCATATATGAACTGAAAGAAATCACGCTGTAACGGGGGATAGGATATGATTTCTTGAACATTTCAAGTCGTTTGCGTACGTCGGCCCTGCTTTCGTAATACAGATTGCAGGTCAGATCGCATCGAGACAGCTTGAAAGTCTTGAGCGGTTCGGATACTCCGATATCTTTGAGAATGTAATGAAGAAAGAGCTTCATTCCTGCAAAATCCATATTCCGCTTGAAAAGATCGGTTGGCTGATAATGACCGGCAAGCAGGGAAGAGGGATTGACGATCAGCGTCAGCCAGCTCGGACGAGAGCCGAAGGCCTGACTCATCTGAATTTCAACGCCCCGGGATTTGTACTGCGTGATCTGATAGTAGGAAGATAACGCATACCTATCTTTACCACAGCAGAAGCACTTGTTCTGCTCGATAATATTCTGAATTTCGGAATAGGACAATTTCCGCTTCAGGGAAAAAGTGTGAATACCGTACTCGTTCGTAATCATTTTTTATTCCTCCGTTTTCGCGCGCATACCGTGCAGCGCTTGCAGGTTTTAGTTTCGTTCTGTCCCTGATACTCGAGGATATCACTTACCATGCAGTTATCGCTGTGGATAAAGTCATGCACCTGCTTCCGTTTTGTCTTTATCGTTTTAGTGGCTTTGGCTGACTGCTTTTTGACCTTCTTGATAAAGCTGTCCGAGACAGCATCATCGTCGCCGTTCTGATCGTAGAAGAGGACACAGTGCGCCTTTCGTCCATCACGTCCCGCTCGGCCAATCTGCTGAATGTAATCCGTCATGCTGATCGGCGCGTTGAAGTGTACAACAAGTTCAATATCGGAAACATCAATACCCATCGAGAACGCCGAGGTTGAAATCATAATTTTTCTTTCACCTTGCAGGAAGTCGAACAGCAGCTCTTTCTTGTGACGTTCCGGCTTAACTCGTGAATGATAGCGAGTCACCTCGTCCGTATATCTCTCACGCAGGATATTGTATAGCGCATCGACATAAGCTGTAGTCTGCGCAAAGATCAGCACCGAGCCATCTTTGTGATATTTATCAATTAGCTTGCAGAGCTTCTTGATACGGAATTCCAGCTGTTCCTCCAGCGTTTTCTTGTTGCAGGTAACGTCCTTCTTGAGCAGAATGAGATTATCGCGTCGTAAATCACTGCGGAGCACAGCAGGCTTGTCCATATGCAGACTATCACGAATGGTATTCAATGAATCCTCGGGTATCGTCGCGGAGCAGGCGCAGATCACCGGTTTATGCTCCAGCTTATCAATAAATTCGCCAATGTGCAGATAAGCGTCACGAAACGTTTGACCCCATTCCGTAACGCAGTGGCACTCGTCAACAACTACCATAAAGATATCCGTCTGTTTCATCACAGCAAGAAAGGTACTGTTCTGTAAACGTTCCGGCGTCACATAGAGAAAGTTCAGCCTGCCTTTGCGAGCCTTCTTCAAGATCTTTTCGGTGTCTTCCTTCGTCGTGTCCTTGTCGATGTATTCAGCAGAAATGTTATGAGCTTTTAATGTCTGCACCTGGTTGTAGATCAGCGCAAGCAATGGTTCAATCACAATCGTCAGCCTGTCGGAATGAGCAAGACCAACGGTTTCGTAGATGACCTGTTTGCCGGAAGACGTGGCAGCAATCACAATCGCATCCTGTCCGGCATCAAGAGTTTTCATCGGGATGATCTGCGCCTTGCGAGGCTTGTCAAAACCAAGCTGTTTCAAAGCAGATTTAAGATGTCGTTTAATGTCCATAGAGATAATCCTCCTCCATATAAAGATTATCAATATGTTGTACGTGTATAAAAAGATAATGCCGAATAGTGAATTTTTTTCAAAATTTTATTACATTTTTTGATATAATAAAAAAACGTCTCAAATACCTTCCCTGAGTATTTGAGACACAAATATTGCGTTTATTCATAATAAAAGTGTAAAAAAGTTAGATTAAATAGATGGATTTTGCCGGATTTTTTGTTCTGGCGCTGCACGAAATTCAGTCTTTGTAGCCGTCTGTAGCCAAACCTTCCGGCAGCCATCGCGTCAACCCTCATTTCGCTCGCAATAAGCGACGGCGCGAGTGGGAGGTCAGCAATTCGCAAAACCGTCTTTAATTTGACGAATTCGCGCCGATATGCTATAATAAGTACAGCAAAGAGATACTTTTCGAGACGCTTGATTCCAGCCTCGTGAGCCTCAAAACCCCATGGCTACAGGCCCCCGAGAGATTGGCTCCATGTAGCCAACTTGTAGCCAAAACGAAAAAAACGCCGTTTTACGGCCCTCTGACAAGCGGTTTCGCCGTCCACTGCGTGTATTCTGGACTCCCCATTTCGCGCGGAAACCGTCCAAATGTTCCAAAACCAACGAGAAAAAATAATTTTAGGCGAGTTCAACTCCTCTCGGCTCCGCTAAAACCAGCACAGAACCGACGGTTTGAGCCGTCTGTACTTCATCGCGCAGGACATCAGTCCAGCAGAGTTATCAAGTGTTCATGATACTGTGCGTGCTGATTGAGATCATTTGTGTGGAAAATCTGTAAATAGATTAAAAAATCATCAATTCTGCCGCAGGACAGGGACAAATCAGAATGTCTCTGTCCTGCTCGTTTTTTCACAAAGTAAAATATGATATGCTGAATCGCCTGGCTGCAAGGTAAAGATCATCGCGTTCAACAGTGGTCTTCTTCGAGGGTATCGCAGAGGGCATTTACCTGTTTTCTCCTGCGTGACCATCGTAATTCTCGAGGAACGAATGGAGTACGCCGCCGGTCTTGTAGCCGGGCATCATATCCAGATTGACCGAGTGAATGCTGTTGAAAATGCTGCGCTCGATATTGGGATTGTCGCGGCGCAGACGGCGCAGCAGGATCTTGACCTCCTGACGCTTGGAGCCGCCGCCGCCATTGTCGCACATGGTGCAGTTTTCGGTAAAGCGGCAGGCGCACTGGATAAATTCGAGGTCATTATACTGCTTCCATGCGAGAATGTCCTCCTCGTGGATGCAGTAGAGCGGACGGATCAGCTCCATGCCCTCGAAATTCGTGCTGTGCAGCTTGGGCAGCATGGCCTGCATCTGCGAGCCGTAGAACATGCTCATGACCGTCGTCTCGATGACGTCGTTGAAGTGGTGGCCGAGTGCGATCTTGTTGCAGCCGAGCGACTGCGCCTTGCTGTAAAGATAGCCGCGGCGCATGCGGGCGCACAGGTAGCATGGGTTCTTTTCGCTGTTGTTGGCGACCTCGAATACGTCAGTCTCGAAAACGGTGATCGGGATGTGCAGCAGCGCGGCGTTGCTCTCGATTTTACTGCGGTTGATCTCATTATAGCCGGGGTCCATGACGAGGAAAACGACCTCGAACGGGACCTCGCTGTACCGCTGGAGCAGCTGCATCAGCTTGGCCATCAGCATGGAGTCCTTGCCGCCGGAAATACACACGGCGATCCGGTCGCCCGGCTGAATGAGATGATACTGACGGACGGCCAGAGTAAACGGGTTCCAGATGGTCTTTCGAAATTTCTTGATGATGCTGCGCTCGATCAGTTCGTGCGGCTCTAATGTGCGTTTCATAAACAGGCTCCCTGTATCGTTATTTCACGAGTTCGTGATAGCATTCGTCGAAAATGGCGAGAAAGGCGTCGATCTCCTCGTCGGTGGTGAGGTGGCTCAGGCTGATGCGCCATGAGGACAGTGCGTTACGGCGG
>UMFY01038760.1_pt1 | contig 30419 bp, 29 predicted proteins | sample 1965121 | NCBI WGS metagenome assembly UMFY01 (sample SAMEA4836057, study PRJEB28245) | human gut metagenome | biome: gut microbiome; material: fecal sample | place: Denmark | collected 2008
ACGAACCCAGTTGAAAGCCCCTCAGACAACCTTAATTTGAAAGTTTTTGATAAATTTAGAAATTCGATTGATTTTCTTACTAATATTTTGCTTTGTGGTACCGAATGCTTTAGAAATTTCAACCGTGTCATATCCCTCATAGACATACATCGACACAAGAATGAGATCATCTTCTGAAAGAGCTTCTAACGCAGACTGCAACCGGATATTTTCGATTTCACCTACCCACGCAAAGCGCGTTTTCGTTTCGTGATAGGTGTCCGTCACGGTAGTGGCTCGCACAAAGTCAGCATAATCGTTCCGATTTTCAGAATCGTCTGCATTCGGAATCTCGACATCATAACGGTGGTGGGCACGATCACCATTGAAGACCGCCAGATCGTACTCATACATCTTCTGGATAGCGTTTTCCTTCATGCCAGCAGCCCGGTATTCTTCCCGGAGCTTGTCCCATTTCGCATAGAAGTTACGGCGGGCATTTCCGCTATTGTAGTTCATATAAACCTCCAAATTTTCGATAAAGCGTAAAAAGTCGAAAATTTGGAAGGCTAACGATAAACACCGTAGCGGTTCACATCCACGCGCTGCTTGTAGCCGGTGATCTTTTTCTCCAGCAGCTTGTCCACGCAGTTCATCACGTCAGTCATTTTCGTGTCCTTTCCCCCGGACTCAGGGAGGGGAAGGATACCGATGACGGAGACTGGATAGGGGTTCACGCCGTGCACTGAACCAGCCTGCAAAACGCAAAAAGGCCCGATTCCAGAGATGGGAGGTACACCCATAGACCGGTCGTTCTATCGCAGCAGACAGCGTCTGCCGGATGGTAAAACTCCGTTATGGTATCCTTAACCCTCTCTAGAATCGGGCCTTACGATATTTTTGTTCTTGGGGCTTGTCCCTTGAACTGACTACATGATAACCGAGAACACCTCAAATCACCAGTTCATCAGATGAGCTCTAAAAAGCAGCGCACAAAGCATCGTTATTTCGTACTTTTATAAAAAGTACCGTCATGTCAGATGCTCTTATGCAGCCTTACTGCGCCGTTTTATTACCGTTTAGGGCTCACTTCTTGAGCCCTTACCTCAGAAAAAATTTCAAAAAAAAAGAGGCGACCAGACCGTTTTATGGTCCAATCGCCTCATAGGTATATTCTGTTGTGTCCGCATTAACAGGCAGTTTTGAGTTTCGCACATCCACATGCTGCAAGGCAGACATTAACTTGCTCGATACCCTCTTTGTAATACTCCGTCAGAATCATCTGATAGACAGTATTCTCTTGATCGTTGAAATCCAGCGTGATTTTGCACATCCTCAATAAATCACCGCTTACAGGTGGCGGAAGATGCAGTGCCACCGAGATGGCAACGATCTGCTCCACACTTGCATTCTGTCCTGCGCGAAGCCGCTTTACCGTAGATACAGAGAGCCCAGACTCTGACTCCATCTGTTCCACAGACATATCCCGGTCGTTCATCAGCAGCTTCAAGGCCTCTCCAAACCCTACCCCCGAAATCGTTCTGCGTATTGCCAACGACCATTGAACTTCCTCCGCAAACGCAACTGCAGCTGCCAACCCCTGTTCGGCAGTTTTCTGCGGCAACTGACGGCAAACCGAGTTGGCACTGACGGTTTCCACCTTGGTATCCGTATTCTTATGTACATCGGATGCCACCTCGGTTCACCCCCTTCACCAAAATTTTTTATAAAAAAAGACCGGAGTAAATTCAGATCAAGTTGCCTACGCATTACTTGTTTCCAAATCTACTCCGGTCTTCGACGCTGTCCGACAATTTATATATGAAGACTGGATGTGTATTAGCCTGACATTCTATAGTCATGCAAGCAAGTAGACGTACTTCAACCTACATAATCGACATCTCAAAACACGGTGCCGTGCAACAAATCGCTGCACAGACAACCAGCAGCGCCAGCTGCTATCAGCCTTCTTGCCGATATCATCTTTCCATCGGCCGGCTGTCATCGTTTATGTACTTCCGTCTATTGCAAAATGTTGTTCAGATTTAACCTTTCACATACTGAACAACCAGACTATTTCCTGTCTGCTAACACACCTCCTTTTTTCGGATTTATATTCGACCGTTGGTGTTTCGTCACCTTACGGCTATTTTCACATTTGTAGTATAACAGCCAAAATGTAATCCGTAAAGAGGAGCAATCGTTTTTCATCGAAGCGACGAGAAATAAGTCGGAAAATTGTGTAATCTGCCAATTCCGATCCTATAAACGCAAAAAAGCCGGAATAAACTCCTAAAATCCGAAATAATTTCAGATTTTTTGAAGTCCACCCCGGCTTACTACCCATTCGAGCAGTACCAAACCAAACAGGCAGCAATTCAATTTTAAGCTGGCTCACACGGTCTCCCGATAAGCCAAGTGTGCAGATTCGCATCTGCCTTTTCCTGTCCTTATCCTCAAACAGTGCAAATGAGCCGTGTATCCTTCTCCGGCAGGGAGTTGAACACACGGCTCATCATTTTAGGTTCAGAATCTCAAGAAGCTCGACAATCCTATGCCGTCTCTCGGGACAGTGAATCAGTTCCTCTTTCCCTCAAGTACTCGTTCACCTCATCAATTGACCTCATATACATACAGTTTAGAATCATCAAATGTGCTAGCTGTTCTTTGGTCGCAGCCAAGCTAAAACCCGCTTTTGCTATGAGCGCAAACGAAAGCCATGGAGGAAGGTGCATAGCAACGCATAGTGCAACCACGTTTTTCTCAGAAAAACTTTCAACCTTTCCATTTCTGTAGCGGCCAATCGTTGACTCCGACACCTTTGATTCAAAGGCCAGAGCCTCTTGCGTAAATCCGAAGCGTTTCATCACATATCGTAGTGCTGCCGGGAAGCAAGCAGGCATATTCGCTAACACCTTGCGTTCTTCTTCAGCCTTCTCGTACTTAGACAGCCTTCCTTCCGGGTCTATAATATGATAGTAGTTTTCGATCTCTGTTTGATTTTTTTCAGCATGCGAGGGCATCCAAATCCCTCCCACGTCCGAAACTACTCAAGGTAGCCTCAAACGTGGGAGGAATGGGCATAGCGATGCTCATTGGATCAGTAGTCAAACCCGCAGTCGCGCGACTGGCCTTTTGGGCTCTATTAACCCATAGCATATGCAACTGCGCATAAATCTGTGCACACTTAGCCTTTCTAATGCGTCTGATCAGTTCTCGCATCCTTTCCAATTCGAGAATTCTTTCATAAACGCACTGATACTCCACAGAATTCGGTGCCAGATCATCAGCAATATGAAGCAATGACTGAATCCGCTTATTGATTCTGTTCATTTCTTGCTTCAAACATAATAAGCTGACTGCTTTAGCAACTGCCTCAAAAACTGAGCCAGTTGCTGATTTTCGACAAATGATGTACATTTGCACATTCACCTGCCCTTTTCATGTAGTACGGTAAACCGCCAGTTTTATTATATCACATTCCATCTTAAAACAAAATATGTCTCGTTTTCTTATTGCTTCGCCATCTTCTCCTTAGCCTTGTCCGGCACGTCGATCAGACCAAAGCGGTAGAACAGCCCATAGATATACGACACACCCCGGATATCTCCCAGCGCCTTGGGTCTGTCCACTACCTCTCCGATTTTACCGATATTGTGATACGCCAGCAGCACAGAACTCCAAGCAAGGCTCTTGCTGTCCTCTCTGCGGTCGATCCACAGTTCTTTGGTGAACTCATCTCTCCTGCCCTTTTTCAGCGTATATGTAAAGGGCAAGCCGGACATCGTCTTGAACTTGTATCCCCGAAAAGCCACCACACACTTCCAGAGGTTCTCTTCGCAGGAATCCTTCCTCAGCGCAATCACAGCTCGGTAGTGACGCTGCCGCTCTGCCCCGGCACTGATATTCGCCGCTTCAGCTTCCTCCGGGAAGTACACGCCCTTCTCATACGGCAGATAAGAGGTCACCGAGGAACGGGACAGCTGCAAAGCCGACATAGTGGAGGTAACAGCAGCAGAATAACTCTGCGTGCTTCTAAAAGAACCGAACGTCTGCTGGACGAGCTTTGCCGTGTCCGACTGGTAGACCCCGGCTGTGATGAGCAACTTCCGAACCTTGATAGGGTTGAGGGACAGGGCGTCTGCAATGGCTTGCAGGCTCATTTTGTCCGTATAAAGGTCAGCAGCTGCTTTCATCTGCTGTACTAGGTTCTTGGCTGCGCTGTACTCTGGCTTTGATGACTTCCGCCCTCCGCCGGGCTTGCGCGCGCGTGTATTACTCACTATTTTTTACCTCGTTTTAATTCCCATCACAAACTATATATCGTGCTCAAAAATATGCCGTGTGAACTTCTGGAATTCAGTTCACACGGCGTATTGTTTTATTTCAGTTTTTCGAGGATTTTGTTAGTGTTAGCGCCCCCTTTCCCGACAGAATGTGGCGGCGCTAACAGCCAACATATATTCAATCACACTATTACCAACCCATCAATGTATTTTCTTACCACTCTATTGATTTCATCTAGTTTCTTTGTTATTTCTCCAGTTCGTTTAAATTCCTCCAAGGTAAATTTCTTTTTCTCCGCCATCGGTGCTAAATACCCAACGTTCCAACGTCGCCTGTAGGCATTTAATTGCATACTCGAAAGCTTAATCACCTCCAAGTATTTCTCGTAGACATCTTCTTGAATAAATGGGGCATTTTTTCTAAGCTCATTTTGCGCAGATCTGAACTTGTTGACGGAATTTTCATAATCTTCATCTTCTTTTTTGGTCTGCACATCCTCATCCGCCAACGTGTATCCCACTACAGGAATTATTGTATTTATTGCTGCGTCTAATTCAAAGAAACTCTGGGCTAGAGTCTGATAAACACTGAACTCAAAATCAAACTTCTTTTGAGTGATATACTGTTTTGTTCCGAGCTCTGTTTTATGGCTTTCAAGCCTCTGATCAATATCTGCTTTATAACTTTCAAGCCTCTTGTCTAATTCAAGCTGATATTTACCTTTTAGCCTTTCTGCCAAACGGTCAGCTGCAAAATGGAAAATAAAGAGAGTTATCGCAGCACCACCACCAAGACTAATTACCAATGATCCCATAAGCTTAAGTATACTATCCCAGCTAACTGTTATAACCGTATTGACCGTAGACATATCCATATTTCATACTCCAAACCTTATCAACTACATCTGCATCAGCCACAGCACACATGCTGTGTTGCTTGCCGCTCACCACGTAGAGGTATGCAAAGTTCCGAGCGACAAAACCGTGAGAAATTTCCCACGGTTCAAATATAACCTTTTAAGATCAATTTTTCAAGGGCGCAGGCGAAATATACATCAACCCGGATTGCAGTATCAAGGCTGCATTCAGACAGCGTAGCCCTTGTTCTTGATGACCTCCACGACCTGAGAAACATACTTCTGGCAGGTGTCGTGGTCGGGGGCTTCCACCATCACGCGGACAAGCGGCTCGGTGCCGGACTCACGGACAAGGATACGGCCGGTATCGCCCAGTGCTTCTGCCACAGCCTTGACTGCCTCCTGCACCGCCGGGTCGTTCTGCGCAGCCTTCTTGTCGGTCACACGGACATTTTCCAGAACCTGCGGGTAGATCTTCAGCGGCTCAGCCAGCTTGCTCATGGGAACCTTCTTTGCCAGCATGACTTCCATCATCTTCAGGCTGGTCAGGATGCCATCACCAGTGCTGGCGTACTTGCTGAAGATAATATGACCGCTCTGCTCACCACCGATACGGCAGCCATTTTTTGCCATGTACTCATAGACGTACTTGTCACCCACTGCGGTCTTGGCGTAGCCGATGCCCTTCTCATCAAAGGCCTTATACAGGCCAAAGTTGGACATGACCGTGGTAACGACGGTATTGGTCAGCAGCTTGCCACGCTCCTTCATGTAGCAGCCGTAGATGTACAGAATATGGTCGCCAGTGATGACATTGCCCTTTTCATCCACACACAGGCAACGATCAGCATCGCCATCATAGGCAAAACCGATGTCCAGCCCCTTTTCCACCACAAACTTCTGCAAGCCCTCAATGTGAGTGGAACCCGCATTGTTATTGATATTCAGACCATTGGGTTGGTTATTGATCACATAAGTGTCCGCGCCCAGCGCATCGAACACGCTCTTGGCGATGTTCCAAGAGCTACCGTTGGCACAGTCCAGACCAACCTTGACGCCCTTGAAAGAGTAGATACCCAGAGAGATCAGATAGCCCATGTAGCGGTTGCGGCCGGACACATAGTCCACAGTGCAGCCAATGTGCTCCCGGTGAGCGAAGGGCAGCTCCGGCCAATCCTTGTCGAACACATGCAGCTTGCCGTCAATGTAATCCTCGACAAGCAGCAGGGTCTCTTCCGGCATCTTCTCGCCGTAGCAGTCGATCAGTTTGATGCCGTTATCGTAGTAGGGATTATGGCTGGCAGAGATCATGATACCGCAATCAAAGTCATCTACGCGGGCAATGTATGCCACAGACGGGGTGGTAGTGACGTGCAGCAGGTAGGCGTCTGCGCCGGATGCGGTCAGGCCAGCGACCAGACTGTACTCGAACATATAAGAGCTACGGCGGGTATCCTTACCAATGACGATGCGTGCAGGGTTATTATCACCGTTGCGCTCACGCAAAGCGTTATAATACCAGCCCAGAAAACGACCAACCTTGTAGGCGTGGTCAGCGGTCAGAGTGATTCCAGCTTCACCACGGAAGCCATCGGTTCCAAAATATTTTCCCATTATAGTTTTTTCCTCATCCAAAGAGTGAATTGACGAATAGAAATGTGCCTTTAGCCGGATAATTATCCGTTGTCTGCTGCTCACCACGGAGAGGTAGCACACTTGAGCAACACAGCCATGCTGGTGCATGGCTGCATTGTCTTATCTTATCAATTTATTTGTTTTGATACGTTTCCAACTCTGCTTGATACTTTTTGGCATCCTTCAAAAAGCTCGCCGCAATCATCACGATGACTGCACCAATCGGGAATGCCGCCACGATGCTGACCGACTGCAGGTTGTTCATAGAGCTTTCCGCAAACAGCAATGCAATGGGCAACAGAATCAGCAGGATGCACCACATCAACTGGATGCCCTTATTGGGCTGTTCATCATCCTTGAGGGTGTGGTAGCTGTAGCAGGATGCCGTCAGTGCGATAGAATCAAAGGATGTTGCGTAGAAGGCAATCATCGTAATCAGAACAGCCACCATAACGACCGGTGCACCCGGCATAGTTTTGATCATATCCACGATCATGCCGTACATATCGCCGTTTTCCAGATACTTCGCGATAAAATCCGCCTTGTCAGTCATTTGAAGTCCCATGGAGTAGTTACCCAGCACAATGAAGCTGGTCAGTGTAGAGCCCACGCCAAACACATAGCCGCCCAAAATTGTCTGGCGTACCGTTCTGCCACGGGAAATGCTGCCAATAAAGAACGGTGCTGCCACACACCAAACCATCCAGTAGGCCCAGTAATAAATGGTCCAGTTTTGGGGGAAGTTGGAGGTACGCAGCGGGTCGGTAAAGGTGGAAAGGTCGATGAAATTCTGCATCATCCGTCCCAGCGAGGAAAAACCGGTTTCGATAATATACCGGGTCTCACCGCCAAACAGGAGGACAAAGGCAAGCAGCCCAAAGAAAAGATAGATGCAGACATTGGCCAATTTGCTGATACCCTTGAAGCCATGCAGCAAAGAGTAAGTATACACGGCGCAAGTGATCAACAGGATGATAATATTGATGACCGTACGACTGACAGCAACATGGAATAGTTCTCCGATGATGGTTGCCATCAGCGGTGTTGCTACGCTGAAAGTAGTGGCTGTCCCAGCCAGCAAAGCGAACACCGCCAGCAGGTCAATGATGCGACCTGCCCAGCCATCGGTGTGCTTGCCCAGAATCGGGCGGCAGGCTTCCGAGTATTTCTGGCGGGTTCTTTTTCTTACGTGCAGCATAAAGCCGAATGCTACCGCCAGCACCAGATAGAAGCCCCACGGGATAAAGCTCCAATGGAACAAGGGATATACCCCTGCCCAGTCCTGAATGCTGCCCATCTCTGCCAGATGGGGGTCGGTTGCATAAAGCACCCATTCCGAAAAAGAGTAAAACAGGATATCCGCAGCAAGACCGCAAGTAAACATCATGGAGCCCCATGCAAAGAAGGAATACTGAGGTTTTTCGTTGGGTTCACCCAGAACAATATCCCCGTACTTCGAACACGCAATGTACAGTGACAGGATGAAAATACCCAGTCCGATCACCAGATAATAGGTGCCAAAGGTATCTCCGAAAAAGAACCGAATCTGGCTCAGCACGGCATTGGATTGTTCCGGTGCAAAGAAGAACAGAATGCACAAGGCAATGATAATGGTCAGTGGGAGCAGCGTTATCATCCAATCAATTTTCCCACGCTCTCTATTTTTGTTCATTTATGCTTCCCCTCATATTTTTTTGTAGCTGGAATCCAGAGCAACCAGTTCACTGAAGTTGTCCACCTCGATGATATCATCCCGATTCATGGGGCGAATTCCCAATCGATATTCTTCCGGATAACAGAACAGTGCCACATCATCCCAGTAAATCTGACGATTCTGCTTCTGTTCAAACTCGATTTCCAGATGGTGCTTCAGTCTTTTTCCATCCTCGGCTGTCCAGCGAGAAATGCTGTACAACTGCCATCCGCCCTTGCCGCCTGTACGGCTGCAGGAGATCACGATGCCACCTTTTACGGTTTGCAGCCACTCGTCCGTTTCCTCGTCCGTCCATACGCTGTTGTAGCCGGAACGCTCAAACTCCGGAGCCAGAATATCCGGGTTATAGATAATTTGATCGCCATCCAGAATGATCGCATTTTCGATGTGATCTCTTGCTACATACAGGGATGCGATATTGTTGCAGGTATCATAGTAGGGGTTTTCAATCAGTCGAACGCCGGGATACTCTGTCACCAGCGGAGCGAACTGTTCTTTCAGATAGCCCACCACGATGTATATCTCCGAAATGCCGTTTTTGTGCAGCCCCTCAATTACCGTATCGATCATCCGCTTGCCATTTACTTTGACCAGAGGCTTCGGCGTTGTCAGCGTGACCGGGTGCATCCGGTTTCCCAGCCCTGCCGCCATAATAATGGCTCTTTCTACTTTAGGCATTTTCCCGCACTCCACCTTCCTCTAATTTCTTCAGCTCGTCCTGAACGATCCTGTAGTAGTCTTTTGCGTAGCGATACTGCCGCATAGAATACTCGCCAAATTCCACACCCAGATTCCGCTTATACTCACACCAGTTGCTCCACAGCAGTCCACAGGCAGCGATGTAGCAGTAAATCTTGATCCGTGTCGCATCGTCACAACCGTCCGTAAAATATGCCGCAATCAAGCGATCCACCTGCCGCTTATTGTAAAGCGAATAAATGCAGAACATTGCGATATCCACATGGGGATCCTGCATACCCGCATACTCCCAGTCGATTAGCCGAATCTCCTCTTTTCCATTTCTCTGGACAAACAGGAAGTTATCCGGTACTGCGTCAATATGCGTCAAAATCTTTTCGCCTACATGTGCATCAATATAAGGCTTCAAAGACCAGACATTCGCCTTGGTTTTCTCATAGTCCTTGTAAACAGAAGGCATTCCATCCCACAGCGTTTCGTAGAACTCCATCTGCCCGAAAATATCAAACTCATGCGCAACTTTCAGCTTCATCGCATGGAAATCACGCAGACGGCTCATGCACTTCTTGACATCTTCATAGTCGGTAGGGTCGCATACCCGGGCGCCCTCCAGAAACTCTGTGATCTTATAGCCGTTCTCCGGGTTAATATAGGCGATATCATCACAGATGTTTTTATCAGCAATGGCATGATATACCGCTGCTTCCTGACGGCGGTTGATAAGCTGGTCTGTGCCCTCTCCTGGAATGCGCATAATGTACTTTTTGTCCTTACAGGTAAACAGGAAGGAACGGTTGGTCATTCCCTTTTTCAGGACTGTGATGTCCGTGATTTCCTCCGGTTTTGCGCACAATGCCTTGCAGATTAAACGAATCGCATCCGTTTTCAGTTGGTTAGAATCGCTGTCGATCTCACGAAGCTGCTCATAGGTGTTGATCTCCACAACATCTGCCGAATGCACTACCCGGGCTGTGACGATCATGCGATCCTTATTATAGAGTGCTTCTTCCCAAAACAAACCATCATACTGTGGTTTTTTGCAGAGTTCCTCGATGTGTGCAGAAACCGCGTCGGAGTCCTCTTTTGTAAGGTAGCTGATACCGATCATCGCATTACCACCGACATTTTCCGGCACAGTTACCAGCTCCATCTTGCGGTTCACACGGACATTACTTTCGTTTTCCACAAGATCGCTGACCATATACCATGAGTACAGCTCATGACGGTGAAACGGATTGCGGTCACACCAGATGTCGCAAGGGACGATGTACGCATTCTCCAGATGCTCTTTTACCAATCTGAGAGAATGCAGATTGTTCTTTGCGGCATAGTCCGGGTTAACCACTAGTTCTACGCCATACTCATCCATCAGGTATTCATATTTTTCCTTCATGAAACCCACAACAACATAGATTTCCTGAATTCCCACTTCATGAAGCTGCTTGATGATTCGCTCAATCAAAGGCTCCCCGTTGACTTCCAGAAGGCCCTTGGGCATTTCTGTATTGATGGGAACCATCCGCATACCAAAGCCGGCTGCCAGAATAATTGCACGTTTTGGAGTCTTATTCTTGTATTCCGCAACAGCCTTTGCTGTGGGGCAAATCGCTTCGTTCAGATACCCTGCCTTAATGAGTTCCTTTAGGGAACGGTTTACTACTCCCAATGAATGACCCGAAACCTCCGCTAAAACACGCTGATTGATGAACGGCTCAAGTAGCAGAGCGTTCAGAATATCGCTTTCTTGTTTATTCATGTACACTCCTCCATCGCTTTTTGGTGAACAGTTTTGTAAAGCAAAAACTTTCATTCTCAAAAGCTTCTGCTTGCACTATCTGTGCTCATCAGTCTCTAAAGATATCCTTGATTTTTAGAATTCTGATTCAGTTTTATCTACCATTCGTAAGCGCTTGTTTTTTGTCATTTCAATTGCCTAGTTAATGGTTCTTCTCCCCAAAAAATCTGTCTTCCAGCATCAGGCACAGGCAATGATAGATAGGCAGATGTAATTCCTGAATCATATAGGTCTCGGTCTGCGGAGCCTTGATGCACACATCGCTCATATCCTTCAGTTTGCTATCCTTTGCCCCCGTCAGTCCAATGACCTTCATTCCCTTAGCGTGTGCGGTTGTCGCCGCAAACAGCACATTTTTGCTATTACCACTGGTGGAAATGCCAAGGAATACGTCTCCAGCCTTACCATAGCCGTTGACCTGCTGTGCGAAGCAGAGTAGTGGTTCACAGTCGTTCATGTAAGCTGTGGACAAAGCAGGATGACCATCCAACGCAATAGCCGGAAGCGCCCCCTGCAGGTTTTCTGCCAGAACAGAACCGAGTTCCTGATTTTCCGCAACCAGTTTTTCTGCGAAGTCAGTTTCAGGCTTACGGGGCAGCTTGAACCCCTTCATCAGTTCACCAACGATATGCTCCGCGTCTGCTGCAGAACCACCGTTGCCAGCCACAAGAAGCTTTCCACCATTCTCATAGGACTCCTCCAGCAAAAGGTATGCGGCAACAATATCATTCTTCGCCGATTCTAAAGAAGGGTATCGTTCTACCAGCAGGTCAATGTGTTTGAGCAGTCGATCATTCACTTTATTCATTTCATTCCCTCGACATTATTTCAATTCCACCACACGTCCTGTATATGGTGTGGTTTTTGTTGTTCAATCGGTGGCAGAGTCATATAATCACCATATGTATTTCTTAGAATGTTATCATAGCCAGACGGAATATAGAATTCGCCATCTTCAAATCTGTGCAACATTCGCTCAGAAAAATCCTTGCGATCATATAGAATGCAATCACCTTGAATGCATATGAGTTTTTCTCCGTGTACGGATCTATACTTTTTTGCCAATGCCAGTTGTCGGCGAAGTATTGATTCTGTTCGATGCCAATTAAGCAGCCCAACTATTAGTTTCGACCTTAAATTCATATTTTGTTTTGCATATTCCCATGACGTATCTGCATACAGATTCATTGCTCGCAAGAAATTCCCTTGCTTAATCCATTGCGACATTTCTTTTTCATCTTGGGGTGCATCATCTAATACCCATACATCAACAAAAACGCCAATTGGATCTGTTCGTTTGAAGGCCTTCTCAATTAACGAAGTTCTTGAATCACATATCTTTAGCAAATCGCGAGGAAAGAAATGCTCTTTTGAATTTGGTCCTGCTAAAAACAAGCCATGCGATTCTCCCCATTGAGGGAATTCTCTTTCAAACTTTTCAAACCCATCCCGCATAACAAAAATGTCTATATCGTCATCCCATGGAATAAAGCCCTCATGTCGAACAGCACCGATCAGCGTACCGTATGTTAAAACATACCAGATTCCTTTTTCTTCACAAAACTGATGAACTTTTTTCATGATTGAAAGTTCTATGGTTTTCAATTCATCCAAACTTGTTATCTCGCGCATTTTCTTTCCTCTCTCATTTATGAAGCAATTTCTTAGCCAATGCAATAATCTTTGAACGTTCACTTCTGTCAAATACACATACCATATAAGTTACAGTTCCAAATAGTCCAATCAGGCAGACGTTAATTATAAAACCCGTCCACGATTTTACTATAATTCCGCCAAAAACAATCCTTACTACACTAACAAGAATCAGATCTGACACCACAATTCTTGTGATTGCTCCATAGAATGACATCAGCGGTAAGCCAATACACCAAGCCGAATATAGCGGGGTAAAGATCAGGAATGTAACAAACCCCAATACCGTAGTTGTTCCAACGACCGCATATAAATCAAGTTCTGTATATGTCAATAAGACAAACATACTAATCACGTTTAATGCGCCACTAATCACCGTCACAATACAAGCAGCTGTATTTTTCAAAGATAGCGTATAGGTATAAAACATTGGATTTGCTACACTTTCAAAAACAAAACCAATCAACGTAACGATAGCAATTCTATTTAAGAGACTGCTATCATTGTTGGGGGTCCACAGCTCAAAGTACGACTCTCCCAATACAGAGAACCCTGCTAAAATGACCCCTGATAGAATCCCCAAAAGCTTCATTTGAAAAATTATTGTATCTCGCACTCCAACTTTATTCTTATCGGCATAAAGCTTCAACAACGTCGGCTGAAAAGGCTGTGTAATTAGTGGAGGAAGCGCAGAACACATTGATGCCACTGTCTTAACAATCGAAAGCTGTCCCATTTTTAGCGCATCCAACATCAAGTTCGTAACCCAAAGATCCAAACCTGTATTCAGAAGATTTCCGATTTGATTAAATGCACTCCACAGCCCCCTACCTAGAAGTTCCTTTACAGCAGAAAAAGAAAACGAATTGCTCCGGCAAACAAGATCCGGAGTTAATTTCTGCTTCACGCCGAAATTGATTGTTCCATAGACAATGCTCGAAAGCAACAATGCAGCTCCAACAAACCATACCTTAGGTTTAAACAAGGAAAAGAGTACTATAAGAATCAGCGCCTCAGCGGTGTATGTAACAATTTTCGAAACACTAATATACTGAAGTCTGTTTTTTATGTATCCAGATACCGTATAAATATTAGCGAGCGCAAGAACCATGCAGTTTACTATATCCAAATAAAACAAGATTCTAACGTCATGCAGTAGTTCATCTGGAACCGAGAAAAACGATCTAATATTTTTTGCCAAAAATAGTGCCGCACCTAGGCTAACCGCAATTAATAAAACATCAGCAATTACAACACTGCTATAGAATGAATTCGCTCGTTTCTTATTTCCTTCGTGATAGGCTACTACCACAAATCGTGACGCATATGCATTCAAGCAACTAGTTATTATCACACCATAATTAGCCACTGTCTTTGCCAACGAAACAAAACCATATGCTTCCGTTCCCAATGTATTCGTGATATATGGCGTTAGGAAAAAAGAAATCATGTAGTTAATAATCATTGCAAATACTGAACACAGCATCGCTACAACAATTTGAATTTTATCGCCGCCTCTTGAATTCTTAATTCCCATTTAACCACTCCACTTGTTTTATTATTTCACAATCCGTTCAGTTGCAATAATGGAACACTTAATTTCTCAAATAGCTTTCCACAAAGTCCTTCAAAGACGATACCGTCACAGTTTGTCCGCAGGACTCAGAGCCAATCAAAGCAGTCTGACATCCGGCATTCTGACCCGCCTTGATATCATTTTCCCCATCGCCAATCATCCAAGACTGCGACAGATCAATGTTAAAATCCCGTGCTGCATTCAGCAGCATTCCAGGTTTCGGTTTGCGGCAATCACAGTCAAACTTCAGTTCTGGGCGCTCCCCTTCATATCCCTTATGCGGATGGTGTGGGCAGAAGTAGATGGCATCCAGATATGCGCCTTCTTTGCCTAGAAGTGTCTCCATTTTGTTGTGAATCTCTTCGAGTTCTTCAAAGGACACTTCACCACGGGCGATCACAGGCTGATTCGTAACAACGATTGCCAAATAACCAGAAGCATTGATTTTTTTGATTGCATCTGCAACGCCGTCCATCAACTCAAACTCGGCTATGTTCCGTAGGAACCCCACATATTTATTGATTGTACCGTCCCGATCAAGGAACACCGCTTTCTGCTTGTTCTTCAGATTCTTACCGGAAACGCGACCAGTCTTGTAGTCCTCGCATACAGAGTAATAGCGTTCAGGCGTACCCATGTCCTTCACATACTCAGGACTATCGTAGCAGAACATCTTTCCGGTACCCGCCAACGGCTTAAGGAGCTGCCGATCCAGGTCAACCTTGATGGGTTTCCCGTTCTCTCCAACGGTGCCAACCTTGTCCGCATCAATTCCTGACCGCTCCAAGATAATTGGATTGATTACATGAAGTCCTGCATTCACACGGTTGCGGTAGTATTCCGGGCGTTCATCTTCCTTCGCCAGCCATTGCTCGACAGCTCCATTTTTATCAGCAATAATGAGTCCGCTATCGTAGGGATGGCTATTTGGATGTGTGAAAAGAGTAACCAAACCGCCATGCTGTTTATGAAATGCAACGAACCGGTTGAAATCCACATCGAACACCGCATCTGCATTCAGCAACAGAAAATCCGAATCCAACTTATCCTTGATTTTGAAAAGCGCACCAGCATTACCCAGCGGCTCCTTCTCAAAATAGTATTCAATATGAACACCAAAGGGTTTTCCTGTTGCCGGAGATACGCCTGAACCATCTCCGAAATAGTCCATGATGATGTTTCCGAGATGAGAAACGGTCAAAATAATGTCTGTGAATCCTTGGTCGCGCAGACACTCCAGCTCACGTTCCAGAACAGGCTTTCCTTCGATTTTTATCATCGGCTTGGGGATATCACTGGCAACAGAGGAAATCCGAGTGCCCCTGCCGCCTGCCATTATTACTGTTTTCATTGTTTTATATCTATCAATACCTCATGCTATTACATTTCTACTCTTGATAACTGCAGGAACACCAACTGCAATCGCGTTTTCCGGCACATCCTCTAAAACCACAGCATTTGCCCCAATAATAGAATTATCTCCTACACTAATATCTCCCAAAATAACTGCTCCCGCACCAATCATCACGTTATTCCCAATTCGAGGCGGCAACCCAGGTTGTTTGTTTTCTGCCCATTTGCATCCAAGTGTAACATTACCGAATATGCGGCAATTCTCGCCAATCGTACATAGCTCATGCACAACGCATCCCACTCCGTGATGATAGAATACTGTTCCTTTACCTATCCGCGCTTGCGCTGATATTCCATTTCCGCATAGCACGTTATACAGGATTTCTATGAGCCTTGCAATGTGGTGTGCCCCCCCCACATACAATTGGTGACTTATTCTCCACAATTTGCTATTCATAACTTTCCTCAATTCTTTGGTTCATACATTTCCGGTGTATAATGAATAACTCTCGTTCCACCGTCTTCAAATTCAAACGGAATATACATCAAATCCCGCATTGCCCAACGAACAGCATCCTGGTGATCCGGCTGCACATAGAACACAAGGAATCCTCCGCCACCAGCACCGAGCAGTTTTCCACCCAGCGCGCCGGCAGCCATGCCTTTTGCGTACAAATCATCAATGCTATTAGTCGAAATAGCCGAACCGGTTTGACGTTTCAGTTTCCAAGTGTGATCAAGCATTCTGCCAAAATCATCGAGGTCAGTGTTCTTGTCGGTCAAAACACGCTCCGCATCATCAACGAGCGCAAGCATTTCTTTAAGTTGAGCAGTCTTATCCTGCTTACCTACAGCGTTTGCTTTCTGCACATCAGAAGAGAAACGAGTAAAGCCCGTAAAGAACATCATCAGATTTTTATTAAGCTGCTTTTTACGATCCGGTGAGATAATAACCGGCAGCACTTCGTAGCCGTCCGCATTGAAATTGATTCGGTTAAATCCGCCAAAAGACGCTGCAATCTGATCTTGCCAGCCACCGGCCTCCTGGCACAGGTTGCGCTCAAGGTAAATTGCTTCGTCCGCCAACTTTTTCTTGTCCGCATACTTGCCTTTGAGTGCGTAAAATGCGTTCAGCATTCCAACAGCGAAGGAACTAGATGTTCCCAGGCCAGAACGTGCAGGGAGATCGGCTTCATATGTAAGGCGGATTTCGTGCATGTCAAGCATCTTCATCGCATTTCGAATCGCCGGATGCTGAATATCATCGATGTTTGTTACACGCTCCGTCTTTGAGTAGGAAAGCTCTGTAGAATAATCAAAGAACCGCGGCAAATGACGAACGTTCACATAGCAATATTTGTCGAAGGTAGTGGAAAGGACAGCACCACCATTCTCCCTAAAAAAGCTTTCCATATCGGTGCCACCACCGAAGAAGGACATCCGAAATGGTGTTTTCGTGATAATCATTTAAATCTCTCCATATTCAGTATGTTTGTAGTTTTTTCTTAATGTAAAAGTTAAATCCCACAGTCTTTAAGGAAATCTTCAAAAGACAAATAGACCGGGTCAGACGCCAGAAAATTTTTACAGACATCTTCATAATCATCACCTGTTAAGGTGAAGAAATTTTTATGTAACTCTATGCTCTCTTGTGTTCGAGGAGCATACAACCAATAAAAACCGTCCTTCATTTCTTCAACTGTTGGCCGCCGTCCGGTATTATGATAAATTTCCAATGCACATTTTTTTGCATCGTCCACCCATCTATTTTTTCTTTTCTGGTAATACTCATCCAGTGTGCAAATAACTCTTGCCGGATTTCCAGCGATTACAACATTATCAGGGTACCCCCCCGACAACGGATCCAGCACCCACAATACAATTGTTTCCAATCGTCGTTCCTGGAAGGATAATTGAATTCATTCCCAAAAAACAATTATCGCCAATTTTTGTTGGCGCCGTGCCTCCAATAAATTCACCAAACACACGACGTGCCACTGAAATCGAATAATCGTGTGCCAAAATAATAACTCCAGTCGTTATCTTACAATAGGATCCAATAGAAATCAGATGCGGTTTTTGAATATCTACCGATGTATGTCTCGGCGAATAAAAAATAGTGTGATCTCCAACGTAAATATTATTTCGTTTAAGATAATTGATATATGCTTCATTTGAACAATGATTAGGATCAATCACTTTTTTAATTAGATTAATCAATTTCATAATTTCCCCTCATTCTTGTAAAATCTTCACACAAAACAGCCACATAGTAGATGAACATTGCCAAAGCCTGTCCAAAATAGTTTTCCATCATGCTCATGATGACAAATAGAAGTTGAATATAAAGCGAGAAGTCTTGTGCAATATTATCCATATCCGAAGCATGTTTCTTTTTGCTGTACGTTTTGATGAAGGTCCAAATGATTGGTATAAACCAAATAACACTACCGATTAGACCTCGTTCAACCAATACCGCCAGATATGCATTATCTATTAATGCACCGCCACCAGCTAAACTGGAATTGCCAACTCCATATCCGAATAATGGGTAATTCCAGAAATTTGATAATGCATTTCCCCATATAGTTTGTCTGCCATTCATCATATTGCCCGAAAGACGATCAAATTTATCCAGCAGACCTTGCATCCCTGGAATCCAATCTACGCCAACCGAAAGCAAAAAAGCGATACCAAGAAGTAGTAACACTATCTTTGAAAATTTGCCTCCGCTTGTGTCAAAGTAAATATATGCCAGCACAAGACAAAGTGCCAACAATGAACCTCTTCGTGTTGTAAACAACACACCTGTTAAAAACAAGGCAACAAGAACGATATATAAAATCTTCGTAATACTTCTTTTTGAATGCTTAGCAAAAATAGCTGCGCATATTGCACCAATTGTCATATACATTGCTGCCATGCTAGTTTGAACCGTAAAACCATAAAAGGAGGCATTATATGTCATCTGATACAGAATATCCGCATGAGAATATGACGGAAGTAACGGAAGGATGATACTTTTATAGGCGTTTGGTACAAATACCTGAATGTATATGCAGATCAAATGAACGACACAAAAGCCAAGAGTTGTCTTCATAACTTTGGTTGTTGTAATGTTCCTACCTATCATAGCTGCAACGCCAAGATAGACAAAAAAATACACGTCATTTATTATTGATGTCCATGCGTCCGCAGAAAGAAAGCACACTAGAAAACCAACATACAAGAATTTAAACAGCGTTAATTCTGTTCCTTGAAGCACTTCTCTTTTCATCAGCAGAATCACAAATGCTATGGCAAATATAGTTGGCCAAAAAATCTTTGGATCAAGTCGAAGGACAAACGATGACGAAAAGAAATAGTGCCACAACACAATAAACAACAAGAGGGCACATCCTTTTTTGGGTCTTCTCTGGTTTATCAGCATTATTATTTTTCCCCTTCAATTTTTTCTAACATGCCCCTTACATTTGCGTTCCAGTCCATATTCTTAGAATAGTACTCGAGAATCTCTTTCTCAAAGGCTCTTGCGGTTTCAGAGGTCATTTCAATCAGGGCATTTTTCCACTCATTTTGTGTGCTACATATAATGCCCGTCTTTCCATTCACAACGAACTGTGTCAGCCCCGCAACATTTGATACAACAACCGGCTTGCCAAACAAATATGCCAGCGGAATAATACCACTTTGAGTTGCTTCAATATACGGTAATACGGCTGCCGTCATATGATGAAGTAGCCATTTCATTTCTCCATCATCGATATACCGATTGATAACTGTGAGGTTATTGCACTGATTAATCAGGCTTTTTTCTTCCTCTGTAAAATTTCCACCGCCTGCTATAACCAGCGGGAGAGCTTTATCCGAAATATCCTGATATACTTTTAATAGATTTCCAATGCCTTTATATTTATCAATCCGTCCAAAGAACAGCAGATAATCGCTTTCTGCATTCATTTCTGCAGGCTTAATTTCATTTGCATCTGGCAGATGCGCTCCAAGCGTTATCATTACAGCTTTTTCTTTATAATGCGGATACAGATTACCAAACGTCACAACACTCTCCGGAGACATCAACACAAACTTATCTACTCGTTTATAGAACCTTCTATTTATGAATTCCGTGTATTTCTCCAATAAGACCATCCGCAGGCTTCTGTTATTTGTAGGATGGTGCGTTCCTGCGTCGTGGAGCGTTAAAAGCTGCTTGATTTCGCCTTTCAAAAACATTCCAACATTTGAACATATCACGCTATCGTCCATATACCAAATGAACTCAGGCTGAATATTATTGATTCTGCCCGCTATTTTTTTATAAGGAGACTGATCAATTACTTTCTTTTCTTTATGGTATTGGAGGAGATCAGTCTTTGCAATCAAGCTGATGTCTGTATCATGAATTTCATAGGGCATTACAACCTTCACGTCGTACCCTTCTTCGACAAGTGTCTTGTACAACTGTACGGTTAGCTGTAAAATTCCACCTTGCACGTTTGCTGTAAAAAGAGCTATTCTTGCTTTCACGCTGATATTTCCTCCCTGCCTATTGTTTCTTTACTTTGTCTGCCGATAAACCTTATCCAATGCTTCCTTATATGTTTTAATATCCAGAATTTGCGCTGCCTTTTCCAATGTAGCGTGATGCAGGTTCTGGTACAGTTCTTTATTTTCCAGAACATCCGTGCAACGCTCGATCAGGACATCGTCATCATCGCTCAAATACCCTGTCTTACCATCATCGACGATTTCCTTCAGTCCATCAGTCGGTGTGCTTACAATCGGCACACCAAGTGCCATTGCTTCCAGAGCGCACATCGGAAGCCCTTCCCATCTCGAAGTCATAATCAGAATTTTAGCCTGCTTCATTGCCCCATATGGGTTGCTGCTATATCCCAGCATATCGATGCTATGCTTCGCATGGTGCTCGGCAATCGCCTGCTTTGTTTCTGCCTCCAAATCGCCTGTGCCGATAATAGCGGCTTCCATCTTCGGATACTTTTCTGCTATTCCAGCAAGTACTTTGACCAGCCTCTGGGGGTTTTTTGGGGGGGTCAATCTACCCACATATACTATATCGTAGGCATATTCTTTTTCATCTTGTGCGGCCTTTTTATAGACTTCTTCTGCGTCGATTACGTTATAAAGGATGCTGCTTTTTCCCTCGAACTGTTCATGAAATGCATATCCTTCATATGCAGATTTCGACACCCAAAAAATATGCTTTGCTTTTTGGGCAGCATACCTGTAAAACAACGCTTTCGCAGAGATTCCTCGAGAGTCAAAATTATTATTATGCACATGGGAAATCAGCGGAATCCTTCCGCAAAGCAATGCTGCAAAAAAAGATGCTTTCATGTCGTGAGCATGAATAATATCTGGTTTTTCTTCACGGATAATGCGCTTAACTTCTGACAAGGACCATTCTTTCATCGGCGCAAACCGCACATTACGTTCTTTTAGTGCCTCACGAATTTTCCCGTCTGGGCTGCAGTAAAACATTTCATACTCTGCATCGTTCTTAAAGCACGCCATAATTTGGCATGCAACGTTTTCCGCCCCTGAAAAACTCGTTCCTGTTAAAAGATGCATGATTTTCTTACTCATCTTACCTATCCTCTACACTCTTATACAGTTTCTTAAGACTTTGAATGGCGTGATCTAGATCGAAGTTCACAACATTATTGCTATTTCTTGTAACCTCGCGCAGTCTTTCGCCTTTATCTACTATGCTCCTCATCTTATCTGCCAGCTCATCTGCATCCTTCGGGTCAAACAGATAATCACTGTCACCCAACAAGTCAGTACACCCACGGATCTTTGAAGCAATACAGGGCAAACCTGACGCCATTGCCTCCATCAGCGCTCCGGGCAGGCCCTCCCTAAAAGACGTAAACACAAAGCAATCACATGCAAGGAGCACTTCTGGAATGTTGCTCTGAAATCCAAGCAGTTTTACTTGTTTTCCAACGCCAAGCTGTTCGGCCAGTTCTACCAGGTACTTTCGATTTTCGCCTTCACCACAAATTAGATAATAAAAATTGGGATCATTGGCCTTTGCGAGGGCACGAATCGCCACTTCCTGATTTTTGTTGTCATTAAGTTCTCCCACAGATACAAAAATGAATGCGCTCGGGTCTATGTTCCAGCTCTTTCTCAGAGACAAGCGAATCTCCTCGCCTTTTTCTGTTTTGCGTTGTTCCTTATCAAATTTTGACAGATCAACTCCAACACCAGGGACCTTTTCCACTCGACCATTTTTCTTTAACCGGAATTTTTTTGCCTGAACATAATCTGCATCATTTATTGTGATAAGCATATCCGTAAAGTGCGCCATATATCTTTCTATCGGATAGTAGCAAATCCAATTTTTTATGGGGGCACCTGTCCAAAAATGAAATCCATGCGCCTCATAAATCACATACGGAATTTTAGCCTTATTTGCACAGATTCTTCCTAACACACCACCAATCGGAGTATTGCAATGAACCACATCGTATTTTTCTCGCTTCATCAGATCGAGCAACTGTTTTTTAGCAAGCGTGTAGTTCTTCTTTGCTAACGGATTTCTGTCGCAGTCTATGTGTTCTGCTTTAATTCCGTATGTTCTGCAGTCTTCTTCATATAACTGTTTGTCTGCGTGATCCATATTGCTGACAATCGTAAAATCAATATTCAATTGTCTTGCTGCAATAATCGCCGAACGCATAAACCCGTTTATTCTCCGTCCTGACTGACTCGTTACATATAACAGCTTCATTTTCCGTCTCCATTATTCAGAACAGTTCCATAAAACGATTCATAGCGTCGCCTGTTGCATATTTTTTACTACCATACTGGTAAGCATAGCTACTCATCGTATCATATTCTTCTGTACTCAGTTTCATAGCTTCCTTTAGCTTATCCGCAAACTTTTTATTATCGCCCGCCTCAACAAGATAACCGCTCTTCCCATCATCCACCTGCTCCGGAATAGCACCCACAGCAAACGCAATGACAGGTCGGCTATACTTGTAAGCGTCGATAATAATGCCGGACTGAGAAGCAGAATTATATGGAACGATTACCCAGTCACAGTTAATGAAAGCCTCCCGCATTTCTTCATCAGTGACATAATCATTGTTGAGCTTTACATTTTTCTCTTTTGCAAGTTGCTCAACAACTTTCTGCATCTGCGGATCAACCCGACCAATAACATCAAATTGAATATCCGGGCACAGGCGAACAATCTCTAACAGGTTATCTGCACCTTTGTAAGGATTGATTCTCCCAAAGAAAAGAGCACGACTACTATGTACCGGGGACGTATATGCTGGATATCTACGCCACAATTCCAGATACTTTACACGGTCTGCGCTGATTCCGTAGCGGCCGATCATATCCTGAATATAGGTTTTGTTGCGCAGGACAATCGTATCTGCGAACTTAACCACAGCCTTGTTCATCAAATCAACCATCTTGACCTGACTGTCTCCTTCGTGTGGAATGACCTCGTGGATTACCTGATAGGTCTTGGCTTTTCCAGACATAATCATAATCGGAAGATTCCACGTATGCAGACTTTCAAAATAAATTGCGTCAAAATGTTCCTTGCGGATACGATGAATAATCGAAACCAACAGTGGGAGATTGAATGTTTTCTTTGTTACACCAGGCCTTTCCGGGCAGTCAACCAGCCATGTATGATCTGATTTCTGGAGTTCCACCTTCGGAGTCTTGATGCAAAGCAAGTAAGCATCCCAGTCACTTCGATTTCTCATTTCTTCGTACATTCCAAACAACGTATCCTGATGATCCGCATTGTCTGAAAATGTCACTAGAAGTACTTTTTTCATCTCGAATTCCTCTCCCACTAAAACAGCCCAGACTCATCTCAAAGAGTCTGAGCCACATTTTCTCAGCTACACGCTGAGTTATTTTTTGCTCGAATCAAATTTGTCAAAAATTCAAAGCTAGAGAACATCGCCTTTCGCAACGAGTCAATTGCAACTCCTGTCACAAAAATAATAGCGGTAACTGCAACAACCCATAAAACGGCGTATGGTTTTTCAATCACTTTCTGAAGTGAAAACAACTTTTCAAAGAGATACGTCATATTAGCCGGATACATATGGAACAGGTACACTCCAAAAGTTGCTTCCGCCAAATAGTCAAGTACTTTGTTGGTCCTTACCTTCCATGAAGTTCCCCACATAAAGAGTCCAATCGATACCATCATAGAAACAGGACGATAATTTCCACGCATGAAATAGCAACTATACTCTGCGGCAAATGATATCTTTTCCCCTACTAAATCAAGTACAATAATACTTATAACGGCAACACTGTATGGAATCAGTATCAATGCCTTGAATCCTGATTTATGATTTTCATACGTTATTCCCATTCTTTTAATCATTATCACAATTGAGTACAGCATTAAAAACGCAAGTAAATTATTAGCGCCCCAATTAATAAACGGAACAATTGTTGAAACACTCCAAATCACAAGCATGACTGTCGTAAACTGCTTTAGGACATCCACAGAGAACCCCATAAGTGCTTTGTGATAGAAAGGCCAGATCAAAAGAAAAATCATGTACGTTGTTGGGTACCACCACATTCCTGTCAGTGTTGGAAATACAGATTGGAGCAGTAATATTTTGCTCTGCCCCCCCGAAAATAAATGTGCCAATACACATCGAGAGTCCGTAAAATAAAACCGTTTTTTCAATTTTCCAGCACGACCTTGCCGAATAGTTGAGATCTACCTTTTCATCTGGTTTTTTGCTCAGAAACCACGCCGAAACCAAAAAGAACAGGTTATTGCCAATAAAAGCGTTGTTCCCTAGTATCTGCAATGCAAGTTTATTACCTGTTATTCCTATAACCTGCGTGTCAATGTTAAATGCATTCTTTGCCACAAGGTGATGTGAAACAATCATGAGCATCGCAGCTATTTTTAGAATCTGAAAGTTTGCTTCTTTGTTTTTCACAATATCACCTCATATTTGTACTTTAGCCGTTTATTCCTTATAAAGCTCTACTAATCGTCCTCAGCAGTGTAATCCACACACTGCCGCCATGTCTTATACCGCCGCAATAAACGTTGCTACGGCAAATTCACGCAACGGTAACCGCTGTCTTTAGTCCTGATAGCACCAACACTCGTTACAGTAGCTCCTGCCTTTATTCCAGGTTCCACTCATCCACGCTACGGTAGCTCCCTTGCTTATGCCGGATTCCCCCACATGAATGAGCATCTCTGCGACCATGTGTTTATCACCATCTTGCTCACATCCGCCTTGTTATCTCCAAGACCGGGATGAAATCGCAGATGATGTTATCATCGTCAGGACCCGAAATCGCTGCGTGAAAGTCACCACAGTGTCGGTAATATCATCACAGTGCCATCTAGCATAAACCCACGAGCTACCGTCGCATCCATAAATGTGCTTTTTCGGGGCGTAAAAGTCTCAACTTGCCCTTATTTTTCCCTTTCTTACGCCCATGCTTTCAGCATTTTGCACTACTAGATGCAGTACTTCAGCCTCATGTAGGGCAATTCGCCCGCTTTCCAGCTTGACGCTACTGTAAGAGCTGCATTTATGCCTGATTCCACTCTGGAATTTCTTCCAATTTTTAGCAGCTCAAAATGTGCAAAACCATCGATATTTAGTTGTTTTTTCACTCATTGCAGTGGTCTGGCCCTCTGCCACACCCTCCGTGCTCTCTGGCATAAACAGGATTCAAATTATTCTGCTTTCCAATTTTCATTGTAGGGAATATGAGATTTCAGCTCCAGAATTCTGACCCTCATTTTCAGATTTTTCATGTATACCGCCCGCGTACTATCGAACAATTCCTCTGCAACTTTGTAATCAGAATACGCATCCAGGACTCGTTCCCGGTTTTTATAGTCGCCCTCAGCATGAATCAAAGCATCCTTCGCCATACCCGACAGATAAAACAGATACGGAATATTTACGCTCATCTGTTCCTGAGCAGACACGCTTACCGCTTTTTGTGCCACCGAAACAACTTCCTCATATTTTCCTTGTTTAACCAGGATATCTGCATATCGCAAGTAGCACTTGGGAGCTGCCAAAGTATCCATTGCTCTTTTTAATACTGCAATCGCCTCATTTTCTTTTCCAAGAAAAGACAGAACTTGCGATTCTGATACATAGGGATCTTCACTGTTCGGAAAATGCGCTTTATATTTTTTCAGCCTTTCTTCAATTTGAATAACAAGCTCGGACACTTCAGATTCATCATGAGAATCCTTGATTTTTTCCATAAGATAATCAATTGCAAAATCATATCCACGCCAGGTCATTTTGGCATCTGGTAAGGAAACTAGCAAATTGTAATAATATTCACATCTCTCTTCTCGACCACATTCAAGACCATACGATAAAAAATCAGCAAGAAGGTCAATTGCAGTCGGATGTAATTTAAGTCCTCTTTCAAGGATGTCACAACACATATCATGCAAGCCTACTCTTGCAAAAGTGACCGCAAGATTATGGAAATCATCCACTCCTCCAGTCAGCTTTTTGGCAGAAAGTGCATTTTCTCCAATTTCCGTAAGTTTTCTCAAAAGACTTATAGAATCTATTTCATCCAACTCGTACAACATTTCTTGTTTTCTTGCCATATCTTCAGCAGAAGATACCGTAACAAAGTCGAGCTGGACAACTTGTTCTCTCTCAGATTCCATAAAATATCCTCCTTTGTCAATCGTGCGATCTCATGTATCTCGGCGACTAGATGCATTACGCAACATCATTTCATCGCGAAAGCTTGGAGCCTCAAGTGGAAAATAGGTTTTCTCGTTTTGTTCAGTAATGCTTATCTCATCTTTCGGAATTTCTTTTATATTTTGGGAAGGCATCACAGATCCTCCTGTTTCCGGTAGCAACACATCAACTATCTCACATATAGATGATTCAAATCCCCTGTGTGTAACACATTGACCATTTACTTGTCTTAAATACGTCCGTACCCTTTCTGGAAGTTTATCTTCTGGATGAGAAACATCGTCCCCATAAACTAACCAATAGCTCCCATATTCATCCTGGTTCATTCGTTGTTCTTTCGCATATCGCAAAAGGAGATCCACCAGTCCGCTATCATTTCCAGAATAACCAATAAAAATTGGCTTATAAAGAGTAAAGATAGACTTTAACTTCAAGTAAAAGCTATCTGGCAATCGTCGAAGCTCTTCAATTGTATTTTTTTGTTCTATCCGATCCACATCTCCATGCGCTTTGATTACAAGAGGTGCATTTTTCTGCCGTTGTTGGAAGATTGAGTTCAAGCAATTACTATTTTCATCAAATGCCGAACAACTCATATCATTACAGTTCGATAAAACAATTAAGTCTTTACTGTGTCCGCTAGTCTGAATAGCAGTTTCAACAAGGCGATCAAAATTAGTTGTAATAACAATGTTATTATTTGTTTCACATAGCAATTGGCTTAACGATTCATGTCCTTTTCCCGGAGTTCCTGCTTGAATGAATTTCTCTATACATGCTTGACGCATTCTTACAGTAGGGTAAACCACCGAAAAGAGTCTTGAATACTTTTCAGATTCATTTTCTATAAATTTAATTCGTATCAAATCAGCAACTGTCAGTTTTGTATTTGTGTCCCATACAGTAGGAGAAAAAATTTGTCTGAGGAGTTTTCCTCGTCATTTTTCAAAGCATTGATTGTATCGTTTAAGGCTTCGTCTCTGCCTTTACTCAAAATTTTCTTCCACTGATCCGATGAACAATAATCTTCAAGCAATTCACCATACCATTCATCAATCAAATCACTGGCTTTCGCTATCCCGCAGTTATATGAGGCACCCGCACCCAACACAAAACAAAATCGTTGATTCACATATTTTCGTTCCGACTCGATTCTTTTCAGAAAGCTTAAAAAATCCACATTTCATCGACCTTTCCATCCGAATCGCACCAAACATTCTAATCAAATTTTTTTAATTTAGCTAGCCGCTTATTATTTTTTGCCACTCATGGCAGTGATCTGTCCCTCGCTAACGCCCTCTGTACTCTCCGGCATAAACAAAATCTTCACGGTTGCCAGCATAATCTTCAAATCCTCGATCAGGCTGGGATGTGCAATATACATCAGATCCATCTGCAGCTTATCGTAGGGGGTGGTGTTATACTTGCCGTACACCTGTGCATAGCCGGTCAAACCAGCCTTTGCCTGCAGACGCAGCGCAAACTCCGGCATTTCCTCACAGTACTGTGCGGCGATCTCCGGGCGCTCCGGGCGAGGACCCACAACAGACAGGTCACCCTTCAGGATGTTCAGCAACTGAGGCAGTTCGTCCAGACGGCAGGCGCGGATAATGTGACCGACCTTTGTAATACGGTCATCCTTGTCGCCGGTGGAAAGACGTGCTACGCCATCCTTTTCTGCATCCACACGCATGGAGCGGAACTTCAAAATCTCAAACTGCTTGCCGTCCTTGGTCAGGCGAACCTGCTTGTAGAAGGCGGGACCACCATCGGATTTGACCGCAATGGCCGTAATCAAAAGCACCGGACTCAGAATCACCAGAGCCACCAGCGAGATCACAATGTCCATCGCGCGCTTAACGAACAAGAATTCCGGGCTTGCCATGTAGCGACCGACGCGCAGCATCGGCAGGTGGAACATATGCATCGGCCAAGCGCCACTCATAATAACGTCGCCAACACGGGGAATGACGAACATATTGATGCCCTTCCCTACGCAGTGCTTCAGGATAATGTTTCGTTCATGGCTGTGAACACCACTGACAAAAACAGTCTCCATGCCGTCCAGAATGCTCAGGTCTGCCAAGCACTCCGACACGCTCAAGGTGACCTGCACATCGTATTTCTGGCTCAGACCATACTCGTTGATGAGCTTTTCCATACCGTGTCGCACATCGTAGACCACCGCGGTCTTCTGCGGCGGGAAGGTCTTGTAGTACCATTTATGTGCGCAGGATGCCCAGATCGCGGCCATCACCAACTGCCCCGCAATTGCCGCAATACCCGGCAACAGGTTGCAGAGCTTTGCGGACATCAGGCAGATCACGATGTACAAAATACCATCGGTTGCCATAGCGCCAAGGATCTGGCCGTACACCAGTTCTGAGACCCGCTGCATCGACATCCAGAACGCATCGTAGATTTTACCGAGTACAATGTACAGGATAAAAAACAGGCCTAAAATCGCAAAATGACCCTCCCATGCCAGATTTGCATATGTCTGGTGCGAGTAGTACAGGAACCAGCACGCCGCAAACGGCAGCTCGATCATCAGAACATTCAGGATCTTCACGACCCTCAACATCACATCATGCTGAAACTTTGACATAATCCTCTCCAATAACTCCTTTAGATTTTCTTTTTACGACCCACATTACAGCAACTGTTTGGGGTCGAGCTATTAACTACACAAACCGATTTCTTCCCCCGTTTTGTGGTTAGCTGAAACATTCAGTTTTTCGCTTTCCCTATGAGGTCCTTGTGCCAACTCCAACCGGCGCGGTCTCGAATCCGCTTTCTCCCACCGCATCCCGATCTCATCCAGCTTTGCAATACGCTCTTCTGTCAAGACAGCGCAGCTTTTTTCAGGATTCTGGCGGGTGTACCGCTGCCGTTTGACCCAATTTCCGAGGTTATATCCGTTCGGTGATACATAATCGGCAGAGACGTTCAGGTCGCCGTGGGCATCAAAGTAGCGCTTGGCTTCCTGATATCCTTCGTTCCACTGGCGGTCATTGCGGTTGCCCCAATACATCCCGATACGGTTGAGCCGCTCGACCTGTTCGCCCGTCAGTTTTCCTTTCGGGTACGCCCATTGCTGACTTGCGACCCATTGTCCCAGCCGTTCACCAGCCGCTGTCACATAGGAACGCGGGATATTCAGGTTGCCGTTTTCCTCATAGTAAGCCGCAGCCAGCGCATAAGCCTTTTCCCACTTGGCATCGAAAATGTTCCACACCATACCGATCTCATCCAGCTGTGCGATGCGTTCTTCTTTCAAGCGACCGTTCAGCTTTTGCTGCCGGGTCTTGATGATCCACTGCCCCAAGGGGTAACCGTCCGGGTCGTTGTATTTGCCGGGCACCATCAGGTTTCCGTAGGTGTCGTAGTATTTCTTTGCAACCTCAAATCCGTGCTGCCACGCGATTTCCTTCCGGTTGCCCCAGACCATCCCGATGCTGTCCAGCCGTGCGATCTGCTGCTCGGTCAGATTGCCTTGGATCTGTCCCTCGCGCACACGGCGCTGGGTCACCAGCCATACGCCAAGGCTCAGACCGCCGGGCGTAGTATAAAGTTTCGGGACGTTCAGGTTGCCGTGTTCTGCGTAGTAGATGCTCGCCTCGGAAAAATAGTGCTCCCAGCCGGAGGAAAGGCTTGCTTGCAGCTGCTCAAACAGCACCCGGCAGTCGTGCACCTGCTCGATGACCTCGAACCGCTCGGTGACAATCTTGTCGCCCTCACCGTTAGCATAGAGACGGTGAACTGCCTCCTGCATCTCGCTTTGCAGACCGGAAATGCTGGTCAAACCCTCAAAGTTGTTGACCACATCGAGAATCAACGGGGCTGCGGTGTCCCCGGCAGTCAAGGCGCGGCCAATCTGCTGCTTGTAGATGATAGGCGAAATGGTAGGTCGGAACAGGATGACCCCGGAAATGCCTTCCACATGGACGCCCTCGTTGAGCATATCGATGCAGAACAGCAACTTTAGCCGGTTGCTGGTGTCTGTCTTGAAGTCCGAAAAGGCTTTGTCGGTATTCGGGTCATCGGAGTAGGCTTCGTACACCACCACGTCCGGGTTGACCCTTGCGAACCACTCCGGCACGTGGGACACCATCTCATCCATGTGCTCC